>Ga0163144_10020711_pt1 | contig 13124 bp, 8 predicted proteins | sample OliLak19BULKMAT1_FD_123175 | JGI IMG/M metagenome (GOLD analysis project Ga0163144, IMG submission 123175) | Freshwater microbial mat bacterial communities from Lake Vanda, McMurdo Dry Valleys, Antarctica - Oligotrophic Lake LV.19.BULKMAT1 | ecosystem: Environmental > Aquatic > Freshwater > Lake...
CACCAGTCAGATTTCGGCATCGGAATCCGTTTTGAGAAAGTAGTCTGCATGCAAAATATGAACGCTGCCCCGACTGACAGTGAACAATCAACTCGCGATCTTTCGGCAATTCAGTCAAACGCGCTCGAAGCTGCGAAAGCGGGATATGAACCGAATTCGGAATAGAACCTGCGGTCCGCTCGGCTTCGTCGCGAACATCCAAGATCAGCGACTGAGCTGGATCAAGCTTCGCGATCTCGTGCCACTGCGCGAGCACTACATCGCCCGCCAGCACATTCTGAGCTGCCATTCCTGCCAGATTCACGGGGTCTTTTGCCGATCCGAATGGCGGTGCGTAGCTGAGTTCAAGTTCCGCTAAATCGTGCACCGTCATTCCAGCTTTGAGTGCGGTGGCGAAAACATCCATGCGCTTTTCCACGCCATCAACGCCAACCGCCTGCGCTCCCAGCAAGCGGCCTGTGCCCGGTGAGAATAGGATTTTCATCGCAATGGGTTTTGCTCCAGGATAGTAGCCCGCATGCGAACCCGGATGCAGATGCAAAGCTACATGCGGAACCTCTGCCCGCGTCAGCGCCTTTTCATTTGCTCCAGTACACGCAGCCACACAGTCAAACAATCTCAGTACGGATGTGCCGTAAGTTCCATGGTAGGCCGCAGTTCTTCCGAAAATGGTATCGGCCGCTATTCTCCCCTGGCGATTGGCGGGCCCCGCTAGCGCAACCACACTCCTGATTCCCGTGATTGGATCGCAGACTTCGACCGCATCGCCAACAGCCCAGATATCTGGATCACTGGTTTGCATTTTAACATTGACCCGGATTCCGCCACGCTCGCCCAGTTCAAGGAGCGCGGTTTTAGCCAAGACCGTTTCTGGCCGCACACCCAAACCCAATATGACAATGTCCGCAGGTAACCGCTGGCCGCCTTTTAGTACGACCACCGAAGCCGCAGCGCTTTCGTCGTCGCCGTTCGCATCGAAAGAAGCGACTCCGTTGTTGAGGTACAATGCGACTTTTTGCTTTCGCAATTCCTCATGCAGCCAAGCCGCCATTTCTGGATCGAGGGGAGCCATGACCTGTGGCAGCGCTTCGGCTATGGAAATTTCGAGCCCAATTCGGTGAAGCTGTTCCGCAGTCTCTAAACCAATGTAGCCTCCGCCAACGATAACGGCGCGTTTCGCTTTGTGTTTAGAAATCCAAGCCAGGATCGCGTCCATATCTGGAATGTTGCGCAACGCAAAGTGTCCAGGACGATCAATACCCTGGATGAGTGGTTTCAAGGGCGCCGCGCCGGTGGCGAGAATCAAGGCGTCGTAACTCACTCTTGAAACGCGCCCGCTCTTTAATTCGCGCACTTCCACTTCTTTCTTTGCTCGATCAATTAGCGCTACTTCAGTGTTCACACGAACATCGAGATTGAATCTCGCGCGCAAGCTTTCGGGCGTTTGTAATATGAGGTTCTGACGCTCTTCAATCTCTCCGCCAAGGTGATACGGCAGGCCGCAGTTTGCGAAAGAAACATGAGGTCCCCGTTCAAAGATGATAATTTCAGCGTCTTCAGAAAGACGCCTTGCACGGGCTGCCGCACTGGCCCCGCCAGCCACTCCGCCCACGATGACAATGCGCTTTTTACTCATAGTCGCGATTCCTTTATTTGACGTCGTTCGGAACTTAACTGGCCTATTGATTCCAAGGCATCCGCGCCAGAATCATTCCCATTGCACAGGTGTCCGTGACGCCGGCGAAAACAAGCCCAGCACCCACAAATGCAGAAAGGCCGGCAAAGTGCGGATGAACCGTGAGGGATAGCACCGCGCCAGTAAAGACAATCAGCCCGGCACCAATACGAACTTGCCGCTCCAATGACATCCTTTTTCGCCCGCGCACGACAGGAAGACCCGCAGAATTCCAAGCCTCAGTCCCGCCGGATACATTCGTTATCCCGTTGACGCCGCACGCAGCCAGTTTTTCGCAAGCCTGCCGACCTCGCGAGCCAGACTTGCAAATGAAATACAGTGCCTCGCCTTTGGATGATCGAAACTGCTCTGGGTCCAGCCGATCCAGAGGAACATTGCGCGCTGAAGCCGCGTGAATTTCCTCAAACTCGGCAGGTGTGCGAACGTCGATCAATTGCACGGCTTTACCAGATGCGATATGAGCCTGAAGTGTCTGTGGCTCGATTGACTTGAGTTCGATGGGTTGCTCCTTTCCAAAAATTATGAGGGTGAGGCGCTCCTCATTGCTTCATCGTGAAACATTTTCTGCAGCGCCTCGTGTCCTACCGGTGGTTCCTTCTGCCATGGAATAAGTGCGGTTCGTTTGGCGTGCTGATTCACAACCTCCCCAATGAACGGATACTCACCCCGCTGCCTTTCCAGCAATAACGGATCAGTGACGTCCAACGATGCGAGGCACTGATTGATGATCCACGCGTATGGCTCAATCCCAGCTCGCCGTAGATCTTTTTGAAGCTGTGCCGCTTCGTGTACGGGTGTCGCTTCTGGCAATGTCACAATCAGCACGCGAGTAAACTCCGGATCGCGCAGTCTTGGCAAAAGCTGCTCAACCGATTCTGGCATTTTGCTGGCTTGCCGGACTACTTCGCGGTGATAAGCGAGTGCCGCGTCTAGAAGGAGAATCGTGTGTCCCGTTGGTGCAGTATCAAGAACTACGAAGCGATCTTTTCCGGCAGCCACTGCATCCGCGAATGCGCGAAAGACTGCAATCTCTTCGGTACAAGGAGAACGCAGGTCTTCAGCGAGAAGCGCTTTGCCTTGATCATCCAATCCAGCACCAGCGCGCTGCATCACTTCCGCCGAATATCGCGCCGTCTCGGCATGCGGATCAATTCGGCTGACTGAAATATTAGGCAAAGCATCACTGGCAACTGTAGCGGCCAGGTGTGCGGCCGGATCGGTTGTGGTCAGCAAGACAGGGTGTCCTAATCGCGCGAGTTCCATCGCAATGGCCGCAGCCACTGTTGTCTTCCCCACTCCGCCTTTTCCCATGGTAAATATGACGCCGTGACTATTCTCGGTAAGCCCCTCCATAAGCGCACTCAGACCAGCGGGCAGGTCCGCGGGTTCTTGCTGAAGACCTTCCGCGACTTTGAACGGGTGCGGTTGCCCTATCGTACGGAGCGAATCGATGCCGAGGACACCGTGGCTAGATAAGGGGACAATCGTTCGAGGCAGTTCACTCAAGGCAGCCGGTACGGCGGCTAGAGCTAACTCGCCGCGAGCCTGCATCGCTACAGCTATGGAATCGTTCCTGTCTGTAGCTTTAAAGACTGCATTTACGACCAAGTGCTGATTCTTAACGTTCAGCGTCGCAAGTTCGCCGCTGGTTCGGGCAGCTTCTCGCAATGCGCTTGCTTCCGGCCGAGTAACCAGAATCAACGTTGTGATTTTCGGATCGGCCAAGGCATTTACTGTCTGCCGATAGAGTTCCTGCTGAGCCTGCAACCCTGCGAGAGGGCCGAGGCATGACGTCCCCGTAGTGTTGGTCTTCATAAATCCGGACCACGCGGATGGAAGCGTGAGCAACCGCAGCGTGTGGCCCGTAGGCGCTGTATCAAACAGCACATGGTCAAATTCGGCAGTTGCGGTCGGATCGCCCAGCAATCTTGAAAATTCATCGAATGCCGCAATTTCCAGCGTGCACGATCCGGAGAATTGCTCCTCCATGCTCGTTATCGCCGCCTTGGGCAAAAGCAAACGGTAGGGCCCTACCATTTTTTCGCGATACGCCGCAGCGGACGCTTCTGGATCTAAGTTCATCGCAAACAGCCGTGGGACTGAGGCGATGGCAGTAGGTTTGGGACCGAGTTTGACGCCCAGCACTTCATCCAAGTTTGATGCTGGATCGGTGGAGACAAGCAGTACGCGCTTACCAGAATCCGCGAGACGAACAGCACTGGCGCAAGCCAGCGACGTCTTTCCAACACCGCCTTTTCCTGTGAAAAATAGATTCCGCGTTGGCGATTGAAGGAAAAGCATGCGAGCACTCCGATATGAAGAGAATTCTGATTAACTACATTTCGTGCCACCGCCGCAGCATGAGCTCTGTTTTATGGGCGTTGCGTGTTGGACCAAACTTCCAGTCCAGAGCGCAAGCGTTTCGCGCGAAGGATACTCGCGTTGACTTACGATCTGTCCGTTGATTGAGATCAGGGGCAAACAATCCAAGCCCACCGTTTCAAGCAACCGATGGACTTCGGGATTGCGCGTAAAATCCATCGGCTGCTGCCCGAGGTTGTAGCGTTCGACGGAATGTCCTTGGGATCTCAGCCAATCTAGATCGGCAGCAAATCGCGGCAGAACTGGATCGACCTGTGGCCCGCAGACCCCCGTCGAGCAGCACATCGCTTTGTCGTAAACTTGAAATCTTTTCATGAAATCTACCTCCACCGAAACAATGCGCTTACCTAACTCAGCGCATACGATCGGCCAATGCGGCAACGTACCCTTCAACGGCTCTAAGAAAGGCGCGACGGCGTATAGCACTGAATAATTTCCCAAATCCAAAAAGGCCATCTTCAAATATGAGAAACGCAGTTTTGCTAATCCCGCTGATCTTTTTGGAAAGCGGGAACAAATCGCGGAACGCCCATGTCACTTGGCGGTGGATTTCAGAATCACCTTTAGGACCCGTTCCTTTGCGGCATTCGCGAAGGTATCGTACGCCTTCATGATGTCCGTGAGATCGAAACGATGGCTCACCAGTTTCTTTGCGTCGAGTCGTCCCGAAAGTACCGCCTGAAGCAACATCGGAGTTGTAATCGTGTCCACCAAACGCGTTGTCAGAGTGATGTTTTGCGACCAAAGTCGTTCCAGATGTAGCTCGACCGGCTTTCCATGGACGCCAACGTTCGCAATGTGTCCGCCTGGGGCGATGATCGACTGGCAGATGTCGAAGGTTGCGGGAATTCCGACGGCTTCAATTGCTACGTCCACACCAGCGGAATTAGTGAAAGTCATTATGGTCTCAATGGCTTTACCGTTTGAACTATTTACAACCTGCGTCGCGCCAAAGGACCGGGCGATTTCCAGCCGATTGTCGTCCATATCCACCATTACGATTTCGGCAGGCGAGTAGAGTTTCGCGGTAAGCAACGCAGAGAGGCCAATGGGCCCTGCACCGATAATTGCAACGATATCGCCGGGCTTTACCTGCCCGTTCAGTACTCCGCATTCCAATCCGGTCGGAAATATGTCGCTAAGCATTACCACCGCTTCTTCGTCCGATTCCGGCGGCAATGGATATAGGCTGGTATCTGCGTGAGGAATTCGGACGTACTCGGCCTGCGTACCGTCAATTGTGTTGCCCAGAATCCATCCGCCTGAACGGCAATGAGAGAACATGCCTTTTCTACAAAAGCTGCATCGCCCGCAAGATGTAACGCAGGAGATGAGTACTTTGTCGCCCTTGTGAAAACTTACGACGTTCGCTCCAACTTCGTCGATCACACCCACGCCTTCGTGCCCGAGAATTCGTCCGTCCGTAACCGCAGGAAGATCCCCCTTTAGGATGTGTAGATCAGTTCCGCAGATTGTCGTTGTGGTTACCCGCACAACAACATCGGTTGCATCGATGATTTTGGGCTTCTGTTTGTCTTCCCAGTTGCGATTGCCACGTCCGTGATAAACGAGGGCTTTCATTGAATTCTCTCCTGAAATAGTGGTTCAAGTCTGATTTCTATTAAAGACTGTTCGATACGTGCGCAAAGACACAGCCAATGCCAGAATGAATTTCTATCCCAGCACGTACGAGGTGAAACCGTCATTGACGAAGCAACTTGGCTGACATTTCGTCCAATAGCGCGCGGTTTAGCTCGCCTTTCGGCAGGAGATGTTGAGCGTACGTTGAACGTACCGCCTAGCCGAATAGTTACGGAATCGTCACCAACGGAAGAAGCGGTAGGGGTCATCCATTTCTTCTGGGGTGTCTAGATAGAGGGGTTCTAGCCAGCGCTTTTCTTTTTTCGTGGGATCAACTGGCGCGCTCAGCCGTGGGGCTAGTGGCAAGTCCGCGGAGACGCCCATGTTCGCGAGGAGTCGCCCTACGAGAAACGCGGTGCGTCGGAAGGTTCGTTTGACGTTGTATTGCTTGTCGTAGTCGAACGACCACGGAGTCATCTGGCAAAATACAACTTGAGTACCATCGATCTTTGCAAGAACGCCTGCGCCGACGATCGTCGCGCCACCGGTAATCAGGGGAATTTCTTTTACATCGCGATTGTGAACGTCGGCGGATCCAATTCCGCGCGCGACGGAGTCTTTTCCGAGCGCGGCGAAATAGGATGAAATGTGTTCTGATTTTTTAGTCGCGATTTTGAAAGGAAAAAAAGTATTGGCCTCGCTGTCCGACAGCCCCAGTGCGAGCACCGAACCGCCCGCTTTCACAAAGGCATGAATTATTGCCGCGTGCGCCGCGAGTTTTTCGCCCGAGCCGGGACCTGCAATCAGCACGGAATTATCGGGAATCGCACCACCTTCGTACGCGCCTACTACAATGCCGGCTTTTTCAAAATAGCTCTTTCCGATTGCGTCGCCGACATACATGGCGGCCTTCTGTGGCGCAGGCTGCCATGTGGAAACGTACGAGAAAATGTTGCGCACGAGGCGCTCGGCTGCAGGATCGATTTCCGTGCGACCGGATACATCCACCTGGCAGAACAGCATCATTCCATTTCCACTTCGGCATTCCATTAACGGGCTGTATTGCAGACTGAAGCCGCCGTCGAGAATTGGAAGGCAATCACCGCTCGCTGGTTTCTCGATCAATACTGACGCTACGTTGCCGCGGTTTCCGCAGCGCCACGCGCGTGTCGCTTCGATGTCACACCATCGCACGGCGGGTGCACCATTGAAGCGTGGACTGAGTTCATACTTGAGTTGAGGCGAGAGCAAGGTTGCTGCACCGCGCCAATCGCGGAGCGTCTCATCGTCCAGTCCGTCCATTAAAGGATGATCCGGTACGCGCTTGAACAGTTGTCGAAGTCCGTACTCCGCAATGCGAAACCCGAAGCGCTTCTCAAGTACATCTGAAGTTTGTTCAAAGAGCACTATGCGCAAGCCTTCTTTGAGACGCGACACGTCCGGCACCGGTCCGCCGACGGATAATGCGCCTTTACCGATTGCGAAGATCTTAAAGGGGCTCAAGTCAGCATTTGCCTGAACGGATTCGAACGGCACTCCGAGGCGATCGAGTACTTTCGCAGTATCGCCCTTGGGGTCGAACAGCGCGATCTTGGCAGGCGATGGCGCGTTTGGCTTCGATTGGGCCAGAACATGGAATTGAAACTTATCTGTCTGCTCTTCACCCGAGCTGAAGCGGACCGTTGCCGTCAGCTCGTGAATTCCTGACGGCAGTACTTCCGGAAATGCAAAGCTCAAGGGAACTCGGACTTGCTCGCCTGTGGCGATGCTGATTTCCTGTGTGCCTTTGAAGGGCTGCGGCAGATTCAAAGTCCACTCGCATGTTGCCTTCACCGTTTCGCGCGAATTGTTGATAACGATCAATTGCTTTTCAATCTTCTCGCCCGGAAGAACGTTGTGATCTTTGCTCGTAAATCGCGAGGGTTTTCCGGCGATGTACGCGAGCAGCGGGCGATTGTTGCGAATCAGTGCGACGCCGGCCGCCGTCGGCAGCCAGTCTTCGCGTGCGTTTGAAACATCCATGCGCTCAAAGCGCTGGTCGATGTAGTCAGGACTGTAGCCGGGTCGCTGCAAATTCTCCCAGTCGACAGGAAGTTCGCGCCGTCCTTTTTTTGCCTCGTCCCGCAGTCGCCAAAAGTGACCAAACTCCCATGGCGAATTTCCAGAGAGCCCCCACGTTCTGAAAGCACGCCAATTGTCTGTTGTGTACTTGGCAAATACCGCGTTTCGATCTTCAAAAACATTCGATCCGATCTGGTAAGGATAGTCCCATCGAAACCAGGTTCCGCCCTTTCGGAACTGCTCCGCTTCCCAGCGTAGATTCTTCTTTTCCATCGGACTGAGTTCGAATGCACGGTCGCCGAGGAACTGTGCGTTCCATTCGGCGAAACAGAATTCCCACGGCACTTTTGCACTGCCGAACGAGCGCTGGCCCTTGTACCAACCGCGGTACATCGTCCAATCCCACGTGAATGGAGCACCGTATTCGCACGTAAATGCGGGCTTCACGCCACTCGTGGCCCAATGCTCAAACCAATCGGAGAGCTCCTGAATCGGTGTGAAGTTCACGTAGAAGTTGCTGTTATGAATGGTGCCGAGATTTCCAGAAGCATGGTGATAGACGATGCGACTGGGATCGACGCTCTTCACGATCGCTTCGGCGCGCAATGCCAGCTTCGAATTGTTGAGCGACCAGTTCTCGCGCGGATCCTGGAGACCGTCGAACATGTCCGGATTCATGTCTTCGTTGTAGCCCGTTGCATTGTGGCTCATGGAATAGAACACGACCGACGGATGGCTGCCCGCGACGTGCGCATAGAAAGCAGCGTGCCGCGCGTAGCCGTTCTTCTGTTCAGCGTCCGGTGTCTTCCATTCGTAGTGGCTGAAATGCGGTTGTGTGAGCGAGAAAAGCACGCCGGCATCGTCTGCAGCGCGAAGTACTTCAGAAAAAGAAAGGTGTGCGCCAGGCTCACAGTCGTAGTTGTGTGAATACACACAATTTATTCCAAAACTCTTGAGGCGCGCAAACGATTCCTTCGCGGAATCGTAAGTGGCTGTCGCAGCGCTAATGTAGGCGTTGTCGTAGGGCACACACGACAGATACAGGCGCGAACCGTTCAGATAAAAGTCGCGGCCCTCGATCCAGAATTCTCGAAAACCAAAACGGACTGGGAGCGATGCGTCAAGCACCTTGCCGTCGGAGCTCTGTAATTCCAAGCTGAGTTCATATACATTCTGCGGTGTATGGATATCCCAGAGCTTATCGGCCTTCCACCCCTCCTTTAGTGTGATACGTCCATCTTTCAGTTCACTCCGGGAGAAGGGTTTCCCGGAGAACTCTTTGAGCACCTTTCCGTTGTCTTTAATCGTTGCGCGCAGCGCGTATTTCACGTCTTCAGCGAGGCGACTCAGTGTGGCCTCTACCGAAACTTCGCCATTGCGAATGGACGTCGCCACGCGCACATCCTCAATGTTTGCCGTGGCCGGCGTTGCTACAAGATACACATCGCCGCAGAGGCCGCGCCGATTCACGACGCCCTTTACTTCGCGGGCGGCGGCTGTGTCTACGTAAGACAACAGCACTCCTTTGAGGGGCAACGCGACAACCGACAGCGAAAGCACTTGCTTCATGCCCGGGCGGCAAGCGGCGGTGAGATCCACTTCTCCGCTCGGAAACGAAATATCGCCCACACGCTTTCCGTCCAGCCAGACCGCGGCGAAGGAATTCAGGTACTCGGTACGCAGTGCAATCCTTCGGCCGGCCCATTCAGGCGGAATATTGATTTCGCGCTGATGCCAGGCTGCGGTCACGGCCGCGAGTTTCTCGGCTTTCCAGGTTGGATGCGCAAAGACGGTCTGGCTGTCGGTCTGCATGTAATCGCCGATGCCGGGCCAGCAGCCGGGGACTTTGAAGAAGCCCCAGTTGGTTTGAGGCACTTCACCGCTGGCGTCTTTGGTGGGCTGCCAGCGCCAGAGCCCGTTCAAACACAGGCGTTCCTGCGTCGATGATTTTTCACGAGAGGCGGTTTCTAAATTCCATAAAACTTTTACGCCCGCAGGAAGCTGTGCTTCTGAATCCTGTGTGTATGCGGTAGCAGCAATCAAAGAGAAAAGTACAAGCAATACCGGGGCTGGAATTTTCATAAGATCCTCCAGATGAGATATACCGTCGCAACCCGGATTGTGACTGCGAAAAGGCTGCGCCGTGCAAGTTCTGCAACGATTAACTCGGTTGTCCCATTTAGCGGGATGGCATAGATTGTGCCGCTTTGAATTGACTAGTTGGGACCAAATGGCTGGGATGGATTGAGACATGGCAAGCGGGTTTAAGCGGGATGTGGGTGTGATCGGCGGCGGAGGGCATGTCGGGTTGCCTCTGGCGATCACGTTTGCTGATTGTGGATTGAAGACGCTTATTTTTGATATCAATGAAGCGACGATTGCCAGTATTCGCGCGGGGAAGATGCCGTTTGAAGAAGACGGCGGGCCTGAGGCACTGAGCCGGGCGTTGAAGAGCGGGAACCTGGACGCCAACACGAGTGGTGATGGTCTGCATGAATGCGAATTTCTGCTTCTCATTATTGGTACGCCCGTCGATGAACATCTCAACCCGACGTTCAATGCGATTCATCGCGCGATTGATGGGTGCACGAAGCATTTGCGCGACGGGCAGACACTGATTCTGCGCAGCACGGTCTTCCCAGGAATCTCTGAACACATTCGGCATTATGTGGCGGATAAGGGTTTAAAGATTGATGTGGCATTCTGTCCCGAGCGCGTCGCTCAGGGGTACAGTCTGCATGAGTTCCGAAAGTTGCCGCAGATCATCAGCGCGTTCGACCCGGGTACGCTTGAAAAAGTGAAGCGGTTGTTTGGCGGATTCACGCCGGAGTTCATCGAGATGGCGCCGATGGAAGCAGAGATGGCGAAGTTGATGACAAATGCCTGGCGCTATCTACAGTTCGCGGCGGTGAATCAGTTTTACATGATTGCGACCAACAACGGTTTGGACTTCGACCGCATTCTTCACGCGTGCCGACACAATTATCCGCGCATGTCGGGGATGCCGGGGCCGGGATTCGCAGCGGGTCCGTGCCTGGTTAAAGACACGATGCAGCTTGCCGCGTTCAGCCAGAACAGTTTCATGCTCGGCCATGCGGCGATGCTGGTTAACGAAGGGCTTCCCGCACATTTGATCGAACTGGCTTCGAAGAAGACGGAATTGAAGTCGAAGGTTGCCGGCATCCTGGGCATGGCGTTCAAGGCGGAAAGCGACGACAAGCGGGATTCGCTGAGCTACAAATTGCGAAAGTTGCTCTCTCTTCGGTGCGAGAAAGTGTTGTGCGCGGATCCCTTCGTTCCTGACGCTTCGTTCGTTTCGCAGGAATCGCTACTGCGTGACGCGGATATCATCTTTATCGGCACTCCGCACAAGGCTTACCGCGGATTGAAGATGCCCGCCGGCAAAACTGTGGTGGATGTGTGGAGTTGCGTTGCTCACTAGCGCACTTTCCGCTACATTCTTCGGCCGATACAAAATGGAGCAACATTTAAAATCATGAAGATTCTCGTTACTGGTGCGGCCGGTTTCATTGCAGGCTATCTCGTTCAAGAACTGCTCGACAAAGGGCACGAAGTGGTCGGCGTGGATAATTATTCCAAGTACGGTCCGATCGAGAAGAGCTACCAGAACCATCCCAAATACCACTTTGTTCAAGGTGACGCGCGGGATGCGGAGTTGCTCACCAAGCTGACGATGAATTGCGATCATTTCGTCGCGTGCGCGGCGCGCATTGGCGGGATCTCCTACTTCCATGCGTATGCTTATGATTTGCTTTCAGACAACGAACGGATCATTGCGGCGAGTTTTGACGCGTGCATTAAAGGCTTCAAAAACAAAAAGCTGCAGAAGGTGACGGTGCTCAGCAGCAGCATGGTTTTTGAGAACGCCACGAAATGGCCGACTCCGGAATCGCATCTGGCCGAATGCCCACCGCCGTCGAGCACGTACGGGTTTCAGAAACTTGCGTGCGAGTATTTCGCCAAGGGCGCGTGGGAGCAGTACCAGCTTCCGTACACCATTGTTCGCCCCTTTAATTGCGTCGGCATTGGCGAGCGGCGCGCGCTGGGGGATCACGAAATTCCCAGCGGCAATGTGAAGCTTGCCATGAGTCATGTGGTGCCCGACTTGGTTCAGAAAATCCTGAAGGGCCAGGACCCGCTGCATATTCTGGGCGCGGGCAATCAGGTGCGCTGTTACACGTACGGCGGGGATCTGGCGAAGGGTATCGCGACTGCGATGTTCCATCCCGCGGCGAAGAACGACGATTTTAATGTTTCGACGAAGCAGGCGACGACGGTGCTGGAACTGGCGGAAGCGATCTGGAAGAAGATTCACGGTGACGCGAAGCCGTTCCGCTACATTTCGGACGATCCGTTCCTGTACGACGTTCAGAAGCGCGTGCCGGATGTTACGAAGGCGACGACTGTACTGGGAATCGAAGCGAACACGTCGCTGTCGACGATTCTCGATGAAGTCATTCCGTGGATTAAGATCGAGCTTGCGGCGGGTCGCATTTAGTAATGGCTGCGTCGAACTCCACCAGCGAGGCATCACAGCGCGAGAGTGAATATTTCGACTCTCTGGTTACGAACGCCGGAGATTTCGATCCATTCACACCGCGCGGTTGGCAGACGCTTGCGAACCGTTTCGAAACTATGGTGAGGCCCACTGCGCCGATTCGCCTATTGGATATTGGCTGCGGGACCGGAAATTCCCGGCAGATCTACGCGAAACACATTGGGGTTTATACCGGCGTCGATCTTTCGGGTGAGGCGCTTGCGCTCGCGCGGCAACGGTTTCCCAACGACACGTTTACGCAAGCGGACGCGTGCAAGCTGCCATTTGAAAACGACACGTTCGATGGGATCGCATTCAGCAGCGTGTTGCATCACATTGAAGTCTATGGCGACGCGGTGCGCGAGGCGGTGCGCGTGGTCAAACCTGGCGGATTTGTTTTTGCATTCGATCCCAATCTGCTGAATCCGCCGATGGCGCTATTCCGCTGCCCGCAGAGCCCTCTGTATACGCAGAATGGGGTCAGTCCCAACGAACGGCCTTTGATGCCTGGGGCGTTACGACGCGCGCTTGAAGGCGCTGCTTTGCAGGATATTCAACAGCGCTGCCAATCGCATATTCCGTATCGCGCGGTGGCGCCGAAGTTGATGAACGCTTTTATTGGCGTGCAGAACTTCGCGGACATGATCCTCGAGTACAGCCAGTTGGGTCGCATCTTCGGACTCTTTACAGTCACATGCGGGCGAAAGCGGAGCGCATGATGGCCGCTCCCGAAAAACTGATATCGGTCGTATTACCTGTTTATAATGAAGCAGAGAATATTCAGACCTGCCTGCGTGGTTTGTGGGCCGCGCTGAAAGATGTTCCCCACGAAATTCTTGTTTGCTA
>Ga0163144_10020712_pt1 | contig 13124 bp, 14 predicted proteins | sample OliLak19BULKMAT1_FD_123175 | JGI IMG/M metagenome (GOLD analysis project Ga0163144, IMG submission 123175) | Freshwater microbial mat bacterial communities from Lake Vanda, McMurdo Dry Valleys, Antarctica - Oligotrophic Lake LV.19.BULKMAT1 | ecosystem: Environmental > Aquatic > Freshwater >...
CGCGTGGCCCGCCGCCTCGTCGATGACGAGGTGATGCTCGCGGCCGGCGATGAGTTCCGCGCCGCGGGCCAGGTGGGCCATCTGAGAAACGAGGTTGCCCATCGTGCCGCTGGCCACGAACAGCCCGGCCTCCTTGCCAAGGAGCTCGGCGGCGCGCTCCTCGAGGGCGTTGACGGTCGGGTCGTCACCCAGGACATCGTCGCCGACCTCGGCCGCAGCCATCGCCCGGCGCATCGCGTCGGTCGGCTGGGTGACGGTGTCGGAGCGGAGGTCGATGACGGGGGCGGACATGCACCACGGAGTATGGCGGACGGCGGACAATGGCTGGCGCCTCTGCTATAGTCCGGCCTCGCCGCAACTGGACCCGTGGTGTAGCGGCCCAACATGCCAGCCTGTCACGCTGGAGATCGCCGGTTCGAATCCGGTCGGGTCCGCCATCCTCTGCCTTTCCCGACGCCCCGTCCGCCCGCCCGGACGGGGCGTCATCGCATCTCTGGCACTATCCCACCGTGAAACGCACACCCCTCGTTGCCGTCCTGGGCCTGTTGGCCGCCGCCATCGTCCTGCCCATGACCGGCGACCAGCTTGGGTTCGGCGGCGATCCTTCGGCCGGGGCGTCGACGCCGCCGGCCGCCAGCCCGACGTCCGTGGCCGTGGCACCGTCCGCCTCCCTTGACGCGAGCGCGGCCCCGCCGGCATCCCTCGCCCCCACGCCCGACCCGACGGCCACGCCGGTCGCGTTCGTGGACGTCGCCATCGTGCCGGTCGCCCAGTTCCGGAGCACGGCCACCCGCGCCACGCGGGCCGAGGTGACCGCCGTGCTGTCCGGCACGAGCAAGCGTTACGCGGCGCTGGAGCTCGTCGAGGCCGATGCGGACGCCATCCTGGCCGCCCTTGGTGAGGCGGTCCCGCCCGATCCGGTCGGGCTGATCCTGGCCGACGATGCCGAGGCGCTGGCTGCGGACCTGGCCGAGCATCGCGACCGGCTGGCGTTCCTGCGCGCCGACCAGGTCGGGCCGGAGGTGCGCGCCCTGGAGTGGGGCGAGCGCACGCTGTTCGGTGTCGAGCGGATCACCGACGGCGACGAGTGGCGGTTGCGCGCGAGCGTGCCCGCCGACACGGTCGCCGCGGAGCCCTTCGATCCGAGGGCCACCTGGACGCTCTTCGCGGGTGGCGACATCCTGCTCGACCGAGGCGTCTACCAGACGCTCGTCGTCAACGGCGCCGGCCCGGACTTCCCGTTCGATGGCGGCACGGCTGAGATCACCAGTCGCTACTGCTGTTCCAGCTTCGGCTGGGAGCTGCCGCGCACGAACCGGACCGGCAACGAAGGCGCCATGCGCCGACTCATCGAGGGCGCGGACATCGCCATCGCCAACTTCGAGAACCCGGCCCCGGACGTGTCGCGCTGGCACACCAGCGGCACGGTCTTCCACGCCGACGAGGACCTCATCGACGGCCTTGTGAACGCCGGCATCGACTACGTGTCGCTGGCCAACAATCACATCGGGGACGCCGGCAACGCCGGCATCCTCCAGACCATCGCCAACCTGGAGGAGCGCGGCCTGGCCTACTCGGGCGCCGGCGAGGACCTGGCGGCGGCGCGCAGGCCGGCGATGCTGGAGGCGAACGGGGTGACCGTCGCTGTCCTTGGCTACGACGCCATCGCGCGCGCCTACTTCGCGGCCGAGGACGAGCCGGGCAGCGCGCAACTGTCGCTGACCCGCATCAAGAACGACATCAAGTGGGCCCGCCGAGATGGCGCCGACCTCGTGATCGTCTTTCCCCACTGGGGCGTCGAGTACCAGGCCGAGCCGTTCGCGGCGCAGCAGCGGATCGCCCGCGACATCATCGATGCCGGCGCCGACATGATCATCGGCAACCACGCGCACTGGGCGGCGGCCATGGAGATCTACGAGGGCAAGCCGATCTGGTACGCGCTCGGCAACTTCGTCTTCGACCAGACGTGGTCCGAGCCCACGATGGAGGGTGTCACCCTGGAGCTGACGTTCGAGGGGACCGAGCTCGTCCAGGTCCGGATGCGCCCGCACATCATCCTGGACAAGGCGCAGCCCAACTTCCTGGACCCGGCCGGCGACGGGAAGGTCGTCATGAACCAGGTCTTCGGGGCTTCGAAGGGGCTGCTGCCGTGGTGAGCCGGACCCGCTGACCGTCGCGCGGGCGCGGGCGCGGGCGCGGGCGCGGTCGCAGCGCCGTCAGGCGATGCCGGCGAAGAGATCGTCTTCGGGCGTCGTCGTCGGCAGGTTCGATTCGCGCAGGATGTAGGCCTCGCGTGACCAACCGGCCTGCCAGCCCTCCAGGCCCAGGAGCATGAATGCCGAGTCGTCGGCGATCTGGGTGACGTGCTCCTTGATGGCCTGCCACTTGCGCTGGAGCGCATCGCCGGACACGTCCACCCACGTGGTGATGGCTTCGTCCGGGACGAGCATCTTGGCCACGTACGCCTGAAACTCGGCCAGCTGGTCGGGGCTCGCGTCGGGCGGTGGCGACCAGAAGCTGTCCTTGCCGAGTTCCTCCATCTTCGCCTGCATCGCGTCGCGCACGGACGCCGGGATGGCCTGCTCGTAGAGCTTCGAAGGCGCCCACGGCGCGAGGCCGCCGTCCTGGACCGACGGGCCGCTGCCGCCGTGCTCGGGCGCGAGCTGCTCCGGGTACCAGGCTGCGTCACCGGCGCGCGGGAACGCCCGCACCGCGACGTCATGGACGCGGATGTGATCGGGGTGGCCGTAGCCGCCGAAGCTGTTGTAGGTCGTCATGACATCGGGCTGGTAGCGCCGGATCAGCCACACGAGGCGGCCGGCGGCCTCGTCCAGGTCAGCCTTCCAGAAGCTTCGCGGGTCGTGGTTCCCCGGCCGGCCCATCATGTCCGAGTCGTGGTAGCCGAGGTTCTCCCACTCGGTCACGCCCAGGATGCCCATGGCCCGTTCCAGTTCGCCCGCCCGGATCTCCCCGAGCCGCCGGTGGTTGTCCGGGGTGTCCATGTCGGGCATGACGATCTCGCCCATCTCGCCGCGGGTGCACGTGACCAGGACCACGCGCCGGCCCTCGACGACGGCCCGGGCCATCGTCCCACCGGTCCCGATGGTCTCGTCGTCGGGGTGGGCGTGGACGGTCATGAGCGTGGGACGGTGGGTCGGTGGTGCCAAGGTCGGGTCGGCGGCAGTGTCGGCGGTCGGGTCGGTCATGGTGCGTAGCCTATCGGGGATGGTCGCGACGGTCGTCGGCCGGCCGTCATCGGTCCGTCACGGACGACCGCATACGATGGGAGCATGCGATCCATGACCGCCCGCTTCCTTGTGTCCACTGCGCTCGCCGCCGTCGTGTTCGGTGCCTGTTCGGGTGGCGGCGGGGCTGTGCCCGGCACCAACGAGCCGGAGCCGCCCGCCGCGACCCTCGCCCCGCCGACCGACGCGCCGCCGAGTGGTCCGCCGCCGACCGGCGACCCGGGCGCGCCGGCCACGGCCCCGACGGAACCGGCGGTCACGCTGACCCAGCCGTGGGCCACGGCAGACCTCGTCGACGTGGCGACCGGCGAGACCTTCCGCATCGCCGATCTCGCCGGACGGCCGATCGTCGTCGAGACGATGGCGATCTGGTGTTCGTCGTGCCTCGCCCAGCAGGGCACGGTCTACGAGGTCCTTGCTGGCGTCGAGCCGGGCTCCGTCGACTACATCCTCATCGACGTCGACCCGAGCGAGACGGCCGAGGCGCTGGCCGCGTATCGCGAGCGCAACGGGTTCACCGGCCGCTACGTCGTGGCCACGACCGACCTCGCCCGCGCCCTCGTCGCCGAGTTCGGAGACCAGGTGCTCAACCCACCCTCGACGCCGATGATCGTCGTCGGCACGGATGGGACCGTGACACTCACCCCGTTCGGCAAGAAGTCGCAGGACGACCTCCGCACCCTGCTTGACCAGCACGGCGCCTGATCGTCGGTGGACGGGCTGTGGCTCGCCTTCACCCTGGGTGTCGGCAGTGCGGCCAGCCCGTGCCTCCTGCCCCTGTATCCCAGCTTCCTCGCCTACCTCTCCACGAACACGGGGGCCCTTGCCGGCCGGCGCGCATCCGGCCTGCTCGGGCTGATCATCCTGGCCGGGGTGCTCACGACGATGCTCGTCGTGGCCCTGGTCCTGGTCGCCGTGTCGGTGCCCATCGGTTCCGTGCTTGGGGTGGTCATCCCCCTCGTCGACGTGCTGCTCATCGTGCTCGGTGTGTCCCTGCTGCTCGGCCGTAACCCCTTCGAGCGCCTGCCGGGCATGCGCGTCCCGCTCGTCTCGAACCCGTTCGGCCAGGCGTACGTCTACGGCCTGCTCCTTGGCCCGCTGGCGTTGCCGTGCGCCGGGGCCTTCGCGCTGTCGCTCATCGCCTACTCCGTCGGGCTGGAGGAGACGCTGCCGCGGATCCTGACGTTCATCGTCTATGGGCTCGGCTTCGGGCTGCCGCTCGTCCTCCTGTCACTGCTCGCCGGCGCCCGTCGCCAACAGGTCGTGCGCTTCATCACCCGCCATCACCGGGCCATCGAGATCGTGGGCGGGGTGTTGCTCATCGGCGCCGGGCTGTGGGACCTGACGATCAACTGGGACGCCATCTCGAGCACATTCGGCGGCTGACCCCGGACCATCGAGCCATGCGCGGGGCAGGACGTGCACCCGCGCACCGGTGCCAGGGGGCATCACCCCGCCGTCTCCAGTACCAGCGAGGCATCGTCGGGCGTCCCGGCCACGGTCAGGATGCGAGGCATGATCCAGAGCCTCGGCCGCCGCCTCCTCGTCGCCTTCCGCCGTACCGATGGCGAGGCTGATGGCGCCATCCCGCCGCCGCTCGCCGCCGCGTCCCTGCCCGAGGTCGAGTTCGTGGCTTACGGCGAGGAGTGCCTCCTGTCCGGACGCCTGCGCCTGGATGCCGAGCGCCTGACCGACATGCTCAACGCCCATGACGAGGTCCAGCTCGTCGACGTCATGGTCGAGCGCCTCGATGGCCATCCCGCGGTCGAGGTCCGCGAGGTCCTCGTCCGTCGTGACGAGCTGCTGCTCGTCCACGCCACGGGTCCACGTGGCAGCCTGGCGCGCCGCCATCGGACGCGCCAGCACGCGCTGGCGATGCAGATCGGTCCGTATCACATCCGCGGCTACGTCCATGCCCTACCGGGCTCCGACCCGGTGACTTCCCTGCGGCGGCGCAAGACCATGGTCCCGCTCACCGACGCCTGGATCGAGTACGCGATCGGGACGACGCGTGAGCGCCGGCGGGTCGCCGCCGTCGTCGTCAATCGTGAGCAGATCGACTGGGTCGTGCCGGCCCTCGACGACGAGGTCGAGATGCCCGACCTGCCCATCGCGCATGAGCAGGGACCGCTGCTCAAGGACTTCACCGGCTCGATCATGGGCGAGGCGCTGGAGCCCACGGGCTCCTAGCTAGGTCGCCGGTCCGCGGCCGGCGCCGTCCGAGGCGGGCGCGGCGCACGTACGCTGTGCGCCATGACGAGCTCCCGTCGCGACGGGCCGCTGGACGGCCTGCGCGTCATCGATGCCTCGACGGTCCTGGCTGGCCCGTACGCCACCATGATCCTGGCCGACCTCGGCGCGGACGTGGTCAAGGTCGAGCCGCCCGACGGCGACGCCACGCGCACCTGGGGGCCGCCGTGGGTCGGCGACGTGGACGCCGGCACGCGCACCGCGGCCTACTTCCTGGCGGTCAATCGCAACAAGCGCTCCATCCGGCTGGATCTCAAGACGCCTGCTGGCTCGGAGGTCTTTCGGACGCTGCTGCGCACGGCGGACGTCTTCGTGGAGAACGCCCGACCCGGGTCACTGGACCGCCTGGGATTCGACGATGCGACGCTGGCGGCCATCCGGCCGGCGCTCATCCATCTGGCCATCAGCGGCTACGGCCCGACTGGCCCCGCCGCCGAGCGCCCGGGCTACGACTTCGTGATCCAGGCCGTGTCCGGGTTGATGTCCATCACCGGCGATCGCGACGAGGACGGCGGCCGGCCGACCAAGGTGGGGGTCGCCATCAGCGACGTCGTGACCGGGCTGTACGCGGTCATCGGGATCCTCGCCGCGCTGCTGGCTCGTGACCGGGACGGGGACGCGGGCGAGCGGGTGACCGGCGGTCAACGCATCGACGCGACGCTGCTCGGCTCGACCCTGGCGGTCCTCGTCAACCAGGCCCAGAACGCGTTCGTCAGCGGCGAGTCGCCCGGTCGCCTGGGCAACGCGCACCCGAACATCGTGCCCTACGAGACGTTCGCGACGGCCGATGGCGAGCTCGCCGTGGCGGTGGGCTCGGCGCGCCAGTGGCCGCGCCTGTGCGACGCCCTCGGGCTGCCGGACCTGGCTGCCGATCCGCGTTTCTCGAGCAACGGCGACCGGGTGGAGCGGCGGAGCGTCCTGCGGCCGATCCTCGCCGCACGATTCGCGACGCGGAGCACCGACGCCTGGGTGCTCGACCTGGAGCGTGCCGAGATCCCGGTCGGGGCCATCCGCGACGTCGCCGCGGCGTTCGATTCGCCGGAGGCGGACGCCCTCGGGATGGCGGCCGAGGTGGAGCATCCGGCCCTGGGCGTGCTGCGCCAGGCCGGGATCCCGCTGCACTTCTCCGCGACGCCGGGTGCCATCCGGACCCCCCCGCCGCTCCTCGGCGAGCACACCGACGAGATCCTTGGTGAGGTCGGCTATGACGCCGACGCGATCGCGCGTCTGCGCCGGGACGGCACCGTCTGAGGATCGGCGTGCAGGACTGCACGGGACCGGTCGGTCGGGTCGCGGGCCACTGCTAGACTCGGCCGCGTCGCCACCGTTCGCGGCGACCCCCACGAACGAACCCCCGGAGGCAACCCCGAGATGACCGACGACCGCGAGCGCTGGGCCCTGATCCTCGGAGCGTCCTCCGGGATGGGCGAGGCCACTTCCCTGACCCTCGCGAAGGCCGGCTACAACATCTTCGGGGTGCACCTCGATTTCCGTGCCGCCCTGGCCCACGTCGAGGAGGTCAAGGCCGGCATCACGGCGACCGGCGCCGAGGCCATCTTCATCAACATGAACGCGGCCGACGATGAGAAGCGAGCGGCCGCCCTGGCCACCCTGGAGGAGCGCTTCGCCCGCTCTCGCGCGGAGGGCCGTGATCCGTACGTGCGCGTGGTCATGCACTCGCTCGCGTTCGGCTCGCTGGTGCCCTTCCTGTCCGAGGATCCAAAGGGCGGGGTGGACCGCAAGAAGATGGAGATGACCCAGGATGTGATGGCCAACAGCCTCGTCTACTGGGTCCAGGACCTGTGGCGCGGCGGGTTCCTGGGCAAGGGCTCCAAGATCTACGCCCTGACCTCCGAGGGATCCACCCGGGTCGTGCCCTCGTACGGGGTCGTGTCGTCGGCCAAGGCCGCCCTCGAATCGCACATCCGGCAGCTGGCCATGGAACTCGCCCGGCACGGCACGGGCGCGACGGCCAACTGCATCCGCGCGGGCGTCACGGTCACCCCGGCCCTGCTCAAGATCCCCGAGTCACAGACGATGATCGACATCACCATGAAGCGGAACCCGCACGGCCGGATGACCACGACGCAGGATGTGGCCAACGCCATCCTGGCCCTGTCCGGCGACGGCACCGAGTTCATCAACGGCGACATCATCAGCGTCGATGGCGGGGAGTTCATCACGGGCTCATAGGCGGCGCCGTCACTGGCGGCCCTCTGGCGGGCCTCTGGCGGACCTCGCCGCCGCGCTCGGATCACGCTTCCGCGGCGACCCACTCGGTCAGCGTGCGTGCGTGCGGCGTCATCTCGAGCGCTCCTTCGTCGGTCACCCACCACGCGGCCAGGCCACGCGACCGTGCGATCGGGCCGATCTCCCGGCGACCACGCACGAACAGGGCCTTCGACCAGACCTCCGCCCAGGCCGGATCCGATCCGGCCACGGTGACCGCTCGCAGGCCACCATCGGCCGGCTCGCCGGTCGTCGGGTCGATGAGGTGATGGACGGGACGCCCGGCGGCCATCCAGTGCCGCCGTCGGACGGACGAGGTCACGACCGCCAGGTCGCGCACACCCAGCACGGCCAGGGCGCCGGGACCCCCCGACGGGTCCTCGACTGCGATCCGCCACGCCCCATCGTCGGGCGCGCTCCGGTGTGCGACGAGGTCGCCACCGGCCTCGAGCAGGAAGCCGGCCATCGGCCGCCGATGGAGCAGATCACGCGCCCAGCGCAAGGCCAGTCCCTTGCCGATGCCGCCCAGATCGATGGGATCGTCGATGGCCAGGCGCCCGGGTCGCTCATGCGTTCGGACCAAGCGGGCCACGGTGCCGCGGCCCCCGTGCGCCCCCGGCGCGCGCTGCGGCACCCCGCCGTCGCCGAGACGCTCCAGGTCGACGACGATGCGTGCGTCGAAGCACCCACCGGTCACGCGCGCGGCCCGGTCGCAAGCGATCACGGCCCGCCGGAGGCGGCGATCTACGAGCACAGGCGGCCCGTCACCGGCTCGGGCGTTGAGCCGGGTCAGCTCGCTGTCGGGGCGGTACCGGGTCATCGCCGCTTCGGCGGCGGCGAACTCGGCGCACGTCGCGGCCCACGCCTCGTCCGGGTCGTGGGCACCGACCGTGATGAGGCGCAGGGGCGACGCCATCGCCCGGCCCTCGAAGGTGACGCTGGTGGCGTCCCTATGCGGACCGAACCGGACCTCAGCCGGACGCGCCGGTCGTGGCATGGGTCGCTGGCTGGCTCCTGGGTGCCGCGGCCGGGATGGACGGCACGCTCGGGAGCTGGATCCGCGTGGGGAGGGCGCTGACGGACGCGCTGATGGCCGCGGTCCGTGCGAACAGTTCGTCGAGCGTCGACTCGTAGGTGTCGATGGACCCGCCCAGCGCGTCGTACCGAGCGGCGAGCGTCCGATACCGGCGCGCGGCGACGTCGACCGTCGCGGCCAGGTCGTCGTGGGCGGCCGCGGCTTGGTCGATCATCGCGATCGCCGGCGCCCGGTCCCGGATGAGCGCCTGATCCGCGCCCGACTGGAGCGTCGCGACGGCCGCCAGCGCGAGCGCGTAGGCACCCGTCGCCAGGCCGGCAAGAACGACCAGGTGGACCGGTCGACCTGCGTCAGTCATCGTCGTCCTCTTCCTCGTGGTCGTCGTCGCCCCCCGAGGCGACGCGATCGACCGCGGGAGGGGCTGCCGCCGCTGCCGCCTGGCGTCGGGCCTCGGCGACGGTCGCCGCGAGATCGCGCTCGGCGCGCGCGATCTCCGTCTCCAGGTCGGCGAGCCGATCCGTGGCGTCGGTCATCCGGGCGGCGACCTCGCCCGCGCTCTCGCGGTCGGTGGTCACCCGCGACGTCGCGGTGTCGAGCGCCGCGGCCAACGATGAAGCGCGCACTTCCAGGGCATCGAGCTCCGCCTGAAGCTCCGCCGAGCGGGTCCGCTCGGCGTCAAGGGCCGCCTCGACCATCGAAACGGAGGTCGGCGCGACCGCCAGCGGCGCGGTCGAGGCCGTCCAGGCGGAGGCGACCCGGATGGACAGGCCGGCCACGATCACGACCGCACACATGCCGACGATCGTCAGCAGGCGGCGCAGGGGGATGGACGTGATGGTCATCGGATGGAGCCCTCCGGGAGTGACGTGGAGAAGGTGGGTCGGGCACGGCGGGCGGCCCAGTAGCGATAGGCGACGGCCAGCACGACGATGACCGCCGATGCGACGTACAGGAGTCGAAGCGCCGACGAATCGGTGCCGGCGAGCATCCCGTGAAGCCAGGCGAAGATGTAGATGACGATGGCCAGGCGATGCAGCGACAGCCACGCCCCGGCAGGCAGGAGCTTGGTCCAGCGAGCCGTGATGGCCGTGACCAGGAACGCATAGGTCGCCAGGGTGCCCAGGGCAACGGCGGAGTCGCGGTACTCGGACATGCCGGGCACGACGGCGCCAAGCACGTCGACTCCCGACTTGGGGTCGGCCACCAGGCTGAGGATGTGGACGCCCAGGAAGGCCATGACGAAGACCCATAGGTGGTCGTGCCACGGGAACACGCGCTTGGACAGCTTCCAGGTGGTCTTGTTGTGCGGGTGACTCAGAACGAGGCCGAGCACGATCTGGAAGGTCAGCAGGAGGAAGGCCACGATGCCCGTCGCCCTGGCCGCGAGCCAGAAGCGCAGCTCAGCCTGGCGATCGCTCGTCGGCGGCAGGATCTGGTCGGTGGCGAACAGGACGATGAGCCCGAGGATGGCGGCCAAGAGCGCGGCGGTGCGCACGCTCAGACGGAACGGCGATCGGGGTCTGGATGGATTCGATGCGCTCAAGGTTCCTCCGGGTGAGGCGTTGGTGCCTACCCCCTTGAGGCAGCCCAGACCCGAAAGGTTTCGGTCACCATGCCCGCGAGCACTGCATCCCGGCAGGCGGACGGGCGGGTCACGCTCGCGGGGCGTGCAGCAAGGGGTCCTGAGCCCGGGGGCCGTAGGATATGGCCATGCAGCCCGCCACCCACCAGACCCACGACGACCACGAGCACGAGCACGATCGCTTCTGCGGCCACCCCGCCGTGGAGCACGACGATCATCTCGACTTCCTGCACGATGGCCATGTCCACCACACGCATGACGATCACGTGGACGACATCGACGACGGCGTTGCACACGAGCACGTGCCCCACGGCGGGCATATGCACGTGCATGCCGACGATTGCGGGCACCCGACGGTGACCCACGACGATCACGTCGACTTCGTCCACGGGGCGCATCGCCACGTCGGCCACGCCACCCACTACGACGAGCACTGACCCGCCTCGACGCCGCTCGTGACGTCCGGATCGGGCCGGGGTCAGTCGGGAGGCCGCTCGATATCGATGACCTGCGGGGCACCATGCGCCCGCTCTGCCACCACGAACCGGCCGGCGTGATGGGCATGCGGATCGCGGATCACGATGCCGAATGTGTCGAGCAGGCGGTCGGCGGTGAGGACTTCGGCCCCCGGCCCCAGCGCCACGACCCGTCGCGCCAGCAGCAGGACCTGGTCGTACTCGACGGCCTCCGCGATGTCGTGGGTCGCGGTCACGATGGCCGCGCCCCGTGCGAGCTCACCGGCAAAGGCTTCCAGGTAGCGCTCCCGGCCGCCGGCGTCGAGGCCGGCCGTGGGCTCGTCGAGGACGACGAGATCGGCCCGACGGGCCAGGACCTGGGCGAGATAGACGCGCTGCTGCTGGCCCCCTGACAGACTGCGCAGCGGCAGCCGCGCCAGGTCGGCGACGTCCATCGTCTCCAGCGCCCAGGCCACGAGGTCGTGATCCTCCGTGCGCATCCGGCCGAACAGCCCCAGGTTCGGGTAGCGGCCCATGCGCACGACCTCGATCGCGCGCAGCGGCAGGATGAACCCGGCGGCGTGGAACTGGGCGAGGTAGGCGATCTGCCGTGGCGCACCGCCGGGTCGCTCGCCGAGGACGCGTAGCTCGCCCGCAACGATCGGCACGAGCCCGACCATGGTCTTCAGGAGGGTGGACTTGCCGGACCCGTTGGTGCCGACCAGGGCCAGCGAAGAGCGCGCCCGGACCGTGAGCTCGATGTCGGGGACGACCGGTACCCCGCCGTGGCCGACGGCCAGCCCACGCGCGACGATCACGTCCGGCGTCGACCCGGTCATGGTCGATCCCTCTCGCCGGATCGCGGCGCCGCCCAGGCGGGCGCCTGGTCGCGCAGGTTCGTCACAGCGAGGACGACGAAGAAGATGGCCGCGGCCACGAGCACGATCGTCGCGGCCGCCGCGACGTCGAGGTGATAACTGAGCAGCAGGCCCAGATAGGTGGAGAGTGCGCCGATGGCGGCCGCCCACGCCATCATCCGCTCGATCCGGTGGGCGAGGAGCGCACCCGCGCCTGCCGGCGCCAGGAGCATCCCGAACACGAGCAGGGTGCCCACGGTCTGGAAGGACACGATCACGGTCAGGGCGATGAGCAGGAGCATGATCGCGTGGTAGCGGCGCGACGGGAACCCGGCGACATCGGCCTGCTCCGGGTCAAAGCTCAGGAGCAGGAAGGGCCGGGCGCAGATGGCGGCGATGACCGCGATGACCACCACGGCGACGGCCTGGACCAGCACATCCTCCACGCTCGTCCCCAGGATCTGGCCGAAGAGGATCCCCACGAGATCGCCCGCGAAGGAGGACGAGCCGGACACGATGACGACGCCAAGGGCGAGCATGGATACGAACAGGAGGCCGATCGCCGTATCCGACGACAGTCGGGTCAGGCGCGTGACCAGGCTCACCCCGGCGATCATCGCCAGTGCACCGACGGCCGCTCCAAGGATCCCGGGGAGCCCGAGCAGCGCCGCTCCAGCGATACCGGGCAGGACGCCGTGGGCCAGGGCATCGCCGATGAACGCCAGGCCGCGCAGCACGACGAACGTGCCGACGATCGCGCACGAGATGGACACGAGGATCCCGGCGAGCAGCGCCCGGAGCATGAACTCGTTGTCCAGGAAGGGGTCGAACAGCGGGCCCATCACGCCTCGAGGTCGGGCGCCGGATGGCTCCGGCGCAGCGGGCGGAGGGTAGCACCGTGCCCGACCCCGTCGCGACGCACAGCGTCAGGAGCCTCGGAGATCAGCCCAGTGCGCCCGCGATCGCCGACGAGATCGCCCGGATGAAGCTGAAGTAGGAGCCGTCGTCGGGGAGGTTGTGACTCGGTAGCTCGACGACATCCACTCCGGTCTCCTGGCCGATCGCCTCGACCACGGCCGTCGGTGTGCCGACCTCCGTGAAGATCGCCGGGACGCCCTCCTCGACGATCTGTGCCTTGAGCGCAGCAAGCTCGCCAGCCGAGACGTCCCCCTGGGAGGACAGACCCGGGACGACCGCGCCGATGAGGGTGAAGTCGTATCGATCGGCGAAGTAGCCCATCGACTCGTGGCCCGTGACGAGCTTGCGGCCGTCGGCCGGGACGGCGTCCAGGGTCGTGCGCGTCTCCGCATCGAGCTCCGTCAGGCGAGCCTCGAGGTCCACCGACCGATCGGCGACATCGACCCCGACGTCAGCGAGCGCGATGGCCAGCGCCGTGACGACGTCGCGCATCGAGATCGGGTCGACCCAGAAGTGCGGATCACCGCCCGCATGATCGTCGCCGGGCTCGTC
>Ga0163144_10020714_pt1 | contig 13123 bp, 5 predicted proteins | sample OliLak19BULKMAT1_FD_123175 | JGI IMG/M metagenome (GOLD analysis project Ga0163144, IMG submission 123175) | Freshwater microbial mat bacterial communities from Lake Vanda, McMurdo Dry Valleys, Antarctica - Oligotrophic Lake LV.19.BULKMAT1 | ecosystem: Environmental > Aquatic > Freshwater > Lake...
CGGCGTCGCCGGCACCTGGAAAGACCTCACCGACAACGTCAACGAGCTGGCCGGCAACCTCACGGTGCAGCTGCGCGACATGTCGAAGGTGTCGAGCGCGATTGCCAGCGGCGACTTGTCGCGGAAGATCACGGTCGACGCCCGCGGCGAGATTCTGCAGATCAAAGACGTCATCAACACGATGGTCGACCAGCTCAGCTCGTTCGCCTCGGAAGTGACCCGCGTTGCCAAGGAAGTCGGCACGGAAGGCAAGCTGGGGGGCCAGGCCGAAGTGGGCGGCGTTGCTGGTACGTGGAAGGATCTCACCGACAACGTCAACGGCATGGCCAGCAACCTGACCAACCAGGTGCGCAACATCGCCGAAGTGACGACCGCCGTCGCGCGTGGTGACCTCTCGAAGAAAATCACGGTGGACGCGCGCGGAGAGATTCTTGAGCTCAAGAGCACCGTCAACACGATGGTCGACCAGTTGAGCGCGTTCGCCTCGGAAGTGACCCGCGTCGCGAAGGAAGTCGGCACCGAAGGCAAGTTGGGCGGCCAGGCCGACGTGCGCGGCGTCGCCGGCACCTGGAAAGACCTCACCGACAACGTCAACGAGCTGGCCGGCAACCTCACCGTGCAGTTGCGCGACGTGTCGAAGGTGTCAAGCGCGATCGCCAGCGGCGACCTGAACCAGAAGATCACGGTGCAGGCCCAGGGCGAGATTCTTCAGATCAAGAACGTCATCAACACGATGGTGGACCAGCTGAGCTCGTTCGCCTCGGAAGTAACGCGCGTCGCCAAGGAAGTCGGCACCGAAGGCAAGCTGGGCGGCCAGGCCGAAGTGGGCGGCGTGGCCGGCACCTGGGAAGACCTCACCGACAACGTCAACGCCATGGCCAGCAACCTGACCAACCAGGTGCGCAACATCGCCGAAGTGACGACCGCCGTGGCGCTGGGCGACCTCTCCAAGAAGATCACGGTCGACGCGCGCGGCGAAATTCTCGAGCTCAAGGACACCGTCAACACGATGGTGGACCAGCTCAGCTCGTTCGCGTCGGAAGTGACCCGCGTGGCGAAAGAAGTAGGCACGGAAGGCAAGCTGGGTGGCCAGGCCGATGTCCGCGGCGTCGCCGGCACCTGGAAGGACCTGACCGACAACGTCAACGAGCTGGCGGGCAACCTGACGGTGCAGCTGCGCGACGTGTCGAAGGTGGCGAACGCCATCGCGACCGGCGACCTCAACCAGAAGATCACGGTGCAGGCGCAGGGCGAGATTCTTCAGATCAAGAACGTCGTCAACACGATGACCGACCAGCTGAACGCCTTCGCCTCGGAAGTGACGCGCGTCGCCCGCGAAGTGGGTACTGAAGGCAAGCTGGGCGGCCAGGCCGACGTGCGCGGCGTCGCGGGCACGTGGCGCGACCTCACCGACTCGGTCAACTCGATGGCCGGTAACCTGACCGGCCAGGTCCGCAACATCGCTGACGTGACGACCGCCGTCGCGAAGGGCGACCTCTCCAAGAAAATCACGGTCGCGGTGCGCGGCGAAATCCTCGAGTTGAAGAACACCATCAACACGATGGTCGACCAGTTGAGTTCGTTCGCGTCGGAAGTGACCCGCGTGGCCCGCGAAGTCGGCACCGAAGGCGAGCTGGGCGGCCAGGCCGACGTGCCCGGCGTCGGCGGCACGTGGAAAGACCTCACCGACTCGGTCAACTTCATGGCCGCCAACCTCACCAGTCAGGTTCGCAACATCGCCGAAGTGACCACTGCCGTGGCCCGCGGCGACCTGTCAAAGAAGGTCACCGTCGACGTGAAGGGCGAAATTCTCGAGCTCAAGGACACCGTCAATACGATGGTGGACCAGCTGAGCTCGTTTGCCGCCGAAGTGACGCGCATGGCGAAGGAAGTCGGCAGCGAAGGCCGGCTCGGCGGCCAGGCTGACGTGCCGGGCGTCGCCGGCACCTGGAAGGACCTCACCGACAACGTCAACCGCCTCGCCGCCAACCTCACCACCCAGGTGCGCGCGATCGCCGAAGTGGCAACCGCCGTCACGAAAGGTGACCTGTCGCAGTCGATCACCGTCGAGGCGGCCGGCGAAGTGGCGGCACTCAAGGACAACATCAACGAGATGATTGTCAACCTGCGCGAGACCACCGAGAAGAACACGGCGCAGGACTGGCTCAAGACCAACCTCGCGAAGTTCACGCGTTTGCTGCAGGGCCAACGCGACCTGGCCACCGTGTCGCGCACGATTCTGTCTGAGTTGGCGCCGCTGGTGCCGATGCAACACGGTGTCATCTACTTCAACGAGTCGACGACCGACGAGCCGGACCTGCGCCTGCTGGCCAGTTACGCCTACACCGAGGGCGAGACGCTGCAGACCCGGTTCCGTGCCGGCGAGGGCCTGGTCGGGCAGGCGGCGGTCGAACGCCAGCCGATTCTGCTGACCGACGTCCCGCACAACTACCTGCAGATCCGTTCAGGGCTCGGTGCCGCCACGCCCACCAACATCTTCGTCGTCCCGGTGCTGTTTGAAGGGCAGGTCAAGGCTGTCATCGAGCTCGCCTCGTTCTACCGCTTCAACGACACCCACCTCAACTTCCTTGGCCAGCTCACCGAATCCATCGGCATCGTGCTCAACACGATCACGGCGACGATGCGCACCGAGGAATTGCTGAAGCAGTCGCAGTCGCTGGCGACCGAGTTGCAGAAGATCAACGAAGAACTCGAAGAGAAGGCCGAACTGCTGGCCACCCAGAACGCCGAGGTAGAGCAGAAGAACCGCGAAATCGACCAGGCGCGCCTGTCGCTCGAGGACAAGGCCGCACAGCTCGCATTGACGTCGCGCTACAAGTCCGAGTTCCTCGCGAACATGTCGCACGAGCTGCGGACGCCGCTCAATAGCCTGTTGATCCTGTCGCGCCTGTTGGCGCAGAACACCGAGCAGACCCTCACCGACAAGCAGGTGGAGTTCGCCAAGACCATCCACGCCTCAGGTTCGGACTTGCTCGAACTGATCAACGAGATTCTCGACCTGTCGAAGATCGAGTCGGGAATGATGGACGTCGACGCGGTGCCGGTGTCACTCGCCCACGTGCAGTCGTACGTCGAGCGCACCTTCCGCGAGGTCGCCGGCAGCAAGGGCCTGCACTTCGCGGTCGACCTCGATCCGCGCACGCTGCCGTCGATCGTCATCGACCAGAGGCGCGTGCAGCAGGTCTTGAAGAACCTGCTCTCCAACGCCATCAAGTTCACGGAGCAGGGCGCCGTGACGCTGACCATCGAGCCGGCCATCAGCGGCTGGACGCCGGGACATGCCTCGCTCGATCGCGCCACCGGTGTAGTGGCGTTCAGGGTGGATGACACCGGCATCGGCATCGCGTCTGACAAGCACCAGGTGATCTTCGAGGCCTTCCAGCAGGCCGACGGCACCACCAGCCGCAAGTACGGCGGCACCGGCCTGGGGCTGTCGATCAGCCGTGAAATCGCCAAGCTCCTCGGTGGCGAGATTCGCCTCAGCAGCAGCGTCGGCAAGGGCAGCAGCTTCACCCTGTATCTGCCCTCGGTCTACGTCTCGGCACAGACCACGACGGCCAGAGCCGAGGTGTCGTTGGAGACCCGGCTCGCCGTGGATCGCGCGCTGGCCGCCGACGACCTGCCGGTCGATGACAATCCGCTGGACGATGACCGCTCCTTGATCGAGCCCGGTGATCGCGTCTTGCTGATCATCGAGAACGACATGTCCTTCGCGCGCATCCTGATGGATTTGGGCCGGGCGCGCCAGTTCCGCTGCCTGGCATCGGTGCGCGGCGACATCGGCTTGCGGATGGCCCGCCAGCACCGGCCCGACGCCATCACGCTCGACCTCAACCTGCCGGGCCTGGACGGCTGGAATGTGCTCGATCGCTTGAAGCACGACCCCAGCACCCGTCACATCCCGGTCCACGTGATCTCGATCACTGACGAACCGCACCGCGGGATGCGACTGGGCGCCAAGACGTTCGTGGCCAAGCCGTCGAATCCGGAGTCGCTGGAGGAGGCGTTCGAGGCCATCCGCGACTTCAGCGACCGCAAGATGAAGACGCTGCTGATCGTCGAAGACGACGACGTGCAGCGCGGGACGCTGGTGGAGTTAATCGGCGACGGCGATGTCGAGATCACCGCCGTCAGCAGCGGCCAGGAGGCGATCGATCAGCTCAAGGAGAAGCAGTTCGACTGCATCGTGCTGGACCTCGGCCTGAGCGACATGAGTGGCCTCGACCTGCTCGAACAGATGCGGGCGGACCGGGCGCTGTCGCAGGTGCCGGTGATCATCTATACCGGCAAGGACCTGACGCGCAGCGAGGAGGCCGAGCTGCGGCGGCTGGCACAGACCATCATCATCAAGGACGTCAAGTCGCCCGACCGGCTGCTCGACGAAACCACGCTCTTCCTGCATCGCGTGGAGAGTGCGCTGCCGCCGGCCAAGCAGCGCCTGCTCGACCAGTTGCATCGCAGCGACCCCATCCTCACCGGCAAGAAGGCGCTGGTGGTGGACGACGACATCCGCAACATCTTCGCCCTGACCAGCATCCTCGAACGGCATCAGATGGAAGTGCGCTATGCCGAAAACGGGCGCGACGCGCTGCGGATTCTCGGCGAGAACCCCGACATCGACGTGGTCTTGATGGACGTGATGATGCCGGAAATGGATGGCTACGAAGCAACCCGGCTGATCCGCGACAACACCACCTTCGAGGATCTGCCGATCATCGCGATCACCGCCAAGGCCATGAAGGGCGACCGCGAGAAGTGCATCAACGCCGGGGCGTCCGACTACGTGACCAAGCCGGTCGACTCCGACCAACTGATCTCGCTGTTGCGCGTCTGGTTGTCGCGGTGAGAAAGCTCGTCAACATTCTCGTCGTCGACGATCGGGACGAGAACCTGGTCGCGCTCGAGGCGGTGCTGAGCGATCCGGGCTATCGCATCGTGCGGGCCCGGTCGGGGCGTGAGGCGCTGAAAGAGGTGCTCGACCAGGACTTCGCGCTGATCCTGCTGGACGTCGTGATGCCGGGGGTTGATGGCTACGAGACCGCCGTGCTGATCCGCGAACGGCCGCGGTCACGGCAGACGCCGATCATCTTCCTGACGGCCAACGACTGGGGCGTGCAACACGTCTTCCGTGGTTACACGGTCGGCGCGGTGGATTACCTGGTCAAGCCGGTGTCGGCGGACGTGTTGCGCTCGAAAGTCGCGGTGTTCGTCGAGCTGTTCAACAACCAGGAGGCGCTGCGCACCGCGCAGGAGGAACTCGAGTCGAAGATTGCCGAGCGCACGCGCGAGCTGGCGAAGGCGAACGTCGCCTTGTCGGCCGAAATCGAAGAGCGCGTCAAGATCGAGCAGGAACGCGTGAGCCTGTTGAGGCGCGAGCAGACTGCGCGCCTGGAGGCGGAAGCCGCCAACCGGCTGAAGGACGACTTTCTCGCCACCCTGTCACACGAACTGCGCACGCCGCTCAACGCCATCATGGGATGGGCGCACGTGCTGGGCCAGGCCAGTGGCGATCGCGCCACCGTGCAGCGTGGGGCCGAGGTGATTCGCCAGAACGCCGCTGCCCAGGCGCAACTGATTGAGGACATCCTCGACGTGTCCCGCGTGGTGGGCGGCCGGCTGGTGCTGGAGTTTTGCGCGGTGCCGATGCGCAGCGTCATCGAAGACGCGATCGAGTCGCTCTTGCCGGCCGCGGCCGCCAAGGGCATTCACATCGAACGGCTGCTGAGCTCCGGCAGCCAGGTGTTCGGCGATCGGGATCGATTACAACAGGTGGTCTGGAACCTGATCTCAAACGCGCTGAAGTTCACGCCCAAAGGCGGCCGGGTCGAAATTGAACTGCGCGAAGAAGAAGGCGACACCGCCGTACGGGTCTCCGACACCGGCATTGGCATTCCGGCCGGCTTCCTGCCCTTTGTGTTTGACCGGTTCCGGCAGGCCGACAGTTCCATAAGCCGCCGCCACAGCGGCCTCGGCCTCGGTATGGCGATTGTTCGTCATCTCGTCGAATTGCACGGCGGCACCGTCAGCGCCGAGAGCGAGGGGGAGGGCAAGGGCGCGACCTTCCGGCTGTTGCTACCGAGGAATGGCGAGGTGGTGCCAGCGGTTGAAGTGCCCACTCCGCCCGTCGACCGCCGGGCCGAGCCAATCGCCGACCTCGGCGACTTGAACGGCCTGCATATTCTGGTCGTCGAAGACGACGCCGACTCGCGTGACATGCTGGCGTTGCTGCTGCAGACGCTCGGCGCACGGGTCGAGGCGGTGCCGTCGGCGCGAGAGGCGGTGGACCGGATGAGGCAGCGGCGCCCCGACGTGCTGCTGAGCGACATCGGCATGCCCGAGGAGGACGGCTACTCGCTCATTCGACGGGTCCGACAGATGCCGGCCGATGCGGCGAAGAAGCTGCCGGCGATTGCGCTGACGGCCTATGCGCGGGCGCAGGACGCGGACGCGGCGATCGGTGCGGGCTTCGATGCCCACCTGCCGAAGCCGGTGGCGCCGGCGGATTTGATCCGGGCGATCAAGAAGGCTGTGCGCTAGCTATAGCTAGGCGTTCATCGCGTAAACGACGACGTTCACGCCGAAGCGCGTGTTGTCATCACGCTGGAAACGTTTGTTGCGCCAGTCGTAGTCCCACTCGCAGCCGTAGTCCTTGTTGGAATACAGCACGCTCAGGCGGTTCTTGAAGGTGACTCCCCGCAGGTAGTCGTGCACCAGGTCATCGCCCCAGCCGTTCAATTCGTGGGCGGTCTGCGGCGGGCCGTCTGGGAACTGGAAGAAGCTGCGATAGATCGGATGGTTACGGGGCAGCTTGTCCATGGCGCCGCCCGCCGGAAAGGCCTGCCGCATCTCCTGCTCGAACGACGTCGCATACAGTCCTGACACGTCGTGGTTGCAGTCGTCTGAAAAGAGCAGGCCCCCGCGTTCGACAAAGCGGCGCAGCTCGGCCCGCTCAGCCTCTGAGAACCGGACCAGCTTGTGCCCGGTCATGAACAGGAAGGGGAACGACAGCAACTCCTCGGAGTCCGCGGTGATGACGACCTCTTCGGGATACACCGGGATGTTGGTGTACTCGACGACCGAATTAAGGATGTTGGCGGCCACTTTGGGGTTGTAGTCCCAGTCGCCTGATTCGTAGCGAAGGCGAGCAAAAACAAATTCATGCGCCCGCGGCTTGCCGCGCACGGGGCGTGGCACCTGATCCAGGTTCATTGGACTTCCACGATAACCCAACCTCGAGCAGGTCTGGCATGGTTCATGGTGATGGCCGAATGTCGCGATCGGCGAGGCCAGCGTAGCGATGCCGGCGAGTTCATCGTCGTGGCGAATCGTCGGCGCTAGCGGCGGCGCAACGTCTGACCGAGTTCAAGTGTGATCTTCGGCTGGTCCTGCGTGCCCTCGACACGGATGACCAGCCGGGTCCCAGCGCCGTTCTTTCTGAACAGCGGGTCGAACGGCTTCACCAGCCAGCGCTTGAAGCCGGTCAGCGTGTTCGAGGCCGACGCCTTCAGCACCACCTCGCCATGTAGCGACAAGGTCTTCTGTTCGAGATGATGCGTGCCATCGAGCTTGATGGCGGCACCTGGCACGTTGAACGCGAGGCCGCGATAGGTCAGGACGCCCCGGGCCAGCACGAACTGGCTGGTCAGCTTCGAGGCGACATTGTCGATCGATGCGTCGGTCGGACGACCCTGGCCGCGGCGGCTCAACGTGTCGATCTTGTCCTGCACACCCTGATCAGCAAATCGCAAGCGGTCGGCACGAACAGATCCCTCTAGGGCCAGCCGTTCCAGGACCTCGGCGTCGCCTTGCGGCAGGTCGAAGGCGGCATCGATGGTCACAGTGCCGCGGGCCATGGGCGGCTGCGCCTTGCTGGCAAGCTGTAACAGTTCCGCAAGGTTGGCGCCGGTGCTCGTCATGTTGAGCACCACGCGCTTGCCCCTGACGCCGTGGGTGCCTTCAATGAGGCCGCGGGCGTGCAGGGGAGACGTGCCCAGCATGATATGCACGTGTTGCAGCTCGACGTCGCCCTTGGTTCCGTCAACCATCGCTTCGTAGGTGGTCGTCAGCGGCAGGCTGGCGCCGTCGAGAGCAGTCAGCCGGAAGTTGGGTGTCCGGGTCTCGCCGCGGGTGGCAATCTGTTCAAGTACGCCGCTCATGGTGCCGGTGGCGTTGAGTTCGCCTTGCAGGCCTCTGATAGTGCCGAGGTCGGCGGCGAACGTGTACTTACCTTCAACACCGCTGGCGCCAGGAGCACTGGCATCCCAGGGACCGAAGCGGCCAGAGGCGTCGATCTGGCCGTATGGAATCGGATTGATCAGGGCCGCGCGGAACGGTGATGGTGCGTCGGCGCCCAGGTCGGTCATCTCAAGTTCGTAGATGTCCCACACCTTGGGATTCTTCCCGCTGGTCTTGGGAATGATGATCAGGCGGGTATTGGTCGCGGTCAGCTTGCGGACGATCAGTCGACTGGTGCCGCTTCCTCCCTGTGCCTGCGGCGGCCGAGGGATTGGCCGCTTGCCGGTGCTGTCGTCCTTCGGAGGAATGTGCACCTCCATGCCGTCCACGCTGACGTGCTTGACCGTGGAGGTCCACAGGTGCATCGGCTCCAGATCGAACGTGAACGACGACACCACGATCAGGGGAGGGATGTCGGTGCGGCCACGATGCCGAACCACCAGGTCGCGGCCCGTGAGGGTGAGCGGATAAAAGTTGAGGTGAACGGCGCCCAGTTCGATCTGGCTCTGCAAAGACTCGCTCAGCGAGGTCGTGATCCATTCGCGAAGGCGCGGCTCGAGCTGGCGGAGAGAGAGGGCGATGCCGACGCCCGAGATGGCGATCAGGGCCATGACGATCCCCGACGCGATCTTCAGGCGACGGCTCATGCCATCAGGCGGACACGTGCGCGTTCGCGCCCATTGCTCGCGGACTGGGCGGTTCGGTAATGCCCGGATGCTCCGAGGGCAACGTCACAGGTGGCTCAATGGATGGTGGATCACCTTTGGGCTCGCGCTCAAGATCCGGGCGATGGGGATCATCAGGGGGAAGCACCGGGGTTTCTGGGGTCTTGGGAAGGCCGGGAATCGGGCCCTGGGGAGTTACCGGATCGTGGGGTGTCGGCACTGCGGCTCCTGACGCGAGTCCGGGTGCGGTTCCCAAAATGATGAATGGCGGGAACCACACCCGGTGTCGGTTATGAATCTTCTTCGCTGGTCTGCTCTGGCGCTGGCGGATCTTGCGCCCGGCGCGCGACGCGGTCGGCCTTGCGTTCCGGCGCCTTGGAGGCCCGCTTGCGCTTGGGCGGCGGCATCGTTTCCGATGCCGCCGCTTTATCCGCTTCGGTCTGGGCCTTGTCAGCCTCGGCATCGACCACCGGGAGGTTCGCGAGCATCGTCAAATCTTCAATCACGATCACCTCCTGGGTCTTGGCTGCCTTTGTTACTGCAGCCGCACGACGAGTGAAGCGCGACGGTTCAGGCGGCGCGTCTCTTCACGACCGTTGTCGTGCTTGGGACGCTCTTCGCCGAAGCTCACCGACGTCAGGCGGTCCGCGGCGATGCCGTTCTGCGTCAGGTAGTCGCGAACTGCGTTGGACCGGCGCTCACCGAGGGCCAGGTTGTATTCGCTCGTGCCGATGCTGCAGGTGTGGCCTTCGAGCGTCAGACGCAGGCTGGGGTTCTCTTTCATCGCCGCCAGGGCCTGTTCGAGGACGCGCTGTGCCTCGGTGCGCAGCGTGTAGCGGTCGAAGTCGAAGTGCACGTCTTCGAAGGTGTAGACCTTCGCGGGGGGCGCCGGCGCGGGCGGGGCCACGACCGGAGCAGGCGGCGGGGTCGGCGGCGCCACGGGGGAAGCCGGCGGCATGGGCGGCGGAGGCGTCACAACCGGTGGCGGAGGAGGCGTGCGGCGCGGGCTCCAGCCAATGCGCACGTGATAGTCGATATAGTCCGCGCGCGAACTTTCCGACGCGGCAATGCGGTCCGGCCTCGGCGTGTCGAGGCGCACTTCGCCGCCGATGAAGAAGCCATTGTTGGCGAACCAGGTCAACCCGGTCGTGAATGAAGTCTGGTGATCGACGAAGCTGTTGTTGGTACTCACGCTGCCGTCTTCGCCAACGAGCCTCGTCTCGAGGAGGGCGTTGTCACGCACGGGGTAATCACCCAGGATTTCACCGTGGATGAGCCACGACGGCGTCGGCGTCAGGCCGATGCCGGCGCCCCAGTGAAAATTGTTCGGGACATGAATGACCACCGGGTCCGAGGGATTCTTACGGAGGTTGTAACCGGCGGTGCCGGTGAGGACGGCCTTGTTGGAGATCCAGCGACTGAGGACACCCGAGAGGTCGGCAGCGACTGAGCCCTGGCCGGTGCCATGGTCCGAGTCGCCAGTCGGCAGGTTCATCGTCGCGCGCGCAGCGAGGCTGAACGGGTCGCCGGAGCCTTCGCTCAGGAACGCGAACTTGCCGCCAACGCGCAGGTCGCCGAGCTTGTTGCCGGTCCAGCGTTCTCGGGCGTACGGCCTGAGGGTGTCGATGCCGCCCTGATCGGGATCGGCCGGCACGAACACCGTGGCGATGTCGCGGTCGACGCGTTCGATGAAGTCCCAGGCCGCGTACGCGTCGAACCGGTCACTGAAGCCGTAAGAGACGTTCGCCGTAAAGTCGGCAATGTTCATCAGGCCCTGCGGCGTATTGCGTGAGTTGCGCTGCGCGGACCCACGCCACATACCCTTGCCGTTGGTGTCGGCGACGGGCAGCCACCAGAGGCCGGCATCACCGTCGGTGGTGACCGCGACGCGACCGAAGTCGTCGGTCTGTGAGCTGGCAGGGTCAGTCGACGTCGTGGCGGGCTGTTGAGCCGCCGCGGGTCCTGCGATCAAGAGAAGTCCTGCGATCAACCAGCGTGTAGCACTCATCGGTTCTCCGTTCCTTCTGTGCGCGTGGGCGCATCACCCAGAACTACTTCAAACCGCGTGCCACCGTGGAGGTGGCAATCGCCTAGCCGATCGCCGGTGTCTTACCTGAATTAGGCACCTGCGTGCTCATCTGCAGCACATCTTCGAGCACGTCCAGCTCAACGGGTTTGACGAGATGCTCGTCGAACCCGACTTCAAGTGAGCGCCGGCGATGCTCCGCCTGGCCCCATCCGGTCAGCGCGATCAGGCGCATGCTACGGCCCCACGATTCGCGGCGAATGGCGCGCGCCACGTCATAGCCGGAAACCTCGGGCATGCCGATGTCGAGCAGCACCACATCCGGTGCCACCTCCTGCGCCAGTTGGATGGCGGTGCGCCCATCGTAGGCCGTGGTCACGTCATGCCCGGCCGCGCGCAGCAGGAAGGCCAGGCTGTCGGCGCCATCCTGGCTGTCGTCGGCAATCAGAATTTTCCAGACTGGGCGCGATGCGGCCTGAGGCGATTGCTCCGCTGCGGCCTGGTTCGTAACGGGTGACAGCGGCAAGATCACGGTGAACTCGCTGCCTTGGCCCACGCCGCCGCTCCATACCGCGACACTCCCGCCGTGCAGTTCGGCCATCTGCTTCACCAGCGTCAGGCCAATGCCGAGGCCGGTCTGCGAGCTGCGCATGTCGCGGTTGAGCTGTACGAACATGCCGAAGACGCGGTCCTGGTCGTCAGGCGCGATGCCGATGCCGCTGTCGCGCACCACGACCGTCACGCGATCCACGTGGGGCCTGACGGTCAGCCAGATGCGGCCGCCCGGCGGGGTGAACTTGGCGGCGTTGGTCAGCAGGTTGAGGAAGATTTGCGAGATGCGCGTCGAATCCACGTCGAGCAGGCACGGTTCGGACGGAATCTCGGTCGACAGGCTCACGCCCGCGCCGGTCAGTTGAGGCTGGGCCGTTTCGACGGCGCTGTCGATGATCGTCCGCAGGTCGGTGGGCCGGCGCTGCAACGTCAAGTGACCGCGGGTGATGCGGCTGACGTCCATCAGGTCGTCGATCAATCGCACCAGTTGCGTGATCTGGCGGTCCATGACGCCGGTCGCCTGGCGCGCCGTGTCCGACAACGTTTCGAGGCGGAGAATCTCGGCGACGTTGCGCAGCGGCGCCAGCGGGTTGCGCAACTCGTGCGCGAGGGTGGCCAGGAATTCATCCTTCAACTGCGCTTCGGACTGCAGTCGCCGTTCGCGGTCCTTCAGGGCCGCTCGCGCTTCCTCCGCTTCGTTGGCGCGGCGTTCGGCCTCGTCCTTGGCCTGGCGCAGTTGGGCTTCCACGTCCTGCCGCTTCTTGATGTCGACCAGCAGGCGTTGCCGTTCTTCCGCGAGCGCTACTTGATGCTCGCGCTGCACCGTGACGTCTCGGAAGGCACCGAGCACGCCCGTCAGCATGCCGTCCTCCCGGCGCTCAGGGTGTGCGTTGTACTCGACGAACACGAGATGGCCATCCTTGGCGATCACGCGGGCTTCGCCGTGCACATCAGCACCGGCGCCGGCGCGGGATAGCGCGATCTGCAGCGCGTCGCGATCCTCGGGGTGAATGAGCGAGAGGCCGGGGCGGCTTTGCAGCTCGTCGATGGTGTAGCCGAGCAGGGCGTTGAGGCCGCTGGTAGCCGAGTCGATCACGATGTGGCCACCGGGGTCGATGCGGGCGTGAAAGGCGAAATCGGACGCGAGTTCGCCGATCAGGCGATGGAACCCCTCGCTCTCGCGCAGGCGCGACTGTTCCACGAGCAGTTGTTCGCGGGCGCGAAACAAGTTGCCAAACAGCCATGCCACGACGAGCGACACGACGCCCACCGTGACGATGCGCACGGAGAGGTTGATGGCATTGGCCTGAGCGTCCATCGCCGCGGTCAAGGGACCAATCACCGCGGTCCCCAGCACCGCGCTGACCAACGCGGGACCGAAGCCGCCGTGCCAGGCCACGATGGCCACGCCGAGGATGAAGAAGGCGCCGATGACGTTGTGGATCCAGAGGCCCGAAGCCACGGCCAGAACCAGCGAGACCGCGAACGCCGCCGCGCCGATACCCAAATTTCCCCAAAGGGTCCGCCGCTTGGAAGCGGCCTCAGCTTGGTGACGCATATGTCTTAATGTCTCCAGGCAGGGCAGCGGGCTGCCCGAAACAGGTAACCGCGTTCCCGTGGTGAC
>Ga0163144_10020715_pt1 | contig 13123 bp, 8 predicted proteins | sample OliLak19BULKMAT1_FD_123175 | JGI IMG/M metagenome (GOLD analysis project Ga0163144, IMG submission 123175) | Freshwater microbial mat bacterial communities from Lake Vanda, McMurdo Dry Valleys, Antarctica - Oligotrophic Lake LV.19.BULKMAT1 | ecosystem: Environmental > Aquatic > Freshwater > Lake...
CGCAGGGAGCCCTCGCTGTTGTAGACCGGCACGACGACCGACAACGAGAGGACTCTGGGTTCCATGCCGGACGACGCGAGCTTCGGATCCTAACGCCTCCCGGCGCGGGCGGCCAAGGCGATCAGCGGTACGGCGGTACGGTGCCTGGAACGACCCCGACACATTCGCCCGCGGTACGGTGCCTGGAACGACCCCGACACATTCGCCCGGACGGTGCCGATGCGCTGTTCGGTTCGGCGCGAATGTGTCGGGGTCGTTCCAGGCACCGTACCGCAGGCACCGTACCGCGGGCGAATGTGTCGGGGTCGTTCCAGGCACCGTACCGCCGGGCACCGTACCGGTACCGCCGCAGGCACCGTACCGCGCGGCGGACGCGGCCGTGCCGCTGGAGGCGTCCTGGTCGGATCAGCGCCGCACGCGCAACACAGCGGCGTCCGCGGAGCTCCAGACCGTGTCCATCCGGGTGATGAGCCAGGGGGCGATGCTCTTGTCCGCGGCGATGCGCGGCGAGAGCGCGACGGCGTCGATCCGATGCCGCTCGATCGTCTGCAGCGCTCCTTCGGGGCCGCCGGCGCGGCGCGCGGCGAAGAAGAGGCTCCACACCGGTCGGTCGAGGAAGACAGCGAGGTGCCAGCCGATCTGGCTCGCGACGCGCTGGTCCGGCGGGACCACGGCGCGAACTTCGGCCGCGTAGCGTTCGTAGAACGCGTGCTCGGCCTCGATGCGGTCCCAGCCGGCGCGCGGGCGGAAATCGAGGAACGGCAGCGCCGCCAGCGCGATCGCGACGATCGCGGTCGCGACGAGCGCACCGAGCCGCGCGCGCACGACGACGAGCAGTCCCTCGGCTGCGGCGGGCAGGATGACGAGCCACAGCGGCAGGGCGAGCCTGTCGCGGAAGCCGAAGTAGATGAGCAGCACGCCGAGGAACGCCGCAGCGAAGAGCTCCGCGCTCTCGCGGCGACGCCAGCACGTGATCGCGGCGAGGGCGACGAGCAGGACGCCGACCGCGACCGTGGTCGATTCGTTCGCGCTCGAGCCCATCCGCGCACCGAGCAGCGCGAGCACGGTCTCCGCGCGTTCAGGGATGCGCTCGGCGATGGAGGAAAGCTCGCGCGCCGGCGAACTCGGGTCGCCGCCGTCCACGTGCCACATCGCGGTCGAGTACGAGTAGAGGAAGTTCTGGTCGACCGGCGGTGTCGGATGGTCGAGCGCGCAGCGCACGTCCCACGGGATCTTGGCCGCGAATGCGGCCAGCGTGACCGGCGCGAGTTGCACGAGCGCGAAGCGAACCCACGCGCCTGCGTCGCGCGGACGCGCGCTCGTCCACGCCCTCCAGGTGCGCGCGACGACGATCGCCGGGACGAGCAGGATCGTGACGCTGCGCACGTAGGTGGAGAGTCCGATCGAGAGTCCGAGGACGAGATCGCGCCTCGACGACGGTCGCGCATCCGCCCAGCGTTCGAGCGCGAGGCACGCGAAGAGCAGCGCCGCGCCCGGCACGTCCGACATTGCTTGGTTGCACAGCGTCTGGAAAGGCGTCGAGAACCACACGGCCAGCGCCACGAGCGCCGCCAGCACCGCGCCGATGCGGCGTCGCGCGTGCACGTAGAGGAACGCGACGCAAGCGACGCCCGACAGCGACACGGCCAGGTTGACCGCCTGCCAGTCCGCGCCGCGCCAGGCGAAGATCGCCGCGAGCAGCACGGACATGCCCGGCGGACGAACCGTGAACGGCTCGCCCAGGTAGCTGTAGCCCTCGCCCGCGAGCAGCGCGCGCGCGCTGGCGACGTAGATCGCCGCGTCGTTCGTCTCGTCGCCCGCTTGGTACCAGCCGTGCACGAGCCAAGGCAGGCTCGCGAGCGCGACGAACACCACGATCGCGAGCGCGAACGACGCGCGCCGGTCCCACGGGATCGCGCTGGACGACGAGGCGGACGGCGGGCCCGCCGGCGACGCGCGCGCGCTCAATGGCCGTCGCCGTCCCCGTCGGTGTAGCCGAGGTCGTTCAGACCGCGCTTCGTCGCGGGATCGAGGTCGGGCCGCACCGACTTCGAGTGCGGGCGCGGATCGGCTTCCATGAAGCGGGTGTAGCGCGCGTGGAGGTCCGCGAGCACGTCGGGGTGTTTGGCGGCGAGGTCGTGCCGCACGCCCGCATCGCTCGCGAGGTCGTAGAGCTGCGGCGGATGGGCCTTGAAGAGCACCACGCGCCAGCGGCCGTCCGTCACCGCGAGGCTGCGGTCGGGGTGCTGGATCGAGCCCAGGAACTGCGGCATCACCCGCTCTTCCGGCACGGAAGCGCCGAGCCACGAATGGCCGCGATTCGTCGGCGCTTCCAGGCCCAGCGCCTCGACGACCGTGGGCCAGAAGTCCACGTGCCCGACGAGACCAGCGACGCGCTTCGCCCCCTTCTGCGGCGGATTCGACGAGTCGCGCAGTGCCTTCGGATAGCGGACGACGAGCGGCACCTGGACGAGCTCGCGCTGGACGGTCTCGCCGTGGCAGAACCAGTATTCGTGCTCGCCGAGCGACTCGCCGTGGTCGGCGGTGAACACCAGCAGCGCGTCGTCGAGCATCGCGCGCTGGCGCAGCCCGTCGAGCAGCCGTCCGACGTGCTCGTCGAAGAAGTGGATCTCGGCGTCGTAGCGATCTTCGTACGGCCGCGGCGTCGCAAGACCTTCGAGGACCTGGTACTTCGGGATCTGGTAGTGGCCGCTGTTGCTGGTGCCGAAGGGCAACGGATTTTGAGCGACGGCCGGGCGCTCGAACGACCGCAAGGTCTCGGCCGGCGGGGTGTAGGGGCCGTGCGGATCCTGGTAGTGCACCCACAAGAAGAAGGGCTCGTCCTCGGTCCTCTGTCCGAGCCAGTTCAAGACCGCGTCCGTGCACACGTCGGCGGTGCGCTCGAGGAGGTTGCGGTTCTTCTCCTTCGAGTTCATGTCGTCGTCGTAGTGGTCGAAACCCTGCTGAACTCCGACGTTTCCCTCGCTCACGGGCGGACGGCGCAGCACGCCGTTCGACACGAACGCGGCGGTCGCGATGCCGGCTTGCTGCACGACCTCGGCGATCGACAGGACTTCCTCGGAGATCACATCGCGATTCGAGGGGCCGGCGCCGATCTCGTCCGGGAAACGTCCGCACAAAAGCGCCGACAGCGCGGGCCCGGTGAGCGGGGCCGCCGACCAAGCGTTGTCGAACACGGTCGACTCGGCCGCCAGCCTGTCGAGGTTGGGGCTGACGGGCCGCGGATGGCCCATGAATCCCAGGCGATCCGCGCGCAGGGTGTCGCACGTGATCAGGATGACGCGCCGCGCGGGCGTGTTCGAAGCGGGGTCACTGCAGGCCGCCAGCAGGGAGGCCGCGAGGCACGATGAGAGGGCGCGCAACATCACCCCGTCGAGTGTATCCGCGCAGGTCGAAGGGCCGCGAGAGCTTCACCGCGCTTGTCCCGGCTGCCCGGTCACCCGAGAATCCGGCCGTGAGTTCCCCTGGACGTGTGATCGTCGTGATGCCGGCCTACAACGCGGCGAACACGCTGGAGCGCTGCTGGAGCGACATCCCGAAGGAGTACGTGGCCGAAGTGATCGTCGTCGACGACCAGTCGAAGGACGATACGGAGAAGATCGCGCGCCGTCTGCCCGTCACCTACATCCGGCACGAGCGCAACACGGGCTACGGCGGGAACCAGAAGACCTGCTACGACACGGCGCGCGCGCACGGCGCCGATTATGTGGTGATGATCCACGCGGATTACCAGTACGACGCGCGCATGATCCCGACCGCCATCGAGGTCATCCGTCACGGAATCTGCGACGTCGTGCTCGGCAATCGGATCCGCACGCGTCACGAGGCGCTGGCCGGTGGCATGCCGAAGTCGAAGTACTTGGCCAACCGCGGTCTGACGATGATCGAGAACGTGCTCAGCGGCCAGAACCTGGGCGAGTGGCACTCGGGCTTCCGCGCGTATTCGCGGCGCGTGCTCGACACGATTCCCTACCGGAAGAACAGCGACAACTTCGTCTTCGACAGCCAGTTCCTCGTGCAGTGCGTGCACCACGGGTTCAAGCTCGGCGACGTGCCCGTGCCGGTGCGCTACTTCGACGAGGCCAGCTCGATCGACCTGCGCAACTCGACGATCTACGCCTGCAAGACGCTGTGGACGTTCGCGCAGTGGAAGGCGCACCGTTTCGGAATACGGCGAAACGAGCTGTTCGAGGGGCACCCCGGGTAGCGCGGCGCGTTCTGGCGCGCGGCGAAACTCGAGCGATCTCCGCGCGGGGAGCGCGGACCGATAGACTCGTCCGCCCGATGCCCTCGATCCACGATCTCGATGTCCAGTTCGACGCCGCTCAGCGCAAGCGCGGCGCGGAGTACTTCGAGGAAGGGCGCGTCGACGTGGTCAGTTTCTCTCCTGTGCGTGTCGCGGCTCTCGTGCGTGGCATGGAGGTGTATCCGGTCCACCTGAAGCTCGAGCAGCCGGGCTGGACGATGACTTGCGCATGCCCGGCATTCGGACGCGATTTCGCCTGCAAGCACGCGTGGGCCGTGCTGTTGGCCACGCGCGAAGCGTTCGGCGACGCTGTGGAATCCGTCCCCGTGCGCGCCGACGCCGCCGAGCGCGTGCAGCTCCGCGACCTCGAGCGGCAATTGCAGGCGCTCGAGTCCGACGCGGAGGACGCGCACGCCGAGATCGAGCTCGAGAGCTCGATCGAGGTGCGCTACGTGCTCTATGCGTTCGCGCGTGGTCCCGAGGAGTGGTCGGTCCTCGGATTCCAGATGGGCAAGCGCGCGTCCAATCGCCGCACGAAATTCCGCGACAAGGTTCCGTCGCCGCACGACCAGGAGTCGCTCGCGGTCGAGGACCAGCGCATCTTGGCGATGCTGCCGGCGTCGGGTTGGTCGTGGCGCACGGTCGAATCGGGACCGGGCAGCCGCGAGATCCCGAAGGTCCTCGAAGCGCCCGTGCTCGAGCTCGCGGCGCGCACGGGCCGACTCTTCCTGGGCGAGGAGCGGAACGTGGGCACGCAGCCCGTCCTCTTCGATCCAGGTCCGCCGTGGGGGCTCGCGCTGTCGCTCAAGCGCGATGGCAACCAGGTCGTGCTCGCCGGGCATCTCGTGCGCGGCGAAGAGCGCCTCGATCTCGCGCGTTGTCAGCGCGTGCTCGCGGGCGGCGTCGTCGTCGCGGGGAACCGGTTGGCTCTCGCCGACTGGCGCGGCGCGTGGGCTTGGGTGCCGACGCTGCGGCGCGCGGGGGAGATCCGCGCGCCGTCGGATCAAGTGCACCGGTTGCTCTCGGCGCTGCGCACCGTGCCCGGCGATCCGTCGGTCGATGCGCGGGAATTCGTGGAAGACTTGCCCCGGATCGCCAGCGGCGTCGTGCAGGTCGAAGCGGCCTGGAATCCGAACGCCACGTTGCCGGCGCGGCTCCTCTACCAATACGGCGGCCATCGCTGTCGCACGGAGGATTCGTCGCGATCCAGTTGGATCCAGCGCGGTGACCGCTTGCTGCACCTCGAGCGCGACCAAGCGCACGAGGCAGCGCTCGAGGCCGAGTTCCGTGCCGCCGGCGGAATGGACGGTCCGGTCGGTGCCGCGCCGGGCTCGTTCGCGATCCCGATCGAAGTGCTGCCCGCGCTCGTCCGCGAGCTGACGGCGAACGGCTGGATCGTCGAAGCCGACGGCGCGCGTCTGCGCGTGGCGGGGAAGGCGCGCGCCGGCGTCGCGTCCGGCATCGACTGGTTCGACCTGGACGCGTCGGTCGACTTCGACGGCGTGTCGCCCGATCTGCCCGAGCTCCTGCGCGCGGCGCGCGATCGATCGAGCCTCGTGCGCTTGTCCGACGGCACCGTCGGTCTCCTGCCCGAGGATTGGCTGAATCGCTGGCGCATCGCCTCGTCACTGGGGCAGGCGCACGGGGGCAAGCTGCGCATCGCGGCGTCGCAGGCCTGGCTGCTCGATGCGTGGATCACCGAGAGCGAAGGCGCGATCGACGTGGACGCGGCGTTCACGCGGATCCGCGAGAACCTGCGGCGTTGCGCCGAGCCTCACGAGCGCGCGGAACCCGCTGGATTCCAGGGAGAATTGCGCCCGTACCAGCGCGAAGGCCTGGGCTGGATGCACTTCCTCGCGGAGGCGTCCGTCGGCGGGATCCTGGCCGACGACATGGGGCTCGGAAAGACCGTGCAAGTGCTCGCGCTGCTGCTCGAGCGCCGCGCGAAGGCGCGCGGACCGGCGCTCGTCGTCGCGCCGCTGACGGTGCTCTTCAACTGGGAGCGCGAGGCGCAGCGCTTCACGCCCGGACTCACGTGCGTCCTGCACCACGGATCGCAGCGTGCGAAGAAGGCCGCGCGCATCGAGGACGCGGACATCGTCGTCACGAGCTACGGCACGCTGCGCATGGACGTCGGGCTCCTCAAGGAGATCCAGTTCGACTGCACCGTGCTCGACGAAGCGCAGACGATCAAGAACGACAAGAGCCAGTCGGCCAAGGCCGCGCGGCTCTTGAAGGGCGACCTGCGGCTCGCGTTGAGCGGGACGCCCGTCGAGAACCACCTGGGCGAGCTCGTCTCGATCCTGCGCTACACGAATCCGGAGCTCGTCGAGGGCAGCAAGGCACTGCGCGACGTGTTGAGCGGTCCGCGCGGCGACACCGCTACGGCGCGGCTCGTGGCGCGCGCGGTGCGGCCGTTCCTCCTGCGGCGCACGAAGGAACAAGTGGCGCGCGACCTGCCGCCGAAAACCGAACAGATCGTGACCGTCGAGCTCGAGGGCGCCGAGCGACGCGCCTACGACGAGCTGCGCACGCACATCGCGGCGGACATCCTGCAGATGGAGGAGCAGCTCGGCCTCGAGAAGATGGGCCTCCACGTGCTCGAGGCGTTGCTGCGTCTGCGTCAAGCCGCGTGTCACCCCGGCCTGATCGACCCGACGCGCGCGGGCGAGAGCTCGGCGAAGCTCGAGACGCTGCTCGACCGCCTCGACGAGGTCATCGAGAGCGGACACAAGGCGCTGGTCTTCTCGCAGTTCACGTCGTTCCTCGCGATCGTGCGCGCGCGGCTGGATGCGCGCGGCATCCGTTACGAGTACCTCGACGGGCAGACGAAGAAGCGCGAGGAGCGCGTCAAGGCTTTTCAGGAGAACAGCGGGCCGCCGCTCTTCCTGGTGAGCCTCAAGGCCGGCGGCGCGGGGCTCAACCTGACCGCGGCGGACTACGTGTTCCTGCTCGATCCGTGGTGGAACCCGGCCGTCGAAGCGCAGGCGATCGACCGCACGCACAGGATCGGTCAGACCCGCCCGGTCACCGCCTACCGATTGATCGCACGCGGCACGATCGAGGACAAAGTGTGCGAGCTGCAAGAGCGCAAACGCGAGCTCGCGAACGCGCTGTTCGAGGAAGCCGGGACTTCGCTGCGCGATCTGTCGCGCGCCGATCTTGCGTGGCTGCTCGCCTGACCCGCCGTGAGGCATAAGCCGTGACCCGCCGTGAGGCATAAGCCCCGACCGGCCGTGAGGCATAAGCCCTGACCGGCCGTGAGGCATAAGCCCTGACCGGCCGTGAGGCAAAAGCCCTGACCGGCCGTGAGGCAAAAGCCCTGACCGGCCGTGAGGCAAAAGCCTGACCCGCCGCGTGGCATCGAAACCTGCGGCCGTTCACGTGCTGATCCCGCCCATCACGCCGAAACCAACCCGGACGCCCGACCGGCTCGAGAGCGCATCGAAGTTGGTGCGGGAAGGGGGACTCGAACCCCCAAGGGTCACCCCACGAGATCCTAAGTCTCGCGCGTCTACCAGTTTCGCCATTCCCGCCGGTGTGGACGCACGATACCGCGCGCGCCCGCGGCCGAGATCCTACCGTCGAATCCGCGCGCGCTCGCGGCGAGTCTCGCGCATTGTGGCCGAGCACGCCTCGACCCGTCCGTGTTGCGCAGCTCGTACTGCGCAGGAGCGGCGGCGCCCGGGTTGCATGACGACCCTGGAAAAAGCTGCGCTCCACCCTGCGCACGAACGCATCCCGAGCCGATGATGGGGACGTGGTGCCCGTCCTCCTGAGCGCGATCGGCGGAGTCGGTCTCGCCGCTGTCTTCGCGCTCGGGCTGCGCGCGGCGCGAACGCGGATCCTCTCGTACTGCGGCCTCGCCTCGGTCGGCTGCGCGTTGGGCGCGACGGGCTGGTGGGCGTCCGTCGGCGGATGGGGTTCGTCCGCGTGGGCGATCTCGTCGAGCGGTACCGAGATCGCGACGCGCATCGCTCTCTCGACGCTCAGCATCGCCGCTGGCATCGCGCACGGAGTCGTGTTCTCGATCGCCGCGTTGCCGGCCGCGAAGACGTGGACGCGGCTCGTGCTCGTACCGCTCGGCATGTGGACCGGAACGTTCGCGGCGATGTGGTTCGCGTTGCCGTCCGCGGGCGCGGTCCTGGGCTGGATCATCGTGCTGCTGTTGTCCGGGACTCTGACCACCTGGTGCCTGTTGCCCTTCTGGTCGCGCGAACGCGGGTTCGTCCTCCACGGCGTCCGCCGCATTCCGACCGTGCGCTTCCCGTGCCCGCGCTGCGGCACGCGCGTCGACTGGGCGCGCGGCGTCGCGTCGTGCACTGATTGCGGGCTCTTCGTGCACATGGACTGGCCGGCGGACGAACTGCACGCGGCCGAGGGTCATCCGGTGGTGCTGAAGCCGCGACGTTCCGTGCACTTCGGGTGTCCCGAATGCGGCCGCGAGAACGAGTGGCCTTGCGGCGACAGCGCGTGCAGCGCATGCGGGCTGAAGCTGTCGATGCACTGGAACGTGCACAGCCACAAGTAGCGTCGGGCGCAGTACTGTCGGCCGAGTCGGCATCCGCTGTGGGGACGGACTCACGCATCCTTCCTCGATCTGGCGTTGGGCTCCCGATCCGACCGCGACCATCTTCGCGACGCCACGGGAATGGTCGTTGAGGGCGTCCTGGCTGGTTTCGCAGGCCCGGCGAGCACGTTCGAGGGCCGAGGCGAAATTCTCCCAGCGCTCTTGGCCGAGCACTGGCTGTAGGCCGCTTGCGAACCAGGCTTCGACGCCGTCGGCATCCGCGGCGAGGGCGTTGAACTCGGCGAGCAGGCGGGTGATCTCGGCCTTCTCCATGGTGGTCGGTACACCCCTCGGGGCCGTGACGTGTCGTCGGCGAGGGTGAACACGCAGAGTCGTGGTCTGGGTCGCCTTGGCTACGCTCCGAGGTGATCGGCTCGCGACGATCGACGATCCGCGTTCCCCGCTCGCGCACGAAGTCGTCTGGCTGGCGGGCGTACGCCGTCGGCACGAAGTCGCTCGCAGGACGACGCTCGGTCGCACGCGAACGACGAACTCTCCCGAACGCGCGAGAGTGAGCTCGCTACGATGATTCCGCTCGACCTCCGAATCCTCGAAGGAGTCAGGAATGAACGCAGACAACGCGCAGACAACGGCCAACTCCGCGGTCCGAGAAGTCTTGGTCCACGGCAGCGCGGCCGGTTTCGCGCAGACCGTCGTGGTGGGTGGCCACGTCTTTCCGGCCGACGAGCCCGTCTCCGTCGGCGGCACGGACGCCGGGCCGGGGCCGTACGACTTGCTGCTCGCGGCGCTCGGCAGTTGCACTTCGATGACGCTCGGCATGTACGCGCGTAGGAAGCAGTGGCCGCTCGAGCTCGTGCGCGTGCGACTGCGTCACTCGAGAATCCATGCAGAGGACTGCGCGGCCTGCGACACGAAGGAGGGGAAGCTCGACCGCATCGAGCTCGACGTCGAGCTCGTCGGCGCGCTCAGCGAAGAGCAGCGTGCGCGGCTGCTCGAGATCGCCGACAAGTGCCCGGTGCACCGCACGCTGGAGTCCGAGATCGTGATCCAGACGAAGCTCGTCAGCGGAGGAACGCCGACGTGAGCATCGTTCCCGCCCGGGAGCCGGTCGACACCGTCGCGCCTTCCACACCGGAGATCGCGCACGTCTTCGACGCGCGTGCGCGCGACATCGGCGGCTTCGCGGTCAAGCGGCTCCTGCCCTCGATTGCGCGCAAGTTCGTCGGGCGTTCGCGTTCTTCGACGAGATGGGGCCGGTGGACTTCTTACCCGGATCGGGTCTCGCCGTGCCGCCGCATCCGCACATCGGGCTCGCGACGGTCACGTACCTGTTCGAGGGCGAGATCGTGCACCGCGACAGCATCGGCTCGTTGCGAGCGATCCGACCCGGCGACGTCAACTGGATGACGGCGGGTCGCGGCGTCGTGCACTCGGAGCGGTCGTCGCCGGAAATGCGTCAGCGCGGTTCGCGGCTGCACGGCCTGCAGCTGTGGGTCGCGCTCCCGCTCGCGCACGAGGAAGACGAGCCGACGTTCGCGCACCACGCGAGCGCCGCGCTGCCCGAGCTGGAAGTCGGCGGCGTCCGGCTGCGCGTGCTCGCCGGAGAGGCTTACGGAGCCACGTCGCCACGTTCTCGCCGCTCTTCTACGTCGACGCGACGTTGCCCGCCGGCACGTTGCTCGCGCTGCCGGACGATCACGTCGAGCGCGCGATCTACGTCGTCTCGGGTCCCGTCGGACGCGGTTCGGAGCGCGCGAAGCCCGGGCGCATGCTCGTCTTCGAGCCGGGCGCGCGCGTGACCCTGCGCGCGGAATCCGGCGCGCAGATCGTCCTGTTCGGCGGCGCTCCGCTCGACGGTCCGCGCTTCATCGCCTGGAACTTCGTGTCGAGCTCGAAGGAGCGCCTCGAGCGCGCGAAGTCCGATTGGAGGGCGCGCCGCTTCCCGCTCGTCCAAGGCGACGAGACGGAATTCGTGCCCTATCCGGAGTGAACTTCCGCGCTGAAAGCGGGTTGCCGCGCAGCCGCCGACAGGCCGGCGCGCACCGAACTCGCGCACACGTGGTTCGAAGTCGGTTCGTTCGGGACGGTTCTCGCCGACGAGGTCTCGACCCGGAGCCCCGAGCGCGGGATCTTGGGGCCTCCGGCGCGGGTGCGCCGACGCACACGACGGAGCCCCCCATGAACTCGATCACACTCGCCGCGCTCGCGGCCGTCATGCCCCTCGCCTTCGCGCAGGATTCCGCGCCGCAAGCTTTCACCGCCGAGCGCTCGTGGGCGATCCAGCGCATCGCGGGGCCGACGATCTCGCCCGACGGGACGACCGCCGTCGCGGCCGTGACGCGCTACGACATGGCGGCCGACAAGGGGCTCGCGGACTTGTGGTCGTGGAAGACGGACGGAACGGAAGCGCGTCAGCTCACGACGCACAGCGCGAGCGAGAGCAGCCCGCTCTTCAGCCCGGACGGGACGCAGATCCTGTTCGTGGCCCAGCGCGACGAGGACAAGGCGCCGCAGATCTACGTGCTCCCGCTCGGGGGCGGCGAGGCGCGGCGCATCACGAACGTGCCGACCGGCGTCGCGCAGCCGATGTGGTTCCACGATGGCACGCGCATCGCGTTCCTCTCGCGCGTCTGGATCGACCTCGACACGTTCGAGGCGCAAGGCAAGCGCTCGAAGGAGCGCGAGGACAGCAAGAGCAAGGCGCAGGTCTGGGAGGCCGCGATCGTCACCGCGTGGGACCAGTTCGTCGACGACCGCCAGCTGCACGTCTACGCGGTGCCGGTCGAAGGTGGCACGCCGGTGGCGCTGACCCTGGGGACCGGGCTCGAGCTGCCGCGGCGCTCGGTGCCGTTGGAGACGCCGCTGTACGACGTCTCGCCGGATGGAACGGAGCTGGCGTTCACCGCGGACTCGAATCCGGCGGCGAACGACACGAACATCGACGTCTACACGCTCGAAATCGGCTCGCAAACGGCTGTGAATCGTACGAGCGGCAACGTGGCGAGCGACACGGTCCCGTTGTACAGCCCCGACGGCAAGTGGCTCGCGTTCGCGCGCCAGACGGTGCAGCGCTTCTACGCCGACACACGACGCCTGATGATCCTCGATCGCGCGAGCGGCGCGACGAAGCCGGTCGCCGAGGGCTGGGATCGCAGCGCGGACGGTCTCGTCTGGGCGCCGGACTCGAAGCGGCTCTACGGCGCGATCGACGATGCCGGCACGGTTCGCGCGTACGAGATCCCAATCGACGGGAAGCCGCGCGCGATCACGCAGGAGTCGAGCTTCAGCGCGATCGCGATCGCCGCGCAGGCTCCTGGGACGCTCGTCGCGATCCGCCAGAGTTTTCTCGAGCCGCCGACGCTCGTGCACCTCGACGCGGGATCGGGCGCCGCGACGCAGCTCTCGCGCGTGAACGACGCGCTACTCGACGCCACGCAGATCGGCACGTTCGAGAGCGTGACGTACGCCGGCGCGAACGGCGCGCCGGTGCAGATGTGGGTCAACTACCCGCCCGGTTTCGACAAGACGAAGAAGTACCCGCTCTTCCTCTTGATCCACGGCGGTCCGCACAACGCCATCACGAACGGCACGCAGTTCCGCTGGAACGCGCAAGTTTTCGGCAGCTGGGGCTACGTCACCGGCTGGCCCAACTTCCACGGCTCGAGCGGGTTCGGGCAGACGTTCACCGACTCGATCAATCCGCAGCAGGACGCGCTGCCGTACGAGGACGTGATCCGTGCCGCGCAGTGGTTCCAGGAGAAGCCCTGGATCGACGCGTCGAAGATGGCTGCCGGCGGCGGCAGCTACGGCGGCTACCTGACGTCGATCCTGCTCGGACGCGAGCACCCCTTCCGCGCCCTGATCGCGCACGCGGCCGTCTACAACTGGTACACGCAGGTCGGCGCGGACTACTCGACCGAGATGGCGCGCTTCGGCGGCTTCTGGACCGAGGCGCAGAGCCAGGTGATAGCGAAGGGTTCGCCGCACTTCGGCGCCTCGAACTTCAAGACTCCGACGCTCGTGCTGCACGGCCAGAAGGACCAGCGCGTGCCCGTGAACCACGGGATGGAGCTGTACCACGCGCTGATCCAGCGCGGCGTGCCGACGCGCTTCGTGTACTTCCCCGACGAGAACCACTGGGTGCTGAAGCCCAACAACTCGCTCGTGTGGTACCGCGAGGTGAAGAGCTGGCTGCAGCGGTTCGTGCTCGACGGCGAGAAGACGGAACCGGCCGCCGCCGGCGACTGAACGCACGCGGGCGCCGGTCCGCGTTTCAACGCGTCGAGACGACGGGCCAGCTTTGCGGGAGCTTCCATGCGATCACA
>Ga0163144_10020716_pt1 | contig 13123 bp, 10 predicted proteins | sample OliLak19BULKMAT1_FD_123175 | JGI IMG/M metagenome (GOLD analysis project Ga0163144, IMG submission 123175) | Freshwater microbial mat bacterial communities from Lake Vanda, McMurdo Dry Valleys, Antarctica - Oligotrophic Lake LV.19.BULKMAT1 | ecosystem: Environmental > Aquatic > Freshwater >...
CTACTACAGCGGCTGGTACCGCTGGCGCGACGTGTTCTCGGCGGGCTGGGAGCGGACGTCGGACAGCGCGACCATCAATCGCAACGCGAACAACCAGGGGCAGATCCACACGCGCTCCCTGACGAGCCAGGTCTACCGCGAGTCGAAGGAGTGCTACTACCAGGCCGTCTATCGTTACGACTGGGTCCAGGGCGGCTTCAACGGCTCGCATTGGGAAGAGCGGTTCGACCACTACGCGGCGAGCTGCATCCGCCTGCCGCGCCAGTACGGACAGCCCCGCGTCTACACGTCGAACGTCTCGTTCGACATGAACCAGTTCGCGGGCCAGGATCTTCCCTGGGAGTCCGACGTGATCCGCATCACGTACGACGGGCAGGGCCAGCCGCGCTACGACTTCTCGGGCGCGGCGTACCGGTACTCGACGCGGCTCGACGACCAGCGCAACGGCAGCGAGAGCGTGACGCTGATCGCCGGCTCGAAGAACCTTCGCGCGCCGGAAGCCAATAAGGTGGGGGCCTTCCTGCGGACGAACGCCGGCAGGGTCGAGCTCGTCATCACCGACGACCGGGCTCAGTACTACCAGGGCGAGACCCTCCGGGTCAACGTGCGCGTCGTGAGGCGCGTCGTCGTCAAGGAGAAGGGCAGGCTCTGGGGCTGGAACGAGCGCAACGTCGACTCGGTCATCCACAGCTCGCCCGTGGACATCCAGGTGGACCCGAGCAGGCCCCAGAACATCACGGACCTGACGGGCGCGGCCAGCGCGGCGAAGCCCGCCAACGCCGTGCGCTCGAGCGTCTTCATCGACTCGTGGGAGTTCAGCCGGGTCAACAGCCGCATCAGCACCGGCGGCGCCGTTCGCCAGGGCCGGGGCAACAGCATCGACTACTAGTCCGTACGAAATAAGAAAAGGGGCTCGGGAAGCTTCGGCTTCCCGAGCCCCTTCTCGTTTGGGGCTGTTACGGGCGGGTAAATGTTCGGCAACGAGCTATGGACAAGGCCAGGCACGAGCGTTACACTGTGTGCATGAAACATTTTCTGGCCTTGAGCCTCGTCCTCGCGGTCGTCGCGCCGGCTTCAGCCGCCCCTTTGACCGGACTGCCCCCGTGCCCCGCGGGCTGGGACTGCACCAAGTGGGTCAACCCCGACGTCCAATCCCCTAAATACGTGGTAGGCCGCATCATCGCGGCCCACCCGCATACGCCGAGTGGCCTCAAGAAGGCGATTCCCCAGATCGACCTGCTCTTTCCAGGCGCCAAGATCGCCAACAAGTTGGGCGACGTCGCCCTCATTCCCTGCGTCGGCGAGATCGACCTGGTCGTGAATGCGCATGGGACCGAGGGCGGCACGGCCTGGGCCTGGCAGGTCGTCAAGGATCTCTGCGGCGCCTGCACCCCTCAACTGTGCTCCCCTTCCTCGCCTTCGGGTCCCGGCGTGACGGGCCCCACGGGCCCCGATGGGAAGCCCGTGGTGCCGAGCATGCTGAAGATCGTCCAGACATCCGCCGCCGCGCACCCGAAGGTCTGGGTGAAGACCGCCCCGACGACGGGGGCCGTGGGAGACGTCAAAGAGGAAAAAGGCTCCCGGGACTGCTCCGAGGCGCTCAATTACGCGCTGAGCGACCTGCATCGCGCGGACCCGAAATGGGGCTACGACTGCAAGGACGAGGAGTGCAAGGAGCGCTCCACGAAGATCGCCGCCTATTACTCCGGCACCGGCGCCCCGAGCGAAGGCGCGACCGAGCGCCAGCGCGTCAAGATCATCGACGGCTACTGCGACGAGCGCGCGCATCCCGTCTGGGAGAAGCAGATCGACAACCCGAGGGGCTACTTCAGCACGCTAGGCCTGGTCAAGGATGACACGCACACCGGACGCTGCGCCTGGCGCAGGGAGAACCTCTGCATCCGCGACGGAGGCGCCGAGGTCTACATCGACAGCCGCACCGGCAACGGCCACGCGGATTGCGCGCAAGGACCCGGTTCCGGGTTCACCGAAGAAGGCACGAGCTGGGTTCGGATGATCGGCAACCACTGCCAGGGCCAGCACTGATCTAGGATCGAGCGACGCCGAACATCAGCAGGATCACGCCGATCTCCGCGAGCTGCCCCGAGAGGTTGGCGTCCGCGACGAAGCCGGGCGTGAACGGGCCGAGGATGACGCCGGCGAGCAGGTAGCCGACGAGGGTCGGCAGCTTCAGGCGGTTCGCGAGCAGGCCCATGACCAGCGCGAGGCTCAAGCTCGCGGCGATCGTGGCGATCAGCGCCGTGCCGTGATGCACGCTACTCGAGGCCCCAGGACCGGCGCGCCTCGGCGGCCTCTTCTTCGGAGCGCACCTTCTTGAACTTCGCGGGCCGGCCCTTCACGCGGGCTTCGCACTCGGACCAGGTCTCGTGCCGCTCGATCCTCCCGTCGAGATAGCTCAGGTACGAGACGGACCGCGTGTCCGCGGCCTTGCGGTCGGCCTTCGGACGGACGGGAAGGGCCTTCGCCGCCGACGCGGCGAGCGAGCCGTATGGATAGTTCAGCAGCGGGCCGTCGTAGAGCTCGATGGGCTTGCGCTTCGCGAGCGCGACCGCGATCGCGTCGCAGCGCTCGTTCGCGTCGTGCCCGGAATGGCCCTTGACCCAGCGCCACTCGACGCCGCCCCGGCCGCGCGCGTCGACCGCCGCGTCCAGCGCGCGCCAGAGGTCCTCGTTCTTGACGGGCTCGTCCGCGGCCGTCGTCCAGCCGCGGCGCTTCCAGCCGAGGATCCACTTCGTGATCCCCTCGATGACGTACGTCGAGTCGGTATGGACGAGGACCACGCCCGGGCGTCCGCGCACCGCGTTGAGGCCCGCGATCACGCCGCCGAGCTCCATGCGGTTGTTGGTCGTGGGCTCCTCGCGGCCGGCGAGCTCCACGACGAGGCCCTCGGGCGTCACCACGATCGACGCCCACCCGCCCGGCCCCGGGTTGCCCGAGCACGCGCCGTCGGTGAATATCGAGATCATGGCAAATGGTAGGATTTCCGACCGATGGCAGTCACCTGGTTGTGGGCCGGCTTCGTCCTCGTCATGACGGTCATGATGATCCTCGATCTGGGCATCCTCCAGAAGAAGGCGCATGTGATGACCGTGCCCCAGGCGGCGCGCATGGTCGCCGTCTGGTGGGCGCTGGCCGGGATCTTCGCGCTGGCCGTCTACTTCGTCTACGGCCACGACAAGGCCTTCCAGTTCGTCTCGGCTTATATCCTCGAGCAGTCGCTGTCGGTCGACAACCTCTTCGTCTTCATCCTCGTGTTCTCGTTCTTCAACATCGACGCGGAGAACCAGCCCCGCGTGCTGCATTGGGGCATCATCGGCGCGATCGTGATGCGCTTCATCTTCATCTTCGCGGGCCTGTCCCTGCTCGAGGCCTCGCACCTGATGTTCTACGTCTTCGGCGCGATCCTCGTCTTCACGGGCGGCAAGATGCTGTTCTCGGGCGAGGAGCAGATGGAGCCCGGCAAGAATCCCGCGCTGCGGCTCCTGCACAAATTCCTGCCCGTCACGACGGGCCTGCACGGCCATAAATTCTTCACGCGGCTCGACGGCGTGCTTCACGCGACGCCGCTGTTCGCGGCCCTGGTCGTGATCGAGGCGACCGACCTGATCTTCGCCGTGGACTCGATCCCCGCGGCCCTCGGCGTCAGCTCCGACCTGTTCGTCGTCTATACCTCGAACATCTTCGCCGTGATGGGCCTGCGCTCGACCTATTTCCTGCTCGCGGGCTCGATGTCGGAGTTCAAATATCTCAAGACGGGCGTCTCCGCGGTCCTTATCTTCGTGGGTGTGAAGATGATCATCAAGGACTGGTATCACATCACGACCGGCGCCTCGCTCGCGGTGATCGGCGGCGTCCTGCTCGTCGCGATCATCGCCTCCATTCTCACGCGCAAGAAGCACTGATGACCCGGACGGCGTTCGCGGCCGCCGTATGCCTCCTCGCGCCGTCCCTCGTCCGCGCCTCCGCGATCGACCTGCACCTTCACCTGCCCATGATCGAGGACCAAGTGAAGCTCGCGGATCTCGAGGCGGCCGACGTGAGGCTGGTCGCCGCCGCGCTCTACGCCCCGCCGGTGCTGTCCCAGCTGCAGGGCGGCTACGCGCGCGCCCTGCTCCGGCGGATCGCGAGGGTTGAGCGCTGGGCCGCCCGCGACCCGCGCGTCGCGATCGTCCGGTCGCCCGACGAGGCCGACGCCGTGCTGAAGTCCAAGGAGTGGCGCCTCGGCGTGATCCTCGCCGCGGAGGGCTCCGGCGGGGCGGACACGCCGGAGCGGCTCGACCGGCTTTGGGACCGCGGGCTGCGCATGCTGACGATCGTCCACTTCACCGACTCCGCCTGGGGCGGCGCCGCCTCGGTCCGCTACTGGCCGCGCGCCGACTGCGTGCCCGGCGGCAAGGATCCGGGCCGAAGGAACCCGCGGGGCCTCTCGAAGGCGGGCGAGGCGCTCGTCGATTACGCCGCCGCCAAGGGCCTCATCCTAGACCTCACGCACGCGAGCGACAAGACGGCGCTCGACGTCGCGGCGCGCCGTCCGAAGCTCCCCCTCCTATTCACGCACGAGGCGGCCCGCGAGCTGACTCCCTGCGAGCGGACGATCTCGCCGGAGCTGCTGCGCGAGGTCCGGCGCGGCGGCGGGATGGTCGGCGTCACGCTCGCCGCGAACTACGTGGGCTCGGACCTCGCCTCCTTCCGGCGCCATGCGGCGGCGCTCGCGCGGGAGGCCGGGCCGGAGGCGGTGGCGCTCGGCTCGGACTTCAACGGCTACATCGGCGTGATCGAGGGCGTTCGCGATCCCTCGGGCTACGCGCTGGCCCTCGAGGAGCTCGCCCGAGCGGGCATACCCGCCAATCGCAGCGCGGAGGCGTTCGTGAGCTTCTGGCGGCGCGCTATCGGCCGCGGCCGCTAGCCTTGGGGCGGTCCTCGACCCCGCATTCCTCGAAGAGCCGCGCCCGCTGCGCGGCGGGAAGCACGACCTCCGATTCCGGGAGCCGGCGGTCCGAGGCGAGCCGCAGATCGAGGGAGACCATCGACGAGTGCCGGGACTTCGCGGGCAGGTCGGGCGGCACGGTCAGGCGCATGCCCCGGTCCCCCGCCGCCCAGACGAGGACCGGGGACACCATGATGACGTTGCCCGGAGAAGGGACAAGCTCGGCCGCGTACCCGGCGCCCCACAGCGCCTTCGCGGACCCGATCGCCTTCAACCTCGCGGCTCGCAGCTCGGCCGGATCCGGGTAGCCCGTGAGCAGGACGCCCGCGACGCGGCCTTCGATCACGTCGTAGCGCGCGTGGCGATAGGGCCACGCCTCGAGCTTGAGGTCCTCGTTCAGGGAGTTGTTCGGGCGCGCGAAGTTGACGTTCGCGCCCGCGAGGTTCTTTCGCCGGATCTCCGGCCGGGCGGCGAGCAGGGCCTCCTGCGTCATCCCGAGAGTCACGTCGGGAAGCCCGTTAGGCAGCTCGGACGCGGCGGCTGGACCGGCCATCAGCAACGAGGCTAGCGCTATCTTCAGCAAGCTCCGCCAGTGCGTTTAGTGCCGCTCGTAGTAAAAGCCGACGTCCTTAGCGTCGTCGGTGTTGATGAGCATGAGCTCATCGGTCGTGAAGAACGGCTTCCAGTTCACGATGTCGATGAACACCGCGATGCGCGGCAGGACCTTGTCCGCGCCCTTCTCGACCGCGCCCTTCGCCGTGAAGGTGAAGATCTTCGGCGCGACCTCGGTCATCTCGAATTTGCCCTTGATCTCCGCCTGGAAGAAGTCGGCGAGCTTGTCCTCGCCCAGGCGCGTGTTGATGCGCTTGTGGAGGTAGTCGCCGCCGGTGGCGTCCTTGGAGCCGAAGTAAGCTCCGGGCACGTAGCCCTCCCACGTCGAGGAGATCTTGTTGCGCCAGTTGATGGTCTCGTCTTCCCGGCCGTTCTCCTTGCGGACGAGAGTGCCGCCGGCGAGGGTCCCCTTCTCGGCGAGCGCGAGCTCGCTGGCGGGCTTGGAGGCGTCGATCTCGACGCCGCCGTTCGCGCCGACCTTGACCGGGCTCAGCGCGAAGCGCAGCTTGTCGATCTGGCCGACGCGGTAGAGGTACATCCGCGGGACCCAGTTGGCGACGCGCAGCCGCTCGGGCAGGAGTCCGGTCGCGATCGGAACGTGAAGCCGAGTGTACTCGGCGAGAATCGCCCAACCGGTGGTCGGGTTGTCGTTGTCGGCCTTGATGATCAAGGACATGACGTCCGACTTTTCGATCTCGCCCGAGCCCCACGACCCCTCGGGGATCGGGCCGGCGTGCGCGGCCGAGACGAAGACCGACGCGAGAATCAGCGCGTTGAAGATATTCTTCATAAAGCTCCTAGAAAATCCCCTTATACAGGAGGTAGGGAATGAGGATGTAGAGGATGGTGTCGCGGACGGCGTAGTACGCGACCACCGCGGCGATCGCGACCCAGCCCGTCTGCCAGACCGTCTTGAAGAACGTCCCGAACGCGCGGGCGTTGGTCACGAAGCGCGCCCCCGTGTACGGCAGCACGAGGCTGCCCGCGAGGGTGCGGATCGCGCCGCCGAGCTTGCGGAGGTCGGCCTTCGCCTTCTCCTTGAGCGTCGGCTTGCCTTCCGGGTTCGCCGCCCGCAGGTCCGGGTGGACGCCGTCGAGCGCGCGCTCGGCGGCGATGTCGGCCTGGGCCGTGCCCTTATAGACGCGGATCATCATGTCGCGGCTGATGGCGGGGACGAGATGCTTGTCCTCGTTGGCGACAGTGTCCGCGTACAGCTGCAGGAGCTGGCTGGTGCGCTTCTTCACGGCGATCTCGCCGAGCCAGCGCGAGACCGGCCCGCCGATCCCCGACTGGGAATCGCGCCAGCGCTTGTCCTCGCGCATGCGCGCGAAGTCGTAGGCCGTCATGTAGTCGCGGCCCGGGGCGTAGCGGCTGAACATCTCGTCGAACTTGGCCTCGTCGACGTTTCCGGGCGTCAGGCCCTTGTCGTTGCCGACGTGAGCGTAGATGCCGGTGCTCGACGGTCCCTGCGCCTGGATCATGTTAGGCACGTAGATCGCGAACGGGTTGAAGAGGATGCCCGCGTTCCACCGCGCCTTAATGCCCATGCCCCGCTGCGTGCGGTGGCCGAAGATCACGTGCGACATCAGCGCGGTCTTGAACGCCATGAGGCGGCCGAGGCCGTGCTCGTGGAGGACGCGGTAGCTGTGCCAGACCGTCGCCACGGGCTGCTTGGCGCCGGCCGGGATCATGAACCAGTAGCGGCGCTCGAGGTCGGACTTCGCCTCGTAGCCCACGTTCTCGACGGTGGCGACGGCGTAGCCCTCGCGCAGGCGGTTCTGCAGGGCGATCTTGAGGATCGCCATGTCGTTCTCGTACTGCTTCGTCGCGCCGATCACCGAGCGGGCCTTGAGGGCCGTGATGCCGGCGAAGATCGCGACGACCGGGTTCGTGGAGAACAAGGCGAACGCCGCGATGCCCGCGGCGAGCATCGCCGCGGTCGCGGCGAGCTTGCCCGCGCCGGCCGCCCAGCGCGAGACCTTCTCGCCGAGGAACAGCGTCGGGAACATCGAGCGGCGGCGGTCCGTGTACGCGGACTGCCACGCCTTCTGCATGTAGCGGTAGGCGAGCATCCGCTTGTAGTAGAGGAGGATCGGCAGGCCGAGCGCGGCCGCCGCGACCGGCACGATCGCAAACCCCGACACCGCGACGCCCATCCATGCCGAGACGGCCGTCAACGAGCCCCACAGCGCGAGCTTGAACGTCTTCTTGAGGATGGCCGAGGAGTTCTGGTTGGCCGTGTCGAGCAGGCGGACGGGGAACGTCTCCGTGTCCTGCCACGGGGCGAACCAGCGCGTCACGCCCTCCATCGCGCGGATGACGTCCTTGCCGCGGGGAAGGCCCTTCATCGCGCGGGCGAGGACGCCGCCCATGCCGCCGGCGTGCCACTGCCACTCCATGCCCTCGAACGTGTAGTCCTTGTGGGAGTAGAGCTCGGTGAGGTGGCGGTTCGACTTCACGCGGCGCGGGGCGTTGAGGACGAACTGGTAGAACTGCGTGAAGCCGAGCGCGAAGCCCGCGGGCTTGGGCTCGGCGAGGATGCCGATGCCGGCGTCCACCTTGTTGATGTCGCCCTCGAACTTGACCTCGAGCGCCTTGGCCATCTCGGCGTCGCCGCCGGTCAGCTCGAGGAAGGACGCCACGGGCGGCTCGCCGACGGAGCGGCGGAACTCGTTGTAGGAGCCCGTGCCGTCCGTGCGTTCGCGGAAGGTGTCGGCCTCGGCCAGGTCCATCAGCTTGTTGTGCTGCTGGTCGCGGAACTGGGTCATCGCCTTCGGGAAGTTCTTGAGCGTGAGCGCGCCGGCGGACTTGCGGACGAAGGAGTAGGCGAGGACGTCGTAGCCGTACTGCTCGACGATGGGGCGCGTGTTGGAGTGGATGAAGTCGATGAGCTCGCGGCGGCCGAGCAGCTTCTCGCCCTCGGTCGCCGACGGCGGCGCGAGGAACTCGTGGTCGCTGAGGATCATCTCATGCAGGCGGTACACGAAGCGGAAGTGCTTCGGCACCTGGAACGGGCCGTCGTGGTGCTCCCACTTCGAGCCGGGCATGCCCCAAAACACGTCGTTGTTGGTCAGCGGCTTCATCAGCTTGCCGAACCACGGGTGGCGGTACGACGCGCGCATCACCCACGCCTTGAACTTGGGGCCGAGCAGGCCGTAGTACTCGGCGTGCATGCCTTCCTGAAGAGTGGGGTGCTGAAGGAGGTCCTCGGTCCACTCGGTCGTGTGGATCTGCGCGGTGCTCGCGACGTTGATCTTGCGGGCGTAGTCCCAGAGCTTCGCGTCGTCCCAGCCGGGGTTGAACTTCCTCAGGTGGTCGACGATGTTGTTGTGGTTGACCACGAACGCCCAATGCAGGAAGGAGAGCAGGGGGTTGTAGTTGTTGATGAAGCCGGAGTGATCAATGCCGGGCTTGGTGGGGTGCGGCGGGAGGTTGCCGTTCTCGTCGAGGCGGAACTTGCCGTCGGTCCACGTCCGCAGCGGCTTCTGCTCCTCGTCGTTCGTGCCGTAGATCTGCGCCTGGATCCAGGCCTGGGTGCGCTCGTTCATCGGCGTCGGGCGGCCGTTGTCGGTCACGCGCGTCGGGTCTTTGGACGTGCGGTCGAGCAGGGCTTCCTTCTCGGGCCACTTGTCGCCCTCGGTGCGCGGCATCACGTGCGGGTTCTGGCCGATCGGGTCGCGCTTAGTGTTGCCGCCGAAGTTGTGGAACTGGAACTGGATCCAGCCGCCGGAGAGATCGTTGAGGATGCCCGCGGGCTTGACGATGTCCTTGCCGGTGTTCGGGTCCTGGTCGCGATGGCGCAGTTTGCCGACCTCGCGCGCCGAGGGCGTCATGTTCTCGACGTCGGGGCGGACCTGCTTGGGCGGGATGTTGGAGCCGAAGCGGGTGTTCTCCGCGCCCATACGCGGGTTGTCCGTGTCGACGGCCCATGAGCCGTCGGCCGTGTAGCCGCGCTTGGCCTGCTCGGGCTCCGCGCCATTGGGCTTCTGGTCGTTGGCGGCGTAATCGTAGGGGTCGGTGATCGTGCCCGAGCGCAGAAAGCGGATCTTGCCGATCAGGTAGATGAGGCCGAGCTTGGTGGGCCACTTGTCCCAGGACACGCGGCGGTTCGGGTCCTTGGAGAACTTGAGGTTGGCCCACTGCAGGATGTTGTACAGCGCGTTCCAGTAGACGTACTTCGCCGGGCTGATGCCGACGCGCGAGGAGCGCGGGGCGAAGAGCTCGGGGTTCGTGTCGGGCGAGACGGGGGCGGAAGCCGCCGTCTTCGGCTGCTCCCCGGCGGGCTTGAGGCCCGTCCCCGGCGCGCGCGCGGCGCCCTGGACGGGCACGCCCGCGTCGTCGGACGCCGAAGGCGCCGAGACGCCGGAATAGAACTTCTCGAGCGCGGGAGCGGCCTGCTCGGACGCGCTCGCGCCGGGCTTCACGGCTTCGAGGCGGGCGCCGAGCGCCCGAGCGGCGATGACGACCGACGGCTTGGCCGCCGCCGGAAGCGCCTTCGCGCCGACGATCAGCGCCTGGGGCGCCGCCGCGGCGACGGCGGAGATCGGCGCGACGCCGGCGGCGCCAGCGACGATCACGGAGACGCCGGGGGCGGGCTGCAGCGAGAGCCCGAGCCCCGGCAGCTGCAGGGGCGCGATCGAAGGGCCGGCGAGCGTTCCGCTCAAGCCTATGTTGGCGCCCGCTCCGGGCACGACGACGCCGCCTCTGGCGCCGGAACCGGCGACGACCTGCGCGACCGCCTCATAGGGCGCGAGGCCCGGGGCCGAGAGCAGGATCACGAGAGCGAGGGTCGAGGCTACGATTTTCATGAGCGGGAATCCTCCGGGAATCGGAGGTCTATTCTACCGCGGCGGCCGTCCGCTCTCCCTGGGCCCAACGCGTCGGGCCGGACGAGCAATCGACCCAGGAATTATTGGGACTTTGGGGAAAGCGGGCTGGGCCCGCTCAAGGGGCGCGAGTCGAGAGGACCTTCACCTTATAGCGAAGGTTCTTGCCCGCGAGAGGGTGGTTGAAGTCGAGCGTGACGACGCCTTCCTCGAGGTCGATCGCGGTCACGAGCCCCGAGGCGGGCTTGCCTTGCACGACGCCGTCGACCATCAAGCCGACCTTGAGGCCGCGCGCGAGCTCGCCGAACTTCGACAACGGCACCGCCTTGAACTTCAGGGGGTCCGAGGGGCCGAAGCCGCTCTCCTTGGGCGTGAGCTCGAGGATCAGCTCCGCCTTGGGCCGGAGCCCGATGAGCGCGCGGTCGAGGGCGGCCGGCAGGCTTCCCGCGCCCTGGACGACCGTGATCGGGCTGTTGCCCGCGGTCGTCTCGACGGTTTTTCCCCCGGAGGTGAGCTCATAGTCGAGCGTCACGGTCGAGCCCGCCTCGACCCGGCCGCGCGAGCATGCGGCCAGGAGCAGCGCCGCGGCGAGGCCCCGCCTCATGCGCTGGGGGGCTGGACGACCGTCACGGGCGTGAACTCGTCGATGGCGCCGGCCGCGCCGCCGGCCATGATCACGTCCTTCTCGTGATCGATCTTGCGGCGCAGCGCGTCGAGGATGCTCATCATGTTCTTGCCAGGGCAGTCCGTATCGGTGTAATGCTGATGCGGCTCGAGGAACCCCTTGGCGTCGGGCTCCTTCTTATACTTGATCGAGAGGAAGGTGACAAGGCGCGTTAGGCTCTCGATCTGCGCGTCGGTGGGCTTCGACTTGTTGAAATCGCCCATCATCGCGATGCCGATATTGCCCGTGTTCGCTCCGCCCGCGTGCGCGCCGAGATATTCCGCGCGCCGGCCTTCGATCACGCGCCCGTCGCCCGCGATCATGAAATGATAGCCGATGTCGGAAAAGTTCTGCTTGCCCTGCCGCCCGCGGCCGACCATGTGGTAGCGCTGGATATCCCGGACGGCGGCGGCGGTCGCGGCCTCCGTCATCGGCAGGACGCCGTCCGTGTGATGGACCGTCACGCGGTACGGCGAGTGCGCGGCGTTCGCGCCGCGGCGCTTGCCCGCGTTCCAGCCGAGGCGGCTCATGACCGGCGCGAGGCTGGGGAACTTCTGCTCGATCTGGAACGCGGCGAACTCGAGCAGGGTCCGTCCCGCGTCGCGCGCCGAGCCTTGGCTCGCGCTTCCGTTCGAATAGTCGTAGTCGTCCGGCAGCGGCGGCGCGATGCCGGCCGCGCTTCCTTCCGGAGCGGTCATATAAAGGAGGCGGCGGCCGGAGCCCGCGGCTCCGGCGGCCGGAACGGCCCCGTTCGCGGATACGGCGTCCCGCAGCCGGGAGCCGTCGAAGAGCGCGCTCGCGCTCGCCGCGGCGTCCTCGGGCGCGGCGCCGCTGAAGTCCGTCGCGGACGCGTACGCGAGAAGGGCCTTCCCTTCCGGACCTCGCGCCGGCGCGGGGGCTTCGGCGCCCCGCGGCGCGGATTTGACGGGCCGCGGCTGCCCGTCCTCGTCGCATCCGGACAGGACGACGGCGAGCAGCAGCGCGATGACGGCGGTCGGTCGTCTCATGCCCGGAGTCTACTCGAATTTCCGGGAACTCCAATAGGCCCATGGGCCCAGAGAGGGCGGGCCTAACCGGCCCAGCCGGTGTCAGGCTTTAATGTTTCAGACACGCGCGCCGCGCTGTGCTTCCCCCCGAGAGCGCCCCGTGCGGTGCCTGGCTTTAAGGATTTAACCGGGACGCCGCAGCGTGCGCATCCAGTGAGCCACGCGCTCCATCCCGTCCTCGATTTTCACCCGCGGCTTCCAGCCGAGCTCCCGCTTCGCGGCCGAGATATCGAACCAGTGCGCGGTGGTCAGCGTGCTCACGAGGAACTTCGTGAGCGGCGGCTCGGAGGAAAGCCGCAGCGCGGACCACGTCCCCTCGCATATGGAGGCGAGGCCGAACGCGAGCGCTTTCGGCATCCGCTTCTTCACGGGCCCCAGCCCCGCGGCCGCGAGCATCCGGTCGACGATCTCCCAGAACGGCCGAGGATCGCCCCCCGACAGGAAGTAAGGCTTGCCCGCGATCTCGGACAACGGCGACAGCTGGACCGCGGCGAGGATATGGGCGTCCACCGCGTCGTCCACGTAGATCGTGTCCACGAGCTTGTTGTCGTCGCCGATACGGTACAGCCGCCCCGCCTTCTGCCGCGCGACGACGCGCGGCAAAAGATTCCTATCACCGGGGCCCCAGATGAAGTGGGGCCGCAGCGACACGGTCGCGAGCTTGTCGTGATTCGCGGCGAGCACCATCCCCTCGGAAAGCGCCTTGGTCCGGGAGTAATGCGAGTCGAACTTCGGCGGATACGGAGCGCTCTCGTCGACGCCCTCCACGTCGCCTCCATGGAACACGACCGAGGGCGAGCCCGTGAACACGAGCTTCGTTATCGCCTGCGCCTGGCACGCGCGCAGGACGTTCTTCGTGCCCTCGACGTTCACCGCGTAAAAGTCCTCGTACCTCCCCCACAGGCCGACCTTCGCGGCGGCGTGGAACACGACGTCGCGGTCGTCGCATGCCTCCTTCAGCGCCTCGTAGTCCGTGACGTCGCCGCGCGCGGTGTCGATGCCGACGGCCTCGAGCTCGGGATAGGAG
>Ga0163144_10020718_pt1 | contig 13122 bp, 12 predicted proteins | sample OliLak19BULKMAT1_FD_123175 | JGI IMG/M metagenome (GOLD analysis project Ga0163144, IMG submission 123175) | Freshwater microbial mat bacterial communities from Lake Vanda, McMurdo Dry Valleys, Antarctica - Oligotrophic Lake LV.19.BULKMAT1 | ecosystem: Environmental > Aquatic > Freshwater >...
GTGGCGGACTATCTGCAGCGCTCGGCGCGGCACATCGCCTCCCAGACCGACGTGGACCAGGCTTATGCGCTGGGCGCAGCCGCGGTGAAATTTGCCCTACGCGGAGACAACGCCGTTATGCCCTGTATCGTGCGTGGCAAGGGTGTGCGCTACAGCTGGTCCATCGGCGCAGCAGCGCTGGAGAACGTGGCCAATCGCGAGAAAAAAATGCCGCGCAATTACATCACGCGTGACGGCTTCGGCATTACCGATGCCGCCCGGACTTATCTGGCTCCGCTCATTATGGGCGAAGCCTATCCCGAGTATCGCAACGGCCTGCCGGACTATGTGCGACTCAAAAATGTGCCGGTACCACGCAAGCTGAAGACGCGTTTTACTTTGTAGTTCCAGCCCTTGGGAGGTCAGGCTAGTAACGCCGCCCATCGCGAATATCTCAGCCTTCTGAGCAGTGGGCGGCGTTACCAGCCTGACCGTTCGACGCCCCGCAAAAAGGCGTAAATTCGACCTGTTCAGGCAAGATTTTGCCTGCTTTTATGGGTACAATACGCGCCTCTTCATGCACCTAACTGAACCATTCACTTCGAGGTAAACCCATGTACGGCAATACCGACTTCAACCGCTGGCGCCGTCACCCCTGGCACGGCCTGCACGCCCGCACGGATGAAATGCCCGAAGACATAGTGCAGGCGTTCATCGAAATGACCACCAGTGATGTAGTCAAGTATGAGCTGGACAAGGTCTCAGGCTTCCTGATGGTCGACCGGCCACAACGCACTACTTCCAGCCCGCCCGCTCTCTATGGCTTTATTCCGCGCACCTATTGCGCCGAGGAAGTGGCCAAGCGCTGCGCCGATGCGGAGATTGCCGATGGCGACCCACTCGACATTTGCGTATTCTCCGAGCGCAACATAACCCGCGCCGATATCATATTGCGAGCCAGGGTGGTGGGTGGTATCCAGATGATCGACGGGGGCGAGGCCGACGACAAGATTGTAGCCGTGCTTGAGGGCGACAATATTTGGGGTAACGTACACGATATCGCAGATCTGCCCGCTATCAAAACCGAACGCCTGCAACACTATTTTTCCACCTACAAAATGATCCCCGGCAAGGTGAATAACATCAAGGTGGACTATGTCTACGGTCGCGACGAAGCACTAGAGGTCATCGCCGCCGCGGAGACGGATTACAATAATCACTACGGACACTTGCATACTGTGGCAAGGTCCAAAGAGTAACACTGCGCGGCATTCAGCCGATGGTCGCGATGCAGCTACGACCATCGGCTGAATGCCGTGGTTACCTTTGTATGGGACACCAGTCCTGCGGCACCGCTACATAGCGCGCCAGGAGTTGCGGCAATTGGGCCTCGATCTCCGCGCGCAACAATATTCCCTCTACCGTCTCCTCACAGTCCCAGCATACCGAGAGCATCTCGCTGCGAAATTGTGCAGCACAAGCGAGCGACAGGGGAGCGTAACTCAGGTGCCAGCGTTCCGGTGCCAACCCGCCGCGATCTTTAGCATAGGGCCGGTAAAATCCGTGCGATTCACCGGCGGCCATCCGCGCATCCAGCCAACAGTGCAGGGGATCGAACACGCCGCCGACGGCCACCTCCTGCACTGACAACTGCACTCGATAATCGGGCGCTACCGCTGCAGCGTCATACACATCCAGATCGGTTCCCCAGTGATGGCGGGACGTCCCCGGTAGCGCCGAGTAGCGCAGGATCGCTTGCAACTGTTGTGCGGGCGGCCATCGGGTAATCGCCATAGCGCGACCCTGGTCATCGTGCACCGGCCGGACACCGCTGGCCTTGCCATTGAAGATGGCCAACTGGCGCGAGAAAGAGCGAAAGCTGCTGGCAATGGCCAGTTCGAAACCGGCCTGCCGCGCGTCCACCTGAAGTGCCGCAAATGCACTGGCCACAGCGCCTTGCAAACGGTGGCCATCAGGTAGTGTCACCAGATGGGATTCATCCAGTCCGGTCAACTGCCTGGGGGTCAGCGCCCTGACCATAACTGGCATCTCCATAAAAGTGGCATAGTCAGCCCAGGACACTGGCGAGGCGCTCGACCGCCAGCTCCAGTCGATCCATACTCGTGGTGTAGGAAAAACGCAGGTGCTGTTTGGCCCGGTGCTGGCCGAAATCCAGGCCCGGGGTGAGGGCGACACCGTGTTCCTCCAGCAGTTCGAGACAAAACCGCTGACTGTCATCAGTGAAACGGCTGGCATCAGCATAGATGTAGAACGCCCCCTGCGGACTGCAGGGCACTGAGAATCCAAGTTCCTGCACCGCTGGCAACAAAAAGTCGCGGCGCTGGCGAAAAATTTCGCGGCGCTGCTCCAGTATCTCCCGGGTGCCAGGCTCAAAACCCGCCAGGGCGGCGTACTGGGCCATGGTTGACATGGAAATAAAGAAATTCTGGGCCAGTTTCTCCATCTCGGCCACGGCCGCCTCGGGTGCCACCAGCCAGCCCAACCGCCAACCGGTCATACCGAAGTATTTGGAAAAACTGTTGATGACGAAGGCGTCAGGGTCTACCTCCAGCACCGACGCGGCCGCGCCGTCATAGACCAGCCCGTGATAGATCTCATCCACCAGCAGATAGCCATTGCGAGAGCGCACCGCTGCCGCCAGCGCAGCCAGTTCCTGCCGGGACAGCGCAGTGCCAGTGGGATTGGCCGGTGAGGCCACCATGGCACCAATCGTATTGTCCTCCCAGTGCGCCGCAACCAGTTCTGCATTCAACTGGTAGTTGCTGCGCTCGTCCACTGGTACCAGTTGCCCGCGCCCTTCCACCAGACGCATAAAGTGGCGATTGCAGGGATAACCGGGGTCAGTCATGAGCATACCGTCACCGGGATTCATCAACAGTGCCGCGATCAGCAGCAGGGCACCAGAAGCACCCGGTGTGATGAGGATACGCGACGGCGCGATGTCCAGGCCATAAGTGTCCGCATAATAGCGCGACAGCGCCTCGCGCAATGGGGGAATACCAGCGGCCTGGGAGTAGTGTGTCGCCCCGCGAGCGAGAGCCGCACGACCCGCCTCCACGATAGGCGCTGCGGTGGCAAAATCCGGCTCGCCCGCCGCCATGTGTACGATGTCGGCGCCGCTTGCGGCCAATGCCGTTGCCCGGGCTAATACCTCCACTACCCGGAACGGCTCGATCTCCGCCACGCGCCGGGCAAAGCCCCGGGAATTATAAATAGGTATATGCGGACCTGACATGAACAACCCCTGCTACGACAAGCGCGCCATTCTAGCAACTAGCGACGGGGGGTGACACCAAGCGGGAAAAACTGCAAGGAAAAATAGTGGCGTCATTAGCGGTTATCTGGTAGTTTCTCCGCCCTCGGAATTGGGCCCCCCTTGGCAGCCCAATCCGAATCACTGTGAGCATTGTCGAGTTACCTTTGCCGTATGGGAAAATAACCATGCCCCGATCAACTAAAGCACCAAAAGCAGCTACAACCAAAGCATCAAAAGTGACTGCAACCAAAGCACCGAAAGCAACTGCAACCAAAGCACCAAAAGTAACTGCAACTAAAACCCCAAAAGCAACTGCAACTAAAACCCCAAAAGCAGCTACAGCCAAAGCATCAAAAGCAGTTGCAGCTAAAACGCCAAAAGCGGCGAAAGCCGCCAAAAAAGTCGGCAGTGTTGAGTTCAAAAACTTTGAGCCCTACCAAGTAAAACGGGGCGAAAAGTACATGAACGGGGCGCAGCGCGAACATTTCAAAGCCATCTTGCTGAACTGGAAATCCGAGCTGATGCAGGAGGTGGACCGCACGGTGAACCATATGAAAGACGAAGCGGCCAATTTTCCTGATCCGGCTGACCGGGCCACGCAGGAAGAGGAATTCAGTCTGGAGTTGCGTACCCGGGACAGGGAACGCAAGTTGATCAAGAAGATCGACTCCACAATGGAACTCATCGAGCAGAACGACTACGGATTCTGCGAGGCCTGCGGCGTGGAAATCGGCATCCAGCGTCTGGAAGCCAGACCCACCGCCACGCAGTGCATTGATTGCAAGACTCTGGCCGAGATCAAAGAAAAGCAGGAAATGGGCTAAGTCCCAACGGGCGCTAACCGTGCCCCGGTCCGACTCACAGTACCGAGGGCGTTTTGCGCCCTCCCCCACCGGCCCACTGCACATGGGCTCCCTGATTACTGCCCTGGCCAGTTTCCTGGATGCCCGTCACTGCGACGGCATCTGGCTGGTACGCATGGAAGACCTGGACCCGCCCCGGGAGGACCCCGACGCCGCTGACAGCATCCTCCATAGCCTGCAGCGCCACGGCTTACTCTGGGACGAGGCGGTACTGTACCAAAGCGCAAGGTCCACCACTTACACCGAGGCTCTGGCCGTCCTGGCGGAGGGTGGGCACCTTTTTTCCTGTGACTGCACCCGCGCGATGCTGGAGGCGGACGGTGCCTGTCGCAGTGATTGCCGGGCGCGGCAAAAGCATATTTCCGAGCCACGGGCCCTCCGCACAGCGGTTCCCCCCGATTGCGACATACAGTTCACGGATCTGCTGCAGGGGCCTCAGCACACCGTGCTGGGACGGTCCCTGACGGATTTCGTGGTGCGGCGCAAGGACGGGCTGCACGCCTATCAATTGGCAGTCGTAATTGATGACGCCGCGCAGGATATCACTCACGTAGTGCGTGGATCGGACCTGCTGGACTCTACACCGCGGCAGATATTCCTGCAGCAACAACTGGCTTACGCCACCCCCCGGTATTGCCACCTTCCGGTCATCACAACCGGGCAGGGACAAAAATTCAGCAAGCAGAATCACGCAACAGCCCTGGATAATGACCAGCCTGTCCAGAATCTGCGCAGCGCCTTGCGCTTCCTGCAACAGCACGAGCCGCCGGCCAAACTGACTGGTGTCGAATCCCTGCTGGCCTACGCCATCGAGAATTGGCGGTTGCAGCAGGTTCCGGTCAAGATGGCCATCCCCGCAGCCAGTATTGGCCTGGGTACATGAACTTTACCCACAGCGGTCGCTTCAGTAGTATCGATTGTCGGCGCTATTTCCGGTACTACTTTTGGCGCTACAGCGACTGCTACTGACGAGGGAAACCACGGCCATGTATATCAACCGCCCACTGCTACTGCTTGTAGGTGTTATCCTGATTTTTTTTCCGGCGATCGAGAGCTGGATGATCAGCTCGGAAACCGCCTGGTACCGCCCCTATCAGTTGTGGCTCCTGATCGTGGTAGCGGCCTACTGGAACCAGCGCACAAGGTATTCGGATGAGCTTTAGCCTTGCGCAGATTCTGCTGTTTATCATCGCGTATCTGACCGGCTTGTTTGCGGTAGCCCATCTGGCCGACAGGGGCATCATCCCGGAGCGCATCACCCACCATCCCGCCGTCTATGTCCTGTCCCTGGGCGTATTCGCGTGTGCCATGGCCAGCAATGGTGTGATCGCCCTCGCCCACCAATATGGCTACAACTTTCTGCTCTACTACCTGGGCGTCGTGTTGATGTTCGTGCTGGCAGCGCTGCTGCTGACGCCTTTACTGCGACTGTGCCGTGTCTATCAGCTGGCTTCTCTGGCAGATGTCCTGACTTTCCGCTACCGCAGCCCCTGGGTCGGGGCGGCGGTCACCATTGCCATGTGTATCACACTTCTGCCGCTACTGGCACTGCAGATCCAGGCGGTGGCGGACAGCATCCACATTCTGGCCGGCGGCAGTGCAGTGCCGTCCTCAAACGGAGGACGGCACAATCAACTGGCGCTGCTGTTTTGTATCATCATTACAGTATTTTCCATCCTGTTTGGCACGCGCCATGTGTCATCGCAATATCGCAACACCGGCCTGGTGACCGCCATCGCGTTTGAATCGCTGGTTAAGCTAAGCGCACTGATGGTCCTCTCCCTGGCGGCGGTCTACCCGATATTCGGTGGCTTCGCTGGTCTTGAACAGTGGTTGGTGGACAATCATCGGATGAGTCAGGAACTGACACAGCCCATCCAGGGCGATGATGCCCGCGCCCTGTTACTGCTCTTCTTTGCCGGTGCGGTGTGCATGCCCCACATCTTTCACATGACTTTTGCCGAGAACAGTGACAGCCGCGATTTGCGCAGCGCCACCTGGGGGCTGCCACTGTATTTGCTGTTGCTGAGCCTGCCCATCCTTCCGGTGACATGGGCGGGAATTAAACTGGGCCACACTCTACCTATGGACTACAGCGGCCTGGCCATTGGCATGACTCTGCACTCCATCCCGGTCAGCGCCGCCGCTTTTATGGCCTGCCTGTCGGCCGCCAGCGCCACGATCATTGTCACCACACTGGCCCTGGCCAATATGTGCCTCAATCACCTGGTACTCCCCTTCAGGCCCCTGCAAATCGACCGGGCACAAAGCATCTACACCCAACTCAAATGGCTGCGCCGCACCCTGATAGCCGTCCTCATTCTGGCCGGTTATGGCTTTTTTGTGCACCTTGGTGGCAGTCAAAGTCTCACCCAACTGGCGCTCGTGGCATTCACCGGCACCCTGCAATTCCTGCCGGGCGTCATCGCCACCCCCTACTGGCCCAAGGCCAACCGCAGCGGCCTGCTGCTCGGGCTCGGCGGCGGGCTGGGAATCTGGTTCTTCTCCATGCTGTTGCCCCTGGCCGGTGGCGAAAACCCTCTTCTGCTCACTGCACTCTATGACAGGCTGTTAGGGCAGAGCGGAAATCTGTGGACTGCGGCCACACTGGTATCGCTGAGTCTCAATACGGGCTTGTTCATCATCATTTCGCTCGTCTCCAGGACCAGTGCCGAGGAAAAAGTTGCGGCGGAAATTTGCTCCATGGACGATCTGGCTCGTCCCACACGCCAAATATTGTCGGTGAATAGCCCTGCGGATTTCAGCCAGCGCCTGGCTCCGGCTCTGGGCCAGCGAACAGCGGAATCTGAAGTCGAACGAGCCCTGCATGAGCTGCAGTTTTCATCCGATGAATCAAGACCCTATGCCCTGCGGCGTCTGCGCGCGCGCATCGAAGCCAACTTGTCGGGACTGCTGGGGCCGGCGGTCGCGCACCGCATCATAGAAAGCCGTATTCCCTTCCAGCCCGGCATGCACACCGATACCGATGACATCCACCTGATCGAACGGAACCTCGACCGGGCACAGACGCATTTCACGGGTCTGGCGGCGGACCTGGACAATTTGCGGCGGCACCACCGCGAGACTCTGGATAAACTGCCCATAGGCGCCTGCTCGATTGGCACCGACGGCGAACTGTTGATGTGGAACCAGAGTATGCAACGCATCACAGGCATCGCACCCACGGATGTGCTGGGTTCATTACTGGGTTCCATACCCCACCCCTGGGGCGATATCCTTGAAGGCTTCCTGCGCGGCGAGGCCGACACCGCCTTGAAAACCGAGGTCGTAATAGGCAAGGGCCCTTCACGCTGGATAGGCCTGCACAAAACCCCGATCAAGGAGGGACCCTACAGCAATACGGTCATCATGGTGGAAGACATCACGGACCTCGAATTGCTGGAGGAGGAACTGCTGCATAACGAACGCCTGGCCTCCATCGGTCGGCTGGCGGCAGGTGTCGCTCACGAAATCGGCAACCCCGTTACAGGCATAGCATGTCTGGCACAAAACCTCGAGTACGAATCCGACCCACAGGAAATCCGCTGCATGGCCCAGGATATCCTCAAGCAGACCAGCCGGGTAACACGCATTGTGGAATCTCTGATGAATTTTTCACACACGGGCTCCTATTCGGGCGCGACCACGCTGGCGCCAATCAACCTGGCTGATTGCGTGGACGAAGCCATTCACCTGCTGGCGCTGGACCGGGAGGCCAGGCCAGTGCAATTTGCGAATCACTGCAATCGTGAATTAGTGGTGTTGGCGGACAACCAGCGGCTGTTGCAGGTATTTATCAACCTGCTGGGCAACGCCAGGGACGCCTGTGACGACGACGCGCAAGTACACATACTGGCAGCCGCCAGTGACGAGCAAGTACGTATTGATGTGGAGGACGCTGGCTGCGGCATTCCCCCAGAGTTGCACAGCCAGGTCTTCGAACCCTTCTATACCACCAAGGAACCCGGCGCCGGCACCGGACTGGGACTTGCGCTGGTGTTCAGTATCATGGAAGACATGAACGGCAAAGTGCAGCTCACCAGTCCGCTGTCCCAGGGCGACAGACCCGGCACCCGGGTCACCCTGCATTTGCCGCGCACCAGTTACGGCACAGACTTCCAAATGTAGCCCCCCGCAACACTAGGCCCCGCTCCCGCGCTGGAATATTCCAATTGGGAGTAGTATGTTGGGTAGCATGTACACAGAGGTAACACAGCATGCAGAAAATCCTCATTGTTGAAGATGAGTCGGTTATCCGGGCTGCCTTGCGGCGGCTGCTGGAGCGCAACGGCTACCAGATCAGCGAGGCGGGCTCGGTGCAGGCGGCGGAGAGAGAGCACAATCTAGCCGATTTTGACCTGGTCATCAGTGACCTGCGTCTACCCGGCGCGCCCGGCACCGACCTGATCAAGAAAGCGGGCGATGTCCCGGTCCTGATTATGACCAGCTATGCCAGCCTGCGCTCAGCCGTGGACTCCATGCGCATGGGGGCGGTGGACTATATCGCCAAACCCTTTGATCACGGCGACATGGTCAGTGCGGTGCAACGCATCATTGCCGATCACCCGATCGGGCGCGCTGACGCGGGCGCCACCGCGCAGGTCTCACCCCTACCATCAGCTGCTGGCATTGTCGGCAACTGCCCTGCAATCCGGGTGCTCTTTGAGCATATTGAAAGAATGGCACCTACGGACTCCACCGTTCTGGTGCTGGGAGAAACCGGTACGGGCAAAGAGCTGGTGGCCCGCAGCGTGCACCAGAACAGCTTACGTGCTGACAAAATACTGATCTCAGTCAACTGCGCCGCCATCCCCGATACCCTCATTGAGTCGGAACTTTTTGGCTACGAAAAAGGTGCCTTTACTGGCGCCAACGCCAGTCGCATGGGGCTGATCGAAGCCGCCGATGGCGGTACGCTGTTTCTCGATGAAATTGGTGAATTGCCCATGGAGGCGCAGGCGCGACTGCTACGCTTTATTCAGGAGGGGGAAATTCGTCGCATCGGCTCGGTACATTCGCGCAAGGTGAATGTTCGCCTGATCTGCGCCACCCACCGCAATCTGCAAAGCCTGGCGGCGGAGGGATTATTCCGCCAGGACTTGTTTTACCGGATCAATGTCCTGCGCCTGGCGCTGCCGCCCCTGCGTGAACGCGGTAAGGACATCCTGCACCTGGCGGAACGCATGCTGCAAACCCAGGCGGAACGCCTCGGGAAACCACTCATGCGCTTATCTCCCCGGGCCATCCAGGCCATCACCACCTACCAATGGCCGGGCAATGTCAGGGAATTGGAGCACGCTATTGAGCGGGCCGTGATCCTGTCCAATAGTCAGGAAATCGACAACGAGGCGCTGGGCATCGACCTGGAGCTGGTGAATATCAATCGCATTCGCGGTCAGCAGGGTTCTCCTCCGGCCCACACGACGAGCGGGACTACTAACCACGACCCGCTGGAAGACCTGTCCCTGGAAGATTATTTCCAGCGCTTTGTGCTCGAGCACCAGGACTCGATGAGCGAAACGGAACTGGCACAAAAACTCGGCGTCAGTCGCAAGTGCTTGTGGGAGCGGCGCCAGCGCTTTGGCATCCCCAGGAACAAGGGCAACCTGAATTCACGGGGTAAAATTTCTGTCGTCGAGGTCAAATAGGCGTTACCTGAATTGGCGCGCATACCCAAAACGGGAGTATTTTAGTAACAACTAATGCTTCCTGGCGTCCTTCCGGAATGGGTCATACTTTATAACGTATTGTTTAATAAGAACTATTTTTAACTGGCACGCGACATGCTTAGTTAAACGCGGTACAAAATATAAAAATAATAGCTACCGCAATAAAAATAATACATCTTGCTATGGACCTGGGTGGGGGAAGACATCTTCCCCTCAGTTTTCATGTGTTCACTATATTGCGCGACACCTGCAGCGATATGCCTGGAGTGTAATTATTAACACTCCTGCACTATTGGGCATACAAATACAATTGTGTTTTTATAGACGCAATAAGAAAAATAACAGCGCACAGAAATAACAATAACTCCTGATGTGAGACCTGGATGGGGAAAACGCTGTTTTCCCCATCATTCCCACTTCTTGCCGAGAGACCCGCCGCCACCATGAACGCTTGTGTGGTAGACTCCGCGCCAGTCGATACACCTCACCAGGCCCCTATTCGTTTGAACATTATCCCCAGGGATCAACACTGTATATCCCGCAAGAACATCAGCGACAACGCACTCAAGGTCATGTCGCGATTGCGCAGCAGTGGCTACCAGGCCTATCTCGTCGGGGGCGCGGTGCGCGATCTGTTGCTCGGCGGACACCCCAAGGATTTTGATATCGCGACTGACGCGACACCGGAGGCGGTCACCGATCTGTTTCGCAACTCCCGTATCATTGGCCGTCGCTTTCGCATCGTCCATGTGCGTTTTGGTCGCGAGATCATCGAGGTAACCACTTTTCGCGGCCATCACGAAAGCGGCTCCGGGGAGAGTGGCCAGTTAGAGAGTGGCGGCAACCACTCTCGTCAGTCCGCCAGCGGCCTGCTACTGCGAGACAACGTGTACGGCACGTTGGCGGAAGACGCCGCGCGGCGCGACCTCACTGTAAACGCGCTGTACTACGATGCTGGCAAGTTCGAGGTATTCGATCACGTACACGGGCTGCAGGATCTGCAAAAACGCACTATTTGCATCATTGGTGATCCCGAGCAACGCTACACAGAAGATCCGGTGCGGATGTTGCGCGTCGTACGCTTCGCGGCCAAGCTTGATTTCAACATCGATGAGCAGACAGCAAAGACTATTCCCAAGTGTGCCCACCTGCTTGCGGAAATTCCCTCTGCCAGACTGTTTGACGAATTTCTCAAATTGTTTCTGGCCGGATACGCCGCCAGGACCCTGAACAAATTACTGGAGTGCGATTTACTTAAATACCTTTTTCCCGACACCAACACCTGTGTACAACACGATACAAAAGCGCTGGCTCTGGTGCAGGCAGCCATGGGTAATACCGACCAACGTATCGCGCAGGACAAACCGGTGACGCCGGCATTTATCCTCGCGGCCCTGTTATGGCCCGTTGTCAGTCGGCAATTCATTCGCCTTGAGAGCGCCGGTGAAGCACCCATGGTAGCCATGCACACTGCCGCCGAGAAGGCGATAGCGAGTGCCATGCACCACATCTCGATCCCACGCCGTTTCAGCCAGCCAATGCGAGAGATCTGGGAGTTTCAACTGCGCTTGCAGCGACGCACCGGACGCAAGGCAGCCGAACTGGTCGAGCATCGTCGTTTCAGAGCCGCCTACGATTTCCTGTTGCTACGCGAGCAAGCGGGTGAGGACACTGGCGAGTTGGGTCGTTGGTGGACGGACATTCAGGAGTTGCCACCGGAACAACGTCTGGAAAAAGTGGCATCTGCACAGGACCACCGCAAGCGACCAGGAAGGACCCGAACACGCCGCCCCAACCCCGCACTATGACACCGGCCTACGTTGCCCTGGGAAGCAATCTGGGCCAGCCGCAACACCAACTCAGCAAGGCGGTGGCCGCACTGGAAATGCTGCCGGATACACAGCTTGTAAGAGTATCAAGTATTTATCGCAGCGCCGCAGTAGGGCCGGGCACGCAGCCTGATTACCTGAACGCCGTGTTGCTGCTCACTACCAACCTGTCCGCGACTGTCCTGCTGGATGCCATGCATCAAATAGAACGTGCGCAGGGCCGCGTTCGCGACGTTCACTGGGGGGCCCGCACCCTCGATCTCGACCTGCTGCTATACGGCAACATAGAAATCACATCGTCGACACTCACCGTGCCGCACCCTCGCCTACAGCAACGCAATTTCGTTCTGTATCCGCTGCGCGAAATCAGCGACACTAACCTGGTTATGCCGGATGGCTCTGATCTTGATACCTTATTGCGCCAATGTCCTGACGACGGCCTAGTGAGAACCGACTACCGATTACTGATAAACCAACGCACGAAGAGCAGATAGTAGAAAGGGGCAAGACCACACTGGCCAAAAAACTCGCCGCCAGTTTCAACTACGCGACACTCCTCGAAACCGCTAAAGAAGATCCAGGATTTGCGCCAGACCGACATCTTCGAGTCGGCAAGGGTGGCGGACTTTCTGATTGACAAAGACCCCCTTTTCGCCAGAATTAATCTCGACAGGGATGAATACCAGCTCTATGAAAAGGTCTATCAGCAACTGGCCATCAATGCGCCCAAGCCTGATCTGGTTCTGTATCTTCAGGTATCCACTGACGTGCTGCTGGCGCGGATCGACAACCGTGGTTTGGCCTTTGAGAGAAGTATAGACAGAGGCTATCTGGAACGACTGAGCGAAGTGTACAGTGGGTTCTTTCTATATTACGATGACGCTCCGCTGCTCATCGTCAACGCCAGCGAAATCGACCTGGCAAACAACGCAGCGGATTACCAGGACCTGGTGAATTATCTACTCGATATTCGCAGTGGTCGCCACTGTTTCAATCCCACTTTTTGCAGATAATGTTGCTGCCGTGCTGGGCCTGAAGTGATGCGAATAGTACAAACGGGACTCTAGCCATGGGCAAGATTACGATCAGTACCCTGGACAAGATGAAAGCCAACGGCGAGAAGTTTGTCTGTATCACCGCGTACGACGCCACCTTTTCAAGGATTATCAGCGAAGTGGGTGCGGAAGCAATTCTGGTGGGCGATTCGTTAGGGATGGTGCTGCAGGGCCACGATAGCACCATACCGGTCACGCTAGGCGATATGGCATACCATACCCGTTGTGTGTGCAGGGCAGAGCCCCAGTCGCTGGTCATCGCCGACCTCCCGTTCATGAGTTACACCACGGCGCAACAAGCCATGGAGAGTGCCACTCAACTGATGCAAGCTGGTGCGCACATGGTCAAGATGGAAGGCGGGGCCTGGCTGAGCGACACCATCAGCAAACTGGTGGAGCGCGGCATTCCCGTGTGCGCTCACCTGGGCCTGACCCCCCAATCGGTCAATA
>Ga0163144_10020719_pt1 | contig 13122 bp, 12 predicted proteins | sample OliLak19BULKMAT1_FD_123175 | JGI IMG/M metagenome (GOLD analysis project Ga0163144, IMG submission 123175) | Freshwater microbial mat bacterial communities from Lake Vanda, McMurdo Dry Valleys, Antarctica - Oligotrophic Lake LV.19.BULKMAT1 | ecosystem: Environmental > Aquatic > Freshwater >...
AGCCCTACGAAAAGGTCTTCATCCACCTTGGCGCGGACGATGGATTCGTGCGGCCAGGTAGTGGCGTAGGTTTTTGCAAAAGTCCACTTCTGGCCGACCACAAAGGCTGTGAGATTTTCACGGAAAGTCATCTCTCTGAAGAAGACTTCGCCGACTGGTAAACCAGCATTCGCGACCACAGTTGTGAATAGGCAGGCAACTTGCCGGCCTGATCGGGGAGATCGTGAATGCGGTTCTTGAAGTTCGAGTAGTCAATCGAGCTGGCGAGGGTCGCCATGATCGCGTTCACCTCGGGTTGGCCGACGACGATCCGCCAAGCGTAGTCGCCGGATTCCGTGTGATGGATCGGGGCATCGATGTTCGCGAGCGAAACGCAATTGTGCGAAGCCGGAGGCTGCCGCGAACGATACGAAGACGAGAAGAATGAGAAGTGTTTTCATCGTGATGATTCTTTTCAGGCGGGATTACTTGCTCTTCCGTTCCTCCGCATCCTCCTCCGCGACAATGGCTGCCAGCGGAGCGGCGGCATCGGCATTTTCGTTGACACTCATTCTGGCACCAGATGCCATTTTCCGCATGGCTGTCATCTTTCGGCTCGCCGCCCTTGTCGATGAGCGGGTGCCCGCATGATCGCCGGTGTAGCTGAAGGTGTTGGCCTCGGAGATGCTGAGGTTCGCGGCCGTAGCAATGGCATCCTGATTCGCGCCAAGGAAGAGGAACTGCCACTTGTAGGAATTCGTCTGTTCGAGGATCCGGCAGGGTGGGGTCTGGGCAAAAGATTCCCGAATCACATCCTGCGCTCATGTTCTCCTAGTCGATGGAGTGCCCGACTTTGCTAACCCTGCGGTTTGCCGGATCAGACTCGGGTATTTCGGATTTCATGGCGGCGGCATCTCCGGCTCTTCCGGCTTCTTGGGCCGTTTCTTTTTGGGAGATTTTTGGTTTTGTGTGGCAAACGGTGGTTCCTGTTCAGTGAGCTTTGTCACGGCGGACACAGGTTCTGGTTCATCGTCTTGTGAGGACTTCTTTCGTGGTGGCGACAAGGTCTCCGAACAATCACTTTGGCACACATTGGCTACCGGTGAAACTACGGATTCACCATTGACTTCGGCGGAGATGAAAGCCGGAATTTTGCCGAACGTCTCCATCAGCACGACTGTGTTCTCAATTCCAAATTCGGAGAACACGGGATTGGCCGGGGCATCGCGAAGCAAATCCTGCGCAGTCACTTTAACGAGATGTTGAAGATTTTTCTTCGCATGCCATTTTTCCACCCCTTGCTGAGCACCCCTTCCAAACAGGTGGCCAATCGAATGAAAGGCGCGGAATTCTAGCCCATCGCGGATGGTTCGCTCGAGCTCTTGGATTCGCTTTTGAACAAATTCTGGGTCGCATTCCATTCTGGGTGCCGATAGCATCTCCGCGTTAAAATCAGCCCGGAAATAGTAGCTGCCTTTAAGCCGCAGGGGGGTGCCGTCTGGACGAGCAATTGCCAGTTGTTGCAAAGGTTTAGCTGCGAAGGTCGTGTCGCGAATTATGTATCCGGTGCGCCGCAGGAATGCCACCATCTCTGTTCGGTCGGTGACGTTGCCGGCTTTTATTTGAGCATCCACCAATTCCCAGATTTTCATCAACAAAGCCTGATCATTCGCAGACAGACGGCTTCTGGAGTAGTCGGGGATCAACCGGATGATGCTATTGGGGTCAGGGAGATTGTGCAGGAGATTGAACTTCTCAACCCAAGAGCGGATGCGGTAGCGGTCAATCCGATCCAAATACGGTGTATATTTTTTCCCGGTGACCAGCTCAAGATGGGGGACCAAAAAGTGGTCTTCCTTCCTGCCCTTATCCTTGTGGCGGACCCAAAGAAAATCAAGGGAACCGCCAGGCAGGCCCCCGCGCATTTGGTCTTCCGCTTCCATCCGTGCATATTGTCGGGTGGTTGCTGTGACTTCCGTGGTTTCAGAAATGACGCCGGCCGTAAACCGGTGTCCAGATCCGGCGGGCAAAGAGTCGATCAGAAGGCGGGTTATATCGGGATCGCCCTTGAGAATCTTGGCCGTCGGGTTTGCAAGCAGATAGTCTACTCCGCCTTGTTCGTGACCGAAGAATTTAAGAAGCATAAGTTTATGATTGTTTTTGTGAGTTGGTTGTACAAGAACTCCTCGGTCCGCAAGATGTCTGCGGCTTGAGGGTTGCCAGGTTTGCTCAAAAGTTGGCGCATTTTAATTGCCTGTTGCCGGTGCAGGACGAAAATCCGGAGAAACGCGGCGGTGGCCTTTTTGCTTGGTGGGTTCGGGTTGGTGACGCGGTAGCCCACGAGGAAATCCCTCGCGACGGCGGCGGCGGCGCGACCAAATTTCCTGCGAATCAGCTCGATTTCGGCTTTTGTGAGCCGGACTTCCAACTTGGAATTTTTCGTCGGCTTTTTCATAGGGCGACTTTGGGGGTTCCGGACGGGGTGCCAGTGGCAGAGGTCGGCGGAGAGACCTCGTTGATCTTCTTTTTGCGCTTGGGTTGCTTTTTGACTGCGGCGTGCAGGCATCCCACCATAAGCTCGATGGTGACCGATTCCTGCAGTCGCTGTTTGATTTCAGTCAGGCAAGCTTCGCCCAAAGGTGATGTGTCAGGGTCAAATCCAAGTTTTTGGCAGGCCGCTCCGATGTCGATGGTGATTGAGTTGGTTTTCATGCTAGATTGGACCAGCGCTTCAAGCCGCGCATTTCTTCCCGCCTGCAACCCCCAGCAAACCTTTTTGAAAAACTCCCTTTGATTTTTGTTGGAAAACCCCGGAAAGAGTCCGATACGGGGTCGTCTAGCCTTGATTACGGCAAGTCTGGCGGATAGGAAACTGGTCTGGGTTCATGAGTAGGTCTGGCCGATCAGCATACCGAGATTAATGCGCTTTCGTATCGATTTGTGAGGGTGCGGATGACTGGTTGCATCTCATTATTGGAGAGATGGTTGCGGTATCAGAACATCAAAGTCTCACCTGTGAGACTGCAGCTTTTCTCCACTTTCCGTTGAAAACGGGGATATACTTGTTGTGAAACAGAAAATAAACTCAACTGGAGATCTCTCTGAGCTACAAGCAGAGACGGTCCATACCCTCGTCAAAAGCCACCTCGCAAGCTGCTTGGCACCAGAGCAGGACTATTACCGGCTCCCTATCCACCAAATTAAGCAAGCGGCAGGAACATCGGCTAAAAGCGTGTATGCCCTTGTTCGTTCTTTTGCTGACTCGTCTCGGTTCATTGGGGAAACTTCTATTTCAGCGCCATATCTCGATCTCATCGGCGCGGGGATGCTGGGAAGACGTGAAAAACTTCCGTGGCTGGCACTCCTGACGAACCAGCCGGAGTTATTGGTGCGTCTTTTGGGTAAAGGAGCGTCGTCTGCTGTAGATGACCTGGTTGCAAGTGAACGAATTCGGATGTTTTCCGCCATCGCGCGACACTTGCGTGCTTGGGAGCGCAATATCAAACAGGGAGCCGGATCCAATGAAGAGTCCCCGCTGTTTTCAACCGAAACAAAAAATGGGCAACACGTAGTGATTCTCTGTTCTATTGGCGAAGCCAATTTTGTGGCTCCGTACTTTTCTTCCTCAGCAACGATAATTGAGATTCAGTCGAATCCCTTCCTAATCCATGCTCTTAAATCAATTTCTACGCTCCGGACTGTGTTTGGGGCCGGTTGGCTACCATCTGCTGATAAAATGGCCAAAGCTGCCGAAAGCGCTGCAAAATGCACCAAGGTGCCGCCAATACTGACCTTGTCGGAGCTGGGTGAGATTCGGGCCGGTATCGCCATGAGGGAGATGTTGCTTTTTGGCTGGCTAGGTTCCGATTTGAAAGAAACTACGCGTGCATCTGGAATCCATCGTTATCATTTTGACGGATTTCCAGGCTGGCCCGACGGATTATCAATTGAAGGCGGCCAGCGTTTGCGGCTGAAAAAAGCGGAAACCTTCGAGAGTCTCCATGAGGATGATCGTGCGTTTCTGGCGATCAAATACAAAGGGGCATGTAACGATATGGATAAATTCCCTGCATCTCCGCTGGCATCCTGCTGGTTTGCGCTGCCCCTGATCCGGCCGAACGGTGCGGCGGTTATCCTTCGGTTGTTCGGAAAAATTCCTATCGATGTGATCGCGTTCGAAGCTGGATCTTCAAAGGCTTCTGACGCGGGAGTATTGGAAAGAATCGTCAAACTGGCTGATCCGAACCGCAGTGCCCACAGGTGGGAATTGCTCAACGTCTTGCTCCGAGCAGTCATGCCTTCTCTTGTGGGCCGGGGTCGCCTGCCACATAGGCACTTTTGCTACTCACCGCTGGATCTCTCGTGCGCCCTCGAACTTCCCAACCTAGATCACGAGACGCTGGAGCAGTTTGTGCCGCTCGACGATCAAGAAGCAGGCAAGAATTCGGTGGCAGCCGTTTTTGCGTTGGGAGTTATTCGTTGGCTATTTAAGCTCGGACTCCGAGCCGGGCCCCCTAAATTTGGAGTGACGATGGCAGTTAACAACGTCATGCGACGGATCCTCCGAATGTCACCGGTCGGTGTGGACTTGTTCGGAACAATTCGGGACGCGAACTCCGATAAAATATATCAGGAGATGAGCGACCATGTGGGAGCCATTGAAGATGCAGTCAAAGAGGCCGTGCCGCAAGGCACACGATGCCGGGCACCGGTTCATAAATTAGCTGGGGCTATAGCTTTCCTTTGTGGGATGGCAGAGCGAAAGCGACTTGTGGTTTCTGATTTTCTGCAGACGATGATTCGTAAGCGATTCGACCTGGTTCTGATTCTGCCGGTCGACCGCCCGTTGCCGAAACCGCCATCTGCATTACGACCGTACCGTTCGGTTTTGGGGAGCTGGAATTCCCATCGGATGTACGATGTTCTTTTTGGTTTAGACAATGAAGAAGGGGCGATCAAGGTGGATCTCGCACCGGTGCTGAGGGCTGTCCGATCAGCCTTGGTGTGCGGATCAATAGAGACGAGCCCGGGATGGCTGGGGAACAAGGCAAGCGAGACTAATGAGTTGCAAACGGTGCTCATGATGGAGGTTGGGCTCATCGGAGATTTCGATCTTGGTTGCCAATTGCCATCTCTAGCAGGCAAATCTGATGGGGAACTGCTGAAGTTGCTCGATCCTAAGCTGCTGGTGCGTTGCCTTCTTTCAACGCCTGGGGGCAAGCTGCATGCAGAACGCTGGGTAGGACGGTTGGCGGCTCAAGTCAATGGAGCAATAGTCCGTAAGGCGCAGGCTAGACGTGAAAGTGATCTGAAATTCAGCGTCGGGGAGTTGCCAGCCGCACAAGTGCTCCGTGTCTTTAGCGACATGGAAGGAATTCTAGCGGCCGCCTTTGCGGCGGCCTCGCGCCGGAAGGATCAAGAGGACAACGTTTGCTTCCTCGTGGATAATTTGGCCGCCTACTGCCTCTCCCCTGAGTCGAACAAAACAGAGAAACACGAGAGCCGGATTGGAGACGATCATACAAATATTTCCGCTGGTGGAGAACTCATGATGAAGGAATCAATGCCGGACGGTATTGCCACGAAAAATCCACAAGTATTTCTGCAGAGACTGATGCGACAGTTCGAGAGCGACTCAGCGGATGCCGAGAAAGTCGCCCAAACGATAGATGCAGCCACTCGTTCCGAGGAAGCTTCGCACGGAGACTCATTGATGGAGTGGTTGATGGAGATGGAAGATCTGATCGACCTCGAAAAGAACGGTGACCTCAACCTCGTGCGGAAACTTGATGACATCAAGTCGATCCTGAGGAAGCGGGGTTTAATGGGATGACGTGGCAGATGCGAGCGCAGCATGGACCGGGGGAGCGATGTAGCCGGCGTAGTGGGACATGAGCATTTGTATGCTCGTGCCCATTTCGTCGGCGAGGGTTTTGAGGTTCCAGCCCTCGCGAATACGGTTGGTGGCAAAAGTGTGTCGGAAGTCTTGCGTGGTCCACGGCAATTTGGCTGTTCGGTTGCACTGGCGTAGCGCGTCCCCAAAGGCATTTGTGGACAGACGCTTTTCACGGGGAGAGACGAACAGCCAGTCGGACTTCAGCGTGGAAAGGTATTCGGTGATGTGCGGGAGCAAGACGTGGCGGATGGTGACGGATCGTTCTCCGGTTTTGAGACCGGTTTCGAGATGATGGAGGCGCTCGGGCATGGTGAGGCTGATGCAGGTGTGATCCGAGGCAATGTGGGCACGGCGCAACGACAGGATCTCGTGGCAGCGGAACCCGCCCTCGATCATCAGACGGCATCCAAAGAGAATCTGCCGATCAGTTGTCACGGCTTCGTACTGTTTGAGCACGTCGTCGCTCGCGAGAAGGGTCACCTTCTCGTCCCGGCCGCTGAAACTCGGGATCTGGTCGGCGGGGTTTGGGGCGTAGGGGTTTTCGGGACGGTAGAGGCCGTTGACCAGCGCGTATTTAAACAAGCCGTGGAAAACCTCTCGGAAGTGCCGCTTGTTGCTGCGTCCGTAATCGTGCACAAGAAAAAAGCTCAGGATGGTGTCTGGGGTGATCTCGCCAAGCGAACTGCCCTTGAACCACGGTTCGATCACGCGCTTGCGGGCATGGCGGCGGCGTTCGGCGGGACGCGGGTCCAGTTCGTCGATTAACTTCGAACCAAAAAATTTCCGCAGTCGGTGGATTTTGTCGTTGAGCGCACTGGCCACGTTGGTCGTGGCGCTGCGCACCAAATAGGACCGGATCGCCTCGCGCAGTTCATTCTTCTGCTGGGGTTTGGAGATTTCTTTTTTTTCCGTGTTTTGTCCTCCTTGAGCTTTTTCGGCCCCGTTGCCGGCGTGGGTTGTTAGCGCTCCGAAGCGGGTGAGGAGGGATGCCGGGATGGGCACGTCGCCTAGGCGCTCAATGCCCTCAAGCAGTTCGACCTTTCTGTGGATCGCCTCCGCACGGTGGCGGTCTTCGGTGCCGAGGCTCACACGCACTAGAGGGCCTCCCTGCTTCGGGTAGCAGGAGAGCCAGAAAAGTCCGCTGTCTTTGCGCTGGTAGATGGAGGCCATTTTTGTCGTCGGTGGTCATGAAGCACCAAAGACAGCAACTGCGGTTTTCGTCCCGCCGTGCCCGCAAACAGCGTGGCGAATCCGGAACAAGTCCTCCAGGAAGAGGAAAATTTGTTCACGTTTTGTGGCCGTTTTTGTTCACGATACTGCGAATGTCGGTAAGCTGGAAATCACGGAGCTTGGGAGAGCCCAATACAGATTGGCGATTCCAAGGCAATTGCTCCCTGGGCGACAAAAGGAAGGATTGGCGAAGCTCAAGGGCCTGCCGATCGCGCTGCTTTCCGGCGCTGGCGAGCTCAATCGAAAGTTGGAAGAAATTTTTAAGGAGACAGGGGCTGAGGTGAAAATCGTCGCGGAGTCAGACACCTTCGCGACCCTGCGAGATTTAGTGCAAACTGGAGCGGTAGCAGCCATCCTTCCAGAATGGTCTGCAAAGTCTCTCCCTTCGGAAGCCATTGCCGTCATAGTATTGCCTGAATTGAAGATTCTTGAGCGAATGCTGGTGATTGCCACGCATGGGCGCATGAGTGGTCTGAGGCCAAGGATCGCTGATGCGATCGCGGCACTGAGGGAAGTGTGGAGACCGTAAGGCGCTCAAATGTTGAGAATCGCAAAGCCTCCCTCTTCCTACCGAAAGTAAAGGTATTTGATCATTGTCGCCACCGATGCATGACGCATGGCGTAGCTGGTTCGGACGAGATCGTGCCCGAGCGCGGCATAGATCAATCGAGCGAACGTTTTCCTGAGGGTATAGGTGCCGATTTCTCCGGGGGCACCCGAGATTCCCACCGCTCTGAATGCCCTCCATTTGGCCGTTTTCGAGAGCCGCGTCCCAGATCGCTGGCCCGGAAAAACAAAAGCGCCCGCAGATCGGTCGGCGAGGGTATCGATGTAGTTCTAGAGGGCCGACGACGCTTGTGGGTGGAGAGGCATGTCGTAGCCGGCACGCTTTCCCTTGACAGTTGATCGGCGAATCCGGATCCGATTCTGAACCTCCCCCGCCACAGCGGCGCCCCTCAGGCTGAGCATCGATGTCAACCGCAGACCGGTCCTGATCCCTAAGACGATCAGCGCCCGTTCCCGGTGCCATGCCGGGTCAGATAGGAGGTGAAGGAGACGCGAGATTTCGGGATCGTTGAGAGGGCGGCAGCCGCGCATGGGATTTGAGGTCCTCAAGACCACCATCGCCAACGCACCCGTTCCGGACAAAGGGTGCACTAAAATCAAAAAGGAAATATCCCTTGATTTTCCGGCAAAAAGACCCACAACATTGTTATGAGACTCGGACAACCAATTCAATTCCTCGCCGGGAAGGAGAATCTTTCATACGACGATCCAAACGAATACTGCCCTTCTTGGCAAACTGCACTACGCCACTTTTGTAAGTGTATAGCGGGCGGGAGGGCATCATGGTAGGGCTCGTTGTCCGCAAGTCTGCGAGAGGGCTGCTGGGGTATTTCGAGGGCGACTTTGAGTCCCGGATTTGGGTGGATGAGAGCGGTCAACCCCTCCTCCGCCCCTTGATCGGGTGCCTTGCTCGGAGGGACAGTTCCGTCCAATGGGCGACGCTCGAGCCAGACCAGTTTCGGGCAGTCGTCCATGACGTGGATTCCCAGAGGGGTCTGAGAGAGATCTTGGCAGTCGAGTTGGGATTCGCGCCGCCCAAGTCGGTATCCGTTGCCGCGCTGGCAGACACGAGAGTTTCCCCCGAAATAATCGAGGCCCATTCCTCAGCGGTTGATGACGTACTGAGTTTCTTTTCTACACAACTAGTTGCTCGAGCTCGGGGGGGATTGATCGACTGCGGTGTCCGGCTATTCCAATTACCTCATCCGTGGAACCGAGGGAAGGAGCCCCAACTCCACTCCCATATCATCATGATGAGGGATTATGGATTCTCTCATGCCCTTTGGACAACCGTGGTGTTTCTACTCCAAAGATCGTTGAGGGAGGTTTACCACTACTCGTTGGCGAGTCGCTTGCTGGCCCAAGACTTTCGACTCACGCTCGGTCCGGAGGGCAGCCTTGCCTGGGAGCTCCAAGGCATCCCAATAGGTACACTTCGCCACTTTAGCGAACGGTCACAGACGCTCCGCGAGTTGGCTTCGGCGAATCCCAAAGGCTATTTCTCGCAGGGGGCAGAGTTCCGGGTCGCGGGCTGGGCGTCCCGTCGGAACCTACCGAAAACGGACCACTCGGTATCCCTGGCCGAAGCGCGGCAACTTTGGCGGAGAAAGATGCCCGTCGTCGACTTGGTTGGAGCCTCGCCACGTGTCGAGACGGTTCCCTTGGCTTTGGAGGAGGTTTTCCGGCGATCTTCTGTATTGACCAAGGAGCAGTTTCTGGCCGGCCACCTCGGTCGGTGGATAGGTGCCAGCGCACCATTTCCCGAGGCGATTGCGATGGCATCCCGGTTCCTCGCTGAACATGTCCAGTCTGGTCGGTTGCTCCGCTCTGGTGACGCCTACTGTCTGCCGGAAACGCTCGAGGCTGAAGGCAGGGTGCTTTTAGCGATTACCGAGGGATTCGACCAGTCTGAGCCTCTGGATCTCCGAGTGAAAAAGCCACGGACTAGCCAAATTCAAAAAATCTTGTCTACCCGCCACTCCGTGAAAGTCATCTCCACGGACGGAGAACCTCTCCCCCTACCGTCAGACCTCCGAGACGCAGGAGGTCGTCGCTTCCGGGGGCTAGTCAAATTCTTGAGCCACTGGAAATCGGGCGAAGTGCTGGAGCTTATCCAAAACCGGCAAAACCAGTCCATTGTGATCTTCGTCGAGGAGCCCGCAAGCATTGGGGATTTCGGAGATCGTTCACGTCGGCTGCTTCTGACGGGGAAAGAGACAGTGGCTCAGGTGAATGTCCCCTTTTTAGTCCAGAATCGGAGGGTCATTATACGAAAGGGAGAATTGAAGGTTGGTGATGAAAAGAAGCCCACTTGGATCGGTAAAGTCGTGCGTAGCGTGCTCCAAAAGGATCCGCTCTCGGTGTCTTTCGAGAAGAATAGCGTCACACTTGTTCCGGGGGAGTGTCCAGAACGACTCCAAGACCTCAACTGGAAGAAGCTCCAGAGGAAGCCGGTCGGTCGAGAGACGGTGATTTATCGGCGGGTTCCATGGGAGAGACTTTACTCTGGAAGTTGGGAGAATTTGACGCTTTTTGCCTTCGGCAAGGTCGTTCTACCGGTTCCAAAGGAAAAAAAAGTTCAGCGCACAATTCGGGCGGGAACAGCTTGGGTCTTCGTTGGCCCCGCAGTGGGAGAAATGATTAAGGTGCGAGGGAGGAAACAGAGCAAACTGCTGAATCTCGAGGCTTTGAGGACCGTGACCCAGTCGGGTCGGACGGATCTTGCTTTGATTGAGCCGGCAAAAGTCCTTTTGAGCCCAGGAATACCTCTGGCGTCTGAGACCCGCTTCGAATCCGCCCATCAAATTTTCCGCCCTGATGAAGTGCACATTGTCGAATCTGTGGAGCCTGATGGAACGACTCGGTTTACCTCGGGCTGCCATTGGCCGAATTCATATCTTGTGATGGCACCGGCTTTCTTTGTGCCGGGGTTTACCAAAAGCCAACCCCGCCTTCCGTCAATCCGAGTCGCTGCTCCGACCGGTGGCGATCGCATCGCTTGGCTTGAACAACTGCCGGAGGCGGATCTTACCGTCATTCACTGCGCCTATCCCGTAAAATTTTGTAGGGATCTTGAGAGAGATTCTTTTCACCGCGGTAGGGCCAAGCGCATCGGCACAACTCACCGAATCATCGGGGGGGAATGGACATCTGATCTGGCCCCGTTATTCCCGCCGAGTGCTAGATGGCAAGAACTTGCACAGCATGTCCAACAGAAACCGGGACAATCAGCCGAATCACCTCCATTGGTTTTTAGCGATAATCTCGAAATCGAGCAGAGGTCGGAGCTCTCGATCCCTGGCAGAGGAGTAGATCAGCATTTGGATCAATCCCCTCCAAAACTTACGACCGCAGACATCGCCCTGGCTCTCCCCCCGGCTCTCCCCCAAGGATCCGACGTGCCAGGGACAAAGAGGATCAAATCCCAAGAAGATCGGACACGGACGCGACATAAGAAACCGAGACAACCCCAAGTTCCGTCGCGCGACGACGAGACTCATTAACTTGCTAGAGAAACGGTTCCTCAGTTGGTTTTAGAGGTTCCGTTGGGATATTATGCGATTCCGGACATGGCGTGTCCGGGGTGACTTTTTTTCTGGGGCGGGCTCCTGCCTGGGAACTAGCATCATCGAGAGCTTTGCCGATCACTAAGCGCATGGCCGCTTGGGTCGCACGCTTGATTCTTTTCTCATCCAGTCGGCCCAAGACGGAGGCGAGTTCGTCGAGGTCTTGATGACGCCCTGGACACGGCACCGAGGAGATCGACTTGTCGATTGCCATGAGGAATGCCAGTGCAAAGTCTTCGGGGTTTTTAAGATGGTATGCGGGGACGCGTCCCTTCAGCTCAGCGGCGAGGACTTTCGCGATTGCCTTTTTCGGGAGATTGCCGGACTTCGAGTGGGCAGATCTCTCGATCTCCGCTTCTTCTAATTTCTCGTTCGAGGCAGAGGGTGCGTTTATGGGAATCAGTTCAGGGATGCGGTGCAGAGGCAGAGGCTTTAAAGGGCCGGATTGCTGACCCTTCAGTGGGATCCCATGATTTGCACCGAAATCATCAATCGCCTTTTTCACTGTAGCCGCTTCTGCCTCCTTGATCTGATGTTTCGAGAGAAATGCCCTCCAGAACGGACGCGGCAAGCGCGATGAGATCGTGCCCGACACGTTTTGACTCGGCAATAGGTCGATTTTCCCGGCAGCGGCCAGAATCAAAGCCAGTCGGGCATGCGCGACTTGTCGGCGGAGAGTCCGCTCCGTTGACCCGTAGCCGCAATTTCCCACAAGAGCCTCGTGCAATCGTTTTCCACAAAAGCCCTCCCTCCGAAGAATATCGTAAAGCACCAGCAATCGATGCGAATAGCTCATTTCAGATGATGCCGCGCGCTGTGCGAAGTTGCCTAGAGGACGGGCATTCCATTCTAGGAATGATTGGTTGCTTGGCGCTAGACCAAGAGCCTGCAAGTAGAGCGTTGCGAGCTCTGAATAGTTTGTGCCGTTGGCGATCACCGGTTCGCCAAACTGCATCTTCAAATCACCAGCCTTGAGCGGACCCTCATGCTCCTCTCCGGCCACGATTGAGATTGTAGGCGTGAGACGGAAGGCCTCCGAATCGACTTTGGACATTTCTGTTGGTTGGAGCGTGGTAATAGTTTTCACTTCCAGCTTTTCCCTCTCTTTTTAGCCTCCGCAAAGAGCTTTTTTCCAAATTTTTAAAATTAGTAGGATTCTCAGGAAAAACGTTTCATGCCTAACATGTATCTCTCCTCGAAGTTTTTCCGATAGTCCTCCCTTGACTTTACTTGACCAAGAGAGGACAGCGCAGAACACGGGATGATATTGGCCAACGCCGATTGCCAAAAGGAGCGGTTGGATAGGAAAGGCCACGGAAAACAACGAAGACTTTTGCGATTGTTCGTTTTTTGTGAGAACGTTGGTATCCGGTGAAGTTGAAGTCTATGAGCAGCACGCCGATGTCGATATCGGAAAATTATCCCGGTCCCAGGCAAACAACGCATCCTTCCCAGGGGGGCTACAGTTCAGCGGTCGTCTTTTGATTTGACGATGCGCGAATCCACAAAAGCATCTAAATCCTGCTCTCGAATTCGTTGGTCGCCCCCGGGCAAAATCACCAGAGGTAAAAGTCGCCGCCTCAAATAACGGCGAAGCGTGCTGACGCCGATTTTGAGGCGTTCAGCGGTTTCTGGGATTGTGAGCAGCGCGACCACATACCTCTTTTTCAGAGTTTCCCATGCAAATTTCCAATTTATCTTTCCCTATTTTTCCCTAGCGGAAAATGGCCTCAACCGGCACTTATTGATCTCCAACGGCCACCAACGATTCTCTGGATAGAGGGGGCGGCCATTTTTTAGAGAGAAAAATGGCGACCCTAACGGGATTCGAACCCGTGTCACCGCCGTGAAAGGGCGGTGTCCTAACCGCTGGACGATAGGGTC
>Ga0163144_10020720_pt1 | contig 13121 bp, 10 predicted proteins | sample OliLak19BULKMAT1_FD_123175 | JGI IMG/M metagenome (GOLD analysis project Ga0163144, IMG submission 123175) | Freshwater microbial mat bacterial communities from Lake Vanda, McMurdo Dry Valleys, Antarctica - Oligotrophic Lake LV.19.BULKMAT1 | ecosystem: Environmental > Aquatic > Freshwater >...
CTCCCGTCACTCTGCCTCACATAGTTCGTGGGGTCCGCGATTGGGAGGTCTAGTGTCGTCTTTGTCAAGCTAGCGTTTCGCAAGTCAATCGTTTCATAAACCCCGGTGACGTTGTTGAAGAGTTGTGTCCGGATTTTGAACCCAACCGAATTGACGCGGTAGACGAATCGAACAGTTGCACTAGCCTGATTGCGACGGAAGGTTCTGGTCCGGATCTCGTGGCCGATATAGGGATCGGACTGCTGGGCTCGAATGAAGCTCTCGTAGACAAGCTCGTTTCCGTCGTCAGCAATGAGATCCTTGACTGTTCCAGAGATCCGCCGTCCCGAGAACGTGTTCAATGCAGTCGCCCAGAGTTCGTTCGAGGCATAGTAGGGTTGAATCCAAGTGCGCCAGGCACCTCCGTCCGTCCATTCTGCGTGCGACCAGAACATCCCAGGATAGTCCGGGTCAGCTTCACAACCGCTGTAATCACCCCAACGCCCACTGTTTTCTGGTGCGTTGGAAGTCTGGTCGGTTGCCGAGTTCGGCATTGTCCCAAGCGGATCAGACCCCCGTCTGTTGGAGTGGGCGCTTGAGAAGAACTCGTTCGTGGCGGATCGTGCATAGGCGACCGATGCGTTGTTCGCATCATCGACCGCGACGCTGCAGAAGCTGGCGTGTCTGCCAGCACCTAGGTCAACGTCTCCTGATTGAACAAGCACAGGGTTGTTTCCTGAGAGGGGCCAACCACGCGGGTCGATCTCATACCAGCGGGTCATGACGCGGGTCGATCCTTGATGTTGACTTGCCCAGAAACGTCCGTTTCTGAACTTGACGTTCCACATACGTTGGTCAAAAGTCTCAGGACGGGTCGCCGATCCTTGCTGTTGTGGGTTGGTAGGATCTTGATATGCAGGCACCGTGACATTGATTCGTTGGAATGTCGGAGAAGTGAGCGGATTGGTGAGCGCGACCAAACTGACCAAGGTGTTGCTCGAACCCTCGCGGTGCTCTAGCATGTACATAATGCCGTTGTTGCCCGTCTGAAGGTCTGGAACACCAGCCGATTGTGTTGTAGTCGGTAACGTCGTCGAACGCTGCGTAACTGGCGGAACGCCAGCCAAGAACGAGGCTTTGTCAAAAGTGTAGACCGGATAGTTGGAGGTTATCCCGAATCCGTCTCCAGTCACGTAAACGACGTTCTCATCCAGACCAATGTTCGGCGAGTCGAAGAGGTTGCCAGCGAGACCGGTCGTGTTAAAGAGGTATTTGTACCAAACTCCATTCGGGTCGCCTGTCGCGGTGACTGCGATCAACATATAGGAACTGCTACCAACATTGGCTATCGCTGCCATAACCCAAAAACGGCCAGTGGACTCGTCATAGATGCATTCCGGATCGAAAACAAAGTTGCCAGGAAGAATCGCACCCCAGAAACCGTCAGCGAACCTCATGTTTGCCGAATATGTTTTGGTGCCGTCCTTGTTGAAAAAGGCGATACCGTCATTGACAGTCGCGACAATGTTGTCTGGGCCGACCGCGACGTCGCAATCCGGTGGTGTGAATGTTGTCGGTGTGAACGCATTGAACCCACCAGCAGCCGATGGATAGACGATTCCCCACGGATTCTGCATGTATGCCGGAGTCTTGACTGGTGGTTCGTGTGGACCTGCCGTCTCGGCGACGACCCTCACGAATTTCATTGGCGGAAGTGAGTCCTTCGCTGACGTTGGGACTGTCGCAACGGTCGTTGAAACCATAGTCGACAATCCAACCAGAGTCGCTTCGTCAAAAACGCTGGTAGGAATGATTCGGCTGAAATTGGCTGAAGTTGGATCCCCAAGACCTGAATTGCCGCTCCAAGCGATCGTCAGGCCGTTGTGGTCGAAAACAAGCCTCGTTTTGCCAGAAGAAGTAGCAAGCATCTGCTTGCCGGCGCTTTCCTGTGTTGCCCTGATTGCGGGACCAGTAGGCTTGTTCTTGCCGTCGAAGACTTGGACGAAAACATCACTGTCCTTGTCTGTCTGGCGGTTCCATGCGACGGCGAAAGTTCCGTCTTTCTTACCTGAAACGGCAACACCGTTTTGGTCTCCTCTTTGACCTGCGACGTGTACGGTTTCACCTGTTTTTCGCAGATCGCTGCTTAGTCGTTGGGCTTCGGCTCTAAACCGGCCTGAAGGCTCCACGCGGACATAGCCGACAACCAGGTCATCGCCGCATTGGCTGATGCTCGGTTCGATGGCGGCTTCGTCTGCGACCCGGATAGACTTGCCAATCCGGCTGGCCCTGGCGTCAAACCGTTGACAATAGACGCCATCGACTTGGCCTCTGGCATTGAACCTCTGATAAGCAACCACAAAACCATCTCGGCTGATTGCGATGCTAGGCAAAGTCTCGCGGCCAGAGTTGAAGTCGGTCGCTCGGATAGGCTCAGATGAGATCGCACCGTTCTGACCAATGATTCGAACAAAAATCTTTGGACTGTTGTGGGCGGTTTCTGCGGTGTAGGCCAGGATCGTCGTGCCACTCTCGGAGCTTAGCGTGACCACGTCTCGTTTAGTCCCCAGGGATTTCGCGTTGACGGCAAGGTCGTTGAGATAGACCCCGACAGGCTGCCCATCCCGTCCAATAGATTCGTAGGCGACTCTTGGCTCTCGGTCTCCGGTCAAGTACACACTTGGGTTGGACTGTGGAAAATCAAGTTGGCTCGTAACGCCCGATTCCGGACTCAAGGGTCGCCCTTCTTTGTCGAAAGAGCGAGCATAGACGCCCTCTCCCCCGTTAGATTGGCGTCGGCTTTCCCATGAAAGTGCCATGGTGCCGTCTGCCAGTGCCGCAAGGGACACGTCGTGCTGCGTACTCAGAGCAAAAATGTTGGCTCGTCCTTCGATTCGGACTTGTTTTGCGCCACTCCACTCGAAAAAGTCGACTTTGCGGAAATCTGGCCCGTTCGCCGAAACCGCCGCAAGTGACAGTGCTGTTAATGAAGTAAATATCATGACTGGCCACCGAGGTGAAAGCTACTGAATGCAACCTTCCAACACAATATACTGCAGGAACCGTGCAGAAATCGTTAAGACTGGAAGCAGCCTAGTATTCTTGTCGGGTTGCATTTGGAGCTTTATGTCATTTGTGCTGGACGAGCCCAATCATTCGGGACATCAGCTTGATCTGCCCGATGTGATAGGCGTCGTGGACGGCGAGAGACACGAGGGTGTGCAGGGTCTTGTCGTCAGACACCACCTTGTGCGGCCAAGGCCAATTTTCGACGATCTCTTGGGCTCTCTGGAGGTTTGCGATCAAGGACTCTCGAATTGCAAGGGTACTCCGACTGATCGGGACACTCGCCAATCCTCTTGGCACGTGGGAGTGAAGGGTGAACGGTGAACAGTTGGCACTTGGCAGTTAGCAGAAAACCGTGATTTTGTCGAGACTTTTCGACTCTTCACTCAGTCGCAACACTGCCAACTGCCAACTGCCAACTGCCAACTGCCAACTGCCAACCGCCAACTGCCAACTGCCAACCCCGAGGAGTTCAGTGACGAATTCTATGACAAAATGAAGGAGGACACTACTCCTTAGAACGAAACTCATATTGGGGGCAGGTCACGATGACTGTCTTTAGTTTTCTCTCGGTACATTTCTTACCCAAGGAAAGTCAGGTTCAAATCTGTGTCGTAGTGTGCTACTTCGTGCGCGCCCGATATGTTCTAGGGGCAAGACCGACATGGCTATGCACTAGTTTGTTGAACTGTTGAAGGTCTTGCACCCCAATCCTGTTGGCAATCGCCTTGACGCTCAATTGGGTTTCGACAAGCAATCGGCATGCTTCTCTAGCCCGAGTTTGGCGAATGTAGCTCGTGACGGACATACCGTGTTCAGCCTGGAACCATGAAAGAAGAGTCCTTTGTGAGACGTCAACTTTTGTTGCCAGCTCCGAAACGACGAGCTTCGTGTCAAGGTTTTCTCGGATGAGGTCCTCAACTTCGTAGATTGCGTCACGCTCTCGGATCACACTTATTGGTTGCGCCAATTTCCAGAGCAGGTTCCATACAATGGCTCGACCACGTTCTGACCCGTCAATTGCACTTTCGCCAGCCATGATAAGTTCGTGATAAATTTCTGGTTCGACAGGAAAGTACGTGGGAAGCGCCAAAGCTCGCTGGCCGGAAGTCGGCAAGTCGAATTGTACTGTGACATTTGGGGTGGGGCTCCCAACTTTTGCGTGGCCACCTCGTGTGCCAGGAGCAAAGAGGATTCCCGTGTTTGGCTTGAACAAGACTGGCCAGACGTTTAGCCGTCCGATACCCTCATGCCCGTAAAGTATGATTCTCCATGCATCCGGTGGCTGAATCCAGTCAGAAAATTCGCCAATGATGTCTCCCCACAAAAAGAACATCTTTTTTGGCGGATGGTCGAGAAAGGCGCGGACGAATCTCACTGCTGATCAAATTAAGGCCGTTTCGAGGCAAAATTCGCAAGGTACAAGAGTAGATATAGTCTTATTGTTAAGCGATGAGTTCAAAATGCAGATCTCGAAATCTGGGAAAAGTGGGAATCTATGGGAAATATTGGAATCGTGTTTTCCCTTTTACCCAAGTCATTCAACGCCCCTTCCGGAATCCATCAAAACGGCTCGTCGTCGCCGATGTACTCGCCTTCAGGTAGAGGCTGTGCATAGCCGCCGTTGAACATCTGCTCGACTTGCATCAGGTCGATCAGAACCTCGCGCGGACGCGGGCCGTCTCGGTGACCGACGATTGAGCGGGCCTCCATAAGGTCTAAGAGGCGCGAAGCCCGTTGGAAACCAATGGAAAACTTGCGCTGGAGCATCGAGGTTGATGCCTCGCCGCGCCCGACGACAAACCGGATGGCGTCTTCCCAATGGGCGTCCGCACCTTCTTCGTCACGCATCTCAGACTCACGTTCTTCGATTGCAAATTGGATCGGGTTGAGGACGTAGACCGGCTTTTCTTGGGCGCGCCAGAAGTTGCAAACAGCCTCGATCTCTTGCTCGCTGACATAGCAGCCCTGGATACGGGTCGGCTTGTTCTGGTCGATCGGCATGAAAAGCATATCGCCTCGCCCAATGAGCTTGTCCGCTCCGGCTTGGTCGAGAATCGTGCGCGAGTCGATGTGTGAGGAAACCGCAAAAGCGATCCGCGATGGGATATTGTTCTTGACCGTGCCTGTGATGACATCGACGCTTGGTCTTTGTGTCGCGAGGACTAAATGGATGCCGGCGGCCCGAGCAAGCTGGGCAAGGCGCATGATCGAAGTTTCGACCTCGGCCTGAGCCTGGATCATGAGGTCGGCCATTTCATCTAGCACGACGACGATATAGGGATACTTGTCGGCGAAAGAAGCCTTGGCGTTCCAACCGTCGATGTTGCGGACTCCAGCGTCGGAGAAGGCCTCGATCCGGCGTTCCATTTCTCTCACAACGGCTCGTAGAACTCCGGCGGCTTCCTTGACATCCTTGACGACTGGGCACATCAAGTGCGGAAGTCCCTCAAAAAGGGCCAACTCGACTCGTTTCGGGTCGATCATGACAAGCCGAACTTCTTTCGGCGTGTGCGCGAGAACTAGGCTCATGATGATCGTTGAAAGGCAGATCGACTTGCCGCTGTTCGTGGCACCCGCGACCAAGAGATGCGGCATTCGAGTCAAGTCGGTGTATTTTGGTGTTCCACTGACGTCTTTGCCGAGAGCGACCCCCAGCTTGAGTTCTGCGGAGTGGAACTCAAGACTTTCGCACATCTCGCGAAGGGTCACCATCGTTCGGACAGCGTTGGGTACCTCGACTCCGATTGCGTTCTTCCCAGGAATCGGGGCCTCAACGCGGACGTGTGAGGCGGCAAGGTTCATCGCGATGTTGTCGCCCAGGGCTGTGATCCGGTTGACTCGGATTCCGGGGCCGAGTTGAAGCTCGTAACGGGTGATGCTGGGCCCGGTTGCAACCTCAACTACGTTGGCATCGATTCCAAACTGTTGGAGAGTCGTCTCCAACGTCTCGATGTTCTTCTGCATCTCCTCTTTGCTCCGCTTGCCTTTTTGGACTGGCAAGGCCAAGAGATCCATCGGAGGAAGTTCGTAGCCTTCCTTCGCCGTTTGGGTTTCAAGCCGGATTTCTGGCTTCTTGACTATCTTGGGTTCGTCGAGAAAGTTGAGGGGACGTTTTTTGGGTTCGGGTAGCTTTTCTGCTTCGATTAGATCATCGTCCGGAAGTTTGACCACGGCTTTTCCAAGTCGGGCATCGACTACTTGTTTTCGAGAAGGTTCAGGCTTGGCGAGTTTTCTTCTCTCAGTCATTGCTGCCGCGATAGCATGGATCGGGGAATCAAGGCTGAGAACCAATCCGATAAGGGCGGTCGCCACAAAACCAATCGCCATGAAGTTGCCGAGAAGTGAGTGGAACGCCCAGGCGACGACAGCTCCGATGTAGCCGCCCGACTGTGCGACGACTTCTGGATCGAACCAGTCGCCAGCTCTTGCCCTCGCAAAGAAGCCCACGATTCCGAGGAAAACAAGAACGGCTCCGATTGAGACCTGGGTGACGCGAGTCTTGGTCCGACCCGCCAAGAATGAAACCCCTGCGAAGCCGATCACGACTGGCACGGCCCACGCCGCCTGCCCGACTAGGGTCTTGAAAACATTGGCCAGTCCGTCGCCAAGCAGGCCGCCGTTTCCAGCCCAAAGGGCAAAAACAGTGACAAGCGCTACTGCGATCAGGACAATGCCGAGGGCATCAGTGTTTCGATGCGATTTGGCGGGAGCGGCCTTGGCGCGCGCCGTTGGTCTGGTGCGAGGTGTGGTCGTCGGCATCCTGCTTCTTCCTCTGAAATCCTCCCACGGGCTTCAGACTCTCTGTGTGCGTCTGCCCGTCCTTGGGCGTTCGCTTGTGGAAAAGTATAGCACTCCAACCATCGGGCGACACGATCCCGATCCCGTTCCGTCCCGGTCGGTCGTGACGGTGCTCGTGTGTCGGTAGCACGACCGAGTCTGGGAAGACATCGGTCGTGGCACCCTTGCAGGAAAATCCGAAACCACTTGATGAGTTGCACGTCCTTTGTAACGAGGTCAGGAACACTGGCCACATGAAAGAGAGGGACCTTCATGCCGAAGTCTATGCCAGAAACACGATCCAGAATTTGTAGCCTTGTTGCCGGTCTACTTGTCACTGCTTGCCTGAGCCATGCCCAAGACGGGGTCAGTTCCGCCGGAGCCGCGCGAACCAGGTACCTCGGTAATTTGGGTGTGATTCCAGCATCCCGCGAAGTCGTGGTCGAAGACTTTATCAACTATCACCGCCACGAGATCGGCAGGCCCAAAGCGGGAGAAGCCATCGGACTCGACGTAAGGTGGAACAAAAGTGAAATTTCAAGGGATGGAGAGGTGATCCTCCAGGTTGGTCTCAGCACTGCGCTTGCCCACGACAGAGACGAATTGCGTCCTCTCAACATCTCGTTGGTGATCGACAAGAGCGGCTCTATGGCTGCCGCCGACAAACTCTCACGGGTCAAGTCTGCGCTTTTGAAGTTTGTCTCTCAGCTTCGCCCGACTGATATCCTCTCCATCGTCGTGTTCGACTCCAGCGCGCAAGTACTATTTCCGTCGAATCTGGCGAAAGACAGTGAAGGCATAAAGAGCTTAATCAGCGGGATTGAGCCTGGCAGTGCGACCAATATCAACGATGGGCTGGTGTTGGGGTACAAGGAAGCACTGAAGCACTACCGCAAGGACTGGACAAATCGAGTCATCTTGCTCACCGACGGTATCGCGAATCAGGGCGAAACCGAGCCAAAGCGCATCGCACAAAGTTCTCTCGGTTACAACGATCGTGGAATCGACTTGTCTACGATTGGCGTTGGGTTGGACTTGAACAAAGATTTGCTGAAAACGCTCGCGAAGAGTGGGCGAGGGCTGTATCATTTCGTCGCCGACGCCGAGGACATCGACAAAGTGTTCGTCAACGAGTTGCAGAGTCTGATCTCCCCCGTCGCGACCGAACCTAGTTTGGAGATCGAGTTTGGCCGCGATCTAGAGCTGGCCAAAGTCTACGGATATGAGCCAAAGCATTCGGGAAACACGGTACGGCTCAACCTCGACAACTTAAACAGCGGAGCAACTGAAGTCGTACTTTTGCGATTCAAACCCGCCCCCGGGTTGAGTGGCTCGGCAATGACTGTCAATGTAAAACTTAATTATTTTGACCTTAGCTTGAACAGAAAAGTCACGACGACCCAGAAAACTTCGTTGACATTGGGCGAAAGCGAAGCGGCTCAAGAGGACAGCTCAGTCACCAAAAATTACACCATCGCGTTGTTGGCCCAATCCATCCACGATATGGCCGCTGAATGTGAGGCGAAGCGGTTCCAGAAGGCCGAAAACCTGTTGAACATCTCTATTGGCAAAACAACGCGGCGTTATCCCAACCTCGAAGACGAAGACATCCTTCGTACCCTCACAATCGCACAGAAATATCAAGCGGTGCTCCGCGAGCAGAACGGCACAAAAGACTTTAGGGAAGAGGAAGGCGAGGAGCGGGTCAGCAGCGCCAAGTCTGCAAACATCGTTGTCAACGGCGACTTTTCGTTTGGAAACACCGGTTTTGTCTCCGATAGGGAGTACATCAAACCCAGCCCACAATGCCTGTGGGGAGCCTACTACACTGTCACCGACCGCTTCGATTCTCCCATGTTGCTTCATAGCAATGTTCCTGCCCGGCCGTTCTCGGCTCCTGGTGGCGGGAAGGTGTTGTTCATGAACTCGGGCATGACTGATCAGTTCACTGTCTGGTCGTCCAAAGTTCGTTGCAAACCACACACCAAGTACCGGTTCAGCTTTAATGAGATAGGACTGAGCGGTGGTCGCGACTGGATCAACTCCTATGAGATTCGCATCAACGGCGGTCGCAGCGAAGCTCAGATGGGCGGCGATGGGACATACGTCGAAATCGACTACGAATGGGATTCAGGAACCGCCAGGTCTGCGACCGTGTCCATTGTCCGCATTCCAAGATCGCACCCGGGTGGGATTATTGGTGTATGCAATATCACAATGGTACCGTTCATCAACCGCTCTGTTGCACACCGTACTCTGCATTCTGCATTCCAGGCTCTCACTTAACGCTAGCCAAAAGCCCAACGCACGCCATGCACATCCAGAGTGCGGTGCCGCCGTAGCTGATGAAAGGGAGCCAGAGCCCGGCGACTGGCAACAAACCGACGTTCATCCCCAAGTTGACGATTGTGTGGAAACCCAATACCGCCAGGATGCCTGCTGAAAGCATTCTCCCTATCGGCTCAGTCGCCCGATATCCCACTAACCAAACTCGGAAAAAGAAGAATCCGAACAGGGCGATAGTCAACCCGGCCCCAATCAATCCAAGCTCCTCGCCAATGACCGTGAAAATGAAGTCGTTCTGCTGTTCCGGGATATACCTGGCTGCTTTCTGCTCGCCATTTCCATAGCCGACTCCGACAACCCCGCCCACCCCGAACGCGATCTTTGCGCGGTCCTGTTGCCAACCGTTGCCTTTGGGGTCTCGATTAGTCTGGCCCAAGGGACGATCCTTCATATACGAGGGTATCAATCCAGGGACGTTCCAAGCGATCAGAAACAGCGTCGCCGCCATGGCAACCGTGGCGGCAAGATACTTCCAAGGCACAGAGGCGTAGAGAGATATCGCCAACCAAATCATCGCAAGAGACGCTGCACCTGCAAGATGAGGTTGCAACAGAACGAGTCCGATGATCGGGGCTGCATGGATCAGCGAGCCCAGAAAAGTGCTGAGTTCATGCCGAGACTCCCATCTTTTTGAGAAATAGACCGCAAGCGTGATGACCAAAAAGACTTTGGCGAGTTCGCTTGGCTGGAACTGGATCGGGCCAAAGTCGATCCATCGATTTGCTCCTTTCGCCGTCTTGCCAAACAGGCGGACGGCAAGCAGAGATATGACACTTACACCATAGAGCAGCGGGGAGAGTCGCTCCAACAACTTTGGAGTTGCCGAAGAGCAGAGAAGGAACACGACAAGCCCAATCGCTGCCCACATCATCTGCTTGACCATGAACACGCTTGCAACGCGGGAAATATCGATGCTGTGGATACTGGCGAGGCCGATTAGGATCAGGAGTCCAGCAGAGGACAGAAGCCAGACATCGATGCCACTTCCTGGGCGCTGGACGCTTGAAGCGAACGCGCCTTTCGCGTCGCCAGTGCGGATCATGGTGAACCGACTGGCCCGGGCTCTCGGGTCGTACTGAACCCTAACTCACGTTTGACAATGCCCTTCATCGGCTCGATCCAAAATTTCAATGTACGTTTGTTGTTCGTCCCACCGTCAGTTTTCACAACGATGTTCGCTTGAACGAGAATGCAGGCGTGGTCTTCGCCAGCTAACTTGACGGTCGTGACTTCACTCTTCAATTCAGCAGTTGCCTCTTTCTCGTTCGAGCCCAATCCCGCAGTGCCAGCCCAAGACCAAGCCTTCCCAACTGTGAACGGATATCGAACGATAGGAATTGGAGGGACAAAAGTTTCGTCGCTCAACCCGGCAAACCGAAACTCGGTAGGTGTATTTTCATATCGCTCAACTTCAAGTGTCTCGACCCCTGCGTTGAGGTTGAATGAAACCTTGTCCAGTTTTTGAACACGAGACATTCCAACTGGCACAGAAGTGCCAAATGCGACCAGACGAGCAGACGTGTACGGCAATACGTCGGGTTGGAGCAACGAGGCGGTAGTGTAGGACTTTGAAACTTCTTGACTCAATATAGAGGCGGGCGAAGAATTGAGAAAGCACCCGGCAAGCAACCCGACGACCGCACTGCCAAAGGCGATCGAGGCGGTTTTCACCCCTCCTTCCCTGGTGTGAAAGAGACCAGTTTTCGCTTCCGCACTGTTTTGGTCTTCTTCATTGTGGTCTGATCAGTAAGCTCGACCAGTCCGATTCCTCTGGCATATGTTGAGACTTGGTGCGACTTCATGTTGATGCCGTTACCTTCTCCGATCACAGCGTCAAGGGTCACCTCGATCGTGTCTCGCTTTGAACCGAAAAGTTCTCGACTTCCAGATTTCTTCGTTGTACCTTTGATCGTCATCGGGGCGGGTTCGCCGAGCCATTGAGTCGAACCAGAATACTCCCAACTGTTCTTTCCTGGCCCGAACATAAGGATCGGGTACGGCGACGCTATTGGCCTGTTCTGTTCAAAGGCAACGACGATCACTTGGTCTCCCTCTATTCGATAAAATGTACTGCCGTCCACCTTACCGTTGATGACGGTCACGATCGGAGTCGATAGTTTCCCACCAACCTCTTGTGGATTGCTGACTCGATCCGAGGCGCCTGCGGTCGTTATCCCATTGTCTGAATAGAACCAAGTCCGCCCTGGATCAAGTGGAAAGAACTCCTCGATATCGGAAACTGAAGAGATTGACATTGCAATGAAGCAAGAAACAATCATCATTTTCCTCCTGTTCCGCTCAACTCGATCGTCGAAGTCACGATCTTGCCGCCACTGTCTTTGAGTTCAGTTTTCATTTGGACAACACCTATGCCCTTTGCATACCATGTCTTGATCGAAACTGTTCCCTTTGTGCCACCCTTGTCGATTTGTGCGGTCTCAGAAACAAGAAGAGTGTCGAATTCGCCCGCAGAAACCTTGAGCTTGACTTCCTTTTCAGCGCGTGCCTTTCCCTTGAAGTTCATCTTGATGTCGCCTTTTGAGAGAGCGTAATCATATTCCCAAACCGTTCCGACCTTGACACTCGCCGGCATCAAGCGAACTGGCTTCGCAGGCGACCCTTGGTCGCTCGAAACGAGATAGACGCCATCGGCGCGAACCTCCAGCTCTTCATCGCCGACGAGGTCGAATGAGCCGCTCCTCTTGACTGAGAACGAAGCGACATCTGGACTTACGCTCTTGAGCACCGAAGTCTGAAATCCCGTTTTCGCTGCGTCACCTTGATACTGCGAGAAAAGGTAGCTTAACTGTGTCATTCGGTCAAAGCCGTTGTACGAATAGGCGTCGTGCTTAAGCTCGGCAGCAATAGAACTCGAATCCGGTACTTTCGTTTCACCGTTCTTTGTTGTACTTCCGGTTGTACTTCCAGACTTGCTTGAATCAACCTTTACAGAGTCTGCAACCGGGTTACACCCGTTCAAACACATGGCGACGACCAAGGCAATTCCGACAGAGCGGACTTTGATGAGGTTTTTCATTTTGGGCTAAGGTGTGTGGCTCTTCAAACGCAACACTGAATTCGATGAGATGGTCTTGCCTTCAGCATTGGTTGCTACGATTTCTTGTAAGTACCGAACAATTCCGACTTTTGGTGTCCAAAAAGCGCCGGTCGCGGATCTGAAGCTGACGCCTTTTTCCTTGTAGATCGATTCAGAACTCGTACTCAAAGCACTAAACCGTCCCATGGCTGTATCGACTTCCTGGATTCCTTCAACCACGGTTTTAGCTTGAAAAGGACCCACTCCTGCGCCTGGGCGAATCCCAGTCGAGGTAGCCACCACTTCGCTTCCTGCCTTAACCGGAAACGGGACAATCGGTATCGCAGGTTCAAACTTGGATTCTTTAAGGGGCCCGTCCTTCGAAACGCGCTGGGAACCAGCGATCTGGTAAATACCAGTCGGTCCAATCCGCCATTTCATTCGGTCCGAAAGCGCTCCGTCAGCCGTGACCTCGATCGTCGCGACTTTCCCGTCTGGGGTGTCGGCAACTTCGGCTACACGGAAAGTGACTTCGCTCTTGGTTGTTCGAGTTCCCTGGGGCGTTGTCTGGGTGGTCTCGCCTTCGTAGACCCATTTGTTGTCTGCTTTGATCGGGAACAGGTCGGCCTCCTGGCCGGGGGCTATAGTCACGGGAGTGACTTTCTCTTGTACTTTGGGTTTGTACTCTTCGGTCTTTCCCGAATTTCCACAACCCGAGAGAGTCAGACTCAAAAGGCCCAAGGCCAGAACGTATATTGGTTTAGTCGTCATTTTCCTTTCTTTCCTGCGGCTGACAGATTGATCGCACTAACGGCGTCCTCCACCAGCTCTTTCGATGGAATCCCTGTCAATTTGACTTCGGATGCGGCAAGCTCTGTTGTGATCCGAGGAGCTGCTATCGCGATTCCGTTTA
>Ga0163144_10020722_pt1 | contig 13120 bp, 11 predicted proteins | sample OliLak19BULKMAT1_FD_123175 | JGI IMG/M metagenome (GOLD analysis project Ga0163144, IMG submission 123175) | Freshwater microbial mat bacterial communities from Lake Vanda, McMurdo Dry Valleys, Antarctica - Oligotrophic Lake LV.19.BULKMAT1 | ecosystem: Environmental > Aquatic > Freshwater >...
CGGGCACTTAAGGCCGCTATGAATTGTCGCCGGCTCGTGTCGATCTAATTTCGGACACCGCACTTTCGCTCGACACCGCCCCCTGCCATCCCGAACATGCGCGACAACGCGGCTCCTATGAAATCGTTCACCCTTCTGCTTCTCACGTCCCTTCCCCTGATGGGCATCGCCGCCGGGACACCGCCAAATCCTCTTCCGGGAACCGCGCTGCTGACGGTTTCCGGGGATCTCTCGACACAAATGGTGGCCGGGATCGACCGGTTCCTGATGCGCGAGATCGAGCACTCCACCGTGGGCCGCCCGAAGTTGTGGCACCGCGATTTCACCTCGATCGAGGCGTACGAAAAATCCGTCACGCCGAACCGTGAACATTTCCGCAAGGCCATCGGCGCGGTCGACCCCCGTCTGCCGGTGGAAGCGCTCGCCTTCGTGAGCAGCACCGCGCTGCCCGCGCACGTCGCGGAGACCGATCGGTTCACGGTCATGGCCGTCCGCTGGCCGGTGTTCGAGGGGGTGTTTGGGGAAGGGCTGTGGCTGCAGCCGAAAGGCACCGTGCTCGCCCGGATCGTGGCGATTCCCGATGCGGACCAGACCCCGGAAATGCTCGCGGGCCTGGCGCCGGGATTGCCTGCCGAAGCCCAGTTCGCCCGCCGCCTGGCTGAGAATGGCTGTGAGGTGATCGTGCCCGTGCTCATCGATCGCAGCGATGCCTGGTCCGGCAATGAAAAGCTGAAACGCTTCACCAACCAGCCGCATCGGGAATGGATCTATCGCCAGGCCTACGAGATGGGCCGGCACCTCATCGGCTATGAGGTGCAAAAGGTGCAGGCCGCCGTGGATTGGTTCGTGAAACAGCAGAGCGGCGACAGCCAGGGGATCGGCGTCATCGGCTACGGCGAGGGCGGCCTCATCGCGTTTTACGCCGCGGCGCTCGATCCCCGCATCCAGGCGACCGTGGTCAGCGGTTACTTCGATGCCCGGGAGCGGGTCTGGGAGGAGCCCATCTACCGGAATGTCTTCGGATTGCTCCGCGAGTTTGGCGACGCCGAGATTGCCAGCCTCATCGCCCCACGCCGGCTTTTGATCGAGCACGGCGAATCTCCGAAAATTGAAGGCCCCCCGCGTCCGCGCCCGGGCCGGGGAGGCGCCGCGCCGGGATCCTGGCAAACGCCCGAGTTCAATAGCGTCGACCAGGAGGTCGTGCGCGCCACGGACCTGGTGCGTCCATTGACCAATCATATCCGCCTCTTGCATGGCAATGAAGGCATGACCCTGGGACCGGCCGGCGATGCTGCCCTGACCGGTCTGCTTTCGGCACTGGGGCGGTCCCCGAAGGCATGGCGGACGGCGGGAGCGGCACCGGACGACCTGCGGGGGGCGCGCTTTGATTCGGGTGAACGGCAGAAGCAACAGGTCGAGCAACTGGTCGAACACACGCAACGGATGGTTCGCCGATCGGAACAGGGCCGGGACGAGACTTTTTGGAAGCCGATCCGGGCCACCTCCGCGGAACAATGGAGCACAGTCACGCCCGCCCGGCAATCGAATTTGTGGGATGAAGTCATCGGCCGGTTTCCGTCCGCCACGGAACCAGCCCGGCCCCGATCGCGCCAGGCTTACGATCGTGAGAAATGGACCGGCTACGACGTGGTCCTGGACGTCTGGCCGGAGGTGATGGCGTGGGGGGTGTTGCTGCTGCCCAAGGATCTCAAGCCGGGCGAACGCCGGCCCGTGGTGGTGTGCCAGCATGGGCTGGAGGGGGTTCCCGCGGACACCCTCGAGGAAGACCCCAAGAGCAGCGCCTATGGTCCCTACAAGGCCTTTGCCGCGCGGCTCGCCGAACGCGGGTTCATCGTGTTCGCACCGCACAATCCGTATCGCGGCCAGGACAAATTCCGGGTGCTCCAGCGCAAAGCCAATACCCTCAGCAAATCCCTCTTTTCCGTGATTCTCGCGCAGCACGATCGCATCCTCGACTGGCTGGGCGAACAGCCCTTTGTGGATCCCCAACGCATCGGTTTTTATGGCTTGAGCTACGGGGGAAAAACGGCCATGCGCGTCCCCTCGCTGCTCCATCGCTATTGCCTGTCGATCTGTTCAGCCGACTTCAATGAATGGGTAACCAAATGCGCGACCACCGAGTCGGGATACAGCTATCTCTACACGATCGAGCATGACATGTATGAATTTAACCTGGGCCCGACTTTTAATTACGCGGAGATGGCGGCGTTGATCGCACCGCGCCCGTTCATGGTCGAGCGCGGGCACGGGGATGGCGTGGCCCCGGACGAATGGGTTGCGCACGAATATGCCAGGGTCCGCCGTTTCTACGACAAGCTTGGCCTCGGCGATCGCACCCAAATCGAATTCTTCAACGGGCCGCACACCATCAATGGCGTCGGCACCTTCAAGTTCCTGCATCAACATCTAAACTGGCCGGAATCGAAATGAATCCTCCCCGAGACCTGATGGGCGGGGATGGCGAAGCGCGTCAGGGCCGGTGGACCCGCAGGCGTTTTGTCGGCGTGCTGGCCGGGGCCTGCATCGTCCGCCCGGCCCGGCTACCGGCTGCGGAGACGAAACCCGCCGCGCCGCATTGGGCCTCCCCCTTCGATCATGCGATGGAACAGTTCATGGCGGAACGAGCGGTCCCCGGGGGCGCTCTCGCGGTGGCGAAGGATCGGCGGCTGGTCTACGCGCGGGGCTATGGCTGGGCCGATCGGGAGAAGCGCCTGCCAGCGCGGGCGACATCGCTTTTTCGACTGGCCAGCGTCTCCAAGCCGATCACGGCAGTCGCAGTCTTGAAACTGGTGGAAGGCGGCAAACTCGATCTGGACGCGCGGCCCTTCGAATTGCTCGATCTCGAAAAGCAGGTGACCCGGGACCGGACTCCTGACGAGCGCTGGCGCCAGGTCACCGTCCGTCAGTTGCTCCATCACACCGGCGGCTGGGATCGCGACAAAAGTTTTGACCCGATGTTTCGTCCCCTCCAAATCGCCCGGGAAATGGAGACACGGCCGCCGGCGGATCCGCACGCCGTGATTCGCTACATGCTGGGACAACCTTTCGATTTTGATCCCGGCACCCGTTATGCCTATTCCAATTTTGGCTACTGCCTGCTCGGCCGGGTCATCGAAAAAGTGAGCAGACAATCCTACGAGAATTTTGTTCGCGCCAAAATCCTCATGCCCATCGGCATCAAACGAATGAGGATCGGCGCCTCCGTGGACGGCCAGCAGGCGCGGGGTGAAGTGCGGTACCATGCGCCCGAGGAATCCCTGGCGGCGAATATTTTCCCGCGCGGACCCGAAAAAGTTCCCTGGCCCTATGGTGGATTCCAACTCGAAGCCATGGATGCGCATGGCGGCTGGATCGGTTCCGCGCTGGACCTGGCGCGGTTCGCGGCGGCGCTCGACGATCCGGACCATTCGCCGCTGCTCACAGGAAAAACCATGCGCACGATGTACGAGGCGCCCTCCGCCCCGGTTTCACGCCGGCCCGACGGCAGCCTCGACCCCTCCTGGTACGGCTGCGGCTGGAGCGTGCGGCCCACGCGCGATGGCAAGGCCAACTTCTGGCACAATGGCAGCCTGCCCGGCACCTCCACCTTGCTGGTGCGACGCGGGGATGGCGTCAGCTTCGCGGCGCTCTTCAACCAGCGTTCGAGGAAGGATGAGGCGATTGACCCGATGCTCAATGGCGCGGCGAATCAGGTGCAGGACTGGCCTGCCGGCAATTTCTTTGGTCACGAGAAACTTCTGAAGTGAAGGCAGGCGGCGGGGGCTTGGCCGCCCATAAATCAGTAGCATCTGGCGTGAGCCGGATCTGATCCCGGCATGTAATCCCCACGGAATCTGGATCCGGCTCACGCCGGATGCTACGGGGTAGAAATCTGGATCCGGCTCATGCCGGATGCTACGGGATAAGGGGCCGCTGGCGCTTTCTTAACCGGAGCGACTTGAGATCAAACCACGCTTCGCCCTGGCCCGCCCGCAATTCGCAAATGAGCCATGGCTCCTCGGTCTCCTCCATGACCGTGAATTCGTAGGCCAGGCGCTGCCAGCCGCTGTCGCCCACCACACTGTTGGTGCGCGGCGGCAGGGTCATTCCCGACGTGGTGGAAATGCGCAGGCCCGCCCCGCTTCCCTTTTTGGCGGCATCATTCCGGGTTGGCTCCGCCTGGACCGGAACCACGTTGCTTGTGCGCACCCGGCCTTCAAAGACATAGTGCCCGCGTTTCAGCAGCGCGAACGCGCGCCACGACGCGACACAATTGGTTCCGGCGGCAATGTGCAGGGTCCGGGTGCCATCGGCGTCGGTCGCCTGATCAAGCTGGCCCGTGCGTTTGGAATCCTCCGCCCGCCATTTCGGGAGGCTGGCGTAGCCCTCGGCGTCGAATTTCACCGGCTCCGGCTCCGGTTCACTCAGGCGCCGCTCCAGAAATTCGACCCGCGTCAGGATCTTGCGGCGCAAATCCTCCGCCCCCCGATCCCCGGTTTGCCACGATGGCACCAGTTTCGGGTTGATGGCGGCGAGCGCGGGACGGAGACGTCCTTCCAGTTCGTTCAAATGATTGGTCAGCTTTGCGGCGGTGAAAACATTGGTCATCAAGGCGAGCACCCGCAGGCGATAGCGGCGGCGGCCTTCGCTGGTCTCCAGGAAGTTGTGGGCCACCAACCCCTCGACGCGATTCAACACCGGGACGATCTGCTCGCTCGCGCTCCAAAACATTTGATCCATGCCATGCGGGATGAAAATGATCTTGTCGACCGAGGGGTCATGATAAACGCGATAATTATTTCGCTTCAGGGCATAACCGTCCCAATGCCACGTCATGATTTCCAGCGCGATGAAATTGAGAAAACGATTCACATCGAGGACGCTTTCCAGGCGCGCCATCCGTTGGGAAAAGTCCGGCTCCCGGGCCGCGGCGGCCAGCGCCTTCAGATCCGCGCGCTTCGGCACATCGCCACCCGTGGCGTCCAGTTCGAGGTCTTCGGTGATCTCGCGGATGAAGCCGCCGTCGTAAAGGTTGCCTTTGTCGCTTTGGAAATGGTGCCGGAGAAATTCCTTGTCGTAACCCTCCTTCAGCACATAAAGACCCCGCCCGGAACCCAGGTCCTTTCCGTTCAGCGTGACCCGTGCGTGAGTGGTGCGCGCGGTGGGCACGCCCGCGTCCAGGAACAGCTTCGAACAAATCGCCTCGCACATCAGGCTCGGGTCCTGGACGGAATTGTTCAGATGCACCTTGTCCAGCCCGTGAAACTTCTGGCCATCGCGGAACTTGTCAAAATTGAGGGTCAACGCCGGTTCGCCGCTGTCGAGATCGCGGTTGCTTCCCGCCGCCCCCTTGAGATGAACGCCCACATCCTCATAAACGGTGTCCCCTTCGCGCACCACGGCGCGGACATAAGAGCGCGCATCCCTCCGCAGGGCCTGCAGGTTGGTGGCCTGGATCTCGATGCGAAGGTGCGGGATGATCCCGCTGGCGAAAAACTGTTCCGAAAGGGCGAAACTTCCCTTGCCTTTGCCGGCCGGCTTGGCCGCATCGCCCTCCCGAAGCCCCAGCGCGGTGGCCAGGCCAATGGCCAGCACGATGCCGAAAACAGGGTTGCGCCTTGGCCGGGAGAGCGGGTTCATGGGTGATTCAATGCAGATGCTTCGAACTCTTTTTCAGACGGCGATCCCCGGGCTTTGGTTCAATCTCCGCAAGGTTTGCCGTGCCGGCTTTCGCCAGTCCGGAAGCGCTTTCAGACCGGCTGAACCCGGCTGCAAAAACAGGTCGTTCATGAGGAGGACCGCAGCCAGTTCATGGCCTTGTCCGCCAGGGTGTCAAACGCCGCCACAGCCAGTTCCAGGTGTTCCTCCCGGGTGTCTTCGATCTTATTATGGCTAATCCCCGCCAGGCTTTGCACAAACATCATCACCGTCGGCACCCCCGCCCGCGCCACCTCTGCGGCGTCGTGCAAGGGCCCGGAGGGGAGGCGATGCGAGCGGCCGCACGTCTCCAGGATCGCCTCGTCGCACAACTCGATCAGGCGCGGATGAAAGGGCACCGGTTCAATCTGCCAGAGGCGTTGCCAATCGACCGACACCGCGCTCCCCGGACTGGCGGCCGCCCCCACCCGGGAGGCGCCCTCGCGCGCGAGTCGTTCACTGGCCGCCCGGGCTTCGTCCAACATTCGCGCCAGAGCCGTCGCCTCGAGATGCCGCTGGTCCAGGGTGATCCGGCATTCCTCGACCACGCTGGTCACGATGCCTGGCTTGGTCATGCAGGAACCAATGGTGCAGACACCTTGATGGCGTGCGGCAATGCGATAGATTTCCGGGCTCATCTGGGCCGCGGCCAGAAAGGCGTCCTTGCGCCGGTTCATCGGCGTGCTGCCCGAATGCGCGGCCTGGCCATGAAAGGTGATCGCATGACGTTCCACGCCGCAGGTGCCGAGCACGACGCCAAGCGGCAGGTCCAGGTCGAGCAATACCGGACCCTGCTCGATGTGCAATTCCAGGTAGGCCGCGGCATTTTTCAGTTCCTGGCCGCTCTCCTTGACGCGCTCAAAATCAATGCCCACCTGCTGGAGGGCCTCGGGCAGGGAGATGCCATCCTTGTCCCGCAAGCCGCGCGCTTCGCCCGGATCCAGATTCCCGGAGCAGGCCGAGGATCCGAAAAGGCTTTTGCCGAAACGCGCCCCTTCCTCGTCCGCCCAATCGACCAGCCGGACCGTCACCGGCGGCCGCCCCCCGGATTGCGCCTGGAGGCGCCGGAGAATTTCCAGCCCCGCGAGCACATTGAGACACCCATCGAGCCAGCCGCCGTTTGGCACGGAATCGAGGTGACCGCCGATCAGCAAGGCCTGTTCGCTTTCACCGGGCAGGGTGGACCAAAGGTTGCCCGCTGCATCCGTATGAACCTCGACCGGGAGCGACGCCAGCTTTTCGCGCAACCACGCCCGGGCCTTTGACCAGACGGGCGTGAAGGCCACCCGTTGGGCTCCGTTCGCGTCGCCGGTGATCGCCCGCAACTCCCTCAGTTCGGTCACGGTCCGCTTTGGATCCAATGACGTGCCCATGTCAGGTTTCCTCCCGGTGGGAAGCAGGATGGGAGAGTCCATCCGGGCGGGGCGGCGCTTCGGGTCGAGCCCGCCCCGGGCCCCGGTTGAGGGGAATGTTTCCTGTCGCCACGCCGCGCATTTCGCGTTTAGATTGCCCTTGGCCGTCCGCAAAGAAAGCTCAAACCCATGCCTACCCTCGCCACCACGGTCGATGGTCTTAAACTCCCGAATCCCTTCATCATCGGCTCAGGTCCGCCCGGCACGAATTTGAACGTCATCACCAAGGCCTTTCAGGAGGGCTGGGGGGCCGTCATCGCCAAAACCATCAGCCTCGAGGCGAGCAAGGTGATCAATGTCACCCCGCGTTACGCCAAACTCCTGGCCGGGAGCGGGGAGGTGATCGGCTGGGAAAACATCGAACTGATCAGCGACCGGCCCTTCGGGCACTGGCTCGAGGAATTTAAGAAGTGCAAGAACCAGTTTCCCGACCGCGTCCTCATCGCCAGTGTCATGGAGGAATATCGCAAGGATGCCTGGGTGGAAATCATCGAGCGTTGCCAGGACGCCGGCGTCGATGCCTTCGAGTTGAATTTTTCCTGCCCGCACGGCCTGCCCGAACGCAAGATGGGCGCGGCCATGGGTGAAGACCCGGCCATTCTGCTCGAGGTCTGCGGCTGGGTGAAAAGCGCCGCCAAAAAGCCGTTCTGGGCCAAGATGACCCCCAACATCACGCACATCGAAGATCCCAGCCGGGCCGCGCTCAAAGGCGGTTCCACCGGCATCAGCGCCATCAATACCATCCGCAGCGTCATGGGGGTCAACCTCGATACCCTTCGTCCGGAGCCGACCGTGGAAGGATATACCACGCCCGGCGGTTATTCGTCGAAAGCCGTCCGCCCCATCGCCCTGCGGATGGTCATGGAAATCGCGACGATGATTCGCAAGGAATTCCCCGGCCGCTCCCTCTCCGGCCTCGGTGGCATCGAGAGCGGCAACGATGCCGCGCAGTTTATCCTGCTGGGCGCCGACACCGTGCAGGTTTGCACCGGCGTCATGAAGTTCGGCTACGAGTGCGTGAAGCCGATGTGCGACGAACTCCTGGCGTTCATGGCCAGGCACAAGTTCGAGACCCTGGCGGATTTCAAAGGCAAAAGCCTCGATTACTTCACCACTCACGCCGACCTCGTGAAACGCCAGGCCGAACGCAAAGCCGCCCGGAAGGCCGCGGCCCCGGCGAAAGTGGTGAAGAGCGACACCGAATGGACCGGCCACGAATTCGTGAAGCAGTCCGATGCGCTGTCTCGAGACTGAGCCATCGCCGGCCACCGGCAGTTCCAGCCCCAAGGGATTCGGCGGAATGCTCCTCGGGTTTCCTCCGACCTGGGGGGAATGGATGGCTACCGCGGCCGCCCGTGACGATCCCATTCCGTGCCGGTCTGACCTTGAGCAAGTCAATCCATGTCACTGCCATGAGCTCCGGCCAAACCAGCAAGGATCCTGCACGCGACGAGGCGTCCGCGCCGCAGTTGCTGGAACAACTCGTGCGCCAGGCCGAGAGCGCGGGCGCCAGCGACATCCATTTGCAGAGGGCCGGCCCCTCGGCCCGGATCGGCTTCCGACTCGATGGGGTGATGACGCCGTCTAACGGGCCCTGCTCGCCGAATGTTCCAGCGCCCTCGGCGATTTCGCGGCGTCGGGGTCATCGACGATGCCCGCGCCGTTCTGGCTGGGCGTGAACCTGTGGTTGCCCGTGGTCCTCATCGGATCGCTTTGCGTCATCGCCGGGCTGGCGGTGACCGTGCCGGCGTGGCGTCGGGCCTTGCGCTGGCGCTTTCCGGCGTTTCGCGAGAGCAGCCTGTCGCAACTGGCCGCCGCGCTGGCCCTCCTGCTCGGCCGCGGCTGCCCTCTCGACCGCGCCTTGGCCCTTGTGCAGGAGCTCGAGTCCGGCTCCCCCGTGGGTCGCGAGGTCGCGCAATGGCAGGCGCGGCTGGCGGCCGGTCACAAGGAATTCAGCGACCTCGCCGCCGGCGGCACGGTGGTTCCTCCGCTCTTCGTCTGGCTGGTGGCCGGGAGCGGCGAGGACTGGGCGGCGGGATTCCGGCAGGCGGCCACGGTGTATTACGAACGCGCCGTTCACCAGGTCGAGATCCTCCTTTACGCCGCGCTGCCGGTCAGCGTCCTGGCCCTCGGCTTGTTGATCCTCGTGCAGGTGCTGCCCATGCTGCGGTTGTTTGCGGGCGTGATGCGTTCGCTCGTCAGCGATTTTGGGGGGGATACCTGAATGACCGGTGGGCAGGGATGAAAACATCGAGCCCTGGGAGATGAACGTGACGGACGAACTGATATCCCGCCTCATCGCCATCCTGGTCTTTCTGGTGGTGGCGACGGCGCCGTTCCTCATCCTCGCCGCCGGCTGGTGGCGCTTGAGTGGACTGCGCCGCGCGCACGAGCGGTCCAAATGTTTCCTGACGCTGCTCGAGATCGGGTTGCAGCAAGGCCGGACGCCGGAGCAAACGTTTCTCTCCATCGCCCGGCATCGCGTTTCCGATTTGGGGCCGGGCTTCGAGGCGTTGGTCGCGCGCCTGCGCGACGGCCGGAGCCTCGGGACCGCGCTTGAGGAGGTGCCGCGGTAGCTGCCGCCGCCCCTGCGCGCCATGATCAAAGCCGGGGAGGAACTGGGGGATTACCGCGCGGTGCTCCCGGCCTGCCGGGCGACGCTCGAGGATGGCGCCGCCCGGAGCCACAGCATTTTCAATGGATTCATCGTGCTCCTGTTTGTCTCGCCCGTCGGTCCGCTCCTGATTGCCTTCATGGCGATCTGGATTTTTCCAAAGCTCGAGGAGCTCGCGAGAGACATGGCGGTGGGCCGGCTGGCTTGGTCCATGGCGTGGCTTCACGCCAGCGTGGTCCTCGCCAGGATCATCACCGCCTTCTGGGTCGTGATGTGGGTGGCGGACTGGCTGCGCCGTCCCGACTCGTGGCTGGGCCGGGTCACGGCCTCCCTGCTGGCCTCGCCCCTGGACCGTTTGAGTTTGCAGCTCCCCTGGCTGCGCCAACGGATGCAGCGCGACTTCTCGACCATGCTGGCGTTGCTGCTCGACGGCGGGGTGCCGGAGGATAAGGCCCTCCGCCTCGCCGCCGAAAGCACGGCCAACCGTGCGTTCATCGAACGTACCGCGCAGGTCCGGTCGGACCTGCGGGAGGGCGTGGCCTTAATCCAGGCGGTGCAACGACTCGACCGGGCCGGTGAATTCCGCTGGCGCCTGAGCAATGCCGGCGGGCCCGGGGGCGGTTTTACCAACGCGCTCGCCGGCTGGCACGAGACGCTCGGGGCGCGGGCCTTTCAACAGGAGCAAGCCGCGTCGCAGATCGTCACCACCGGATTCGTCTGCCTCAACGGCCTGATGGTGGGCCTGGTCGGGTTCGGTTTTTTTCAGCTGCTCGTCGCCATCATGGAGGAAGCGTCATGGTAATCCGTCCTTCGTCCGCCCGCTCAGCCCGTTGTTCCGGCGCGCTGCTCGCGGAAGCCGTCATTGCCCTCGGCATCCTCGCGACGGTGATGCTTCCGCTGGCCTTCGCCATTTTGCACGAAACCAAGTTGTGCCGGAGCGCCTATTACCGGGCGTTGGCGCTGGAAGTGGTGGACGGGGAAATGGAGGTGCTGGCGGCGGGGGACTGGCGGGCATTTTCGCAAGGCCGCCAGAGCTATCCCGTGCGCGCCGTCGCGGCGACCAACCTGCCCTCCGGGGAATTTGTCCTCACGCTCGAAGGCCAGCGGGCGCGGCTGGAATGGATTCCGAGGACCCGCCATGCGGGGGGAAGCCGAAGGCGTGTCGATCCTGCGCCTGACGCGCAAGTCGGGCGACGTCCTGTACGCTTTTCGTGATGCCGCCCTTTTCCGGCAGGAATTTCCGGGGACAAATTGGGTTATGGTGCTGCCGGCCGTCGCCTCCTCGGTGATGTTTGCGGAGACGCGACGACAAGTGCGCTGCTGGCATTGGGAGGTGGAACTCCAGGGACGCCAGAAAGTGGCCCGCGTGCGGCCCATATTCAGTTTCACGGCGGTCGATCCGAGCCCCTCCACTCCATGAGAATTGAGCTTCCTCCCCGTCCTGCGCACCGTCCGTTCGCAGTCGCGGGAAGGCATTTCCGTCCTGCGCAATCCGGCCCGGCATTCCATCCTGCTTCCACGCAAAACGGCTCGGCGGTGCTCATCATCCTCGTCCTCCTCGCCTGCATGGCCGCGATGCTGGCCGCCAACTCGACCACGCTGCATGCGCTCCACCATGAACTGAAGCAGGTCGATATCCGGCAACAGAAGAAGTTCGGGCCGGCGCCGGGTCCGTGAATCAGAAACTCCCGCTTCCCCCCATCGTCCGGGGTGCGGGCGCGGGGTTCCATCGCCACCCTCAGGAGGTCGTTCCGCGACCGGCAAAGTGCCAGGGAGTTTTTCGCCCCCCCAGAATGGCGAGGGCTCTCACAAATTGGCCTTGAGACGGCTCGCGGCAACCGCGATAACCTCCCTGCCCGATGAACATTTACGATGAATTGCACTGGCGTGGCCTGGTCGCCGATTGCACGGACGCGCCGGAATTGAACAAGCGATTCCACCTGGGGCCGGTGACCGTCTATTGCGGGTTTGATCCCACGGCCGACAGTCTGCATGTGGGCAGCCTTGTGCCGCTGCTGACCCTGCGCCGCTTTCAACTGCTCGGGCATCACCCGATCCCGGTGGCCGGGGGCGCGACGGGATCCATCGGCGACCCGAGCGGCAAGGCGGCCGAACGTCAGTTGCTCACGCGCGAACTGCTCAACGCCAATATCGCGGGGATCAAGCCGCAACTGGCCCGGTTCCTGGATTTTGAGGCGCCGGCCAATCCCGCCCGGCTGGTCGACAACGCCGACTGGACGGCCCCGGTCAGTTACCTCGAGTTCCTGCGCGACATCGGAAAACATTTCACCGTGAACATGATGGTCGCAAAGGAAAGCGTGCGCGCCCGCATGGAAGACCGCGAGGTCGGCATCAGCTACACGGAATTCAGCTACATGCTGCTGCAGGCCTTCGATTTTTATCATCTGTGCAGGACGTTTGCTTGTGACCTGCAGATCGGGGGCAGCGATCAATGGGGCAACATCACGGCCGGCATCGATCTTTGCCGCAAGAAACTCGGCCGCCACGTCTTTGGCCTCACCCTGCCGCTCGTGACCAAGGCGGATGGCACCAAGTTCGGGAAGACGGAGAGCGGCACGGTCTGGCTCGAGGCCCGGCGCACGAGCGTTTATCGGTTTTACCAGTTCTGGATCCAGACCGAGGACGCGATGGTCGTGCGTTACCTCAAGTACTTCACCTTCCTTTCCCGCGAGGCAATCGACGCGCTGGAAGGGCAACACGTGGAAAAGCCGGAAGCCCGCGTGGCCCACAAAGCCCTGGCCGGAGCGGTCACCGAATTGATCCATGGGAAACAGGCGACGCAGGAGGCGCTGCGCGCCAGCGAGATTCTCTTTGGCGGGGGGCTGGAAGGCATCTCCGAACAGACCTTCAATGAAATCGTCGGCGAAGTTCCCTCGCGCGAGGTGGAGCCGGGTCGGCTTGGCGGGGAGGGGATTCCCTTGGGCGAAGTCCTGGTCCACTCCGGCCTTTGTCCCAGCAAAGGCCAGGCGCGAAAGGACATTGAAGGGGGAGGCATCTACGTGAACAACGTGCGCGAGGCGGCCACCCAACGCGCCATCACCGGGGCCGATTTTCTTTTCGGCAAACATCTCCTCCTCCGCAAAGGCAAACGCAATTACGTTGTGGTCACCGCAAAATAACCTTATGCAACCCCTGCCTCCCCATCAGTATCTCGAAAGAGTCGTGGATCTCCTCGATCCGGCGGCCAACCAAATCGAAAACATGAGTGTCGACGAGGCCCGCCGGCGCGTCCTCCACGATACCCCCGCCTCGGTGCGTGAGATCGAAGGCTCCTTTGCCCTGGTCGCCCGGGACGGACAACGCGTCCGCCTGGCCCGTTCCCTCGATCGGCCCATGCGTTATTTCCTGGCCAAACGGGCGGAAGGCCCCGCGCTCA
>Ga0163144_10020723_pt1 | contig 13119 bp, 22 predicted proteins | sample OliLak19BULKMAT1_FD_123175 | JGI IMG/M metagenome (GOLD analysis project Ga0163144, IMG submission 123175) | Freshwater microbial mat bacterial communities from Lake Vanda, McMurdo Dry Valleys, Antarctica - Oligotrophic Lake LV.19.BULKMAT1 | ecosystem: Environmental > Aquatic > Freshwater >...
AGAAGAGCTCCCGACAAAATTCGGGACAGGCTGTGTGAGGCGAGAGTCTCAAGCACGGTTCCGTGAGAACGCAGGGGTGAAATTCCCTTGCGTGACTCGATTGGCGGTAATTAACTTTTACGAGATATTCATCCTAACACAATTGTAGACAATAAAAAATTTATGAAATTCCTAATTGCAACCCTGACAGTTTTGTTCCCTCTATTATATGGCAATAATAACGACCTCAGAGCACAAAGAAACTTACCGGAGTTTGTTGAAAGTTTTGTTTCTCACCAAAACAACCAGAGGAGATACATTTTACACATACCTGAATCTTATGACGGGACACAGGAACCCCCACTGATAGTTTATTTACACGGAGCTAGAGGAACTTCGGAGACAGCTCAGTCATTTACAAATTTTAATAAGTTGTCAAATGACAGTGGGTTTCTTGTAGTATATCCGCAGGGATTTTTTTTAGACCCAAGTTCCAATAGATTTATTTGGGCAGTTGGTCGTGGCTTAGCTGCCGACAGCATAGGCATAGATGATGTGGGCTTTATAGACAAGTTAGTAACAACGCTTAAAGGACAATATAAGATTAATGCTAAAATGGTTTATCTATGCGGTTTTTCAAATGGTGGTTTTTTAACACAGCGCATCGCATTCGAGAAAAATCAGCAATTTGCTGCATTCGGTACACTTGGCGGGACAATGAACCAAAGCAAATACGGCAATGGAGACCCGGGAAGAGCAATCCTTATGATGTATGTATTTGGTTCAGCAGATCCGTTAGTTCCTTACAATGATGGTACAGCGGGTGCTGCTACGACTCGCCCAATTGTCGGTATCGAGAAAGCGGTAAGTTTCTGGGTAGCAAACAACAATTGCAAGACAACCATCCCAAGTGTTAATCTACCTGACACAAGTACGCTTGACAACTCAACGGTAACTGTTTATGAGTATACGAATGGAAAATGCAATTCGAAAGTGAAATTTTACAAAGTTAATGGTGGTGGGCACACTTGGCCCGGAATTAAACTTTCCAATCAAAAAACTCATGGGGAGACAAATTTGGATAGGCCGGGGTTTTAAATAAGTTATCGTATTGTATCCTACTGATCTTTTAGGAGCTCTTTATTGATGATCAAATAAGTAAAATACTCCGAGCTGCAGCCCATTGTTTTTGGAAACCACCGCCTCAGACTTATTGATATTACTGAGCCCGAAATTGTATCTGAGGTCCACTCCAAATCCTGATGATGGGTGGACATATCCCACTCCGGGGCTTAAACTGACGTCCACTCCTTTCAAATTGTTTTTGATATCGGTTTTCGCTCCATTCAAGGTAGACCTTGCACGCGTAAGTAAACCGATCTGAGGGCCGAGTTGCAACCTGAATCCATTGTCAAACATGTATTGAAACAAAACGGGAATGTTTAAATAACCCAGTTTTACCTCTGCCCCGGATTGCACCTTCGCTCCCTGAGTAGAGTAAACGAGCTCTGGCTGTATGGCCAATTGCCGTGCGAGATGGATATGCCCCAACAACCCAATGTGGAAATTGGTCAACGGATTGTTATCCGCATTATCAGTGGTAATATTGTAGACGTTGAGCCCACCTTTAACACCGAGATTAAAGTTTTGAGCTTGAGCAAGGTTTATGACCAGCCCGGTTAACAGGATGGCGATGAGAAAATTTTTCATAATAAATAGATTAATTTGATTCTGGTATTAGTTTTTTAAAAATTGTTTTATAATCGGTATCCCAGTGTAATCCCAAAGCCGGTGTGTTGTGCCAGGGATTGGTCATTTGTTCTTTCTATGAACTTTGGGTTTATTTTGGCTAGTCCCAATTGGGTATTGAGTTGTAAAAAGATCCCATTTGCGAATTCATAACCAGCCAGCAAATTGAAGCCCGCATCCATCCTTCTCAAATAAACTTCGTTGGATGCATCTGAGGAAGCAACTTCATTTTGAAATACGATATCTTTTTTAATTTCAATCCCTTCGAAACTAAATTTTACATTACCGCCAATGCCATAAGCAACATAGGAACCGAGACCCAGTAAAAGATGGCCATTCCCCAACACCGGTCTGACTACAAATTTCATCGGGAGTTCCAGATAACCTATTTTTGCTGAAATTGTTGTTGTTGGATAGGAGGACATCAGGTAATTTTTACCGCCTTTCAAAGTATAAAGTAATCCGGTCTGGAAATATAATCCCGGGGCAATTTTCAAATCTGCCTTTATCCCGGCATGATATCCGGTAAATATATCGCTGTTCAGTTTTTCGCCAATGACATTCTTTCCGTTGATGGATTGAAAGTTAACACCACCCTGAAACCCAAAACTGCCTTTTTCGATTTTGTTCGCATTCTGGGCATTCACAGTTAAGGTGAATAGTGTACCTACTACTGCCAGGATAAAACAATTAATTTGTTTCATGATAATTGGTTTTAATAAAAAAATAGTATTAAGTCTCCCCGCAGGACAGGATGTTCAAAAGCAGTTGGCAGTAACGGGGATGTCTAATTTTGCTGTGCTTCTTTTGCAGCTTCAGCTTTCATTTTTTCATTGGCTGTAATCAGAAAATCCACTCTCCGGTTAAGGGCATCATCGGTTGAGTTAGGGTATTTCGGGGCGGTTTCTCCAAATCCTTTAGTGACCATTCTGGATTTATTGACCCCGGATTGAGCAAGGCTGGCATAAACAGCTGCTGACCTGCGTTCTGATAAAGCCTGGTTGTATTTTACCGTACCCTTGGCGTCCGTGTGACCTTGTATTTCAATATTGGTATCGGGGTATTTTTCCAGGACTTCTGCTACTGTTCCCAAGCTTTTCCGGGACTCATTTGACAAAGAAGATTGGTCAAAACCGAATAATACCTTATCATTAAATTCCACTACGATGCCCTCTCCGACACGGACCACTTTCGCATCGGGAATTTCATTTTTCATTTCTTCGGCTTGTTTATCCATTTTTTTGCCGATGACAGCACCGGTTACCCCGCCTACTGCAGCTCCTATAATGGCACCCAGGGCAGTGTTGCCAGCTACTTTACCAATAACGGCTCCGGCCGCTGCTCCGCCGGCAGTGCCGATTACAGCACCTTTTTGGGTTTTATTCATGGATTTACATCCGGCAACGAGTATGCCAATAAATAACAGGCTGATAAGCCAATGAGGGATATTTTTCATTTTCTTTTTTTTAGTGAATTAAATATTTAACCTAATCTATAAACTAGGTTTTTCTGTTTTTATAATATTTTAATGCCTGGGGCATAAATTGTTTCATTTTCGCAATTCGACTGGCATCGGAAGGATGGCTGCTTAAAAACTCAACCTGCTTGGAGCCACCAGCTGCAGCCATTCTTTCCCAAAATGGAATAGCTTCCTGAGGATTATATCCTGCCATGGCGGCAAAATATAAGCCATACTCATCGGCTTCGGTTTCTTCTTTGCGGGAAAATGGTAAAAGGGCACCCACCGTGCTGCCAACACCATAGGCAGTCATAAATAGATTCTGTGTTTCACTGGGTTTGTTGGCCAGGGCAAAACTCAATGCATTCCCACCCAGTTGCTGAAGAAGACCCTGGCTCATTCTTTCACTTCCATGCTGGGCAATAGCATGGGTTATTTCATGGCCCAGGACAATTGCCAGCCCGGTTTCATTCTTTGCAATAGGGAGGAGTCCGGTATACACCACGACCTTGCCTCCCGGCATACACCAGGCATTCACTTCAGCGTTTTCAACCAGTTTAAATTCCCAGGAATATCCGTCAAGGACGGAAGGTTGCCCTTTTTTATCATAAAAGGATTTTATCGCAGCTGCTATTCGCGATCCTACCCGTTGCACCATCTCTGCATCCTTGTTATTCAGGACTTTATTTTGACTTAAAAAAGCCTGATATTCCGGTATCGCCATAGCTTGTAATTCGGATTCTGAAACCAGGCTTAGTTGTTTACGCCCTGTTACCAGGTTTTCAGTACAACCCACTGTCAGCAGGAATATAATAAGGATAGAAAATGTGAATTTCATGGTAGATATCAGGATTTAAATATCAATCGATAAAATTGATTCAACACAGGGGACATTTATAATTTCCTCAAAGATCGCAGGATGCCACGCTCACTGCATTACAGAATTAAATAAAAGTGTTACATTATTCACATACTTGGTTTTTAGTTGTCAGTCATCAGTTGTCAGTCATCAGGTTGTCAATGTGAGCTCTCATGGATTTAGTTGACAGTTTGACAGTAGTCATTAGGGTATAGATCAGGACGGAGCAAGGAGTGGATAAGACCTTTTTCTTTTTAGATGAGGTGTGAATAGTATAAATCTTTTTTGAAATTCTGTAAAGTTTTTGGTGCGTGCGATGCTCATCTTTGTGTAAGCCTTGAGAAAATACCAAAAAGTTGGCGTTTTAATGAGTGCAAAGAGTGTAGTTGTTTTTAATCATACATATAGGGAAGGCTGCCCGGTTTAAAATCAGGTAGCCTTTTGTTTTACTGGGAATTGGTATGTTGAATTTTTGGAATGAAGGTTAAGAAATGGCGTATATTTCATCAAAGAAATAAAATAAATCATGGGATTCTGCTGTTAAAGGGCTATCCCTTTCTGTGGGGTCAATTTGATTTTTAAAGGTCTTAAAATTTATAAACTATGAATAATATTTTCAGAGGATTAATAGCTGGCTATGGAGCTAAAAAGCTGGGCGGTGGATGTATAGGGACTGTCTTGGTATTTATTGTGATCTGGGTCTTGTTGGGTAATTGTTAGGACCGGTTTTATTAAACTGATTTTTTCAACCTTCTCAGTCTCCTGGGCGGGTATCCCTGATTTGATTTACAGAGGATGGCACGGGTCTGGACCGTGTTTAAGGTTTGATTTATATGACATTTTCGGCAGGTGGATGTAAATATAAGTCCGGAATTTATTCAAATCTTTGCACAAGTGGAGTTAATGGGATGGTATAAACCAATTTATACCAACTAAAATTATTCAAACATTTACCATTAAAATTTCATTTAAATATCAGGCATTTGTTGTTTTCATGCTGGGGCTTTTAGGTGTATGCTTTTGGTCTGGTTGTAAACCTTCCAATCCAAAATGGAAGAGACGGAACCTGTTCTGGAATCAGCAAGAAAGGATTTGAAAGTTGCTGCGAATGAAGTTAAGGTTGCTGCGAACGAAGTAAAAGAAGCCATTCAGCAAGTCAGCGACCGCGAGTGGAAATTAATGATCGAAGAAATGCAGCAAAAGATCCGCGAAGATGAAAAAGCCATGGAGAAATTGAAAGAAAAAATGAAAGTCCCGGGCAAAACCTGGACAGTTATTATCTCAAGTAAATTGGGCAATTGGCATTAAAATTCAACCAATGGCAGGATAAAATGAAAAATTCGGATAAACGAAAATCCGACTGGACAGCCTTTAAAGAAGAATTTGACCAGGATATGCTTAAAATGAAAGAAGCATTGAAAAAAGTAGCGGAATAACTCGCTCAGGAACCCGCTGAGCGATCCCATATAGCGTAAACATTACACCCTTCGGCATTTTTGATAGGCATCACATCAGTGAAAAACGGGGGGAATTGGTATAGTACACGGTCGGGCACCGGCAATACCATAACAGCAAGCAATGGATTAATCAACGTGGGTGACCTGTATAATTATGGGATCCTCAGGAACACCTGTTCGCGCTTTGGGCTCCCAGGGATCTGGCGATGTGGCTGCAGGTGATTTTGCCTGGGGTATTTTGTTCCAGAATAATTGGGGTATTGCAACCCGCAGAAGTTCTCTTATGATTGTTTATATGGGTAAACAATGGAGTAATTCCGGCGCTGTCGCTCAGCAGGCGTTGATGTGTTATTATAAAAGTAGTATGAATATGATTTCAAACCTTGAGCCCAATGTAAATACCACCTGGACTGCAGCTTCTGCTTTTGATTTTTCAAGTCCTGTTTCTGGCGGAGGATCGGTGGTGAGTTTAAATGGAAATGCGGCCGCCAATAGAACGGCCATATCGGCCACACTTAGTTTTAGGCCCCATTGGTAAATGGTGAATATGTCATGTTTAAATGGGATGATCCGGACCACTCCGCTACAGATCACGGGCTCTCCATAGATAGTTTTAGCCTTGCCTGGGCCTTACCTTCCGTTTTACCCATTAGTTTAAGTGTGTTTGACGGATACCCGGCGAATGGCTTTAATCATATGTCCTGGACGACGAAAACGGAAATTAATAATAGCGCTTTTGTGATTGAATCAGCGCGATTGGGACGGAATTTTGACTCTATTGGTGTGGTTAAAGCAAGTGGGAATTAAGAGGCCGAAAGCCATTATTCAATTTTGGATCAATACCCCAGTCCTGGATTAAATTATGATAGATTAAAACAAATCGACCTGGATGGTGCTTTCACTTATAGTAAAATCATCTCGGTTCAGAACCGTACTAAAGCGGTATCCATTGTTTACCCCAATCCTGCTTCGGACTTTGTATTCATCGGCAACAAAACATGGAGCCCTGAACGAGTAGTATTGACCGACCGGATGGGCAGAACGATACAATCCTGGGTACTTCATGCTGGTGAAACTTCAACTCAACTGCACCTCCTCAAAATTCTTCAATTGAGCTCTCCTCACTGGCAGGAGACAGTGATTTTGTTAAAGCATTGAAAGGATGTATTTAAACTGATTTTTTTTAATATTGGTTTCAGGAGGCCTTGAAATGGAAGGCATGGCAATGTGTGAAATATGTAATTCCTTTAAAAAACTATGTAACTGAAGTCGGTATAAACTCTCGCAATTTTGAACCGGTGATATAAGCACTATTTAATAACAACGAATGAATAATACAGAAATTAAAGGAAACTGGAACGAACAGAAAGGTAAACTCAAACAGAAATTTGCCGTTTTGACGGACAATGATCTGATGTTTGAAGAGGGTCAACGTGATGAAATGCTCGGAAATCTTCAGATAAAATTGGGAAAGACAAAAGAAGAATTGTTGAAAATACTGGAATAGCATTTATTAACCCTTTTTATCGTGTACACCGTTTGGCGGTTAAATCCTTAAAACGGTGTTTTTCTCTTTTTAAAAACAAAATCATTATTAGAATAAACATAAAACATAAAATGAAAAATTTAAAATTTATAATTTTTACCCTGGCACTAAGTAGCCTGGGAATCTTGGGCCTGGGTTGTCAATCTCCTGCTGAAAAAGTAGATAACGCTAAAGCCAATGTTGCTGAAGCCAAAGAAGACCTCAAAGAGGTGGTCAAAGATGCCAATGCCCAAATGGTAAAAACAGCCAATGAAGAGGAATGGAGGTTGTTTAAAAATGAAACCGAATTAAAGATAAAGGACACGGAAAACCAAATCGCCCAATTGAAAGCGAAAATGAAATCCAGCGGTAGAACCATGGACGCAGTTTACTCCAAGCAGATTGAAAACCTGGAGGTAAAAATCGTCAATATGAAAGAAAGGGTCAGCTCATACGAAAAAACCCAAAGTGATTGGGAATCTTTTAAACGTGAATTTAACCATGACATGGACGAATTGGGCAAAGCATTAAATGACCTGACCGTGAACAATAAAAGGTAGGGTTATCCGGCAAAGTTAAGCCAAGGGGCATCCTTGTTACCCTATGCCTGTTGTTCTAATACAGCTATAACTGCATTTGTATGAATACCAGTGATATAAAAGCAAAAGATATTGAAAAATCAAAAGTCCATATTACCGTTGAGATCATTGAATACATTCCAAATTCTGTGGTAATCAAAACTGTTTTTAAAAAATCAACAGGCAACATCAGTGTGATGTCGTTTGACAGCGGGGAGGGTCTGACTGAAAAAACTACTCCCTTTGATTCGTTCGCCCAGATTATAGATGGTAGAGCGGAGATAGTCATATCGGATCAGTCTTTTTTCCTGGAAACCGGACAATCGATAGTCATTCCGGCACATGCGACCAACTTCATCCGGCCGAACGGACGGTTTAAAATGATCCTCACCGTAATTAAAAGCGGGTATGAATAATGGGCCAGTTATATCATCATACGGGTAGCAATGGGCAGCAGGAATATACCCTAGACCCTCAAAAACTGAATTGGGAACAATGGTATCCCAAATATTCTCCCTTAATCTATGGTATAATTTTGAAATTAACCGGAAATAAAACCCGGGCCGGGAAAATATTAAAAGAAGTAATTATGGAGTTAACTCGCAGGCATGAAGTCCGGGAGGGAGACCATTTGGTGCTGTGCAAGCTGGTTTTCCAGCAAACGTATAATTATACCTTGAAACATTTACATCACAGAGGGATGAAACCGGTCTCTACAAAACCTTTTGGAGAAAATTTTCCCTTGCTCCATTTATTGTATTTTGATTTTAAGACTATAGACGAGCTGGCAGGCAGACAAAACAAGACTAAACAAGAGGTTCTCCAGGATTTAAGACATGAATTCAAATTATTGCGAAATCAAAATCCGGGCCAAATGATATCGTCAAATCCGTAACTATTTAGGGTGCTGACTAGTTGTGAGCCTGAAATAAAGATGGTCAATGGCAGGTAACATATTCCATAACGATTGCCTGTATAATGATAAAATCGATGAATGCAATTAAAAAGAATGGTATCCTCTTCTCCAAAATCAATTTAGGTGTTGAAAATGAAGCGGTGCTGAATTACGCTGTGGTGCAGACAGGGGAGGTAATCCATTTATTGACCGTAGATCAGTCATTAACCGGCATCAACCCTTCCTGAATATATGAAATCGCCTATGGAGAATATATTGATGGAGGAAATCCTCCTCATTACCGAACAAATCAGGGCTTATTTTCCTTCCTGTTATGCCGTATTGGAGGAAACCCCTTTATTCCCGGACGCTAAAGGAAAAGATAGCCTGGATCATGATCTGCATCAATATTTAAATTCAATTGAAGCACAATGGTATCACCTGATCACCCGGCCCGGGTCTTAGAAGCCGTTATTATCTGACTACAGTTGAATCAAAGACTTTCAAGATTAGCCTGGCGCTTAAATTTTAGCTTTTTAAAATAGGAAGGAGATAATCCAGTCACTTTTTTGAACTGATTGGATAAATGGGCTACACTGCTGTAATGCAGGTTGTATGAAATTTCAGTTAGATTGAGTTCGTTATATAACAGCAATTCTTTAACCCGTTCAATTTTGTGTATAATGATAAATTGCTGGATGGTAATGCCTTTAACTTCAGAAAAAATATTGGATAAATACGTATAGTCGTAGTTTAATTTTTTGCTGATGTAATCCGAATAATTCTCCTTGGGCAGTTCATCCGAGTAATGAATCATTTCAATAATTACATTTTTTACCTTGTCGATGAGGATGGCTTTTTTATCATCCAATAGTTCGAGGCCAGAATGGAGTAACTTTGATTTGAGCTGATCCCGTTGGTCAGGAGTTATATCATCCTGGGTTTCTACGATGCCAAGATCAACTAGCGTATACGGAATGTCGAGACGTTTTAATTCATCTTTTACGATCATTTTGCATCGTAAGCTCACCATGAATTTGATATATAAAGTCATTGCATGGTAGGGTTTAGTGCTGTACTCTGCCGATGCAGCATCATGGAAATACGGAGGTGCGGAGTAATAAAATTGGTTTTAATAGTTCAAATTCTGAATTCACTGAAAGTTACGCATTTTTTTGGTAAAACCAGTTAAATTTTAACTATTGTAAACGGGGCGAACGAATGATCAATCAGGGGCGTCAAAGTCGGATCCATTCAATCCAAAGTCCTGTGTTGGACTATAGCATAGCGGAGAGGTTTGATTTGCTATGCTTGAAGCCGAAAGGATAGACCATCTCCGGGATTCTAAAATGGACCCAAACTCTTTGCAGGGCTGGCTATATTTTTCAAAAGATGGAATTTATGTAATATTTAGTGCTAAAAGTGTAAAGGTTGTTAACCGGATTGAAGATCATCTTTGCATAGTATAATTAATTAAAAATTTAGTATCATGAACAAAACTGAAATCAAAGGAAATTGGAACGAACAAAAGGGCAGGCTTAAACAAAAGTTTGCCGTATTGACGGATAACGATTTGATGTACGAAGAAGGACAGCGGGATGAAATGCTGGGCAAATTGCAGATCACGCTGGGCAAAACGAAAGAAGAATTGGCAAAGATCCTGGATTCGAACGATTAAGAAACCAGGTTCCTTTTGGCCTCAACCCATCTATGCTTTAGAGTTTATTTAAAACACTAATAGTACACATAATAAAAAATTCCAAATATCTCTTTCTCCTGTTGGGTATAGGTTCTTTGTGCCTCGTCCAAATGGGTTGCAAATCCCCAGAAGCAAAAATTGAAGCGGAAGAAGAAAAGTAGCAGATGCAAAGGAAGACGTGACTGCGGCAAAACAGGATGCCACTGAAGAAGTGATGAAAGCCGCCAGTGAAGAAGAATGGCATGTATTTCAAAACGAGACAGCACTTAAAATAAAGGATACTGAATCCAGGATCGTTGAGCTGAAGAAAAAATGAAATCAGCCGGTGAAGAAATAGAGAATGAGATTTCAAAACAAATTGACAACCTGGAATTCAAAGTAAAAGAATTGAAAGAACGGGTAAAAAACTATGAAAAAACCCGAACGGATTATGCCGCATTTAAAAGAGAATTTAATCGCGACATTGCTAAACTGGAGGAGGATTAACAGGATTTCGCAATTGTGATGAGGTCTACTAATTAAGCGGCCTGATGTATTCCTTGCTTTTAAAAATCCAGTCTAGTCCGGAGAGAAAATCCCGCTAAACACCTTTCATGAAATGCATTTTTAACTTTTGCAGGACTGGTATGACAGGAAAACCAAAGTTATGTAAGAAAATGATATTTAAGTGTAATTGAGAATTGAATTAAAAATTAACCTTTGTATCCAGCCAGGCAGTCCCTGAGAATACAATCTGATTGTCATAAAAATTCCTCAGGACGCCCGGCAGCGTAAAATGTTTAAATTAATCTCCCCATGAATAACAATCCAACGCTCAAACAAAATTTTTTAAAGCCCGTAGATCACGAAAAAGCAAAAACCCAGATTACCGTTGAAATTATTGAATATGAATCTGATCTGGAGTTACACGAAACGGTAATTAAAAAGACTTCAGGGCAGGTGAGCACCATGCGGGTAGACCCTGCCGAAGTGCTGGCTGAAAAAACATTCCCTTATAAAGCATACGTCCAGGTCATTGATGGGGTTACCGAAATGGTCATTGCCGGAGAAATATTTTATCTCGGTACCGGCCAGTCTATCGTGATTCCATCTCATGTTCCAAATTATATCCGGCCCTATGGGGGATTTAAGATGATCCTTTCAATGATAAAAGATGAATAATTTCAGAATGCGCCGCCAGCCCGATTTGCCAGGGGATCTGTTTTTGTCCATTTTACCCGGCCACCATAATTCAATTGTCTGGGAACAGGTTTACCAGAAATATGCGCCGCTGATTTATGGGATAATCCTCAACATGACCGGGGATAAACGTATCGCCTCTGAAATTTTTAAAGATGCGTTTGTTGGCCTTAAGCGTAAAAAAATACTTTCGCGCAACCATATAACCCTTTGTCAGACGTTGCTCCGGCATGCCCACAAATTAACCTTAAAGTACCTCCAACTGAGAGGCAGGGTCCAGGCCAATTCCAGTCCATTCCACAGTAAATTCCGTTTGTTGAACCTGTTGTATTGTGATTTGATTTCTGCCAAAGAAGTGGCACAAAAACTGAATATGACAGAACAAGAGATTTTGCTCAACCTGAGAATGGAATTTAACCAGTTGCGGAGACTGGCATGGGAAGAACAATCGCAGGGAACACTTGAAATGAACGTGCTGAATTAAATTTCACTAAATTTATTTCTTCCACTCATCTTCAATCTATGAATTGGTATTTGATCCTCGGTATTGTGTTCGCTTCAATCGTTCTAATTATATATCTGGTAATGATAAATCTCCGGGATAAGAAAGAATTTGAACAACAACTTAATTCAGACTACAAAAAGACAAAAGACGAAGAAGATGAGATGGAAGTCGATTGATTGGATCGATTTCATTTGACTGCCAATTTGATAGGCAGATCCCTGGTAGCCATGCACAGAGAAGATGGTGGATCCTGCTGGGTATGACTTATCCGGAACAGCACCAGCAGCTCCATGGGCTCTGGTCATCATTCCTGTTTGTCTTCTGTCTTATCCGTCCGTTCCACGGTGATGGTACAATCGCCGATTAATGCAGCGACGGCCCCTATACCTGCCAATACGGGCGCTAGCAAGGTCCCTACAACACCGAAAGTGAGCGGAAAGCTCATGATTTCTTCCCCGTCTTTGTTGTGTATACTTATTTTCCGGATATTGCCTTCTTCAATTAATTCTTTGACTTTTTTGAGAAGGTTTTCACCGTGGGTTTCAAAAGTTTCTCTTTGTCCAGTTTCCATTTGTTATTTTTTTATTGGTATTAGAATTGAAATTCAAATTTACCGGCTATTTCCTGATGTCCGCTGATTATAGTCAGGAAAGGGGTTGATCGTTATTTTTTTAGTTTGCACCTCAAATAGACAGCAGGCGTATCAAACCAACGAAGGAGCGAGGAAGGGAGCTATTTGGTTTTTTCAGGTGAGCAGTCTATAAACGGGGTCACCAAAAAGTGAATCAAATATTGGTTCGAGGTCCCGATCGGTCGGGAAGAGACACTCGAACGGCGGTTTGACTTCGACCAGTAGAATCAAACAGCAGTTATGTTCGGGAGAAGTTTGACTTCGACCAGCAGAATCACCCCCATCGTTTTTCCAAAAAAAAGATTACACGCTCAATCATCCACTTCCTCATCCTTCTCTCCCAGATCCCCCAATAAATCAGTAAACTCAAATCTAGTCTGATGCAATTCTTTATTCAACAAATTAAAAGCAGCCAGACCATGCAATACCAGTTCTTTAAATACCGGCCGGTCGGTATCCACTATGGGCATGGCTTTGATCAATCGCTCCAGGCCGGAAACCTGATTGAGGCTTTCTTCATAAACCTGCTGGGTAGCGTCGACAGCCATTTTTAATTCATGTTCACCGGCAAAGTGGAATTGGTCTATGAAGGCGAACAACTCGG
>Ga0163144_10020724_pt1 | contig 13118 bp, 11 predicted proteins | sample OliLak19BULKMAT1_FD_123175 | JGI IMG/M metagenome (GOLD analysis project Ga0163144, IMG submission 123175) | Freshwater microbial mat bacterial communities from Lake Vanda, McMurdo Dry Valleys, Antarctica - Oligotrophic Lake LV.19.BULKMAT1 | ecosystem: Environmental > Aquatic > Freshwater >...
ACCGGCACGGCGCGCATCAGCGCGGCGGTGTAGGGGTGGCGCGGCCGCTCGAAGATGGCGGCGGTCGGCGCCAGCTCGACGAGCTGCCCGACATACATGACGGCCACGCGATCGGAGATGTGGCGCACGACCGAGAGATCATGCGCGACGAACAGGAAGGTCAGCTCGAGCCGCGATTGCAGCTCGAGCAGCAGGTTGAGCACCTGCGCCTGCACCGAGACGTCGAGCGCCGAGACCGGCTCGTCGGCGACGACCAGACGCGGATTGGTCGACAGCGCGCGCGCAATGCCGATCCGCTGGCGTTGGCCGCCGCTGAACGCGTGCGGGAAGCGATGCATGAACTCGGCGCGCAGGCCCACGGTGCGCAGCAGCTCCGCCACGCGATCCGTGCGCTCGCTGCGATTGGTCATGCCGTTCACCAGCAGCGGCTCGCCGACATTGTCGAACAGCGTCATGCGCGGATTGAGCGAGCCGAACGGATCCTGGAAGATCATCTGGATCTCGGCGCGCAGCGGGCGCAGCTGCGCGCGCGTCATCGGCGCGAGGTCGACGACGCCGCCATCCCTGCGCTGGAACAGGATCTCGCCGCCGGTCGGCTTGATCGCGCGCAGGATGCAGCGCGCGGCCGTCGTCTTGCCGCAACCGCTCTCGCCCACGAGACCGAGCGTCTCGCCCGTGCGCACGTCGAAGCTGACGTCGTCGACTGCGCGCACCTGGCCGATGATCTTCTGGAACACGCCTTTGGCGATCGGGAAGAACTTGCGCAATCCCCGGACCTGCAGGAGCGGCGTCGCGGCGCCGGCTGGTTGCGGCGCGGTCATTGGGCTTCCGCCACATCGTGGTGGAGGAAGCAGCTCACGGCCTGGCGATCGCCGGCGGGCTGCAGGCTCGGCACGCGCTGCGTGCAGCGATCGGGCATCGCGTCGCCGCAGCGCGGATGGAAAGGGCAGCCCGTGGGGCGGTTGAACGGATGGGGCAACGTGCCGGAAATCGTCGGCAGCGCGATGCGCGTCGCGCCGTGCAGGCCGGGCATCGAGCGCAGCAGCGCGCGGGTATAGGGATGCTTGGGCGCGTGGAAGATCGTGTCGACCGGACCCTCCTCCATCACGCGGCCGAGATACATGACGACGACGTGGCTCGCCATCTGCGCGATCACGCCGAGATCATGGGTGATGAAGATGATCGCGGTGCCGTATTTGCGCTGCAACTCGCGCAGCAGCGCCAACACCTGCGCCTGCGTCGTCACGTCGATGGCGGTCGTGGGCTCGTCAGCGATCAGCAGCCGCGGCTTGCACGACAGCGCCATCGCGATCATCGCGCGCTGGCGCAGGCCGCCGGAGAGCTGCCAGGAATAGGCGCCGACGCGCTGCTCGGGCATCGAGATGCCGACGTCGCGGAAGAGATCGACGACGATGTCGGTGGCGTCCTTGCGGCTGATCCTGGCGCCGTCGCTGCGCCATTGCCGATGATGGATCTGGATCGCCTCGATGATCTGATCGCCGACCGTGTGGACCGGGCTGAACGCAGCCATCGGTTCCTGCGGGATGAGCGCGATCTCGGCGCCGCGGATGGCGCGCATGCGCTGGCCACGGCGCGGCAACTTGGCGAGATCGACGAGCTCCTCCGCGGCGTCGATGGCGTGACCGGCGCGGCAGCGAAACAGGATCTCGCCTGACGTGATGCGTCCCGGTTCGTCGACGAGCTGCAGGATCGCGCGCATCGTGACGCTCTTGCCACAGCCGCTCTCGCCGACGATTCCGAGCACCTGACCGGGCATGATCTCGAAGCTGACGCCGTCGACCGCGCGGACATTGCCTTCATCGAGGCCGAAGGAGACGCGCAGATCGCGCACCGAGAGCAGCGGTGTCATGGTCGCGCGCTCATTTGCTGTAGGGATCGGACGCATCGCGCAAGCCGTCGCCGACGAGATTGAAGGCCAGCACCGCCACGATCACCAGCAGGCCGGGAAGCAGCAGCCAGGGCGCCAAGGCCAGGGTCTGGATGTTCTGCGCCTCCTGCAGCAGCACGCCCCAGCTGATCGCCGGCGGCCTGATTCCCAGGCCGAGGAAGGACAGCGATGTCTCGTTGATGATCATCACCGGGATCGCCAGCGAGGAGGTCGCGATGATGTGGCTGAGGAAGGTCGGCACCATGTGGCGCAGGATGATGCGGGTCTGGCTGGCGCCGGCGAGATCGGCGGCGAGCACGAAATCCTCCTCGCGCAGCGCGAGGAAACGCCCACGCACTTCGCGGCCGAGAGTCGTCCAGCCGATCAGCGAGAGGATCACGGTGATGGCGAAGAACACCTGGGTCGGCGTCCAGTCGCGCGGCAGGGCGGCGGAGAGCGCCAGCCAGATCGGAATCGTCGGCACGGATTGCAGCAGTTCGATCAGACGCTGGATCACCTGATCGGGCCAGCCGCCGTAATAGCCGGAGATGCCGCCGAGCAGGATGCCCAGCACCACGCTGAAGGTCACCGCGACGAGGCCGATCGTCATCGAGGTCTGGGTCCCGTGCATGATGCGCGACCATTGATCGCGGCCGAGACGATCGGAACCGAGGATGAACACGCGCTGCGTCTCGTCGATCGCGCCGACGAGATGGAGATTGCTCGGGATCAACCCGAGGAAGCGATAGCTCGTCCCGCGTACGAAGAAGCCGACGCGGATCTTGCGCTGCGGATCCGTCGCCCATTCCATGCGCAGAGTGACCGGATTGCGCTTGCCGACGATGGCGGGAACCCAGGGATTGAAGCCACCCTCGTCGAAGAGATGCAGACCCTGCATCGGGATGAAGGCCTGGCGCGCGTCCGTCCGCTCCGGATCCTGCACGCTGAAGAAATCCGGGCAGAGCACCACGGCGTAGAGGGCGATGAGGATGCCGGCGCTGAGCATCGCCAGCCGGTGCTTGCGGAAACGCCACCACACCAGTGTCCAATTGGAGGCGACGGAAATCCGCTCCTCGACTGCGGCGGCTCGATCGCTGGCGATCGCCATCTCAGCCATCCATCCGGATGCGCGGATCGAGCCAGGCGAGCAGGATGTCGGAGATCAGCGTGCCGAGGATCGTGAGGAAGCAATAGATCAGCAGGATCGCGCCGGCGAGGTACATGTCCTGATTGACCAGCGCGCGCAGCAGCAGCGGCCCGATATTGGGCAGGTTCATCACCGTCGCGACGATCAGGCTGCCGGAAAAGAGCTGCGGCAGATACCAGCCGATCGTGCTCACCAGCGGATTGAAGGCGAGGCGCACGGGGTAGCGCAGCACGAGCTTCCACTCCGACATGCCCTTGGCGCGCGCGGTCATCACGTAGGGCTTGTTGAGTTCGTCGAGCAGATTGGCGCGCATGATCCGCGTGAGCCGCGCGGTGCCGGCGATGCCGAGCACGAGGGCCGGCAGCCAGACATGCTTGAGCAGGTCGATGAACTTCGCCCAACTCCATGGCTCGCCCGCCATGTCGGCGGAGAACAGCCCCGTGACGCTGATGCCGAGATAGGCGAAGGCGACCCACATCAGCACGAGGGCGAGCATGAAGTTCGGCGTCGCGACGCCGATGTAGTTCATGACCGTGAGGATGTAGTCGAGGACCGAGCGCTGATGCGTCGCCGAGTAGATGCCGGCGGGTATGGCGATGATCCAGGTCAACACGAAGGAGAACATCGCCAGCACCAGGGTGAGCACGAGCACCTCGCCGATGAGTTCGGCATTGGGGCGCTGATACTCGAGCGACAGGCCGAGATCGCCCTGGAGCAGGTTGCGCATCCATTTCAGGTATTGGATGAGCAGCGGCTCGTCGAGGCCGTATTGCTTGCGCAGGGCGTCGAGCTGCTCCGCGCTGATCGACGAGCCGGAGGAGGCGAGAGTCGCCGTATAGGACGTCAGGAAGTCGCCCGGCGGCGCCTGCACGATCGCGAACACCATGATCGAGAACGCGACCATGAGCAGCGGCAGCAGCATCAGGCGCTGGAGGATGAAACGGACCACGATGAAAAACCGGTTCCAGGTTCCGAGTTCGGAACCTGGAACCTCTTGTTGATCTTCAGCGCTGGTAGAAGAACTGCTCCGGGCGCGCGTTGCCCGGCGTGCGCAGCGGCCAGTCGTTGCCGAGCTGCGTCGGCACATTGCGCATCCGGCTGTTCACCACCACCACGCCCTGGATCATCGGCGTCAGGCCGATGACGCCGACCTCGTAGAGCTGCTCGGCCCAGATCTTGAAGATCTCCTGGGCCGCCTTGATCTGGCCGTCGGTCCCGACCGTCTTCGCGGTGTCGATCAGCTCGACGATCTTCTTGATCTCGGGCGTCGGCTCGACGCCGTCCTTGCCGCCGCTGCGATACCACTGGCCGTGCAGCGGGCCGAAATTGCCGATCTGGATCGCCGGGATGCGGATGTCGAACTTGGTGTTGCCGGTGAACGGGAACCCGGTCGTGTCCTGGTTCCAGATCTCCGCCATCAGCTCGTTGGCGTCGCGCATCTTGAAGTGCAGCGCGCGCTCGCGGATCTGGACGACGGACTTGATGCCGACCTTCTCCCAGTCCTTGGCGATGAGCTGGCCGACATCGGGCCACGCCCCGAAGGCCGGCACGATCGCGATCTCGATGGTCGCCGGCTTGCCGCTCGGCAGCAGGCGAATGCCCTGGGCGTCCTTTTTCGTCAGGCCCAGGCCGTCGAGCAGCTTGTTGGCCGTCGCGACGTCGTAGCTCGTGTACTTCTTCGCGTGCTCGTCGCCCGGATAGTAGGGATGCCATGGCGCCGCGACGCCCTGGCGCGCCTCGCCGAGGCCGAGGAAAGCCGATTCCTTGATCTGGTCGCGGTTGATGGCGTGCGAGAGGGCGACGCGGAACTCGCGCGTGGCCATCAGCTTGCCCATCTCGGCATCGCCCTTGTAGGTCTGGTTGAAGGTCACCGCCGCGTCGGCGCCGCCGAAGGTCGGCCAGGTGATGACCTTGTACTTGCCCGTCTTCTCCTGATCCTTGAAGACCGGGTAGTTGGTCATGTTGATGTGGCGCTCCTGCATGTCGAAGTCGCCGGCGATCGCCGCGAGGTTCAGCGCCTGGGCATCCGCGAAGTAGGTGAAGCGCACCTCGTCGAAATACGGCAGCTGGTTGCCGTCGGAGTCGACGCCGATGAAATACGGATTGCGGCGCAGCGTGAACACCGGTTCGCTGATGCGGCTGGTCGGGACCCAGGCGGCCATCGTCGGGCGCTCCGGATTCTCCGGCGGCGCGTTGCGCGCAGCGAAGAGCTCCGGCCAGGTCTTGAAGCCCGCGGCCTGCGCGGCCTTGTCGACCTCTTCCTTCGGTGTGTAGCTGGGGTGGAACTTCTTGAGGTAATGCGCCGGCAGGAACGCCGCGAAAGTGCGGTCGCCGCCGTCGTTCGCGGTCAGCGCGGTGAGAAACAGCGTCGCCGGCTCCATGTAGGTGAAGCGCACGGTGCTGTCGTCGACCTTCTCGACCAGCGCGGGCGAGCCGTCCTTGTTGCGCATCCAGCCCGGCAGCGAGGCCGTGAGGTCCTTGTTCAGGATCACGTCCTTGTACCAGAACATCATGTCGTCGGCGCCGAAGGGCGCGCCATCCGACCAGCGCGCGCCCTTGCGCAGCTTGATCGTCCAGGCCTTGAAGTCGGCGGAAGACTCGGCGCCGGCCGCGATCTTGGGCTCGAGCTTCGAGCCGTCCGGCGCGAAGCGGAACAGCGAGTCGTAGACCACGCGCACGTAGTTGTTGGCGTCGGCCGGGCCGAGGAACGCGCGGCGCCAGATGCCGCCGTATTGGCCGGTGCGCTCGACCACGGGGACGACGAGCGGTTGCTCCGGCAAGCGTTTTTCGACCGCGGGCAGCCGGCCAGCCTTGACCTGCTCGGCCAGCGCCGGAGCTTCCTTGTATTTGCCGGCCTGCGCCGACGCATCGCTCAGTGCCGTTCCGGCAAGAACGAGTCCGCCGAGCAGCGTGGCGGCCGCCCGTTTCCCAATCATCATCGTCATGTCCTTCCTCCCGTCGATTTTTGCCGTCATGGTCGAATTGAGGCGCGCAGTGTCCATGAAATCGGCTGGCGTGACGAGTCCCAGATCGAGCCATCCCACCGGGGTCGCGGTCGAGGGTTGCGTTGGCAAGATGCAAGCCTATTGTCGTCGCTCACACGTGGAGGCAACGATGATGCGCAACTTCCTTCTGCCCCTGTCCGGGGTTGCCATGCTGGCGTCCGTCGCAAGCGCGCAGCAATTCCAAACGCCCCCGGCGTGCTGGACCGCGCCGCGCATCACGCATGGACCGTGGAGCGAGCAGCCCGGCGAGCGCGCGACGGTGATGCGCGACCGCGTGACCGGCGGCGAGGCCGCGACCTGGACGCTGTCGCCCAACGGCGTCTATCGCTTCCGCAAGGCCGATCCAGATTTCAGCGCGCCGCCGCCATGGAATACGCGCATCGTCATCGAGACGGAGCGGCCCGATGCCGTCGTGGTCGAACTCAAGAACCACGGCAATGCCACCGCCTATGCGGTGTGGGTCAACGAGAAGCTCGTGCTCGTGCGCGTCTGGTGGGGCCGCGTGCTCGGGGCCGATCTGCTCGTCGATGTCGAGAAGGCCGAGATAGTCTGGAAAGAAACCGCGCGCGGCGGCGATGCACCCTTCGAGCAATCCCGCGGCCAACCCTGCCCGCCGCGCTGAGCATGCGACTCATCCCCTCCTGGCCGCAAAGCGGCTAGGGGGGGTGGCCGCGCAACGGCCGGGGAGGTTCCTTGAACCCGAAGAGGTCCGGCCCCACGCAGGTCCGGCGAAACCTCCCCGCAAATTCAGCAACGCGATTTTGCAATGCCCGTTGGTGCGCGGTGTTTCAGTTCGCGGATGTTCCACTGCGCCAGCGCGTGAGGGTCAGCACCGCGCCGCCGGCGATCAGGCCCCAGAAGGCGCCGCTGATGCCGATGAACGTGAGGCCGGAGCCGGAGACGAGGAACGTGATTATCGCCGCCTCGCGCTCCGGCGCCGCCGCGACGGCGCCGAGCAGCGCCGCGCCGAACGCGCCAAGCAGCGCGAGCCCGGCGACCGCCTCGATCAGGATCGGCGGCGCCGCGCCGATGAATGCCGTGGCGGCGCCCGCCGCGAGGCCGAAGCCGACATAGCCGATGCCGGCGACGACTGCGGCCCAGTAGCGGCGCTGCGGATCGGGATGCGCATCGGCGCCGGCGCAGAGCGCGGCGGTGATCGCCGCGAGGTTGACGGCATGCGCGCCGAACGGCGCCGAGGCGATCGTGAAAATGCCGGTCGTGCGGAAGATCGATCCTGCATCCGGCCTGTAGCCGTTGATGTTCAGCACCGCCATGCCCGGAATGTTCTGCGACGCCATGGTGACGATGAAGAGCGGCACGGCAATGCCGATCAGCGCGGCCAGCGAGAAGCTCGGCATGACGAGCACGGGGTGTGGCCACAGCGAGCCCAGTGAGGCGAGGGAGAAATTCGTGGTGGCGCCGATCATCACGATGGTCACCAGCACCGCGACGGGCACTGCGAAGAGCCGCTTGAACTTCGCCGTGACGGCCCAGGCGATCACGATAGGCAGCGCCAGCAGCGGCGCCTGCGCCACGGCGCGTACGGGCGCCAGACAAAGCCCGAGCAGAACGCCCGCGAGCATCGCATTGGCGAGTGGCGCGGGGATCGCGGCGACCCAGCGGCCGAGCGGCTTCCACAGACCCGCGATGAAGATCAGCGCGCCGGTCACGAGGAATGCGCCGATTGCGGCGGGAAATCCGCCCTCGAGCGTGCCCGATGTCGCGAGCAGCGCGGCGCCGGGCGTCGACCAGGCGATGCTGATCGGCAGCCGTGTCTTCAGGCTCAAGAGGATCGCGCAGAGTCCCATCGCGATCGACAGCGCCATCAGGCCGGACGCCGCTTCGATGCGGCTCGCCCCGACGGCGGTCAGGCCCTGGATGATGACCGCGAACGAACTCGCGAACCCGACGAACGACGCGAGCAGACCGGCGGCCAGCGCCTGGGGTGAGAAGGAACGCAGCATGAGCAAATCGGGCGGGAGACTAGCAAGTTTCCCGCGCGACGGAACTGCTGGTAACAAGTGGTTCCAGGTTCCGAATTCGGAGCCCGGAACCGATTTCTGATTTCGGGGGAAAGCGATGGCTCAGACAGCGACGACACCAGTCAAGGACGAACTCACCGCGAGCGCCGAGGCGATCGCGCTGACGAAGAGCAGTTTCGTCTTCGATTGTCTCAGCCTGAGCTACACGGTCGACGAGCCCTACGCGGCGCGCTGCGCCGAGGGCGGCGTCAATGCCTTCAATCTGACTGTCGCCGCGGAGACCGAAAACTGGGACGAGACGCTGCGCCGCACGGACGTCTACCTCAACAAGATCGCGGCGAGCGCCCATCTTCGGCAGGCGACGAACAGCACCGAGATCGCCGCGGCCAATGCGGCGGGCAAGATCGCGGTGATCCTCGGCACGCAGGGCGCATCGATGCTCGACGACAGGATCGAGCGGTTGCGCGTTCTCCATCGCCTCGGCTTTCGCTATTTCGGCCTCGCCTATACCGGCGCCAATCTCTTCGCCGATGGCTGCGGCGAACTGCGCGACGCCGGCATATCCTTCCTCGGTCGCGATCTGATCGCGCTGGTCAACGAGCTGAACCTGATCCTCGACCTGTCGCATTGCGGTCATCGCACGCGCGCCGAGGCCACGGAGCTGGCGAAGTTTCCGGTCTGCACGCATTCCAATGCCTATGCGGTCAATCCCAATGATCGAAACACGCGCGACGAGACCGCGCGCGCCATCGCCGCCAAGGGCGGCGTGATGGGGCTGTGCGGCCTGCCGCGATCGGTGTGGCCGACGGACCAGACGCTCGCGCGGCTGCTCGATCATGGCGACCACTACAAGAAGCTGATCGGGCCCGCGCATGTCGGACTCGGCTTCGATTTCGTCGAAGGCTGGGTGGAGGCGTCGAAGGCCGGCAAGATCCAGCACAAGCCGCCGAAATGGCGCACGCTGCGGCCGGACATCTTCGGCACTGTCGAGGATTTCTTCACCGACACCTATCCGGTAGGCATCCACAGCATCCGCCTGCTGCCCAACGTCACGCAGGGGTTGATGGATCGCGGTTATCCGAAGGACCAGATCGTCGGCATCCTCGGTGGCAACTGGCTGCGCCATTTCAAGGCCGCGTGCGGCTGAGGAACGCGTCACATTAATGATGCATCGAATGTCGACGCGCGAGGCGTCTCCGACCGGGCGCGCGCCGTGCTGGCGGCCGCGACGGTGTGCGACATGACACTGCCCTGGGGCAATTGGGAGGAGGGCAAGGACAGCGTCCTGGATCGCTACATCGCGCAGGGCTTCGGCTTCGTGTCGCTGAGCGTCGGTCTCGATCGCATGGGATTCGAGGAAACCGTACGGCGCGTGGCCCGCGAGCGCGCCAGGCTGCGCGCGATGGCGCCGCGCGCGGAACTCGTCGAGAGCGTCGCCGATATCCGCCGTCTGCGTGCGTCCGGCGGCCTCGCGCTGGGCTTCCATTTCCAGGGCTCGAATCCGCTCGGTGGCGCGGTCGACATGGTCGAGTTCTATAACAAGCTCGGCATCCGCCACATGCTGCTCGCCTATAACCAGAAGAACCAGGCCGCGGATGGCTGCAGCGAGCGCACGGATGCCGGGCTCAGCCGCTACGGACTCGCGTTGATCAAGGAGATGAACCGCGTCGGCATGATCCTCGATTGCACCCATACGGGCTACCGCTCGTCGATGGAGGCGATCGAGGCGTCGGCCGCGCCGGTGCTGTTCTCGCACTCCAACGCGCATGCGCTGCTGCCGCATGACCGCAACATCCGCGACGATCAGATCCGCGCCTGTGCGGCGAGCGGCGGCGTCATCGGCATCACCGGCGTCGGACATTTTCTCGCGACGGACATGCGCGCGACGCCGCAGGAATTCGTGCGCCACATAGTGCATGTCGCGGAGCTGGTCGGACCTGGGCATCTCGGTCTCGGCATCGACCACGTCTATTATCTCGGCCACAAGGCGGTGCAGCGCGCCGCGAGTCCGGACATGTATCCGAAGGGCTATCCCAGCGGTGAGGCCGGTTCCTACCTCGGCCCGGAAGCCTTGCCGATGATCGTCCAGGGTCTCGTCGAGCACGGCTTCGCCGATGCCGAGATCCATGGCATCCTCGGCGAGAATTTCCTGCGCGTCGCCGCGCAGGTCTGGAAATGACGGTGACGTCTCGAACGCCGCCCAATGGAGGATCGCGCCCATGACTCGACGGATGTTGATGAGTCTGATCGTCGCAGCGGTGATGTCGATCGTCCCGCTCGCGCAGGCCCAGACGCTGCGCATCGGCGCGCGCACGCCGACGGTGGTCGACCCGCATTTCCAATGGCTGTCGACCAACGAAGCCTATTCGATGCACATGTTCGACACGCTGGTGATCCGCGGCAAGGACGCGCAGTCCTATCCCGGCCTCGCGAGCTCGTGGCGGATGGTCGATCCGCTGACCTGGGAGTTCAAGCTGCGCCAGGGCATCAAGTTCCATGACGGGCAGGAGTTCACGGCGACGGACGTGAAGTTCTCGATCGAGCGCATCGCCAGCCTGCCGAACAATCCCAACCCGTATACCGCCAACACGCGCTCGATCGTGCGCATCGAGATCCTCGATCCCTACACGATCCGTTTCCACTCGGACGTCCCCGATCCGCTGCTGCCGGCGCCGCTGGGCTCGGTCTTCATCGTCAGCCACAAGGCGGCGAAGGACGCGATGCCGGCCGATTTCCAGTCGGGCAAGGCCAGCATCGGCACCGGACCCTACCGCTTCGTGTCCTACGTGCCCGACGCCGAGCTGAAGCTCGTGCGCAACGAGGAGTACTGGGGCGACAAGCCGCATTGGAAGGATGTCGTCTTCCGCATCATTCCCAACGACGCCTCGCGCGTGGCGACGCTGCTGGCGGGCGATGTCGACATGATCGACTTCATCCCTTCGCACGACATTCCCAATCTCAAGAACAACCCGAAGGTCGCGGTGCACACCGGGCCTGCCGACCGGCTGATGTATCTGATGCTCGATGTCGGCCGCGAGCCCACACCCTACGCGACCGACGCCGATGGCAAGCCGCTGGCGAAGAATCCGTTCAAGGACATCCGCGTGCGCAAGGCGATGTCGATGGCGATGGACCGCGACGCGATCGTCGCGCGCGTGATGGAAGGCATGGCTGCGAAATCGACCCAGATGATGCCCGAGGGGTTCGGCGGCTTCGATCCGAATTACGAGGGCGTCAAATACGACATCGACGGCGCGAAGAAGCTGCTGACCGAAGCCGGGTATCCCGACGGCTTCCACATGACAATCCATTGCTCGAACAACCGCTATCTCAACGACGGCAAGACCTGCCAGGCGGCGGGTCAGATGCTGTCGCGGATCGGCCTGAAGATGAAGGTCGAGACGATGCCGGTGAACGTCTTCTTCCCGAAGATCGCGGCGCCGAAGAGCGAGTTCAGCCTGATCCTGATGGGCTGGGGCAACAGCTCGACGGGCACCGCTTCCGGCTTCCTCGCCGCGATCCTGCATTCCTACGACCCGGCCAAGCGCATGGGCCATGCGAATCGCGCCTATTTCTCCGATCCCGCCTACGACGCGATGGCGGAGGATGCGCTGGTGGAGGTCGATCCGGCGAAGCGCGAGCAGAAGATGCGGGCCGCCATCCGCTATGCGACGGAGACCTACGTCACCATCCCGCTCCACACGCTCTACACCGCGCTGGCCACGCGCAAGGGGCTGCGGGTCGAGACCCGCAAGGACGAGATGACGATCGCGATGGCCGTGCATCCGGAATGACGCCGACGGAGACAGCGATGACGCCCGAGCAGATCCTCTCCCATCCCGCGCGCTTTCTCAGCCCGCAGCAGCGCGAATTCTATTTCGAGAACGGCTATCTCCTGCTGGAGCGCGTGGTGCCGGAAGAATGGGTCGAGCGGTTGCGCGCGACGACTCGCGAGATGGTCGAGCAGAGCCGCAGCGTCACGCGGTCCGATGCGAAATGGGACCTCGAGGCCGGCCACAACGCGGTGCGGCCGCGTCTACGCCGGCTTTCCGCGCCTTGCGATCATCATCCGGCCTATTGGGACTACATTTCCAAGGCGCTGATTGCCGACATCGCCGAGGATCTGCTCGGGCCGGACGTGAAGTTCCATCACTCCAAGCTGAACTTCAAAGTCTCCGAAGGCGGTACCGAGGTGAAGTGGCACCAGGACATCCAGTTCTGGCCGCACACCAACTACGCGTTGCTCACGATCGGGACGTATATCTATCCCTGCAGCGTGGCCAATGGCGCACTCGGCGTGATTCCCGGCAGTCACAATGGCGCGTTGTTCGACCAGTACAACGAAAAGTTCCAGTGGACGGGGTGTCTCTCGGAGCGCGATCTGGCGCGCGTCGATCGCACGCGGGCGGTTTATCTCGAAGGCCCGCCCGGTTCGCTGACCATCCATAATTGCCGGACGATCCACGGCAGCAAGTCGAACGAGTCGACGGATGACCGGCCGCTGTTCCTGGCGACGCTCGCCGCGTCGGATGCGATGGCCTATACGCGCAATCCCATCGCCTCGCGCTACGAGCAAACGCTTATCCGCGGCAAGCCGGCGCGCTGGGCGCATCACGATCCGCGGCCCTGCCTGCTGCCGCCGGATTGGTCGGGCGGCTACAGCTCGATCTTCGCCTTGCAGCAGGGCGAGGCGGCGGCGCCGATCCGCGCCTATGCCGGGTGAAGCTGTTCGGCGTCGTCCGGCTCAGCAGCGTCGGCAGCGGATCTGCTTGAACATCGCGTCCCAGTCGCCATCGGTCGCCGCGAAGTCGAGCAGGCAACGCAGGGTCTTCGAGGCGTCGGGAAGTTCGTAGCGCCGCGTGATCTCCTGCAGCATCGCCCAGGAATCTCCGTAGATCTCGAATTCGACCCTGAGCTTCGGCAGTCCCGACATCATGAATCCCCTTTCGTTGCGGCGCGTGGATAGATGCGACTAGCATATCAGCGGTGTGACCGATCCACGGTCGAGCGAAGGGGAGGATGTAGGACATGACCAAGAGTCGATTCAGCCGCCGTGGCGCGCTGGCAGGGGCGGGCGTCGGTGCTCTTGCCGCGCC
>Ga0163144_10020726_pt1 | contig 13118 bp, 11 predicted proteins | sample OliLak19BULKMAT1_FD_123175 | JGI IMG/M metagenome (GOLD analysis project Ga0163144, IMG submission 123175) | Freshwater microbial mat bacterial communities from Lake Vanda, McMurdo Dry Valleys, Antarctica - Oligotrophic Lake LV.19.BULKMAT1 | ecosystem: Environmental > Aquatic > Freshwater >...
AAAGAGGCCGGCAGCATCGCTCATCTGGCTCTGGCTCTGGCCGAAGCCTGTGGCCTGAAGCCTGTGGCCTTCTTTGGCCGAGAATCACGCTCCCTGATTTAGCTACCGCTGAGCTCGCCGATCGCCATTGTTGGGCACTCCGCCTGCCCGTTTGCGTACGACGCTAGATGCGTCTCGCATCCATCGAGAAGGTGGTCTTCGAAAGGCGCGGCGAAGCCTGGCTGACTATGCGACCGCGGCCGCGTGGCTCGCAGCAGACGGCGTGACGAGCAGTTGAACCAGGCGCGGGCACGTTTGCGCACCGCGCGGCGACCTCGTCGTTGCGCGCGGGCCTCGTCCCGGCGCAGCCGTGATAGTCATCGGCCATGATCGACTGGGGCGAGGGGACCTATGAGCACACCGCCGAGACGCTCGTCGACGCAGCCGAGGTGGGCATCGATCACTCGGGCTCGCTCCCGGCGAGCGCGTCCTCGACCTGGGGTGCGGCAGCGGCAACGCAGCGCTTGTTGCCGCTCGTCGCGGCGCCAAGGTAGAGAGCGACTACCTGCTCGTGAAGGCGATCGTGGCCTGACGCGCTGACACTTCAGCGCATGAACAGGACTTTATCACCCTTGTTCGGCGCTCCGGGACCCCAGCACAGCGCCGTGTGTCAGCAAGCAGCCGCCTGCCGCGTCGCTCCGGTCTCTTGCGAGGTGGCGTCATGAACGGGCTCGATGTTGTTTCCAGAGGGGCAGCAGGCAGAGTATCCCTCGCTCGCATCGGCATCTCGGCACAGCTCGGGCGTGACATCGGCGACGAGATAAGGGCGTCGTTTCGTCACGCTTGGCCGCTGGTGCTGAGCTTCATGGGCCACAACTTCCTCGGCTTCGTCGACACAGCGATGGTCGGGCGGCTGGGCGCGACCGAGCTCGCGGGTGTCGCCATCGGCAACGGCCTGTTCTTCACCACCTGTGTGCTCGGCATGGGCCTCGTCAACAGCCTCGACCCGATCGTCTCCCAGGCGATCGGCGCCGGTGAAGGGGCCCGCGCAAACGCCGCGCTTCGCGCCGGGCTCAAGCTCGCGCTTCTGAGCTCCCTGCTCGTGATCACCCTGGCCATGCTCTCGCCTCTGGTGTTGCCGCTCTTCGGCATCTCGGAGGCCATCAGCACTGTTGCGCGAGACTTCACTTGGGCGCGCGCCCCTGGCGCGATTCCTTTCGTGGTCGCAATGGCGCTCCGCAGCTATCTGCAGGCGCGCGGCGCAACCACGGCCATGTTGTGGGGCGCGCTGGCGGCAAACATCGTCAACCTCATCCTCAATTGGCTGCTGATCTTTGGTCACTCCGGGCTGGGCATTCCGGCGCTCGGCGTGATCGGGTCGGGTATGGCCTCCAGCGCCGCGACAGCCGCGCAGCTCGGCGTGTTGTTCTATGTGCTGCGCCGCCTGCCGGCGCTCGCTGGCGGCGGCGACACCCTCATCTCGCTGAAAAAACTGGTGGCGATTGGGCTTCCCATCAGCGTGACGTTGGTCGCCGAGGTGGGAGCATTCGCCATCGCCGGCTTGCTTGCCGGGCGCATCGGCGCCGAAGCGACAGCCGGTCACCAGGTCGCTCTTCAACTGGCCAGCTTCACCTTCATGGTGTCGATGGCCATCGCAAACGCCACCACGGTCCGCGTCGGCAACGCCGTCGGGCGAGGTGACGCTGACGCCGTGCGTCTGTCCGGCTGGGTCGGGCTCGGCCTCTCGGCCGCGTACATGACGGTAACGGCGCTCGGCTTCCTGCTGTTCGCCGAAGGTCTCTCCTTCATCCTGTCGGATCGACCCGAAGTGATCGCCGTGGCCGTGCCGCTGGTGCACATCGCAGCTGCGTTCCAGCTGTTCGATGGCGCACAAGTGGTGGCAGCTGGTGCGCTGCGCGGTCTGGGTGACACCAAGAGCGCGCAACACGCAAACCTGATTGGGTACTACGTGCTCGGTCTGCCGGTGGCGGTGCTGCTCGGCTTCGGCCTCGGCTGGGAGGAGCAAGGCCTCTGGTGGGGCCTGTGCCTCGGGCTTGCGTTCGTGGCGCTGGTCCTTGTGCGGCGGTTCAAGAAGCTCAGCGCCGGGGTGATTGCCCGGACGTAGACGACGCATTGCGGTCGCATCGCACCCTCGCAGGGGGTGGTCCTGCGGGACGATCTCAAAACATAAAGTGCACTTTACGTTTTCGAAGTCCCGCCGACCCCTACCCTGTCTATCAGTCCGCTCCGCTCGCCTTGGGAAGGGCACCACGCGTGCCGGCGTTATCTCCCGCGCGTGGCTGGTGTAAGAGCAGCGTCGATGTTTCGAGGCTGGTGGCCGGTCTTCGGCATGTTGATGGCCTGCTCCGACGCAGGCACGGCACCGCTACAAACGCCTGCTTCCAGCGCGACGACGTCAGCCTCAGCGACTGCCCTCGCGCCAGCATCGGGCAGCGCGCTCGCGAGCGCGACAGCAGCGCCGATCCCGGAGCCGCCCGCCCCAGCGCTGCCGAGCCCACCCATCGAGCTCACGACAGGCGGCAAAGAAGCCGTGTCGTCCAGCAACGGAATGGTCGTGAGCGTCGACGACAACGCCACCCGCGCCGGCGCCCAGGTCTTGGAGGACGGCGGCAACGCGATCGATGCGGCCGTCACGGTCGGCTACGTGCTCGCAGTCACGCACCCAAGCGCCGGCAACATCGGAGGCGGCGGCTTCATGATCGTCCGACTCGCGTCGGGCGAGAGCTACGCCATCGATTTTCGTGAGGCTGCTCCTGCGGCTGCGACCACCGCAAAGGTTGTCGCGGAGGTGAACGCGGGTGGTGTTGGCTATGCGTCGGTCGCAGTGCCGGGCACCGTCGCCGGGCTCAACCTCGCGCGCGACAAGTTCGGAATGAAACCTCTGAAAACGCTACTGGCACCGGCGATCAAGCTCGCGAAAGAGGGCCACAAGGTCTCGCCCCGCGCCGCCTGGAGCCTCAAGCGCGAGTGGGACAAGCTCAAGCAAGATCCCGCGACGCGCGCGATCTGGGCCGGTAAGAAGGGCGCGCTCACCGCAGGCGAGCGTGTGGTGCAAAAAGACCTCGCGAACACGCTGTCGGCCATCGCCGCGAAGGGTGACGCAGGCTTCTACCAGGGGCCAGTCGCCGAGATGATCGAGTCGGCGATGAAGAAGAACAAGGGCGACGTCACCAAAGCCGACCTCGCCGCCTACAAGCCCAAGCTGCGCGAGCCGCTCCGGTTCAGCTATCGCGGCTTCACCGTCGAGACGATGCCTCCGCCATCGATGGGTGGTATCGCGGTCGCCGAGACGTTGCTCCAGCTCGAACGGCTGGAGGCCTACAAAGAGCCCGAGGGTTCCGCCAAGTCGCTGCACCTGTTCCTGGAGGCAGCGAAACGCTCGTACGCCGACCGTCGCTCCGTCGGCGCCGATCCGGATTTCTACGGCGACAAGGTGCCGGCTGGGGCGCTCGAGCGCCTGCTCTCGGGTGCCTACCTGACGCAGCGAAAGCCGCTCATCGATCGCGGCCGCGCAACGCCCACCAAAGATTTTTCTCTCACGCCTCCTCCGAAGGAGTCTCCGGAGACGACACACTTCTCGGTGCTCGACCGCGACGGCAACGCCGTCTCGTGCACCTACACGCTGTCCGCCGCCTTCGGCGCAAAGGTCGTTCCGCCAGGCACAGGTGTGATGTTCTCCAACGCGCTCGGTGCGTTTTCTGCGGAGCCGCCGAACGACGCTGCGCCTGGGAAACACATGGCGAGCTCGATGAGCCCGACCATCGTGAGCCGCGATGGCAAAGTCGAGATCGTGATCGGCTCGCCGGGCGGCGACACCATCCCGAACACTGTGTCGCAGGTACTGGTCAACTTGATCGACTACAAGCTGCCGGTCGACGAGGCTGTGAAGCGACCGCGCGTGCATCATCAGCTTCTGCCGGACGAGGTGCGCACCGAAGCCGCCCGGTCTCTGCCCGAGCCGGTACGAAAAGAGCTGGAGAAGCTCGGCCACACGCTGGCAGCCAGCCCGGCGTCACTGGGTGACGTCAAAGTGATCATGCGCGACCCGAAGACCGGCAAGGCTTGGGGCTTCGCCGATCAGCGCGAGGGCGGTCTGGCGCTGGGCGCAAAAGGCGCCACAGCAAGCGCCAAGACCCAAAAAAAACCGAAGAAAGGGAAGTAAGCTCCGCGCCATGATTCCCCGCTACACCCCCAGCGAATACAGCGAGCTCTGGTCGTCGAAGGCTCGCTACGACGTGTGGCTCGAGGTCGAGCTGTGCGCCTGCGAGGCGATGGAAGAGCAAGCTCTGGTACCAGCCGGAACCGCTGCCTGCATCCGCGACAAGAAGCTCACGCTCGACGTCGACCGCATCGAGACGATCGAGCGCACGACGAAACACGACGTGATCGCGTTCTTGACGCATGTCGAAGAGCTAGCCGGCGACCCTGCGCGCTTTCTTCACCTGGGCATGACGTCGAGCGACGTGCTCGACACCAGCTTGGGCATTTTGCTGACGCGCGCGACAGACGGCATTTTGACGCGGGCCGATCGCTTCATCGACGCGCTGGCGAAACGCGCCGACGCAGACAGGCACACGACGATGATCGGCCGCAGCCACGGCATGCACGCCGAGCCCGTCACCTTCGGGCTCGTTCTGGCTGGCCATCTCGCTGAGGTGAAGCGCGCGCGCGTCCGTGTACGAGCCGCACGAACCGAGATCGCCGTCGGAAAAATCGCCGGTGCCGTCGGCAGCTACGCCCATTTGTCGCCCGCGCTCGAGGCGAGGGCGCTCGCCAAGCTGGGCCTGCTCCCGGAGACGGTGAGCACTCAAATCGTGGCGCGCGATCGGCACGCTGCGTTGTTCTCGGCGATGGCGCTGTTCGCAGCCGCGATCGAGCGCCTCGCGACCAACGTGCGCCACTGGCAGCGCAGCGAGCTCGGCGAAGCAGAAGAGCGCTTCACGGCCGGGCAGAAGGGCTCCAGCGCGATGCCCCACAAGCGCAACCCAATCCTGAGCGAGAACCTGTGCGGCTTGTCGCGTGTGGTGCGCGCAGCGGTGGCCCCCGCCCTCGAGAACGTGCCGCTTTGGCACGAGCGCGACATCTCGCATTCCTCCGTCGAGCGCATGATGGCGCCCGATGCGACCTCGACGCTGGCCTTCATGATCGAGCGCGCGACCTCGCTGGTCGAAGGCCTGGTGGTCTACCCAGAGGCGATGCGCGAGAACATGGGGCGGAGCGGCGAGCTCTACTTCAGCGAGGCCGTGCTGCTCGCAATGGTGCGCAAAGGGCGGCCTCGCCAGAAGGCCTACGAGCTCGTGCAGAAGAGCGCGATGCGCACCTTCTCGGGCGACGGCGCGTTCAAAGAGAATCTGAAGGCCGACCCCGACGTGCTCGCCGTCGTAACAGCTAGCGAGATCGATGCGTGTTTCAATCTCGACCATGCGTTGGCGCACGTCGACACCATCATCGAACGCGCTCTTTCTCACGAGTAGGAGATCAGGATGACCAGCTTCGTTCGCGAACTGAGTGGGGCGCTTCTGCTGACGCTGGCGATTGGTTGCGGCGGGCCGAAAACGCCAGACCAAACCCCTCAAGCAAAAGGAGCACAGGCCACGATGGATCGCGTGCTCACCGAGGTCGTCGTGAACCAGCCGGCAACCTGCCGCTCTCTCGGGATGCGCAAAGAGTGCGACGGAAAGATCGCCGACTACTCGGCCGCAGGCATTCAGAAGCGCGTCGCGTTCCTCGAAGGAGCACAGAAGGAGATCGCAGCGCTCGACATCACCTACTTGGGCGACGACGGACGGCTCGACCAGAAGCTCATCGATCTGGCGATTCGAGAGGAGCTCTTTCGCCTCACCGAGCTGAAGCTATGGACGAAACGACCCGCCTTTTACGACGAGCTGTTCTCCGTCGATTGCTACCTGACACGCGAATACGCGCCGATCGACGAGCGCGCCAAGAGCCTGAAGACTCACGTGACGGCCGCGCTCGCGCAGACCAAACACGTGTTCGAGAACTTGAAAGGCCCGATGCCGCGCTCGTTCGTCGAGACCGACATCGGGATCTACAAGGGCTATGCGGAGTACTTGCGGGGCGACGTCGTGAAGATCTTGCAGACGGTGAAGGACCCCGCGCTGCAGAAGTCGACCATCGAGGCAGTGAACAAGCTGGCCGCAGAAGCGCAGGCGATTCACGAGCGGCTGGAGACGTCCGAGCTAACGCGCGCCGACTCGAGCCATGTGCTGGGCGTCGAACGCTACAAGCACTTGCTCTCCGTCCAAGAAGCGCTCGACATCGACCTCTCCGAGCTCGAGAAGATGGCGCAAGCCGATCTCGACAAGAACAAGGCTGCTTATGAGGAGTTGGTGAACAGCGGCATCACGGAGACCCGCCCCAAAGGTGACGACTTGCTCCGAGTCGCTCGCACTCTGGTCGTCGACTCGAAGACGTTCATCGAGAAGAAGAACGTGATCAGCATTCCCAAAGAGGGCAAGCTGCAGGTGCAAGAGTCACCCCCGTACATGCGCTGGAACAGCGCCTTCTTGAACGCGCCCGGCCCGTTCGACCCAGCCAATCTGGTGGCGTTCTACTACATCACGCTGCCCAACCCAGAGTGGAGCACGCGCGAGCAAGAAGAGTACGTGATGTCGTACGGCTCGCTGCTGGCGACCAGCGTGCACGAGGTCTTTCCCGGGCACTTTTTGCAAGGCATGCGCGCACGCCAGGCCCCGACCCGCGCGCAGAAGATGCTCGGCAGCTATTCGTTCATCGAAGGCTGGGCCCACTACACCGAGCAAATGATGGTCGAAGAGGGCTTCGGCGCAGCCACGCCCGAGAACAAGCTCGGGCAGCTCTCCGATGCGCTCCTGCGCAATTGTCGCTTCATCGCGTCGATTGGTCTGCACACCAAGAACATGACGCCGAAAGAGGCCGAAGAGCGCTTCGTGAAGGACTGCAAGCAAGACCGCGCGAACGCCAAACAGCAAGCGGCACGCGGCACCTTCGACCCGGGCTACTTTGCCTATACGCTCGGTAAGCTGCAGATCCTCGAGCTACGCGAAGAGGCCAAAGAGGCGCTCGGTAAGAAGTTCGATCTCAAGAAGTTCCACGACGCGCTGCTCTCGCACGGCAGCCCCCCGGTCCCGTTGATTCGAGACCGGGTGCTGCACGAGATCGGCGCTGCCAAGTAGGCGCTGACTGATCAGGCCTTGCGGTTACGACGACGGCGGGCCAGAGCTGCACCCGCTGTCGCGAGACCGAGCATCATGAAGCCGATGTGGAGATCCGCGCGACCCGGCGCGGCCGAGCAGCCGGCTTCGACGCCCGCCTCCGCGCTGCACTCGTTGCCACTGCACTCGGCCTCGGCGTAGCCCGACACTTCGATGTCGAAGTAGCTCTGAATCTGATCGATGCAGGAGTCGAGGTCGGCCGTGTTGACCCACTGGCCGTTGCAGAAGACTGCGCCTTTCGGATCTTCACAGGAGATTTCACAGCCACCTTGCAGCTCGGCTTTGCAATCGATGTAGCCCTCGGCTTGGCAGTCGATTTGGCAAGAAGCGCTCGCCTCGGCCTTGCACTGACCTTCGCAGGAAGCCTGGCAACCACCCTCGCAGCTCGGCGGCGTGGCTTCGCAGCTCGCGCTACAGGAAGCGCTGCAGTTCGCGCTGCATGAGGCCTGGCACTCGCCGCTGTTACCGTCGCCGGAGCAGGAGGCGTCGCAATCTGCTTCACAACCCGCGCTACATTCGATGCCGCAGTCGAAGCTGCCGGGATCACAATCGAGGTTGCAGCTGGCTTCACAGTCGACATCGCAGCCGACCTCGATGTCGATATCGCAACCACCTTCGCAGCCGATCTGAAGCTCCGCCGAACACTCGACCTCGAAAGCGATCGGCGTGCATGCCGCATCACAGTCGATGTCCAGCTCGACCGTACACTCGACGTCCCCCACGGGCTCGAAGAGAAAGTCGCCGCATGCCTCGAGCGTCTCGGCGCTGGCAGTCTGCGTGATGGCGAACGTGGAAACGACTGCGACCGAAGCGACGAACAAGCGAGCGATGCGCATAATGAAGCTCTCCTTCGAGATTACGGGGTGGGACGCCCATCGTAAGCAAGACGGCATCCAACAAGTGAGATTCACCGAATATGCCCCAAATCTGCAGCGCGGGCACATCGACGAGCTGCCGGGCGTGAATGACGGTTAACGATCAGTAGGGCAAGACTGCCTCAGGCCCGCGTCAGTTGCAGCGTTCCGCCTCGCTCACTCCAGCTTGCTCGGAACTTTCCCGGGTCCATAGCGCGCGATGACGCCGTGCCGCGCGACATTGGGCTTCGGCGTCAGCACGAAATCTCCGCCCACGGCCCAATAAGCACCCGTTTCGTCTGCCCAGACTGCGTGCAGATCGTCGTTCGGTGGGACGGTGAACTCATCCACCCACACGCCCTCCACCATGCGTTGTTTGAGCCCACCCATACCCACAATCGCGGCGGTGCTCGCATCTACGCAGACCACGCCAGTCACGTCGCTGCCGAGTGCCTTGTCCAGGCGTGACCACGAAACGCCATCGTAGTGGAGCACGTCACGCCCGCCGACAGCGTACACGTCCGTCGCGCTGCAACCGTGGACAGTGGTGAGATTACCGTCGGCCAGCGGAGGCTCGCTCTCGAGCGCCCAGGTCTCCCCTTGCTTTCGCCAAATGACGCCGCCTTCACCCACCACGAAGAGGTCGTCCGAGCTCGTGCCCCACACTTTGAACAACGCGCGATTGAGCGCAGCCCCAGGCAGCGGCACGGCCTCGAATGTGTCGCCATCGTAGTGGAGCACCACATCGTCGGGCTCGGTCGCCGCGCCGCCTACCATGCCGCCGACGAGCCAGACGTCATCGGGTGCAAACGCTATCGCGCCCCACAGCGTCGCGCTGGTGCCTGAGTCGAGCTCGCTCGCGCTGACACCGTCCCAATGTGTGACGCGCCCTGCTTCTCCGACGAAGAAGACATCGTTCGCGCTGCTTCCAGCGACCCACCAATACGAGTCGCTGCCACCCACCGGCAGCTCACGCCAAGCGGCACCGTCGAAGTGCAGCGCGAGCGCCTCGAAACCTTCGTTTCGCAGCGGGCCACCGGCCGCGTACAGGTTGGTCGAGCTCAATCCCCACACCGAGAGCAGCGAGCGATCGAGCGTGTCGTCTGGAAACACCGTCGACCAGGCGGGCTCTGACGGCGCCTGCCCTCCACTGCCACCGCCACCCATCGGCTCGTCGTCCGGGCAACCTGCGCCGAGCAACGCGAGCGCCAGCAGCAGGGCACAACAAGGCCGCGTCATGAGCCACCTCCTGCACCACCAGCGCCACGACCGCCTTCGCAGGACTCGCCGGTGACGTAGCCAGCCTTGCAGATGCAAAAGCAGCCTGCGAGCGTCGCCTCCGGTGGCGTCTCGGCTTGGCTGACCGCGGTACAGGCGGTGGTGACGTTCACGATTTTTTCGACCTCGCCTCCCTGCTTGTCCTTGAGCTTGACCTCGAGGGAAAAGTCCCCGCCGAAAATATCCTGGTCGGACCACTTGTTCGAGCAAACGGGAATGTTCGCGTAGACGCTCAAGTTGCCGAGCTCGACGCTGCCCCAGCCCTCGCTGTCCGGCTTCAGGTTGACGGTGCGTGTGTCGAAGCGGACTTGCTGCGAGGTGGGGTCGCGCAATGCGCCTGTCAGGAGCAGGCCGCAGCCCGGCAGATTGCGGGCGCGTGCCCCCACGAAGATGACTCGCCCGCCTTGTGGCGGCTCGATGATGTCGAGCACGGTGCCGTCGGAGATCGGGTAGTCGGCACCGTCAGCGCCATACGCGAAGATCTCGATCTCGGGCGGCGCCGTCTCGTCACCGATGAAGGGGAATTCGCAAGCTGCGGGGGGCGAGCCACCTGCCCCACCGCCGCCTGTGCCGGAGTCACCACATGCGCTCGCCGATGCGATTAGCGCAAGCAACACACATGATCGAACCATCGATGACTTCAGCAATCCGGGCTACTCGCAGACCACGTCATCCGACTTCGGGTAGTAGTAGACGAAGATGTTGCAGTGCTCGTTGCGATCGACCTGTGGACCAAAAGTGTAGCAACAGTCCTGATCGGCCTCCTCGGTCATGTATTTTTCGGCGTCGAAGGCGTTGAGATCTGCGCAGCTGAGCGGCGCCGGCGGCTCGGACCACTGGAAGTCGCAGGTGTAAAACACGCCGCCGTTCGCGGGGATCGTGGCGAGGCTCTCGCCGCGCGCCATCTCCGGCTCCTGCCAATCGGTGGATGCGTAGAACTTCCCGTCCGCGTCGGGCTCGGTGGCGATGCCGTCCCAGGTGTACATCTCGAACCCTTTGCCGCGGCTGTGGAAGTGGCCGTTGGCGCCGACCACCGTCACAGGGTCCGCGCTGCCGATCTGGCAGCCTCCGAAAAACTGAGGCTCGGGGTTGCCCTGGCACACGCGAATGCTCTGCTTGGTGGCGAATACGGTGCCCATCTCGTGGACGATCTCCTCTTCAGGCATGTGCCAGAAGTTCACCAACACCTGGCCCGACCCGTCGGGGGTCTGCTTGGTGGTGGCGTTCACGAAATGGGACTGCAGCATGATCCATTCGTCAGGGTTCAGCTTGTTGGCGACCCCTTCCGGAAACTCCCAGTCGAGGGTGCCGTCGATCTGCGTGTTGGCGATCAGCGGCCAGTCGGCCCAGTTGGTGCTCTTGAAACAGGGCCCACCTTTGGCGTCGGGCGCGGCGTCGGCGCTCAGATAGGGGCTCTTTTCGGGGTTCATGCCGCCTTCGGCCTCCGAGGTGAGCGTCTTCACGCGAAAGATGTTCATGTGATGCGAGCCATCGTTCTGAAACGCCTGCACACGATGCAGATTGAACGGCTTGCTCTCGTCCAGACCGGCCTGCTTGAGCAGCTCGCTGACCTTGAAGAAGAAGCAGTTCTGCACTTCTTTTCCGGCGGGCACAGGTTGCTCGCCGGTGCCGATCTGGACACCTTCACCAGCGGGCGGCGCGACCAGATCTTCGTTCGGGTTCGGGTTCGGGTTCGTCTCTTCCGGGCAACCGCCCAGCAGTGCGACCACGGAAACCACGAAAGCCAGCTGACCAACTCGTTTCATCACGCCCTCCAGAAAGTCTGTCGACGACCAAGCAAGAACCGGGCTCGACGCTTGTACGTCGAGGGCCACAGGCTTGTTCCCTCGATCCGAGGCGGCTCGCAATGACCGGGCTCTGCTAAGGTGAGCCACCATGGCGCAACGCAAAGGGTGCGGAAAGCATATCGAGCTCGCATCCAACGACTCGGTGAAGATCACGCAGTGCGGCTGCGGCAGCGTTCACCTGACGCTCTTCGCCAATGGCATCACCGTCCGGCTGGGCGGTGACGCCTTGAAGAACGTCACCCGCGGCCTGATGACGGCGCTCGACAAAGTCGAAGACGCCGAATCTGTCTGCGTCAACTGATTTGCTCGGCGGCTGTGCCAGCCCCCCCCCGACGCGGGTAAACCGCGATCGGGGCCCCACCCCACTTGCTTCGCATCGCGGAAGAGCGTCCGATCAGCGCTTGGCGACTTCGATGTAGTTGCGCTCGAGCTCGCCGGTGTAGATCTGCCGCGGCCGGCCGATCTTGGTCGAGGTGTTCTCGTGCATCTCTTTCCAATGGGCGATCCACCCGGGGAGACGGCCGATCGCGAACAACACAGTGAACATGTTGGTGGGGAAGCCGAGCGCCCGGTAGATGATGCCGCTGTAGAAGTCGACGTTCGGGTAGAGCTTGCGATCGATGAAGTAGGAGTCGCTGAGCGCCGCCTCTTCGAGCCGCTGCGCGATGTCGAGCAGCGGGTCTTTGATGCCGAGCTTCTTCAACACGCGGTCGGCGGCGCCTTTGATGATCTTCGCGCGCGGGTCGAAGTTCTTGTAAACGCGGTGGCCGAAGCCCATCAGGCGAAAGTTGGACGTCTTGTCCTTCGCCAGTTTGACGAACTTGGTCACGTCGCCGCCATCTTGGTGGATCTGCTGCAGCATCTCGACCACCTCTTGGTTGGCGCCGCCGTGGAGCGGGCCCCAAAGCGCCAAGATGCCGGCGGCGATGGAAGCGAACAAATTCGCCTGCGAGCTGCCCACGAGACGCACCGTCGATGTCGAACAGTTCTGCTCGTGGTCTGCGTGCAGGATGAACAACAAATTCATGGCATCGCGGATGTCCGGGTCGGGGTGGTACGGCTCGGCCGGCACGCTGAACATCATGTTCAAAAAATTCGAGCAGTAATCGAGGTGATTCTGCGGATAGACGAACGGCTGCCCGATCGATTTCTTGTACGAGTACGCCGCGATGGTGGGCACCTTCGCGAGCAAGCGCGCGATGGTGATATCGAGGATCTCGCCGCTCTTCTCGTCGAGCGAGTCGGGGTAATAGCTGGACAGCGAGCACACCATCGAACTCAAGATCGCCATCGGGTGCGCCGTCGACGGGTAACCGTCGAAGAAGCGCTTCATGTCCTCGTGGATGAGGCTGTGGCGTGTGAGCAGCGTGGTGAAATTCTCGAGCTCCGTCTTGTTCGGCAGCTTGCCGTAGATCACGAGGTAAGCGACCTCGACGAACGACGAGTTGTCGCCAAGCTGCTCGATCGGATAGCCGCGGTAGCGCAAGATGCCGCGCTCACCATCGAGGAAGGTGATCGCGCTGGTCGTCGACGCCGTGTTCATGAACGCGGGGTCGAGCGTGACGTAGCCAGTTTTCGCGCGTAGCGAAGCGACGTCGAGGGCTCGTTCGTTTTCCGTTCCTTCGACCACCGGCAAGTCGATGGTCTCTTCCTTCCCCCCGATGTCCAGCGTCACTTTGGCGGGCTGCGGCACACGGCCTCCTTCAATACTCGGCATGCGATTCAGAAACAGACAGGCGTGCGACCCAAGAATGGTGCAAGCGGCGCAGAAGCTATCACGACAGAACCGCCGCTCGCCCAGCAAACACGCTCTCTGTTAGTACTGGCGACAAGTGGCCTCGGAAGACCCTCTTGATCCGGCTCAGCAAGGGATTGCCGAGCGTTTTGATCCGGCTCAGCAAGGGATTGCCGAGCGTTTTGATCCGGCTCAGCAAGGGATTGCCGAGCGTTTTGATCCGGCTCAG
>Ga0163144_10020727_pt1 | contig 13118 bp, 10 predicted proteins | sample OliLak19BULKMAT1_FD_123175 | JGI IMG/M metagenome (GOLD analysis project Ga0163144, IMG submission 123175) | Freshwater microbial mat bacterial communities from Lake Vanda, McMurdo Dry Valleys, Antarctica - Oligotrophic Lake LV.19.BULKMAT1 | ecosystem: Environmental > Aquatic > Freshwater >...
CCGACGACGCGGGCGCGCAGGCGGTCGTCGAGTGCCTGGTGCACGCCGTGGGCGACCTCACCTACGAGGCGCGGCAGGCGCTCTACCTCGCCGCCCACGCCGCCGATCACCTGCCGGTCGCGCGGCTGTTCCTCGACGCGTCCCCGCCGACGGCGTCCGAGCACGAGCTCGAGGTCGCGCTGGCGCCCCAGCGCCCGCTGCGCCCGCAGGATCGCCCGCTCAGCCTCGGCGAGCGCAAGTCCCTCGCGCGCTCGGTGCGACGCGAGGTGCTGGTCCCGATGCTGCGCGATCCGCACCCGGACGTGATCGTGATCCTCCTCGACAACACGCACCTCACCGAGACCGACGTGGTCACGATCGCCGCGCTCCGGCCGTCGGTGCCGGCGAGCCTGGTGCTGATCGCGCGCCACTCGCGGTGGAACGTCCGCTACCAGGTCAAGCGCGCGCTCGTGCTCAACCCGTACACGCCCACCCACCTCGCCGTTCGCCTCGCCACGACCTTGCGGCGCTCCGATCTCGTCGACCTGGCGCGCGATCTTTCGCTGCCGGCGATGCTCCGCGCTCACGCAGCAGAGCTGCTGGCCTGGACCCGCCTCCCGCAGCCGAGCTGATCAGCTCTTCTTGCGACGGGCCGCCACGACCTCGGCGTCCTCGATGTCGTCCTCGCCGGACGCGGCCTCGAGCTCGCGGAGCTTGGCGCGCGCGGCCGCCAGCTCCTGGGCCTTCGCGTCCTTCTCCTTGTCCTTCTTGCGGCTGACCTCGATATCGTCCTCGTTGCCGGACGCCCGCTTGAAGTTGCGGATGCTGCGGCCGAGCGAGTCCCCGATCTGCGGCAGCTTTCCAGCGCCGAAGATCAGCAGAACGATGAGGAGGATGACGAGCAGCTCGCCCATACCGGGCATGACGGGGCTCCTGAAGCGGTGGCCCGCACCGTAGCACAAAAGTTGAGACCCATCCGGACCCCTCTTATCGTCGGAGGATGCGGACGCTCGCTCCACTCGTGTTCCTGCTCGGCGTCGCGGCCCCGGCGACCGCGGAGGCGGAGGAGACGCGGGAGGCGGGGGTCCAGGCCGAGGAGCCGGGGCCTGACGCGGCCGGCCGTGACGCGCTCGATCAGCAGCTGGGTGGACGACGCGCGGTCCGCGGCTGCCCGGTGGACTCGGACTGCCGGCCGCCCCACGAGCGGCTGCGCGACTTCGAGCTCGAGGCGTTCCCGCCCTTGGGCAGCGAGCCCTGGATGGACGGCGGGGACCTGGTCGACGGCGCGCTGGCCGGCGACGCGCCGGTGGCCGCGAAGGTCGACAAGCCCAGCGAGCTGCGTCCGGACCAGCCGTGGCTCGACGACCTGGTGATGCCCGACCTGCCGGTGACCTGGGACCGCCGCGTGATCGACTACCTGGTCTTCTACAAGGAGGACAAGCGTGGTCACCACATCATGGAGGACTGGCTCGAGGAGCAGGGCCAGTACGGCGAGATGATCACCGCCTACCTCAAGGACGCGGGCCTGCCGCTCGACCTGCTCTACGTCGCGATGATCGAGTCGTCCTACGACCCGTACACGTACTCGCGCGTGGGCGCGAGCGGGCTGTGGCAGTTCATGCCCGAGGGCGGCGAGATCTACGGCCTGCAGCAGGACCGCTGGGTCGACGAGCGCAACGATCCGATCCGCTCGACCGAGGCGGTGCTCGACTACTTCGCGGATCTCCACCAGCGGTTCGGCGACTGGCCGCTCGCGCTCGCCGCGTACAACGCCGGCTACGGCGCGGTGATCCGCGCGATCGCCCGCTACAACACCAACGACTTCTGGGCGCTGCTCGACCTCGAGAACGCGCTGCCGTGGGAGTCGTCGATCTACGTGCCCAAGGCGATCGCCGCGGCGATCGTCGGCCACAACCGCGAGGCGTTCGGGTTCGGCAAGGTGAAGGTCGAGAAGCAGGAGACGTGGGACGACGTCACCGTGCCGAAGTCGGTGACGTTCGGCGTGATCGCCAAGGCGGCCGGCTGCACCAGCGACGATCTCGTGCGACTCAACCCGCACCTGCGCAAGCACCGCACCCCGCCAGGCAAGCAGTGGGTGGTCCGCGTGCCCAAGGGCGGCGGCGATCAGTTCGCGACCAAGTTCGCGCAGCTCCGCGGCGACTGGGACGGCTACGACGCGTACGTGGTCTCGCACGGCGAGCGATTCGAGGACATCGCGACCGAGCTCGGGATCTCCAAGCAGAAGCTGATGAAGCTCAACGAGCTCGACAGCGAGGCCGACATCGCCGGCGGGACGGTGCTGGTCGTGCCGGAGATCAGCGAGGAGCAGCGGGCCAAGAACGTCGAAAAGGCGAAGGCGTCGCTGTACAGCTCCGGCGTCGATCAGCAGGAAGGCGAGCCGTTGATCGTCGCCGTGCCCGACAAGGACGCGTTCGTCGAGGATCGTCGCCGCGTGTTCTACCGCGTGGTCACCGGCGATCAGCTCGGCGCGATCGCCCAGGCGATGGACGTCAAGCGCAAGGACCTCGCGGCGTGGAACGGCCTCGAGCGCGACGCCAAGCTGCACCCGCGGATGATCCTGCAGGCGTGGCTGCCCGAGGAGTTCGACGCGGCGGCGGCGCACGTCGCGCTGCTCGACGAGACCCGGATCATCGTGGTGACGCGCGGCTCGAAGGAGCACCTCGATCTCGCGGAGGCGCGGACCGGGCGCGAGCGGATCGAGTACACGGCGAAGAAGGCGGAGTCGTTCGAGACGATCGCGAAGAAGTTCGGGCTGACCTCGCGCGACCTCGCGCGGATCAACCAGCGCAGCTACCAGACGGTGGTCGACAAGGGCGAGACGATCATCGTCTACAAGGTCGTCGACCGGACCCGCTCGGATCGCGCCGAGAAGCAGTGGAAGGCCGCGCCGAAGAAGCACAAGGGCAAGGCCAAGGCGAAGCCGAAGAAGGGCGAGAAGTCGGCGGCCGCGGTCGAGGCGGTCGAGGTGGTGGAGGAGGGCGAGGAGGCGGAGGAGGAGCTGGCGGCGGTGGACGAGGTCGCGGCGCCCGTCGGGCCGGCGACCATCCCCGAATAGCGCGACACGGATGTCAGTGCGGCCCGCGGAAGTCCGCGAGATCGCATGTGGCACTGGTGGTGCAATATCTGCCCGCCGTGCGCACCCTGCTCCTCGCGATCCTGCTGACCGGCTGCTGGCCCGAGGAGGACATCGTCCTGCTCGACGAGCGGTTCGAGGGCGACTGGGGGGCACGGTGGCTGGTCAGCGGCGGCGTCACCCAGGTCGAGACCGTGCACCCGGGCGAGCGCGGCGTGATCTTCGACAACGAGACGTGGATGGACGTGCCACTCGCGGCGACGATCTACGACACGTTCTCGGACGGCCTGTGGATCGAGTACACGTCGACGTGCGGCGGCGCGCCGCTCGTGACGCTCACCCCGGAAGGCGCGACGTACCGGATCCGGCTCGATCTTCCAGCGGCGCCCAGCGACCTGCGCGAGGACGGCGCGTTCGAGCTGGTCCACCTCAGCCTGCCGCCGACGCTCGTCGACGACCCGTGGGGCAGCGAGCCCGACGTCACGATCGACCGCCTGCGCGTCGCGGTCGGCTACACGAGCTCGGACTGCATCCTCGACAACCTGCGGCTGATGCAGCCGGCGGTGGACTATGCGTACTAGCGTCGCCGCGCTCGTGCTCCTCTCGCTCGCCGCCACCGCGCGCGCCGAGGAGGTCGCGGAAGCGCCGCCGCCACCGCCGCCGGCCACGCCCGACTGGATGATGTCCGTCGGCGGGATCGTGCGCGCCACCGCGCGCGACGGCGACGCGGCCGGGCACCTCGCGGAGCTCGAGGAGTACGGCTACACCACGAAGTCGCCGGCGATGGTCGGCGTGCGCGGCGATCTCTCGTACGGCCGCGCGCCGATCGTCGATCTCGGCGTGGCGTGGGCGTGGGCCCGCGGCACGTTCGCGAAGGGCCCGCTGGTCGACGACCCCGATCAGGTCACCGGGAGCACGCTCGAGCTCGGCGCGTTCGCGCGCGTCCACTGGGGCCGCCGCGACGCCAAGGTCGCCGCCGAGCCGCGCGCCGAGGTCGGCGTGTCGCGGGCGAGCGTCGCGCTGCGCGGCGTGACCCGGCGGCGCGTCGGGCTGTACACGCGGATCGGGCTCGACGTCCGGCTCGGCGTCAAGAAGGCGGGCGTCGTGCTGTCCGTCGACTACACCGCGCAGCATCGCGGCGACGACATGGACCTCGACGTCCCGACCGGCGGCGTCACGTTCGGCGCGTCGTTCTACTGGCGCCGCTGGCCGTAGTCTGCGGACCGCACGCGAGCGTCCCGATTTTCGCTACCACCCGGGCGGGCATCAACCTCGCGCGGGCAGCCGGCACGCGCCGGTGGCGGCCTGACGCGCGTGTAGCTCGCCTTGCCGCGCAGCGACTCGGAGGCGCGCAGGCCGCGTGCCGCGGCGGTGGTGCGGCGTCGGCGCCGGGTATCAACCCCGGTCCGGATCTTCGAGGATCTTCGAACTCACCTCCGCCGCGCGAGCTCGTCCGCGAACTGGCGCAGGTACTTGTGCGTCTCGGTGTCGTCCGCCAGGCCATCGCGGATCTCGGCGGCGAGGCGACGCGCCTCGTCCTTCTTACCGCGCGCCCACTCGGCCTCGGCGAGCTCGATCCGGTACTGGGTCGCGAAGTCGATCTCGGCGAGCGCCTGGAGCGCCGCGACCGCGGTCTCCAGCGTGGCGACCGCCGCGTCGTGCTGGCCGGCGAGGCGTTGGCACACGCCGAGGCCACCGCGCGCCGCGGCGCCCACGAAGCGGTCGGCGTCCCCGGCGTCCGAGAGCCGGACGATGCGCTCGAACATCGGCGTCGCGCGGTCACAGCGGCCGGCGAGGCGGAACCCATCGGCGGCGTTGTAGGCCAGCTTCGCCCACTGCCGCTGATCCTGGAGGTGGTCGTAGATCTCGAGCGCGACCTCGTACGCGGCCGTGCCGGCCTTCGCGTCGCCGCCGCTGAACGCGATGTTGCCCTGCAGCTCGAGCACGCGCGCCAGCTCGGGGTCGTCGGCCGGCAGCCGCTGCTTCGCGATCGCGACCGCGCGATCGATCCGCGCGCGCGCCTCTGGCGTCGAGAAGTTTCCGCCCTCGGTCTCGAAGGTCGCCACCTCGGCGAGCTCGGCCATCAGCGCGATCGAGTCCGCGCCCTCGACGCGCTCGATCGCCGCGAGCGCGTCCTCGATGACCGCGAGCTGGCCTTCGTCGCCACGGAGCTGGCGCCACAACGCGTGCTTGATGACGGCGTCGAGGTACAGGATGTTGTCGGTGCCGTCGGCCTTGCGCACCTCGGTCACCTGCGCGTGATAGGCGATCGCTCGGTCGCCGTTGCCGAGGTCCCAGTGCGCGTGGGCCAGGCAGAGCAGCGCGCTGTCGAGCTCGGTCACCGAGTCCAGGGCGCGCGCCTTGGCCACCGCCGGCTCGCACGCCGCGACCGCGCCCTCGAGGTCGCCGCGGTCCTGCAGGATCCCCGCGGCCGTGACGTCGACGGTGAGGTGCGCCGAGGGGTGGCCGCTGCGCGTCGCGGCCGAGCGCGCGAGGCCGAGCAGATCGTCGGCCGCCTGGTCGTCGCCGGCGCGGCTGGCACGGTAGGCCGCCCACGACCACGCCTTCGCGGCGAGGAAGCTGTCGCCGATCTGCTCGGCGAGCACCGCGGCGCGGCGCGCGGCGTCGCGCGCCAGGTCGGTCGGGATGCCGCTCGACACCGCGACGTCGTGCCAGGCCTGCGCGGCGAGCCCGAGGTCGCCGCTCGCCTCGAGCTCGTCGGCGAGCGCCGGGCCGTTCCGCGCGATGTAGTCCCAGTGCTGCGCGTCGGTCTCGACGTGGAGCTTCGCCGCGCGCGCCGCGAGCGCCGGATCGGCGGTGTGGGACTCGGACGCCGCCCGCACGGCGTCCGCCGTGCAGGCCTGCGCCGCGAGCGCGTTGCCCGCGGCGGTCTGCGCGGTCACGCCGGCCATCGAGTCGATCGCGCCGAGCATGCCGAGCGCCGCGCTCATCGCCTCGAGCTGCTGGTCGAGACATCGCTCGCGCGTCGCGGTCACCGCCGCGCGGTCGACCTTGCGCGCCGCCGCCTCGCACACGTCGATCCGCATCTGCTTCCACGCGGCCGCGCGATCATCGAGGCGGCGCCGGACGTCGTCGGCGAGCGTGGCGCTGCCGGCCTTCGTGACGGCCGCGTGCACCGCGTCGCGACGCGCCGGCGCGTACAGCTCGTCGATCGCGCGGCCGGCGCTGGCGCACTTCGACGGCGCCTCGCCGCCGGTCAGCATCACCGCCCCGACCGTGCCCGCGGCGACCACCGCGACCCCGACGCCGACGGGGATCCACCACCGCCGTCGCGGCGCCAGCGCCGCCAGCAGCGCGCGCAGGTCGTGGTGGCGCTCGGCGGGGTCGCGCGCCAACCCACGGCGCAGCGTCTGCGCGATCGCGCGCGGCATCGCGCCCGCGGCGGGAGCCTCGATGCGCCCGCCGAGCACCGCGCCGCGGATCGTGTCCAGGCTGTAGCCGGCGAACGGTCGCGCGCCGACCAGCGCCTCCCACAGCGCGACGCAGAACCCGAACTGGTCCGTGGCGGGCGTGATCTCGCCGCCGGAGAACTGCTCCGGCGCCATGTACGCGGGCGTGCCCACCACGTCGCCGCGGGTCATCGAGCCGTGGGGGCTCTGCCCGCTGTCGCCGATCGGCAGGTCCGAGAGGTTCGACAGCCGCGCGAGGCCGAAGTCGGTGACCCGGACGGTGCCGCCCGACTCGACGAGCACGTTGGCCGGCTTGAAGTCGCGGTGGACGAGGCCGGCGTCGTGCGCCGCCGCGAGCCCGCGCCCCGCCTGCAGGTACAGCGCGACGATCGCCCGGCGGTCGAGCGCGCGCGCGCGGATCCATTCGTCGATCGTGGCGCCGTCGACGTGCTGCATGACGATGTACAGCTGATCGCCGTCGACGCCGACGTCGAAGATCGACACGACGTTGGGATGCGTGAGCCGGGCCAGCGCCTGCGCCTCGCGGCGCAGCCGCTCGCGCATCGCCTCGCGCACGTCGCCGATCCGCTCGCGCACGACCTTGATCGCCACCGTCCGCCCCAGCTCGGGATCCTGCGCCGCGAACACCACGCCCATCCCGCCCGCGCCGAGCCGCCGCAGCACGCGGTAGCGCCCGATCGTCGTCGGGTCGCGGCCCGACGCCTCGTCGATCGGGGCGCTCGACGCCACCGTCGAGACGACGCCGACGTCGTCGTTGTCGCTCACGGTTTCCCGCGCTTCGGTCCACGGGGCCCGCCGCGCGCCATCTTCACGATCGTGTGATACGCCGGCGGCTCGACGGGCTGCACGCTCAGCCGCGGCCACTTCATCAGCATCATGTTGCCGAGGCTCTTGCGCGCGCGCAGCACCGACAGCGGCAGCACCTGGGGGAACTTCTCGGCGAACTCGACCTCGACGCAGATCCACCGCGGCTCGTCACGCTGCGCCTTGGCGTCGTAGTACGGGCTCGCCGGATCGAACTGGGTCTCGTCGATGACGCCGGTGCGCGCGACCCGCGCCAGCCCCGCGACGCCGGTCGGATCGGTGCTCGAGTGATAGAACAGCACCGCGTCGCCGACGGTCATCTGATCGCGCATCAGATTGCGCGCCATCGGGTTGCGCACGCCGGTCCACGGCTCGACGTGGACGCGCGCGAGGTCGTCGATCGAGAACGTCTCGGGCTCGGTCTTCATCAGCCAGTGCTTCACACCATCTCCATCGGTCGCAGCGTGCGGACCTCGAGATCCGCGGACACGGCGCGGACCTCGTCGAGGAACCCGGCGACGTTGACGTTGAGCGAGAACCCGGTCGGCGCATCGAGCGGCCGGAAGAAGTCGTCCCAGTGGTGCGGCACGACCACGCGCGGCGTGATCCGCGCGCACAGGCGCTGCAGGTACCGCGACGTGAACCGCCGCCCGGCGATCCCGGCGAGCAGATAGTCGACCTCCTGGCGTGGGATCTCGTCGTCGATCAGATCGCACGAGCCTTGGTGGTAGAAGCTGGTCCCGGCGACGTCGATGCGGATGCCCCAGACCTGGCCGCACCGGTAGCGCCGCGGCGTGAGGTCGTCGAGGTGCTCGCACGCCAGCTCGCCGTCGGCGGGGGTCCACAGCCCGAGCGCGAGCTTCGAGTGCCGGCTCGGCACGAACTGGACGCGGAACGGGCCGAGCTCGTACGGCTGGTGCGGCGTCACCTCGATCGCGCGCTCGGCACACCCGTGCAGCGCCATCAGGTTGCGGAGCGACGCCGAGCCGTAGACGTCGCAGCCGAGCGCGGCGGCGATCACCGGCGCGTCCATCGCGTGATCGAAGTGGGTGTGGCCGATCAGGATCGCGCTGGCGCGCGGGACGTGGTGCGCGATCGCCGCGTAGCGCGGCGCCGCGGGCCGCCGGGAGATGACCGCGCCGAACGGCACGCGCGTCAGGTACGGATCGATCAGCACGACCGTGTCCTGGTAGCTCAGCCGGAATCCCGAGGTGCCGAGCCACGTCAGCTCGAGGCCCGCGGGGAGATCGTGGCGCGCGGGTGACCACGCGACGTCCGCGACCGCCGCGGCGTCGGCGCGCTGCTGCGGTGCGCGTCGCGCCGCGTACGCGATCGCGGCGCCGAGGTGACCGAGCGGGCCGAGCATGCAGCCATGGTGCCCGATGTCTGGTAATGATCCCACCCATGGCACACAAGCTCCCCGAACTTCCGTACGCCAAGGACGCGCTGGCGCCGGTGATCTCCGCCGAGACCATCGACTACCACTACGGCAAGCACCACCAGGCGTACGTCAACAACCTCAACAACCTGATCCCGGGGACGAAGTTCGAGAGCCTGTCGCTCGAGGACACGATCAAGCAGTCGCACGGCGCGATGGCCGAGAAGCCGGTGTTCAACAACTCGGCGCAGGTGTGGAACCACACGTTCTACTGGCACTCGCTCGCGCCGGGCGCGGGCGGCGAGCCGACCGGCGCGATCAAGGCGGCGATCGACAAGTCGTTCGGCGCGTTCGCGGACTTCAAGGAGAAGTTCTCGAAGGCGGCGGCGGCGCAGTTCGGCAGCGGCTGGGCGTGGCTGGTCAAGACCACCGACGGCGGCCTCACGATCGAGACCACCTCGAACGCGGACACGCCGTTCGCCACAGGCAAGACCTGCGTCCTGACGATCGACGTCTGGGAGCACGCGTACTACGTCGACTATCGGAACGCCCGCCCCAAGTACATCGAGGAGTACTGGAAGCTGGTGAACTGGGACTTCGCGAACAAGAACTTCGGCTAGTGAGCGCGTTCGTCGGGCGGGCGCGCGAGCTGGATCGGCTCGAGCGCTTGCTCGATCAGCCGGCGCAGCGGATCGCGCTGATCCACGGCGAGGCTGGCGTCGGCAAGTCGCGGCTGGTCCGCGAGCTGGCGGCGCGCGCCTCGGCGCGCGGTGCGGCGGTGCGGCTGGGGCGGTTCGTCGAGAGCGACGGCGCCCCGCCGTTCGCGGGGTGGATCGAGGCGCTCGGCGGGCTGCCCGCGGCGGGCGGGCTCGGCTCCGCCGCGGAGGCGGCTCGGGTGGGCGAGGCCGTCGCGGCCGCGCTGGCAACCGCGGCGCCCGTGCTGCTCGTCCTCGAGGATCTGCACTGGGCGGACCGGGACTCGCTGCGACTGCTCCGCCACGTCGTGCGCGCGGCGCCGCCGGCGTGGATCGTCGGCACCGTCCGGGATCCGGACGTCGACGCCGGGCGCAACGAGGCGCTCGACGAGCTCGGCGCCGAGCTGCGCCGCGACGACGCGGCGGAGGTGATCGCGCTGAAGCCGTTCGCCGAGGACGAGCTCGGCGCGTTGCTCGAGGCCGAGGGCGGGCGGCCGGTGCCGCAGGCGATCGTTCGCGCGATGCTCGGCGAGACCGCGGGCAACGCGTTCTACGCGCGCGAGGTGTTCCGTCACCTGATCGACGAGGGCCTGCTGATCGATCGGCCGCAGGGCTGGACCGCGGATCGCGCGCTGGTCGAGCTCGGGCTGCCGCCCGGCGTGCGGCAGGTGGTCCGCCGCCGCGCGGCGAGGCTCGGCGACGCCACTCGCGCGCTCCTCCAGGTCGCGGCCGCGCTCGGCGGCGAGCCCGGGTTCGACGTGCTCGCGGAGGTCGCCGGGCTCGGTGACGCCGACGCCGTGGCCGCGGTCGACGAGGCGCTGGCCGCGGGGCTCCTCCGGCCCGCGCGCCCGGGCGCGTACGGGTTCGTCCACGCGATCGTCCAGCGCGCGCTGCTCGAGGAGCTGTCTCCGGAGCGGCGGGCGCGGCTGCATCGCCGGATCGCCGAGGCGCTGGCGGCGCGTCGTGGCGGCGATGTGGCCGGCGCGATCGCGGCGCAGTACCTCGCGTCGCGCGCGCTGCCGGGCGCGTCGGCGGGCGTGGCGTTCGCGCGGGCGGCCGCGATCCAGGCCCGCGCCGCGGCCGCGTTCGATCGCGCGGCCTCGGCGTGGGAGACGGCGTGCGCGCTGGGCGCGGGCGAGCCCGGCCTCGGCGAGCTGCTCGGCGAGCGCGCCGTCGCCGAGGCCGAGGCGCTGCGCCTCGACGCTGCCGCGGTCACCGCCGCCGACGCGTGCGACCGCCTGCTCTCCGAGGGCGCGGCGCCCGCCGCGGTCGCGTCGATCCTCGAGCGCGTGGCGCGCGAGCTCCGCGCCGGCGGCGGGGCGCGCCCCGGGTGGGAGCCGCTCGTCCATCGCGGCCTCGCGTTGATCGGCGAGGCGCGCGATCGCACGTGGGCACGGCTGCGCCTGCTCGCCGAGGAGTTCGTGCCGGTGATGGCCGGGCCGGTGTTCGTGTCGCGGCTGGCGCCGTTCGACCCCGACGCGGTGGCGATCCTGCGGGCGACCGGCGACGAGGACGACTTCGCGCTCACCGTCGACGCTCACCACGGCCGGACCCTCGACGAGACCGAGGCGATCCTGCGGGCGATCCGCGGGTGGTCGCGGCCCGCGGCGATCCTCCGCGCCGGCGACGCGTGCGTGCGCGATCTGTTCTTCCTCCACGATCGCTACCGCGAGGTCATCGATCGCGGCGACGAGCTGCGCGCGATCGCCGAGCGGGCGGGCGCGGTCCCGGCGCAGGTCTCGGCGCTCGCCGTTCTGGGCAACGCGCGCGTGGTGCTCGGCGAGATCGAGGCGGCGCGGACCGCGGCGGCGCGCGCGGCCGAGCTCGCGTCCCGGCTCGGCGCGCTGACCCGCATGCACCGGATCGCGCCGACCGCCAACGCGGTGACGATCGGCTACCTCGTCGGGTGCGACTGGCTCGACGTGATCGCCGAAGTCCGCCGGTTCGCGCACGATCCCGCGGCGGCGCGGACGCCGTGGGGCCTGGTCGCGATCAACCTCGCCACGCTCGGCACCGCGATGGGCGGCGCGGTCGACGACGCGCTCACGATGATCGATGCGGTCGCGACGATCTTGTCGCGCGCGCCCGCGTCGATGGTCGAGCGCGGCACCGGGCGCGACTGCGCCGCGACCGCGCTGTGGCACCTGGTCGTCGATCACTCCCGCGCGATCGACGCGCGCGTCACCGAGCCGGCGCGTGCGCTGCTCGCGATCTGCGCGCGGGACGCCGCCGAGATCCCCGACGCGTCGGCGCCGGTGTCGTGCCGCGAGCTGACCGAGGCGCGGATGCGCGTGCTGCTCGGGGAGCCGGCGGGCGCCGCGTTCGAGGCTGCGCGGGAGCGGTTCGCGCGCGACGGCCGCGTCCCGCTGGCGGCGATCGTCGATCACGACGAGGCGTGGGCGGGCCGCAAGGAGCTGATCGATCGCGCGGCCACGGCGTTCGATCGCCTGGATCTCGGGCCATGGCGCGAGCGGGTGGCCTGGCTGCGCGGCCAGCCCGCCCCGGCTCCCGCGGGGCTGTCGCCGCGGGAGGCCGAGGTCCTGGGCCTGCTCGCCCGCGGCCTGGCCAACAAGGAGATCGGCGCGCGGCTGTTCATCAGCGTCGCGACCGTCGAGCGCCACGTCGCCAACATCTACGCGAAGATCGGCACGCGCGGCCGGGCCGCCGCCACCGCGTACGCCCTGAAGCACGGCCTCGCGTAGCCCGACCATGTAGCCGGGCGGGGCGCCGAATGGCGGTTTTCCTGGATATCGGGCGCGCCCGCGGATGCCGCAGGGTGCACGGAGGAGGAACCCACCGATGCCCGAGATCACGATCCACCAGGTCCGACTCGCCTACGACGACGCCGGCGCCGGCGCGCCCCCCATGCTGTTCGTGCACGGCTGGTCCGGCGACCGGACGAACTTCGCGCCGCAGGTGGCGCACTTCGCGCGCGCGCACCGCTGCGTCGCGCTCGATCGCACCGGCCACGGCGAGAGCGATCGCCCCGACGGCCACCGCTACACGATCCCGGCGATGGCTGACGAGCTGATCGCCGCGACCCGCGCGCTCGGGCTCCATCGCCCGGTGCTGGTCGTGCACAGCCAGGGCGCGCTCGGCCTCGAGGTCGCGGCGCGCGCGCCGGACCTGCTCGCCGGCCTCGCGCTGATCGACGCGCCGCTGTTCGCCGGCGCCGAGGTCGAGGCGCACTTCCGCGACATGGCGACCGGCCTGCGCACCCCGCAGTGGCGCGACGTCGTCGCCGCGTGCGCGGACGCCGTGGTGCTGCGGCCGGGCACCGACGCCGACACCCGCCGCTACGTCCTCGACCAGGTGTGCGCGAACCCGCAGGCGCTGCTCGCCGACACCTGGCAGGCGTTCGTCGAGCACGATCCCGCGCCGGCGGCGGCCGCGTACCGCGGCCCGCTGCTCCACGTCCAGGCGTCGATGCCGCTCGATGCCGTGCGCCTGCGCGCGCTGTGCCCGCAGGTGATCACAGAGCGGATCGAGGGCACCGGCCACTTCGTACAGCTCGAAGAGGCCGCTCGGGTGAACGCGATCCTCGACGACTTCGTCACTCGCTGCGCACGCTGATCCCGAAGTCGACCTCGTGGATCGCGCCGGCCTCCGGATCGACGAGCAGCACGCCGTCCGCGCGATAGGCGACCGCGTACTCGAGCAGCTGCCGTCGCGTCGCCGCGGTGGCGAGGTTCGGCGCGTGGTCGCCGGTCTTGACCTCGGCGACCAGCCGGCGGCCA
>Ga0163144_10020728_pt1 | contig 13117 bp, 9 predicted proteins | sample OliLak19BULKMAT1_FD_123175 | JGI IMG/M metagenome (GOLD analysis project Ga0163144, IMG submission 123175) | Freshwater microbial mat bacterial communities from Lake Vanda, McMurdo Dry Valleys, Antarctica - Oligotrophic Lake LV.19.BULKMAT1 | ecosystem: Environmental > Aquatic > Freshwater > Lake...
CTGTCCTGGGGGAGGAGGCACGCGCCTCCTCCCCTCAAAAAGCAAAGCTTTTTGAGCCTCCCCTCCACGCGGCGGCTCCGCCGATTTCGACAGCTGGTGTTTCACACCACCCCCCTAGCCGGGCTCAGCGACAAGCGCGCGTGACGTAATCGACGAGCCGCTCGATCCCCGCGTGAAAAGTGGGCGGCTCCGTCAACAAGCTCACGATCGCGAAAGGCTCGGTCTCGAAGTCGTAGAACCAGCCGGGCTGTACCAGCACGGACTCGTGTTCGAGAAGCCCGAGCACCAGCTCTTCTTCACTTTGCACGCTCGGCAGGCGGAGCACGGCGTTCCAACCTCCCTCTGCATCGAGCGGGTTCAGCGGAGCCGCGCGCGTCGCCTGCTCGAGCCAGCTCGCGTTTTCTCTGCAGCGAGCAAGCATCGCAGCGGTGGTGGCGGAGTGAGCCCGGAGGATGGCCGGCAGCGCGGCCTGAACGGGCGTGCTCACGGATAGGAACGTGTCGGCGATCAGCTCCAGCCTTTCGCGCGCTTCACGCCGTTGTGGTTCCGGTCCCCCGATCAACGTCCAAGCGAGCTTGAGTTGCGGTAGACCGGCCAGCTTGCTGAGGCCGCCCAGCGCGAACACGAGCGTGCCTGTGGCGGAAAGTGCGCTGGAATATGCTGGAGCTGCAGCTTGCAGCGGGTACTCCGCGAACACCTCGTCGCTGATGATGGGCAGGCCGAGGCTTTCGATGGCTGCGAGCTCGCTCGACTTGAGGTACTGGCCGGTCGGATTATTGGGGGAGGCGACGACCACCGCGCGCACGTCGGGATCGATTGCCAGGCGCAACGAATCGAGATCGATGTGCCAGGCGCCGTCGTACGCGAGGCGGTAGGGGATGACACGCACGCTTTCAAGCTCGGCCAAGTGCTCGAATAGCGGATAGCTGGGTGCAGGGACCAATACGGCGTCCCCAGGATCGCAGAGCAGCTTGAACAGGTACGAATAGGCGTCGCTGGTGCTCGGCGTGAGCATCACGTGGTCGCTGGAAAGGCCCCGAGCGGCAGCCACCCACTCGACCACGGCTTGCCGCGCAACGCGCGCGCCGAAAGGCTCCGGACGATAGGCCAGAGCTGAGGATTCGGACTGCGCTGTCACGAAAACCCGCAGCAAGTCCTGGGAAAAATCGCTCCCGGCGCGAGTCGGATTGCTCACGGTCAAGTCGAAGCGCGGTTCGGAGCCTCCAGCCGCCAGCTGCATCGCGAGACAGTTGAGGTCACGGCTACGGGCCGAGCGCGAGGAAAACACGCCGCTAGTATAAGGTGATACGCTGTCGAAGCGCGGCAAAGCCAGGCATTAATCTAGATCCGCGGAGGCTCCGATGACGTCGCTCAAGGAATGGCCGAACTTCGACGAGTTGCCGGAGGACGATTCGCTGATCTCGACGCGTCCGCGAGGCCAGCGCCTGGCACGCTACGTTTGGTGGGATGGAGAGGTGCGCGAGGCGGATTCGCTGAGCGTGCACTATTACGCCAACGCCCTTCACTACGGGACGGCAGTCTTCGAAGGCATCCGCTGCTACCCCACCGATCGCGGAGCCGCGCTCGTGCGCTTGACGGACCACGTCGAGCGGCTGATTTCTTCGGCTCGGCTGTATGGCATGAAGCTGCCCTTCGGCCCGGAGGAGCTAGCTCGAGGCGCGCTCGAGGTCACACGCCGCAACGGCATGCAAAACGGCTATCTGCGGCCGCTGGCCTACTACGGCGCTGGGCCTATCGATCTGCGACCTAAGAAGGAGTGCCCGGTGCGGGTGTTCATCGCGGTGCGCGAGCTCGGCACGTTCTTGGGAGAGGACGCGCTCCGCAACGGGATTCGGGTCACGATTTCGAGCTGGCGCAAGTTTCATCACACCATGTTGCCGACCATGGCCAAAGCCAGCGGGCACTACGCCAATAGCGTGCTGGCCGCTCATGAAGCCATGGACCGCGGCTACGACGACGCGATCTTGTTGAACCAGGACGGCACGGTGGCGAGCGCCACGGGTCAAAACGTATTTTTCGTGAAGGGCGGCACGCTATACACCAACGACGTAAGTTCCTCGATCGTGCCGGGTATTACGCGTGACTGCATCTTGGCCATAGCGACGGAGCGCCAAGTGCCGATCCGAATTCGTCCCTTCACCCGTGAAGACTTGCTGCGCGCCGACGAAATTTTCATGACTGGCACGGCCGCCGAAGTCACGCCCGTGCGCGAGCTCGACGGCGCCGAGTTCGTGACTGGCAAGAATACTCTCGGAGCGCTGTTCCAGCGCGCTTACCTGCGCGCCGTGACGGGAAAAGACGAGAAGCGTCTCGAGTGGCTGAGCTTCGTGAGGTAGCCGCGGCGCTTACTTGAGCGCGACGTCGGAGGTGACTTCGCTGCGCGTCGCCTCGACTAGCTCCGCCCGGTAGATGAGCTTGCCGTCCTCCGCCGTAATCTCACCAGCTACGTCGCGATCCGAGAAGCGCGCGGCGTGGGTCACCGACAACTTGGCAGCTGTATCGCCGACCCAGATTTTGTAGGTCTTCGTCTCGCAATCGAGCTCGTCTGCGCCGACCAAACAGGTCGCGCTCGTGGCTTCTAGGAGACCGTCGTTCACGTCGGCCGCATACATGGTGCGCGCCATCAGCGCTTCGTAGTCGGCGAGCTTGGCGTTTGCTTCACTCTCACCCTGGAGGCGCGCCACGCTGCGAGGCTCGCCCGTTGCGGTGTCGAATCGCACCCGCAGGCGTTCGACCTTTTCAGCTTGTGAAAGCGCGAAGTCTACGACCCAGAGACCGCCTTCTTTTGCCACGACCTGTTCAGTCAGGGTCAGCGGCTCAGGGGCAAAGCTGCCGGAGAAGCGATGGACGAAGAAGTCTCCTAGGTACCGGACCGGAGCGGGCGCCGGGAGCTTGGTCGAAGTCGCGCCGGACGGACGCATGGGCAGCTTGGCACTCGCGGATTGGGATGCGGTCTCGGGCTTTCGTTGCTCGAACAGGCCGCAGCCCGCGAGCATGCAGCCAAAACAGAGGTAGAAACCGCAGGCGGCGAAAGGGGCGACTTTCGAGGTCATGTTGACTCCATTTCCACACACAGCTCGAGCCGGCCAAGTTTCCGGACGAGAGGACGGTCACGGGGGAGCGCCTAGCGGGACCGCCCGGGCTATGCTGCGGGACTATGTCGCCGCCGCCGCCGCCGCTTACCGTGGAGGAGCGAGCGGCGTTATTCGACGCCATCCGTGAAGCAGCCGACGGGGCCGGCATGGGGTTGGCGATCACGGATGTTTCGGAGGGAGCTCCCAGAAATCTGATCGTGAACAACGCCTTGGCGAAGATCCTGGGCTACGAGCCGCGCGAGATGTTGGGGCGTGAGGTCTGGTCAATGATAGCGCCCGATGAGCTACCCCGCCTGAAGGAGCTGGGGAAACGACGGGCGGCCGGGGAGGCGATACCCCCCACATTCGAGACCGTTCTCCTTCACAAGTCCGGAACGCGCATCTCGATCGAGATCGCTCAGAGCCGAGCGATGCTGAACGGAAGATCAATCACGGTCACGTTCGTGAGCGACATCTCGCAACGCAGCGCGGCGACGCAGGCGCTGCGCGAATCCGAGCAGCGCTTCCGCGACTTGGTGGATGGCGCACCAGACGGCGTCGCTATCCTGCGTGGCCCCGTGATCACGTTCCTGAACCCGCGAGCCGCGCAACTGCTTGGGTTGCCGAGCGCGGCAGCGGGCATCGGCCGAATGATTACCGAGTTTTTGCACCCCGAAGATCGGGAGCGCGCCGCGACTCGCATTCGGCGCTTGCTCGAAAAAGGCGGACTGGACGAGCGCTCCGAGTATCGGTCGATCGACGCGCATGGTGAAGAACACACCGTCGAAATTTCGTCGATTCCCATTGAATATCAGGGCGGCCGAGCGGTGCTAGCCTTCGCTCGCGACGTGACCGAGGGCAAGCGCATGCAGGCCAAGCTCCTGGAAGCCGACCGACTGACTGCGCTGGGCGTGCTTTCAGCGGGCGTGGCCCACGAAATCAACAACCCGCTGGCCTACGTGCTCCTCAATCTCGAGTACCTGAAGCGGGAGCTTCCCAAGGCGGCTGCAGACCCCGCGCAAGTCGAAGCGCTGATGCTACGGGTGCAGGACGCCTGTCACGGCGCAGACCGGGTCGCCTCCATCGTTCGGGATTTGCGTACGTTCGCGCGCGGTGAAGAGACGGCGCGTCAACCGATCAGTATCGAGGCCGTGATCGAGGCGGCGATCACCATCGCTTACCCCGAGATTCGGCTGCGAGCGCGCTTGGAACGCCGCTACCAGACGGTCCCGGCCGTAGACGGCAACGCCGGGCGGCTAGAGCAGGTTTTTGTGAACCTGCTGCTCAATGCGGCACAAGCGTTCGAGAGCGACGCGGCGGGGACCACCAACCTGATCCGAGTGAGCTTGCGCGCCGCAGGCGACTCGGTCATCGCCGAGGTGGCCGACAACGGGCCCGGCATCGCGCCTGATCTGCTAGGCCGTATCTTCGACCCGTTCTTCACGACCAAGCCGGTGGGGATCGGTACGGGGCTGGGTCTGCCGATTTGCCGCGGTATCGTGCAGACGCACGGTGGCGAAATTTCGGTCGATACCAAACCTGGCGCCGGCGCCACCTTCTCGGTGACCTTCCGCGCTTCGAAGCTCTCGCCCATCCTGCCAGTCAAGTCGGAATCGGCGCCGGCTGAACCGAGTGACCGACAGCGCGGCCGAATACTGGTCGTGGACGATGAGTCCGTGGTAGCTCACACGCTCAAGGTGCTATTGCAAGGGGAGCACGATCTGGTGGTCGCCGGGAGCGGAGCAGAAGCCCTCGAGCTACTGGGAAAACAACCTAGTACGCAGAGCTACGACGTCATCCTTTGCGACTTGATGATGCCCGGCATGACCGGCATGGAGCTGTTCGAGGTGATCCGACGCGAGCACCCTGGGCTTTCCGGGCGGATCGTCTTCATGACTGGCGGAGTTTCCATGCTGCGCGTGTCCGAGTTTCTAGAGAGTGTTCCCAACGCCAAGTTCGAAAAGCCCTTCGATATCGTCGAGTTGCGGCGCACGCTGCACAAGCTCGTCGCTGCTGCGCGTACAGCCCGCGTCAAGTAGCCCCTCAAGCGACGGGTTCGAGGGCGTCTAGGTCTTCGACCATCGCGGGTTTGTCGAGATTGAGGCGCTTCATGGTGGCGCTGATGAGCTCGGGGAAATATCCGGCGAGCGCCGTCGCGCCGGCGGAAGCACCGACTGCTGTCGCCCAACCGAAGGGGCCGAGCGGCTTACAGCCGAAGAGCTGGGAAATGCCCGGCGTCTGCACGATGCCCGCCAGCACGGCTGCGGAGGCGACGCTCGTAATGACGACGGGGCGGCTCAGCTTGCCCGAGAGTAGCGTTTGCCCCAACTGCGAGCCCACCAATGCCAGCAGCCCAACCGTGTTGGCTCGCTCCCTGCCACCAATGCGACTGATGAACCACGCGCTGCCGGCGCCGAACGAGGTCACGAGAGCTCGCATGACGATGTCACGGTTCAGCGGCTGGCCGAGCGAGGCTTCCGGCCCCTCCGTGCGCAAAGCGTGCAGCGTGTCGAGCGAGGGAGGGCGTAGGGCGATGGCCATCGCCGGCGCCACGTCGGTGAGCAGGTTGACCAAGAGCAGCTGACGGGGGTTCAGCGGTGGTCGGCCGTCGAACAAGCCGGCGGCGAGCATGAAGCCAATTTCTCCGAGATTTCCGCCGACCAGGATTGAAACGGCGTCGCGTACAGACGCCCACATGGCGCGACCTTCAACGATGGCGTGCACGAGGGTTTCGATGCGCTCGTCAGTGAGCACGACGTCTGCCGCGGCGCGCGCCGCGGCGGTGCTGTGCTTGCCGACAGCGATACCAACATTGGCTAAGCGAATGGCGGGAGCGTCGTTGGCGCCGTCGCCCACCATCGCGACCACGCGGCCAGCGCGCTGCAGCGCCCGAACGATGCGCACTTTTTGTGCAGGTGTGACCCGGGCGAAGACGCGCACCCTCCCTAAGCAAACATCCAGCTCCTCGTCGGAGAACTGCGCCAGCGCGCTGCCGGACATGACGATGCCGCCCGGCGGCAACAGACCCACCTCGCGCGCTACTGCCTCGGCGGTGCTCGGGTGATCCCCAGTGAGCATGAAGGTACCAACGCCGGCGGCGTGCAGGTCGGAGACGGCTTGGGCCGAGGTGGGTCTCACCGGATCACGAAAGGCAATGAAGCCGCGGAAGCACAGCGCCGGCAGATTTGCCAGATCGACGTCGCCAATCGAGCCAATGGAACTAGCCTCCGCAACCCCGAGCACCCGAAGACCTGCGGCGCCAAGCTCCTTGGCGCGTTCAAGCAAGGCGGTTCGCTCGGCGGCAGCGACCGGCACTACGGTACCTGCGCTGCGATAGGTCGTCACACGCTCCAGCAGACGCTCCGGCGCGCCCTTCACACTCAGCAGGCAGCCTTCTGCGGTTTCGCCCAGCACGGCTTGGTAGCCACGCTCCGCCTCGAAGGGTAATTCCCGCAGGCGCCGCCAACCTGTCGCGCCTTGCTCCGCCGAAACTGCCAGACTTTCAGCGGCTCGATACAGCGCCGCGTCCGTCGGATCGGCCCGGGTTCCCCCCACCCTGGGCTCCGGTGCGGCTCTGAGCGCTGCGCCGAGCACATTGTGCTCGAGCTCACCGAAGCTGGCAGGTGACTCGCCCAAACCCTCCGAGATGGCACCCAGCTCGATGCGGCCCTCGGTGATGGTGCCAGTCTTGTCCAGGCAGAGCGCGTCCACTCGACCGAGCGCCTCGATGCTACGCACGTTGCGCACTAGCGCGCCCCGCTTGGATAGGCGAGACGCGGCGGCCAGCTGCGCGGCGGTGGCGATCAGCGGCAGGCCCTCCGGCACGGACGCAACCGCCAGGCTGACTCCGCTTCCCACCAAATCCTCCAGCTTGCGACCCCGTAGGAGGCCGGCCCCAATCAGACTGACTCCCGCGCCCAACGCCACGGGCCCCGTCATGCGAATCAGCGAGCGCAGCCGCCGTTCCACGCCGCCTCGACTCGGATCCCGCTTCACGGCGCCCGCGCCGCGCCGCGCCTCCGTCTCGTCTCCAGTGGCGACCACCACCGCGACGCAGCTGCCAGCCGCGATCGACGTGCCGTCGTAGAGCATCGAGCTGCGATCTGCCACGTGTAGCTCGAACGAGGCCGCGGCCGACTTCTTCACCGGCAAGGACTCGCCCGTCATACTGGAAGCGTCGACCTCCAAAGCCTCCGCGGACAAGATGCGACAGTCTGCCGGTACGACCTCGCCTGCCTCCAGCAGGAGTATGTCTCCGCGCACCAGCTCCTGCTCCGGCGTGTCCAGCACCGCGGCTCCACGCCGAACACGGGCGAAGCGGCGTTCACCCCGAGACAACTCGCGAAGTCTTCGCTCCGTGCGGAAGCGCTGGGTACCACCGACCAGCGCGTTGAGCACCACGACGCCGCCCACCATGCCCGCGTCACCGAACGAGCCCACAGCCGCGGAGAGGCCCGCGCCGGCCGCTAGCAGCGGAGCCAGTGGATTGAACAACTCGTCGGTAACAGCTTCCACGAACTCGCTGGCTCGCGAACGCGACAAGGCCAAGTTCGGGCGCCGGCGCCGCAGCGCCTCGCGCCGCGCCAGGCCTTGCTCCGAGCTCTGCAGCTTCACCAGCACGCTACGCGCGTCGAGCGCATACCAGGGAGTCCGGTCACGCGGCGCGGGCAGCGCACGCCGCGCCAGCGCGAAGGAGCCGCGCACGCCGTTCGCCATGGATATCAGCGAGGCCGCGTTGACCACCGCGATCACTCGGCGCCCGGTCATGGGCAGTACGCCGCCTGCCGAAACCAGCGCGCCAAGCGTGGCCGCCCCCAGCGCGATGTTCACGCCCTGCTTGGCGACCTGCCGCGCCGCAACCGCGGCCTGGATCAAGAATCGGACATCCGACAGGTCGTCGCGGCAAATCACGTGTGCGCCCCACGGCGGTGGCTCGCCCTCGCGCATCAACCCGATCGTCAGGTCCGCCGCGTCCACGCGCCGCGAGCGGCTGGTCGCGACCAGACACACCGCTCGCCCTTCGCGTTGCAGACGGCGAATTCCCCGGGCAAGCTCCTCGCCGCCGCCGATCGTATCGTCGGCCGGAAGGCCTGCGAGCAAACCCTCGTCGCTGCCCGCCACGACCACGCGCATCTCGGCCTCGTGGGCCGCCGTAATCAGCTCGTCGATCCCGGTCTGCGGAATGAGCTCGACCTCCGCTAGCGCCACGAGCTCGTCCTGTCGCAAAAGGCCCACGACGAGACCTCCGCGACGCCCGAGGCCAGAAGCCAGTTCGCTCAGCTCTGCCGGCACGGGGCAGCCCAGGACTCCCATAGCCCCCAAGGTGTATTCGCCCACGGTCCGCCGCTCGATGGGTCGCTCGACGTCGAGCAGCGCGGACAGGATTCTGCGCAGCTCGGTCTCGTCGACTCCGCTGACCACGAGCAGCTCACGAATCTCGTAACGATCGCGAGTGACGAGATCTCCCTCCAGCACCAAGCAATCGATGCGATCCAGACGCCGCAAGGCTTCCGCATCCACCACCAGCGCCTGACGGCTGGCGAGGGCTCGGCACAGCTCGGAGCAGAACACCTCGCGGCCTAGGCGCGCAGGCTGAGGCAAACCGGCAAATAGCGCCGCCACCGCGCGTTGAACGCTACGCGTGGTCAGGAAGCTGACGGCGAATCCGCCGAGCGAGACGATCCAAGCACGATCCGCGTATTCTTCGATCGGACCGCGCGGCAGGTCACGCGGTCGCGCTTCGGCCGGCGCCTGCAGCGCGGTAGTAGCGGGCACGGCAAACAGCTCCGCCTCACGTTGTTCCCAGACACGGCGGCGCGCTTGTGCTTCTCCAAGCCGGGCCAGCTTGTGAGAAAGCTCCACGAACGCGCTGCCGGGTCGCTGCGCCGCAGCGTGCGCGGCCGCTGCCGCCACGTCTAGGATCAGGTCCGCGCGCTGCGGCCCGAAGCGCTCATCCAGCGGCTTGCGCAGGCGCGAGGTGGTCTGCGCTATCGAGAACAGGCTACCGAGCGTGCCTGCGATGCGCGACCAAGGCAGCGGAGAAAATTTCAACCCCAAGGCAGTGGTGGCCGCTAGCGCGTCCGCACACACGCCCACCAGCAGGCGCTCGATGTTCTCGACGTCAGCGGGGTGTTCCCAGATTTCATCGCGGAAGGTCGCTCCTTCGACCCCAGAGGCGCGCTCAGCGTGCTCTACGATCGCGGTAAGCTCGGACAACGTGTACGCGTCTTCATCGAAATGCACGACGATGCGTTGAAGCGGCGCGATGATCTCGACCGACTGCACGCGCAGCAACTCACGCATGGCCGGTTGCGCTCGCTCCGCGAAGACCGCCTGCTCGGAGCCGCTCAAGTCGCGCAGCTCGATGTGAGCGCGCGTACGGCTAATCCAAGAACGGCGCGCGCGCTTCGAGAAGAGCTTCTTGAGAGTGTAGAAGCCGCCGGCCACGCTCATGCCGGGCTCCAATCCTGGGCGAAGCGATCCGTGGCGCTGATCAACTCGTGAACGATGCCGGGCTCGAACGCCGAATGCCCAGCGTCGGAGACGATTCGAAGCTCTGCCTCCGGATAGGCCTTGGAGAGCTCCCACGCGCTCTGCACGGGGCAAACGATATCGTAGCGCCCCTGCACTATCACGCAGGGCAAATGTCGGATTCTCGCGACGTCATCGAGCAACTGACTCTCGCTGCGCAGAAAGCCGCCGTTCACGAAGTAGTGCGCCTCGATGCGGGCGAAGGCCAGGCTGAATTCGTCACCGGCGGCGCTCTGAATGTAGTGTTGGTCCTGGACGAGGTGACTGGTGCTCGCTTCCCAAACGCTCCAGACGCGCGCCGCCTCTTGCCGCTCGAGCGGGCTCTGACTGGTGAGCCGACGGTGATAGGCAGCGATCATGTCGCCCCGCTCGGCCTCTGGGATGAGCTTCAGGAACGGCTCGAAAGCCTCTGGGAAAAGCTGACTGGTTCCGCGTTGATAGAACCACTCGAGCTCCCAGCGCCTCAAGAGAAAGATGCCCCGCAGCACGAGCTCGCTGACCCGCTCCGGGTGCGTCTCCGCATAGGCCAGCGCGAGCGAGCTGCCCCAAGAGCCACCGAACACCTGCCAGCGCTCCACACCGAGATGGCTGCGCAGCGCCTCTATGTCGGCAACCAAGTGCCAGGTCGTGTTGTCTTCGAGCGAAGCGTGGGGGCGACTTCGGCCGCAGCCGCGCTGGTCGAACAGCACGATACGATAGCGGGCAGGGTCGAAAAATCGGCGCTGCTTGGGGCTAGTGCCGCCGCCGGGGCCGCCGTGGAGGAACACGACTGGCTTGCCGCTCGGGTTGCCTGACTCCTCGAAATAGACCGAGTGGGTTGCGGATACCTGTAAGAAGCCCGTTCGGTACGGCTGGATGTCGGAGTAAAATGTCCGGAGCACGCGGGGAACCCTCGGGGACGGGGCCGCGTAGATTATCACGGGAGCAGGCCATAGACGCGGGTGCGGTGGCCTGCGTGCCGTGTTAACCAGCGAGGCCATTCCATGCAGGTTCTCGGGCAAGATAGCGGTTCGGGCGGCGGCCCGGACCTGACGACGGTCGTCAAGCAAGCGCGCCGAGGCTTCCGTAGCGACGTAGCAGCGCTGCTGGAGGCCCTCGAGCAGGGCGATCTACTGATCCCGTTGACCGAGTCCGTGGCCGGCGCAAAAACCGGCGAGCGCACCAAGATCGACGGGGAGCTCCGGCTCCTACCTCATTTTTTGCCCGCTCCGGAGGGCGCACAGTTCGCGGCCTTGTTCACGCGAGCCGACCTGCTCGATGCCGTCAGCGCTCGGCTGGGCTGGACGACGGGCGGCGGCGAGCTGGAGTTCTGTTCGGTACCAGGCGGCGTGGCGCTCGAGATGGCGAGCGGCACGCTGGACGAGCAAGTTCAGGGCGTGGTGATCGACGCGGGCGCGGAATCCGAGCTGGTCTTGTCGAGGGATGAAGTGCTGCGCCTGGCAACGGGCCAAGCCATCCCGCTCGTCGGCTACGTTGCCGCCATCCCAGACGACCACGAGCGCACCTTGATAGCCGAGCCCGGAGCGCCCCCGCCGCCAGAGCTGACAGCGGCTCTGGAGCGCTGCGCCGCCGAGCTAGACGAGCTCGACGGCTACGAGCTCTTGCGGACTTACAATCCGGAGCGTGACCTCGAGCCCCATGCGACGGTCAGGCTCCGCACCAAGGCCGGTACGGTCGAGCACCAAAGGCTCGCCAAGCACGTGTTCGACGCCGTGAGCCCGCACTTGCCGCCACCCGGCTACGTGGACATCGTGTTCGCCGAGACCGACTGAGCGCGGCATGGCGACGGACGAGATACAGCGCCCCAATCTCGGCGCAATTGGCCGTCAGCGCTTGTCGGCGATGGAGCGCGCCCTGATAGCCTTCGTCCGAGGCACGTTTCGACGCGGCCTCATCGACAGCGCGATTCGCGCGCTTCAGCACTCCGTCGGCTCGACTTGGATTCACCACTGTACCAAGAACCTGCGTCACATCCACGGTATCCAGCGACTGCCGATCTTGGAACGCAGACAGAGCTACATCCTGGTCTCCAATCACCGTAGCTTCTTCGACCTGTACGTAATTTTCGGCGACCTGGTGCGACGGGGGCTACGCCATCGCATTGTTTTTCCGGTTCGTTCGACGTTTTTCTACGATAGCCCTTTAGGTTTATTCGTGAACGGGGTGTTCAGCTTCTTTGCCATGTACCCTCCGCTGTTTCGCGAGCGAAAGAAGCTGATCTTGAACCCCGCTGCGCTCGACGAGCTGGCCTGGCTATTGCGCAGAGGCGGCATGTGCGCGGGCATTCACCCGGAAGGCGCTCGCAAGAAGGACGACGACCCGTATACGTTCCTGCCTGCCCAGCGCGGCGTGGGGCGCATCGTCCGGGGCTCGCGCGTGCCGGTGATTCCGGTGTTCATCAACGGCCCTATCAACGATCTCCCCCGTCAGATCGAAAGCAATTTCGACGGTACCGGGCGAGACATCATCGTCGTCTTCGGTGCGCCCGTCGACTTCGGCGCGCTGCTGGACGAGCCCCCTGGTCCGCGGACAGAGCAACGCATCGCCGATCGCACCCTCGAGGCGATTGGTCAGCTGGGGCAAGAAGAGAAGCGGCTCCGCGCAGAGCTGGAGCGCTGAAACGTGTCGCAATTTTTCGGTTGGGCTATGCGTGACGAAGACCAATGACTACCGAGCCCGGGTCGGCGTGGGCCCCGTGGGGCGACGAAGCGACGGGGAGGCTTGCGGCGATGCGCAGGCACGAGCCGACGCGCGCTCGCGCACCGCGCATGGCGCCTTCGGTCAATGCCGCGAGCAAGCGCAAAACGAATGCCCTGGCTGGGCCGGCGCACCCGAAGAAGTAGTCGACCGCTGCCTAGCCATGATGTTTGCGGAGGGCCCCGGCGCCGGACCGGCGCACGGCCACTACACCAACATGACCGCGGCCAAATACCGCGGCGTCGCCTGCGGCATCGCAGCTGCTGCGAACGGCGAGCTCTGGATCGTGCAGAACTTTTATCCCTGACCAAGACCGACGCGGGCGTGTCTCTGAATGCTGTCTCTCCCGTAAACGTGCCCGTGCCCGAACTCCTGACGGCGCGCGCAGCCACGTGCGACTGTCACCTAGGTTCCACGTCAGAACATAAGATTTGGCTTGACGACTTTTCCGAGCGTGGCGCGCTACGGCGCACTGCTCAGCTCGAACGTAGTCGCTCAAGTCTCACCAACGACTGCCTCAAAGGCTTCGATGAGCGCGACGACTCGAAAAGCATTCTGATCCTCGAAAGGTCGTCAGTGCGTCGCGACGAAGGGCTTAAAATCAGGGTGTAGCGTGGGGCATGGAGATCAACCGCAACACCGATATTCCTACGAGCGATGATGCACCCGCGATGCGGGTGCGCCGCGCCGACTACTGCCTGTCTCAGCTGTCGGATGCCGACTTGCTGACGAACACGCGCCGCTTGGTCGGCAGCTCGAATCAGTTGTTCGCCGCGCTGCTGGCTCACTTGGCC
>Ga0163144_10020729_pt1 | contig 13116 bp, 11 predicted proteins | sample OliLak19BULKMAT1_FD_123175 | JGI IMG/M metagenome (GOLD analysis project Ga0163144, IMG submission 123175) | Freshwater microbial mat bacterial communities from Lake Vanda, McMurdo Dry Valleys, Antarctica - Oligotrophic Lake LV.19.BULKMAT1 | ecosystem: Environmental > Aquatic > Freshwater >...
TACTTCCGGGCGCACCACGCTGAACGGCGAAGGCCTGCAGCACGAAGACGGCCACAGCCATATCCTGGCCAGCACGATCCCCAACTGCATCAGCTACGACCCGACCTTCGCGCACGAGGTCGGCGTGATCCTGCACCATGGCCTCAAGCGCATGGTCGAGCAGCAGGACAACGTCTACTTCTACATCACCTTGCTCAACGAGAACTACCCGATGCCGGGCCTCAAGGCCGGCACCGAAGAGCAGATCCTCAAGGGCATGTACCTGCTCGAGGAAGGCGCCAAGAAGACCCCGCGCGTGAACCTGCTCGGCAGCGGCACCATCCTGCGCGAGAGCCAGGCCGCCAAGCTGCTGCTCGAACACGAGTGGGGCGTGGCGGCGAATGTCTGGAGCTGCCCGAGCTTCAACGAACTGGCCCGCGATGGCCAGGACTGCGAGCGCTGGAACCTGCTACACCCGACGGACAAGGCGCGCGTGTCCTTCGTCGCCCAGCAGCTCGATAAGCATGCCGGGCCGGTGATTGCCGCCACCGACTACATGAAGAACTACGCTGACCAGATCCGTGCCTTCATGCCCAAGGGCCGAACCTACAAGGTGCTCGGCACCGACGGTTTCGGCCGCAGCGACTTCCGCAGCAAGTTGCGCGAGCACTTCGAAGTCAACCGCCACTACATCGTGGTGGCGGCCTTGAAGGCCCTTGCCGATGAGGGCACGCTACCGATGGCCAAGGTTGCGGAGGCGATCAAGAAGTACGCCATCCAGGTCGACAAGATCAACCCGCTTTACGCGTAAACACGACAACAACAACGGAGACACGCCATGGCATTGGTGGAAGTCAAGGTCCCGGACATCGGTGACTTCAAGGCAGTCGAAGTCATCGAGTTGCTGGTCAAGGCGGGCGATACGGTGGCTGTCGATCAGTCGCTGCTGACGGTCGAGTCGGACAAGGCCTCGATGGAAATCCCGTCGTCGCATGCCGGCGTGGTTCAGTCGCTCAAGGTCAAGATCGGCGACAAGGTCGCCGAAGGCACGCTGGTTCTGGTGCTGGAGGCCGCGGTGGGCGCGGCAGTCGCCGCGGTGATTGTGACCCCGGTGCAGGCCAGCTTGGCGGTGGTGGCGCCAGCGGCGGTCGCAGCGATCGTGTCGGTCGCGGCGCCTGCGCCAGATTTGGCCCGCGGCGCCGCGATCAATGTGCTGGTGCCCGATATCGGCGACCTCGATGAAGTCGCGGTGATCGAGGTCTTCGTCAAGCCCGGCGATGCGGTCAAGGTCGAACAGAGTCTGATCACGGTCGAGAGCGACAAGGCCTCGATGGAAATCCCCTCGTCGCATGCCGGCGTGCTCAAGGAGATCCGCGTCAAGGTCGGCGACAAGGTCAAGCGCGGCAGCCTGATTGCGGTGTTGCAGGGTGCTGCCGGTGCGGCGCCCGCTCCCCTGGCGGCGCCGGCGCAGGCGCCAACCGCGATGGCAGCGACGCCAGCCGCCGTGGCCGCGCCGACGACGGCGCCTGCGATGCCCGCGCACGCGCCAACAGCTGTCAGCGGCAGCCTGCCGCACGCGTCGCCGACGATTCGCCGCCTGGCGCGCGAGCTTGGCGTGCCGTTGGCCGAGGTCAACGGCAGCGGCTCGAAAGGCCGCATCACGCAGGAGGACCTGCAGGACTTCGTCAAGGGCGTGATGGCCGGCGCCGTGCAGACGGCAGCGCAAGAGGCCAGGGCACCGGCAGCGGCTGCCGGCGCTGGCTTCCCAGGTTTGCTGGCCTGGCCGCAGGTCGATTTCGCCAAGTTCGGGCCGGTCGAACGCAAGGATCTGTCACGCATCAAGAAGATCAGCGGCGCCAATCTGCATCGAAACTGGGTGCTGATTCCCCATGTCACCAACAATGACGACGCCGACATCACGGAGTTGGAGGCCTTTCGCGTGGCCACCAACAAGGAAAACGAGAAGAGCGGCGTGAAGGTCACGATGCTCGCGTTCGTGATCAAGGCGGTGGTTTCGGCGCTGAGAAAGTTCCCCGACTTCAATGCCAGCCTGGATGGCGAGCAGCTCGTCTACAAGCAGTACTTCAACATCGGCTTCGCGGCCGATACTCCCAACGGCCTGATGGTGCCGGTGCTGCGTGACGTCGACAAGAAGGGTGTGCTGCAAATCAGCGCCGAGATGGGCGAGCTGGCCAAGAAGGCCCGCGACGGCAAGCTCGGCCCGGCCGACATGACGGGTGGCTGCATCTCGATCAGCTCGCTCGGTGGCATTGGTGGCACCCACTTCACGCCCATCATCAATGCGCCCGAGGTCGCGATCCTGGGCTTGTCCAAGAGCGCGTGGCAGCCGGTGTGGGACGGCATGGCCTTCCAGCCCCGCCTCATGTTGCCGCTGTCGCTGTCGTACGACCACCGCGTCATCGACGGCGCCTCGGCAGCGCGCTTCAATGCCTACCTGGGACAGGTCCTCGCCGACTTTCGGCGCGTCCTGCTCTGAGGCCCGCGCAGCGTGACGACAGTGACCGCGGTGCGCAAGGGCACCCAGGTGGCGATGGCCGCTGACAGCCTCGTGACCTTCGGCGCCACCAAGCTGCCGCATGGCTACGAGACCAGTGCCAAGCTGTTCAAGGTCGGCGAATCCCACTTCGGCATGGCCGGCACGACCGCGCACTTCCCGGTGCTGCGCAAGGCGCTCACCGCCTTGGCGCCCGACCAGCTCAAGCTCAGTTCGCGCGACGAAGTCTTCGACACCTTCCTCAGGCTGCACCCGAAGCTGAAGGAGCAGTACTTCCTCAACCCCAAGGAAGAGGACGCCGATCCCTATGAGAGCAGCCAGTTCACGGTGCTGATTGCCAATCGGCACGGGCTGTTCGGCGTCTACTCATACCGCGAGGTGTTCGAGTTCGAACGCTTCTGGTCGATCGGTTCGGGCCGCAGCTTCGCCCTGGGCGCAATGTACGCCGGCTACGACAAGTTGAAGACGGCACGCGAGATCGCCACGCTCGGCATCGAGCCCGGCTGCGAATTCGACAAGAACTCGGCCGCACCGGTGCGGCTGCACACCCTCAAATTGAAAGTCTGACATGGCCCTGATCGACGTTCTGGTTCCCGATATCGGTGACTTCAAGGACATCGCGGTGATCGAGTTGCTGGTCAAGCCGGGCGACAGTGTCAAGGCCGAGCAGTCCTTGATCACGGTCGAGAGCGACAAGGCCTCGATGGAGATCCCGTCCTCGCATGCCGGTGTCGTCAAGGCGCTTAAGCTCAAGGTCGGCGACACCGTGAGCCAGGGCAGCGTGGTGCTCACGCTCGAAGCCGCCGGTGCGGCGGCAGCTTCGCCACCAGCCTCCGCGCCCGCCGCGTCGTCTGCCGCAAAGCCCGCGCCGCCTGCGCCCACGGCCACTGCGCCCGCCGCAGCGAGCCATGCCGGTGGCGCCGACCTCGAGTGCGACGTGGTGGTGCTCGGCGCCGGACCAGGGGGCTACTCGGCGGCCTTCCGCGCCGCCGACCTGGGCATGAAGACCGTGCTGATCGAGCGCTTCCCGGTGCTCGGTGGCGTCTGCCTGAACGTCGGCTGCATCCCGAGCAAAGCGCTGCTGCACGTGGCCGCCGTGATGGACGAGGTGGATCACTTCGCCGAACTGGGTGTCACTTTCGGCAAGCCGCAGGTCGACATGGCCAAGCTGCTGGCGCACAAGAACAAGGTGGTCGGCAAGCTCACCGGCGGCCTGGCCGCGATGGCCAAGATGCGCAAGGTGACGGTCGTCAATGGCGTTGGCGAGTTTGCCGACCCGAATCACCTGAGGGTGACGCAAGCCGATGGCAAGCTGCAAACCATCCGTTTCAAGAACGCCATCATCGCAGCCGGCTCCGAGGCGATGAAGCTGCCCTTCCTGCTGACCCCAGAACTGCGGGACGACGCGCGCGTGATGACCTCGACCGGTGCGCTCGAGCTGCGCCAGAAACCCGAGCGCATGCTGGTCATCGGCGGCGGCATCATCGGCCTGGAAATGGGCACGGTGTATTCGACGCTCGGCGCGCGGCTCGACGTGGTCGAGATGATGGACTCGCTGATGCTCGGCGCCGACCGCGACCTGGTCAAGGTCTGGCAGAAGCTGAATGCGCCGCGCTTCGACAAGATCATGCTCAAGACCAAGACGGTGGGCGCCGAGGCCAGGCCCGACGGCATCTGGGTCAGGTTCGAAGGCGAGGGCGCGCCTGCCGAGGCGGTGCGCTATGACCTGGTGCTGCAGGCGGTGGGCCGCAGCCCCAACGGCAAGAAGATCGGTGCCGAGAAGGCTGGCGTGATCGTCGGTGAGCGCGGCTTCATCCCGGTCGACGTGCAGATGCGCACCAACGTGCCGCACATCTTTGCCGTCGGCGACATCGTCGGCCAGCCCATGCTGGCGCACAAGGCGGTGCACGAGGCGCATGTCGCGGCCGAGGTCGCCAGCGGCGACAGCAAGGCGCAATTCGACGCCCGCGTGATTCCCAGCGTGGCCTACACCGACCCGGAAATCGCCTGGGTCGGGCTCACCGAAGACGAGGCCAAGGCCAAGGGCATCGCGGTCAAGAAGGGCCTGTTCCCGTGGACCGCCTCGGGCCGCGCGATTGCCAACGGCCGCGACGAAGGCTTCACCAAGCTGTTGTTCGACGCCTCGCCCGATGGCGGCCACCGCATCCTCGGTGGCGGCATCGTCGGCACGCACGCTGGCGACATGATCGGCGAGGTCGCATTGGCGATCGAGATGGGTGCCGATGCGGTTGACATCGGCAAGACGATTCACCCGCACCCGACCTTGGGAGAGTCGATCGGCATGGCCGCCGAGGTGGCGCACGGCTCGTGTACCGACCTGCCGCCGGCGCGCAAGTAGCGGCGCGGGCCTGGCGTCAGGGCTTGAGCGGCGGGGCGGCTTGCACCAGGCGCTGTGCCCGTGCGTCGAGTTCGCTGCGCGAGACGCTGCCGTAGGCATCGGCCACCAGGGCCGGGCAGCGCGTCGGTGCATCGTCGCCACGGCTCCAGCCTGCCGGCGGCGCAAGGCCCATGTCGGCGCGGGACAGCCCGAGCTGCGGGCTCAAACGCTGGGTCGCTGCCAACGAGCGGGCTTGCGCCACCAACAAGTCGGCTTCGGCGTTGGCGTACGCGCGCTTGGCGGTATAGAGCTCATTCTCCGCGTTGAGCAGGTCGAGCAGGCTGCGCTGGCCGATGTCGAACGGCTGCCGATAGGCGTCGCGCGTTTTCTCGATGGCCAACACGTTGCGGTCCAAGGCCAGCAACTGTTCGCCGAGCTTTGGGGTGTCATTGAAGGCGATCGCGGCCACCTGACGGGTGTCGCGGCAGGTCTTGTCGCATTGTTCCGCGGCCTGGTTCACCAGGTCGGCTGCCTGGCGAATCCGGGCCTGGTCGCTGCCGCCGCTGTACAGGTTCCAGCTCAACACCACCTCGGCACTGGTGTCGCGCTTCTGATCGGGCACGCCGTCGAAGTTGCGCCCGGCGCCGGTGCGCAGGCGGGCTTCGACACGGGGCCGCCCGCAGGTTCTCGATGCTGGCGCTGGCGGCGGGGCTGGCTTGCACGGCCAAGGTCGCGGCGTCGCCGGCGCTGGCCGGCAGGCCGGTAGCCGAAGCCTGCTGCGCGCCAGGCGCTGCGGCGGCAGTTCACCGACGATGCGCAGGTAGCGCGCCGTCACGTCGTGCAGGTTGGCCGTCTCGGTGGTCAGATTGCTCTCGGCCAGCGCCAGGCGCGCACTGGCCTGTTCGAGGTCGACGCCGCGGCCGACACCGGCTCGTAGCCGGCTACCGATCTGCGTACTGGCATAGCGATGCTGCACGTAGGCGGCAAACCTCGACCAGGCAGTCGAGCAGCGCGTCGGGGTGGATCAGGTCTTCGCGCAGGTGTGCCGTGGCGGCTGGGCTCATGTCGACGCTGCGGTGGCGGGTGTCATGGGGTCAGCCTATATCGGCGCTGTGCACGCCGAATTGACCCCGCCGTCGATCATCGAAGAAATAGCGCAAGGTTTCACGGACAGTGCGGAAAGCAATTTCGTCCCAGGGCACCTCGTCTTCACGGAACAGGCGCGCCTCGAGGGTTTCGCTGCCCGGGGCCAGGACCTGGGAGCGCATCGTGGCCAGGTAGAACAGGTGGACCTGGCCGACGCGCGCCACGTCGAGAATCGAGAACAGCGACCCGAGGTCGACCTGGGCGCCGGACTCCTCGACGGTTTCGCGCAGCGCGCCCTCCGCGGTCGTTTCACCCAGTTCCAGAAAACCCGCGGGCAGGGTCCAGAAGCCGTAGCGTGGTTCGATGGCGCGTTTGCAGAGCAAGACCTGGGCGCCCCAGATCGGCACCGTACCGACCACATTCAGCGGGTTCTCGTAGTGCACCGTGGCGCAGGCCGGGCAGACCGCGCGCTCGCGGTTGTCACCCACCGGGACGACGTAGGCCACCGCCGTGCCGCAGGCGCGGCAATGCTTGATCCTGGCGCGCTCGTTCAACAGCATGGTGCCGCAGTTTAGCGGTGGCATCATGTCTGCTCCCGACTGTCCAGGAGCCTGCCGATGAATGCCGTGATCCCGATGCCCATGGCCCCCGTCGTTGCCGTCGTCGGCGGTGGCGTGTTCCCGGTCCGCCGTGTCTACTGCGTCGGCCGCAACTATGTCGAGCATGCCCAGGAGATGGGTTTCACAGGCCGCGAGCCGCCGTTCTTCTTCATGAAACCGGGCGACGCGGTGCTGCCGGTCGCCGAGGGGGAGACCGGGGTCATGGCCTACCCGTCTCTGACCACCAACCTGCACCACGAGATCGAACTTGTCGTGGCCATCGGCAAAGGGGGGCGCAACATTGCCGCGGCCGATGCGTTGCAGCACATCTATGGCTACGCGGTGGGCCTGGACATGACCCGGCGCGACCTGCAGGGCGAGGCCAAGAAGCTGGGCCGGCCCTGGTGCATCGGCAAGGGTTTCGATCAGTCCGCGCCGATCGGGCCGATCCACCCGGCCACCACCACGGGTGAGATGGGCCGCGGCGCCATCACCTTGTCCGTCAACGGCACGCTGCGCCAGCGCGGTGACTTGAACCAGTTGATATGGAACATCGGCGAGATCATCGAGCACCTGAGTGCGGCCTGGGCCCTGGCCCCGGGTGACTTGGTCTTTACCGGCACCCCCGCCGGCGTGGCTGCCGTGGTGGCCGGCGACGTGATGGAGGGGGCCATCGACCGTCTGGGCTCCTTGCGCGTGGTGGTGCGCTGAACACAGGAGACTTCGCCATGCAGCTCTACAGCTACTTCCGTTCCTCGGCCGCCTACCGCGTGCGCATCGCCCTGGCCCTCAAGGGCCTGGCCTATGACTACATGCCGGTGCACCTGGCACGCAACGAGCAGTTCAGCGAGTCGTATGCAGCGGTGTCGTCGTCGCGCCTGGTGCCCTTGCTCAAGGACGGTGACACGCTGCTCACGCAATCGCTGGCGATCATCGAGTACCTCGACGAGACCCATCCCGCGCCGCCGCTGTTGCCGGCCGACGCGCCCGGCCGAGCGCGCGTGCGCGCGCTGGCCTATGACATCGCCTGCGAGATCCACCCGCTCGACAACCTGCGCGTGCTGCGTTACCTGGTGCACGATCTCAAGGTGAGCGAGGACGACAAGAACCGCTGGTACCGCCACTGGGTCGAAACCGGGCTGCAGACCGTGGAGCGCCAGTTGGCCGACCCGCGCACCGGCCCCTTCTGCCACGGCGACGCGCTGAGCCTGGCCGACATCGTCCTGGTGCCGCAAATCTTCAACGCCCAGCGCTTCGACTGCCGGCTGGATCACGTGCCGACAGTGATGCGGGTATTCGACGCCTGTATGCAACTCGACGCCTTCGAGCAGACGCGGCCGGAGAAGTGCCCTGATGCCGCCTGACGCTGGGCTGGCGGGCGCGCTGATTCCCGAGGGCTTCGGCGGCGCCAGCGTCGGGGCGCTGATGAGCACGCGGGACGGCGGCGTCAGCCGGGCCCCCTTCGACAGCCTCAACCTGGGCCGAGCGGGCGGCGACGAGCGCGCAGCCGTCGACGAGAACCGCAGCCGCTTCGGCGCCGCCTTGGGCGGCGTGCCGGTCTGGCTGTCGCAGGTGCACGGCAGCCGCGTGGTGCGCTTGCACGCCAGCGCGCCGCTCGAAACCCACGCGGCCGATGCCGCCATCACGACAGCGCCCGCGGTCGCCTGCACCGTGATGGTGGCCGACTGCTTGCCCGTCTTGTTCGCCGCGCCCGGCGCGCAGGGCGTCGGCGCGGCGCACGCCGGCTGGCGCGGCCTGGCCGCCGGTGTGCTGGAGGCGACGGTCAGCGCGCTGTGCGATGCCGCTGCGTGCAAGCCGGGCGAATTGCAGGCTTGGCTCGGCCCTTGCATCGGACCGCGTCAGTTCGAGGTCGGTGCCGATGTCCTCGAGGCCTTTGGCGCTGGCCCCGAGTTCGTCGCCTGGCCGCGCCCCGAGGGCGTCCTGCGTTGGCGCGCCGACTTGCCCGCCCTCGCGCGCCGCCGACTGGTGGCTGCCGGCTTGACGCAGATCAGCGGCGGCAGCTGGTGCACGGTGGAAGATGCCTCAAGGTTCTTCTCGTTTCGTCGCGACCGCGTCACCGGGCGGATGGCTGCCGCCGTCTGGTTGCGCCGCTGAGCGCTGCAGCGCTTCGGCGGCGCGCAGCGCACGTCGGCGTGCCGGCGTGCCGACCAGGTAGAGCACCAGGGCCAACGGCAGCAGGCCATAGAAGATGAAGGTGATCACCGCGCCGAGCAGCGTGCCGTTAGGCGAAAGGGCTTCGACCAGCGACATCATCAACACCACGTACATCCACCCCAGGGTCACCAGATACAGCATGAAGATGTCAATCCCGCGCGCTCAATGAATGAAAATGCCTGTCATGTCGCCGTCAGCGCGACCGGCTACAACGCACCATTGTTGACCACAGCGCAAAGTTCCCGGAGACAACCGCCCATGACCCGAACCGTCCCCCCCGTTGCGGCCGATGCGCCGGCCGACGCTTTTGGCCACGCCGTCAGTGAAATCTGGAAATCGATGTCGGGCCTGTCGATGCCCCTGCCTGCCGTGAGCGCGATGCAGGCCGAGTACCTGCAGGAGGCGACAGCACTCTGGAACGGCATGGTCGAGCGGCCCGCCGAGCCCCGAGCCGCCGCGCCGCTCAAGGACCGGCGCTTTGCAGCCGAGGCCTGGTCGGGCAACCCTGCAGCGGCCTTTGCGGCGCAGACTTACCTGCTCAATGCACGCACCCTGATGAAGCTGGCCGATGCGGTCGAGGGCGATGCCAAGACCAAGGCCCGCATCCGCTTTGCGGTGCAACAGTGGGTCGACGCCGCCAGCCCGAGCAACTACCTGGCCCTGAACCCCGAAGCCCAGCGCAAGGCTCTCGATTCCAAGGGCGAGAGCATCGCCCAGGGCATGAAGCAGCTGTGGCACGACATTCGACAGGGTCATGTGTCGCAGACCGACGAGAGCGTCTTCGAGGTCGGCCGCAATGTGGCCACCAGCGAGGGTGCGGTGGTGTACGAGAACGAGCTGTTCCAGCTGCTCGAGTACAAGCCGCAGACGGCCAAGGTGCACGAGCTGCCCATGCTCTTCGTGCCGCCCTGCATCAACAAGTACTACATCCTCGACCTGCAGCCGGCCAACTCCGTGATCGGCTACACCGTGGCGCAGGGGCACCGCACCTTCGTGGTGAGCTGGCGCAACCCGGATGCCTCCATCGTCGACAAGACCTGGGACGACTACATCGAGCATGCCGTGATCCGCGCGATCCGCGAAGTCCAGGCCATCAGCGGCCAGAAAACAATCGACACGCTCGGCTTCTGCGTCGGCGGAACCATGCTCTCGACCGGACTGGCCGTGCTGGCCGCGCGCGGCGAACAGCCTGCCGCCAGCCTCACGCTGCTGACGACGCTGCTCGACTTCGCCGACACCGGTGTGCTCGACCTGTTCATCGATGAGCCCGCAGTGCAACTGCGCGAGATGACGCTTGGCAGCGAGGCGCCGAACGGCCCGGGCCTGCTCAAGGGCCAGGAACTGGCCACCACCTTCAGCTTCCTGCGTCCGAACGACCTGGTCTGGAACTACGTGGTCGGCAATTACCTCAAGGGCGACAAACCGCCACCCTTCGACCTGCTGTATTGGAACAGCGACTCGACGAATCTGCCGGGCCCGTACTTCTGCTGGTACCTGCGCCACACCTATTTGCAAAACGAACTGCGTGTGCCGGGCAAGCTGACCGTGTGTGGCGAGAAGCTCGATCTCGGCAAGGTCAAGGCGCCGGTCTACATCTACGGCTCGCGCGAAGACCACATCGTGCCCTGGCAGGCCGCCTTCGAGAGCACCAAGATCATGCAGGGCAAGGCGCGCTTCGTCCTCGGTGCATCGGGCCACATCGCCGGGGTGATCAACCCCCCGGCGGCGAAGAAGCGAAATTACTGGGTCGACGGCAAACTCGGCGGTAGCGCACAGCGGTGGATGGACAGCGCCCGGGAAGTGCCCGGCAGCTGGTGGCCCGATTGGGCGGCTTGGCTCAAGCCCCACGCCGGCAAGCAGGTGCCGGCGCCCAAGGCCTACGGCAACCGCAGCCACAAGGTCATCGAGCCGGCGCCGGGGCGCTACGTCAAGGCCCGCGCCTGATCGGTTTCCCGGCATTCGGGCTCATAGGGGTGGCCTCGGAGCGCCAGGGCGGTAAAGTGACCAACCAACACAAAAGGAGCAAGCGATGGCCCAGAAAGTAGCGTACGTGACCGGGGGTATGGGCGGCATCGGCACCGCCATCTGTCAGCGTCTGGCCAAGGAAGGCTTCAAGGTCATTGCCGGCTGCGGCCCGACGCGCGACCACGCCAAGTGGCTGGCTGAGCAGAAGGCGCTGGGCTACACCTTCTACGCTTCGGTCGGCAACGTGGCCGATTGGCAATCCACGCTCGACGCCTTCACCAGCGCGACCGCTGACCACGGCTCCATCGACGTGCTGGTGAACAACGCCGGCATCACCAAGGACCGCATGTTCCTGAAGATGACGCCGGACGACTGGAAGGTCGTCATCGATACCAACCTGAACAGCATGTTCTACGTCACCAAGCAAGTGGTGCCGGGCATGGTGGAGAAGGGCTGGGGCCGCATCATCCAGATCAGCTCGGTCAACGGCGAGAAGGGACAGGCTGGCCAGACCAATTACTCGGCGGCCAAGGCCGGCATGCACGGCTTCACCATGGCGCTGGCACAGGAAGTGGCCAGCAAGGGCGTGACCGTCAACACCGTGAGTCCGGGTTACATCGGCACCGACATGGTCCGCGCCATCAAGCCCGAGGTGCTGGAGAAGATCGTCGCCACGATTCCGGTCAAGCGCCTGGGCAAGCCCGAAGAGATCGGCTCCATCGTGGCCTGGCTGGCCAGCGAGGACTCGGGCTTCTCGACCGGCGCTGACTTCAGCTGCAACGGCGGCATGCACATGGGTTGAGCGTCTTCGACGCGCAGCCTGTCGGGTGAACTTGCCGCTTGCCCGGCCCTGCGCAGCAGGGGGAGTTCCTGATAGAACGACGAGCCGGCGAAAGCCGGCTCGTCTCACTCCAGGGCCGGGATGACGAAGCGGCGCTCGATCAGGTCGGCGTCGTCGAAGTGGCGGCGGCCAACAAAGGCGGTGGCGTGGTGGCCCCACTGGCGCATGGCGCCGGCGCTGGCGATGCCCATCGGCCAGAACAGGAAGCGCTCGGTGCGCTCGCTGCCGGGCACCAGGCCGTCCGGGCCGTAGACGCTGCGCCTGCCGCCTTGTGGCCGCGCCAGGCTGCGCAGCTCGTTCTCTGGGCGCAGTGCATAGGGCGTGCCCGCGCCGCCGGGGTCCGGGCCCGCGGCCATGACGTAGTGGCTGGCCGTGTTCAGGGTGACCATCAGGCGCTGGCCCGGCTGCGCTGCCGGCAGCCGGGTGGGTGTGAAGGCCCATTCGATGCTGGCCGGGGCGCCGTCGCGTAGCTTCACCTCGGCGCTGGGCAGGAACAGGTGGTAGCAGCCGCAGGCGTGCATCGTGTCGACGAGCAGCGGCCGGCCGTCGTCCGCGGCCAGCGTGATGCGAATCACGACGCCGTCGAGGGCGCCCGCCAGCAGGTCGAAGCGGCTGCGCGGTGGGCGCTGCGCAAACCACACGCTGTAGACCAGTTGCACCAGCCATTGGTCGCGGTAGCGCGTACCCGACAGACGCTGGTAGAGCACGGGTTCGGCGCTGTCCACCGCGGGCACGGCCCCGCCGTCGCGCCAGTGCAAGGCGCCAAAGCGGTCGTAGTCGCCTTGCACCTCGATCGCCAGTGCCGGTGCGTGAGCGGCCAGCAGCGCGGCGGCCTCGCCGGGCTGGAACTGCGGCAGGCCGAGGGCGTCGCGCGGCCGCTGCCACAGGCCGGCGAGCGACGCCGGCGCGGCCGCGCCGGCGGGCGGCAGGTAGCGTTGAGTGGCCGGCGGTACGGCCGACCAGCGCGTCATCTGGCTCTGGTGGTCGCGCTGCCAGGCTTCGACGCCGGCAAAGAAGGGCCAGCGCAGCAGGGCGTACAGCCCGGCGGCGCGTTGCGCGCTGGCGTAGCGGTCAGGCACCACGGCGCGCGCCAGCAAGGTCGCGCGCAGGCTGGGGTCGGCTTGCAAGGGTTGCCGCCAGGCATCGCTGCAGGCCTGGCTGCGCGCCCTGGCGGCGCTCGCGTCGGCCGCGTCGTCGAGCGGGAAGGCTGTGCCCGGCAGGTTCGCGATCTCTGCGTGTCGAGCCTCGGACTCGAGGGTTTGCAGGCGGGCGAGCCAGGCATCGAAGGCCGCTGCGCTGCTGCTTGCGCGTGCACGCAAGGCGGCGCCGATGCGGTCGACGCGCAATCCGGCAAAGCCGGCGATGGGCTCGGCTTCGGCGTCGCGCACGCCTGCGCTGTCGATCGCGCCGTCCAGTTGCGCGAACCAGCGCGCGCAGGCCGGGCTCGGCAATTCGGCGGCGACGCGCAGCGCAGGGCGGGTCAAGCTCGCACAGGCCGACAACGCAAGTGCCAGCGCCAGCGTGGCAAGCCGCAGCGCAGGGCGCGCGCCGACGCGGCGCGCGGTCGTGGCAAGGAGCGGTGCAGGCGTGGTCATGGCAGGAGCGCAGGAGCGCAGGA
>Ga0163144_10020730_pt1 | contig 13116 bp, 9 predicted proteins | sample OliLak19BULKMAT1_FD_123175 | JGI IMG/M metagenome (GOLD analysis project Ga0163144, IMG submission 123175) | Freshwater microbial mat bacterial communities from Lake Vanda, McMurdo Dry Valleys, Antarctica - Oligotrophic Lake LV.19.BULKMAT1 | ecosystem: Environmental > Aquatic > Freshwater > Lake...
CGCGAAGCAAAATTCGGCGGGTCTTAGGACTCAATCGGCGACTCGAACGCTAAGCCGCAAGCGGCAAGGTCGCCTAGAATGAGAAAAAGCTCGCCCCCGGCTTTTTCGAGAGGTCTCATGCGGTACTTGGCCCTGGCTACCGATTACGACGGCACCATCGCGCTGCGCGGCAAAGTGGACGAGGCGACCCTGGCCGCCCTGGAACGCTTTCGCGCTTCCGGGCGCAAGCTCATCCTCGTCACCGGGCGGGAATTGGAAGAACTCAAGACGGTCTGCCCGCGCCTGGATTTTTTCGATTGGGTCGTCGCCGAGAACGGCGCCTTGCTGTATCGGCCCAGCGATCAACAGCGTGTCCTATTGAGCGAACCGCCGCCGGAACGATTTGTCAAGGAGTTGCGCAACCGCGGCGTGGCCCCGCTGGCGGTCGGCGGCGTCATCGTGGCAACCTGGCGTCCGCACGAAACCACATGTCTGGACGCCATCCGCGAACTTGGCCTGGATTTGCAGGTCATCTTCAACAAGGATGCGGTCATGATCTTGCCGGCCAACGTCAACAAGGCCACGGGGTTGTCGGCCGCCCTGGAAAGGATGGGACTTTCACCGCACGATGTCGTCGCTGTAGGTGATGCCGAAAATGACCATGCGATGCTCAAGATGTGCGAATGCTCCGCAGTGGTGGACAACGCCCTGCCCTCGCTCAAGGAACGCGCGGATTTGGTCTTGGCGAAGGACCATGGCGCCGGCGTGACCGAACTCATCGATCGCATTCTCGATGACGACTTGAGGAGTCTGGATGAAAAATTGTCGCGGCGGCAACTTCCATTGGGCGAGCGCCGCGACCGCGGCGAAGTGCGGCTGTCAACAAAATGAAAAAGAACCCGCCAGGCGATGCCTGGCGGGTTCTTGGTCTTCCGCGGACCGGTGGTTGGTTAGAATTCCCAGATGACGTCGGCGCCGACGGTCGCCTGGAAGTTGTCGCGCTGATCGTTGTAGGGGCGCGAGTTGCTGCCGTTGGCGGCGTTGCCGTTAAACCAGTCGAAGCGGACCTCGGGTCGCAGGCGCAGGTTCTGGTAGACCTTATAGGTGGCGCCCATGGTCACTTCATAGAAATTGCCGGCGTAGCCGGGGCGATTCCAGGTGGCGCCGCCGTTGTCGCTGTTGGCAAAGGCCGTGCGGGTGCCGTCGTCATCACGCCACCATTCGGCACGCAGGCCGAAGGTGAGGCGGGGATCTACGGTGTAAAAAGCGCTCGTATGAATCCCGTACCATTCGCCCGCTTGAGTCAGGCCCGTTACGGGGTTCGTCGCTGCGTTCTGTTCCCAGCCAACCGTTCCGCCCGCCATGATTTTCCACTCATCGTAGCAACCAAATTTACGATGGCCGAAGAGATGAACTAAACTACGGTTATTCTGGTTGTTTTGCGCTTGTTCGGGGCCTGTGATCCACGCCAAGCTCACAAAATTGCGCTGATCGCAGGAGGTCCAATTCAATGAACCGGTATAGGACCAGGAGTCATTGTTGTCCTGAAAGACAACCTCGTACCCGCGCACCAATCCATTGGTGAAATCAACGGTATCCCCGATATGGACAGTCGCGAGTCCGCCAAGGTTGGTGAAGGGCACGCCATAAAAGAACTCGTATGGGCGTGAATAGAAATTCGTGCCATTGCCGAGTGAAGACTCGTGACCCATGAGGGAGATGAAGCGGCCGGCGCGGAAATCGACGCCGCGTTTGGTGAGAATGGGAGCGTGCAGATCGGCGTAGAAGTTCCAGGCGCCGATGCCCATCTCGGTCAAGCGGGAAGCCTCGCCGCGGTCGCCCAAAAAGTTGGGCCACAAACCCAGGCCGGCGTTTTCGAAATAGGGGGCGTCGTGGCCGTACATCGCGTCCACGCGGAAGCCCATGTGCCATTGGTCGCGTTTCTTATCCAGGTCAAGGGGCTTTTGGAGGATGAAGTACACCTGGTTGAGGAGGACGTCGTTGGAACGGTTGTTGAAGTTGGTGCCGTAGTTGAGGCGGTCGCGGGGGCTGTCGAAGTTGGCCGTGTAGCCGCCTTGGATGAAGCCGGTGAGCGAGACGCCGTTGCATGCCATGCGTTCGAAGATGCCGGGAGAGCGGCACTTGATGAACTGCATGAGGGGCGTGGGACTGGCTGGGGCTTCCTCTTCCTTCGCTTCCTCGTCCTTGCCGTTTTCGCCGTTCTTGGCGTCGCCATTCTTGGCGTCACCGTTCTTTTTGTCGCCATTCTTGGCGTCGCCATTCTTTTTGTCGCCGTTCTTCTTTTCGTCCTTGCCGTTGCCGTCCTTGGCCTCCTCGGGCTCCTCGGGGCAATACAAGAGGTTGTAGAGGAAGCCGCCACAGCAGTTCTTCTTGGCGGGCTCGACAGGTTTCATCTCCAGGTCCGAGCACTTCCAGGGCACGAGCCATTGGACGGTGCAGGGGGCGCAGGACGAATTGCATCGCCCGCGGTCACAAGTTTTTCCACACGCACCGGAACTGCAACTGCCGCCCGAGACGAGGCGAATGTCGGTCGATGCGCTGACGGGCAGCGCATCGCCGGAGACGCCGATGGGCGGCAGAATGTGCATCGTGTGCGGCGGCGCCTCGACCTGTCCGGTCAAGAGGGCCGCGCTGAGTAACACCGCGCTGTACATGGTTTCCTCAATCCTTTGGGGAAGGAGCCGGTCGAACCAACCAATCCTGGTGCCCGAATCGTTACTGGGTAAGCGTCTCCACGCGAGGCGCTTTTTTTGGTCGTTCCCGGTTGGTTCCTATTCGGGCAAGGGCTCGCCAGGGGAGAGGTGGCAGGGCACGGCCCAGCCGCCCGCAAGCGCTTTTTTGGTTACGCAAACTTAATCGGGTGTTAGCCGTCCCGTTACTCAAGCTCTCTGGAAATTCATAAAGCATGATCTTGATGAGAGCGGGTCAAAATCGGCTAATCTTTCCTAGACGCCGGAGTTTGACGCCATGAAGTACCCATTGCAGCCGGAGGAAATCGCAATGCACTCGTCTCGCGCCGTCATTTGGGACGTGGACGGAACCCTGGTCGACACGGCGGAACTCCACTTTCAGGCCTGGCGCGCACTGGCCGCCTCGATCGGCAAGCCGTTCACGCGCGAGGACTTCGCCGGCACCTTCGGCTGGCGCAATCCGGAGATCATCCCGCATCTGTTCGGCCCCATTTATTCCGACGCCGAGATCGCGGATTTGGGCGAGCGGAAGGAGCTTCTTTATCGGGCCGAAGCGAAAAAGGGCCTTTCCCTGCTTCCCGGCGTCAGTGTTCTCTTGCAGGAATTGCATGAAGCGGGATTTCGTCAGGCCATCGGCTCCAGCGCGCCGCGCGCGAACCTTGATCTTTTGCTCGACGTGACACATGTACACAACTTCATATCCGTGGTCGTGGGCATGGAAGACACCCAGCGTGGAAAACCGGACCCCGAGGTCTTCTTAATCGGGGCGGAGAAACTGGGAGTTGCCCCGGCGAATTGCGTCGTGTTCGAAGACGCTCCCGTCGGCATCCAGGCAGCGAAGGCTGCGGGGATGAAGGCCGTCGGCGTGACGTTCGCCCATCATCACCCGGCGGAGAAACTCAAGGCGGCGGGAGCGGACCTTATTGTGCATTCGTTGGAGGAGGTGACGGTGGAGGTTGTTCGAGACCTCCTGGAGAAATGAATCCTGAATTCCGAGGCGATGCGAAAATCGAAGACAGGGCGTGCTTTCTGGTGGAGGGCCTCTGCGATCTCTGCTAAGATGAGCCTCCACCCAAATGGTGCAAGAACGATGGATCCTTTTCCCTGCTCGCAAGCCAATGAACCCGACGACGGCGTCGATGTCACGTTGATTCGCTGGTTCCTCACTCTCACGTCCGCCGAACGGCTCGAGGCGCTTGAGAACTTCGTGAACGACGTGTTGGAACTGCGCTATGCAAACCGTTCGATTTGGCCAAATCCTCGAGACACTCGCCAAGCATGAAGTCGATTTCATCGTCGTTGGCAACGTAAGCGCTGTCTTGCAGGGAGTGCCCGTCACCACTTTCGACCTGGACATAGTCCATTCGCGTTCGGACGAAAATCTTCCACGTCTTCTCGCCGCTCTACAAGACCTGGATGCCTTTTACCGGGAACAATCGACGCGTAAGATCGCTCCAAAAATCGCCCACCTGGCAAGTCCTGGGCACCAGTTACTCTCGACTCGACTGGGACCATTGGATGTCCTTGGGGCCATTGATGCCAACCGGGATTACGAAAGCCTGATCTCCTTCTCGACGGAGGCTGTACTGAAAAGCGGGGCCAAAGTACGAGTGCTGAATCTGGAAACGCTCATCGAATTCAAGGAAGCGGCAGGCCGGCCAAAAGACTTGGCCGTGCTTCCCGTCCTCAAACGGACACTAGAGGAACGGCGAGAAATCTAAGAAAGCGAATCGGCTTGCAATCCCCTGGCTCGGCCATTTCCACTCGCGGCATATTTGGCTTACAATGGCTTTTCATGATGCTTCGTTTCCCGAATGGAAAATCCGCCATGAAGCCCCTCGGCCTCTCCCTGCTTCTCCTCGTCGCCGTGCACGCGCCGCTCCAGGCTCAGGGCAAAGTGCCCTTCCAACAAGGCGACCGCGTCGTCTTCATCGGCGACACCTTCGCCGAACGCGCCGGCCTTTACGGCTACATCGAGACGCTGATCCACGCCCGCTTCCCCGATCACAAGCTCACCTTCCGCAATATGGGCTACTCGGCCGACACCGTGGGCGTTCACGTCGCCGACATCCGCAATGGGACCACCGAGGACAACCGCGCCTCCAATCGCGCCCTCAACTTCGGCCCCATGCCCGGACACTTGGCCGAGGCGAAGGCCGACGTCCTCCTGATGTGCTTCGGCATGGCGGACAGCTTCGCGGGCAAGGCGGGGCTGGAGGACTTCGACAAGAACCTTCGCTTCCTGCTCAAGCATCATTCGGAGCAGAAGTATAACGGCAAGACGCCGCCGCGTTTCATCCTGGTCGGGCCGATCGCGCATGAGAAGTTGGACGGGCAGTTCCCCGATCCCAGCGAGCATAACGAGAATTTGAAGCTCTACACCGCAGCGATGAAGAAGGTCGCGGACGAACAGAAGCTTCCCTTCATCGATCTTTTTCAGCCGACCAAAAAAGTGATGGACGAACTGGCGACCGAGAAATCCAAAGAGCCGCGCAAGCTCACGATCAACGGCATCCACCTCAATCAGGCTGGGTACTACGTCGTATCGCACGTCATCCTCGATGGTCTCGGCGCGTCCCTGCCGCAATGGAAAGCGTACTGGAAGGACGGCTTTGACCGCAAACCCTTCGTCTTCAACGCGGACTCGAGTCGCCTTCTACCGACACCGCCGCTGGACTGGCACGAGACAACTCCCTTGCCCAAGTCCTTCCTGGACAAATACCTCCCCCATGTCACCTGGACAGCGCCGCTGAAAACCGGTTCGAAGATCGGCGATTCGCAGCTTAACGTCAATGATCAGACCACCGCCGTTGCCCACGGTCTGGAATGGGGCGCCGGCGTCTCCTTGCGCGGAAGCCCTATGCAGACCGAGACGGAAAAGTTGCGCCTCGCCGTCGTCGAGCAGAACCGCGAGTGGTTCTACAAGTGGCGCGCAGTCAACGGGGAGTACATCTATGGCCGACGGGCCAGGCCCTTCGGCGTCGTCAACTTTCCGGGCGAGATGAAGGAGATGGATCGGATCGTCTCAAAGCTGGACGAGGAGATTCATGGGCTCAGCAAGGTGAAAGGGAAGGAGTTTGTTTTGCGGATGGTGGACGTGAGCGCGAAACGAAAACCGCTCGTCAAGGCATCACGCCCCGTCACCCCACCCAAGATCGAAGACCTTTACAAGCAAAAGCCGGGCTTCATCAACAACAAGGAGTTCCTCACCGCCAAGGACCCCGAAGCCGCCCGCAAGGCCTTCAAGCTGCAAGAAGGCTACGAAGTCAACCTCTTCGCCGGCGAGCAGGACTTCCCGCTTCACAACCCGCTCGCCATGGCCTGGGATACCAAGGGCCGGCTCTGGGTTTCTACGATGCCCAGCTATCCACAGTACATCCCCGGCACGCCTCCCAACGATCAGATCATCATCCTCGAAGACACCAACGGCGACGGCAAGGCGGACAAGCACACCGTCTTCGCCGACAAGCTCTATCTTCCCACCGGCTTCGAGTTCGGCGACGGCGGCGTCTATGTTGCCTCCCAGCCCAACCTCCTCTTCCTCAAGGACACCGACGGCGACGACAAGGCCGACACGCGCGAGGTCATCCTGCACGGCTTCGGCACCGGCGACAGCCATCACGCCATGCACGCCTTCACCTGGACCCCCGAAGGCGCCCTCCTCTTTCACGAGGGCATCTTCCACCGCACCAACTGCGAGACGCCCTGGGGCGTCGTCCGCCAGCGCGATGCCGGCATCTATCGCTTCCAGCCCCGCAGCCACAAGCTCGAGGTCTACGTCTCCTACAACTTCGCCAACCCCTGGGGGCACGTCTTCGACAAGTTCGGCCAAAACTTCATCGCCGACGCTTCCGGCGGCGCCAACTACTTCGGCCTGCCCATCACCGGCCACGTCCCCTTCCCGCGCCAGCACGAGAGCATGAAGGTCTTCACGAGCATCGTCCGCCCCACCTGCGGCTGCGAGCTGGTATCGAGCCGGCACTTCCCCCCCGAAGCCCAGGGCAACTTCCTCCTCAACAACGCCATCGGCTTCCAGGGAACCAAGCAGCATCAAGTCATCGAGGAAGGCTCCGGCTTCACCTCCAAGGAACTGACGCCCCTCATCTTCTCCTCCGACCGCAACTACCGCCCCGTCAGCATCAAGCACGGCCCCGACGGCGCGATCTACATCGTCGATTGGTACAACCCCCTCATCGGCCACATGCAACACTCCATCCGCGACCCCGACCGCGACCACTACCACGGCCGAATCTGGCGCATCACCTACAAAGGCCGCGACCTGGTGAAGATGCCGAAGATCCATGGGGCATCGGTGAAGGAGTTGTTCGAATGCTTGAAGGAGCCGGAGAGTTTGACGCGGTATTTGGCGCGGAGGGAGTTGTCTCAACGTGATGGCAGCAAGATCGACGCTGAGTTTTGGGACTTGATGTTCGACTTGAAAGAAGACGAAAAGGAGAGAGTATTCTTGGAATACTACTGGGTGAATTCAGCAGCACATCGATCGGAAATGCCGAAGTCTGGGGTGATGAAGCATCTGTTGAAGTATGACGCGTTGCGGCTCCTGTTGATGGCAAAAGATGCGAAAGTTCGGGCTGCAGCGACGCGACAACTGCGACACCAAATGTTTTCAGTGTTAACGCATTCAAAATGGACCGACGCCGTCAACGACGTCCACCCGCGCGTCCGTCTCGAAGCCATCGTCGGCCTCTCCTTCTTCAAGGACGCGACGGCGGCCGAGATCGCGTTGCAAGCCCTCAAGCATCCGCGCGATTATTACATCGACTACGCTCTCAAGGAGACGATGACGACGCTGGAGCCTTACTGGAAGGAAGCCATCGCCGCCGGCAAACCCTTCGCGGCCGACAACCCCGCCGGCGCCGCCTATATCCTGGGCAGCGTCAAGACGGAGGACCTGACGAAGCTGCCGCGCTCCGCCCCCGTCCTGATGGCCCTGCTCACGCGCGAGGGCGTGCTGCCCTCGCTCCGTCAAGAAGCCCTCGACTCGCTGGCCAAGATCAACAAGACGAACTCGCTCGATCAGCTTCTCACGATGCTGACCGAGATGGACACCGGCCACGACGCGATCCACAACGCCCACGCCCTCGCCGACCTGGGCACGCTTCTTTCCGAGCGCAAGACGGAGGAGCTAAAGAAAGCCCGCCCTCGCATCGTGAAGCTGTCGCAAACGGCGAAACAGCCGGCCACCCGCCAGACCGCTCTCGTCGCCCTCATGACCGCCGATGGCGAGATCGAATCAAGCTGGGTCCGCGCCTCCAAATCGCTGCACGACCTGCGCGACTTCCTCGACGCCGTGCCGCGCTTGCCCGATTCCAAGCTGCGCGGCGAGGCGTACAAGAGAGTGCGCCCACTGCTGGGCGGCCTGCCCGGCGAATGGTCCAAGCTCATCACGCCGACTCCGGGAGCCATGGGTCAGATCGTCCGCATCGAATTGCCGGGATCGAACCGCACGTTGACGCTCGCCGAGGTCGAAGTCTTCTCCGGCAAGAACAACGTCGCCCGCGCCGGCAAGGCCAAGCAATCGAGCACCGACTTCGGCGGCCTGGCACAGCGCGCCATCGACGGCAACACCAGCGGCGAGTACGGCAAGGGGAGTCAAACGCACACCAAGGAAAACAGCACGAACCCCTGGTGGGAAGTCGATCTCGGCAAGGAAACGCTCATCGACCGCATCGTCGTCTGGACCCGCTCGGAGGAAGGGGGCAAGTACGTCCAGCGCCTCGACAACCTCACCCTCACCGTTCTCGACGCCGCCCGCCGCCCCGTCTTCACCAAGACCGCCATCCCGGCGCCCGCCGAAAATGTGCGTATCGATTTGTCGTACAACCCCGGCGAGGAGATACGCGTGGCCGCCATCGACGCTCTGTCGACGATGCCGGGATTCGAAACCGAGGTCTTCGCGGGGCTTTCCAACTTGTATGCGAAAGGCAAGGATCGCGAGCAGATCGTCCGCGCCTTGCGACGCATTCCCCGCGGCAAATGGGACAAGGCTGCAATGGTTCCGCTGGCCGAGTCCATCGTCGGGTATTTGAGCAAGCTCGCGCCGAAGGATCGCACGGAACCGTTCGCGCTCGATACGTTGGCCCTGGGCAACGACCTCGTCACCTTGCTGCCTCCCGCCGCCGCCAAGTTGGTGAAGGCGCAACTTGACGAGATCGGCGTGCGCGTCGTCGTGGTGCGGACCATCCCGCATCGCATGGAATACGACCGCAAGAAGATCTACGTCGAGGCCGGCAAGCCCGCCGTCATCATCTTCGAGAACACCGACATCATGCCGCATAACCTGCTGGTGTGCATGCCAGGTTCGACGGCGGAAGTCGGCCTCGCCGCTGAGAACATGGCCAGCGACCCCGACGCCTTCTCGCACCACTTCATCCCCAAGAACAAGAAGGTGCTGCACGCCACGCGCCTCTTGCAGCCGCGCGAGGTGGATCGCTTGCAATTCATCGCCCCGGACAAGCCGGGCGAGTATGTGTATGTCTGCACCTTCCCCGGCCATTGGCGCGTGATGAACGGCATCCTGCATGTCGTGCCCAAGCTCGCCGACGTGCCTTCCAGCGAGCTGAATCCGCCAACGGAAATCGCCGGCGAGACGCGCAAGTTTGTTCGCAACTGGACGGTCGCGGAGTTGACGCCCGACCTCATCCACCTGGAAAAGAACCGCGATTTCAAACGCGGCAAGGAACTGTTCAAACTGTCGACCTGCATCCAATGCCACAAACTCGGCGGCGAAGGCGGCGAGATTGGCCCAGATCTGATCGAGACGTCCAAGAAGATGGCCGAAGTCAAGATGTCGAAGATTCAGCTTCTCACCGAGATCCTGGAACCGTCGCAAACGATCGACGAGAAGTATCGGCCCTGGACGTTCTTCATGGCGTCCGGTCAGGTCTTCAGCGGCTTGATCCAGCACCAGGACAGGAAGACGATCCGCATCATGCCCGGCGCCAACCTCAAGCCCGCCGAGATCAAGGTGGAAGACATCGAGGACAAACAGCCATCCAAGATATCCATGATGCCGACGGGTTTGGTGGTCACGCTGACCAAGGACGAAATTCTCGACCTGCTCGCCTACGTGATGGCGGGAGGCAATGCGGAACACCCCGTGTTCCGCCGCCGCGACTGATGTGGTGCCGGTATCCTACCGGCACGAGAAGTCTGCGCGACGTAGCGGGCCACAGTCAACCGTCGGCAATTCGTGCCGGTAGAATACCGGCACCACAGCGGCAACCTTCCATGACGCCCGTGGCGAAAGAAGACGTGTTGCGGTCAACACCTCTCCTCCTCGACGGCGCCCTCGCCACCGAACTGGAGCGGCGCGGCGCCGACCTGCGCGATCCGCTCTGGTCCGCCAAGGTTCTTTTGGATAACCCCACGCTCATCCGCGATGTGCATTTGGATTACTTTCGCGCCGGCGCGCAGGTCGCGACGACTGCGAGCTATCAAGCGAGCTTCCCAGGTTTCATGGCACGCGGACTTTCCCGTGCGGAGGCGGCCGACTTGATGATGTTGAGCGTCCGCCTCGCCCAGGAAGCGCGAGACCTATTCATCGCCGAATCCTCAACTCAGTCCGCACCGCTGGTCGCCGCTTCGGTGGGCTGTTACGGCGCCTTTCTCGCCGATGGGTCCGAGTATCGCGGCGACTATGGTCTGACGAAGCAACAACTCATCGACTGGCATCGCCCGCGAATCGAAACACTTGTGGAAGCGAAGCCGGACCTCTTGGCGTGCGAGACGATTCCGACTCTTGTGGAAGCGGAGGCCCTTGTTCGCTTGCTGGAGGAGTTTCCGCAAGTGCCGGCGTGGCTGAGCTTCAGTTGCAAAGACGCCGCGCACATCTCGCATGGGGAGCGTTTCGTCGAGGCTGTTCGGCTGGCAAATGACGCGGCGAACGTGGTCGCCGTCGGCGTCAATTGCACGGCGCCGCGTTTGGTGGAAGCGCTCTTGGAAGCAGCCTCCCCCTTCGCGAAAAAGACCTTGCTGGCCTATCCCAACAGCGGCGAGACCTGGGATGCGACGACGCGGACATGGGACGGCAACGCTACCTTCGCATGGGAGGAGGCGGCCCGCCGCTGGTTTCGCGCGGGCGCGCGTTGGGTCGGCGGTTGTTGTCGCACGACGCCGGAGACGATTCGCCGCTTGCGGCTTAGCGCGGCGCACTGCGGCGAGTTGCGCTAACCCGCAAGCGGCAAATCATCCGGGGGGCCAATGCATCGCTCGGCCGCCCATCAGGTGCATATGCAGATGCGGAACGGTTTGCCCCCCCTGGTCGCGGCAATTGATGACAAGGCGATATCCCTCTCCCAACCCCAGCTTCGATGCCAGCTGGACGGCGACCAGATGTAGATGCCCGACAATTTGCTTGTCGTCATCGGTGAGCGCGTCGTGCGTGGCGATTACCTTACGCGGAATGATAAGCACATGCGTCGGGGCCACCGGATTGATGTCGCGAAAGGCAAGGCAGACGTCGTCTTCGTAAACGATGTCGGCCTTCAGTTCCTTGTCGATGATTTTCTTGAAAAAGTTATCCTTGAGCATGCCTGGCTCCGTCGACGGACTACGAAATTCGTTTCCGCTATTGTAAGTCTCAACGAGTCGTTCCGAAAAGCCCCTCACCTTCCGACAGCGATGAGGGGAACACGAAGAACCCCTCTCCGCCAAACAAAGGGTGGGTGAGGGGAGCACGAAAAGCCCCTCTCCCTCTGGGAGAGGGGTTGGGGTGAGGGTAGCACATGCCATGGCGCATCGGACTGGATGAAGCGGGCTATGGCCCCAACCTGGGCCCGTTCGTGATGACGGGGGTCGCCTGCCGGGTGCCGGACCCATTGGCCGGCGCGGACCTGTGGGAGGCACTGAAATCTGCAGCGCGGAAGGCGGGCGGCAGAGCGGATGGACGGATCGTCGTCGACGATTCGAAGAAAGTGTACAGCGGCGGCAAGGGGTTCGCGGATTTGGAGAAGGCGGCGTTGCTCGCCCTCAACGCGAACGTGACGCAACTTGGCGACATGGTGTCGCTGGTTTCCCCAAAAGCCGCGGCCGAGTTAGCCGAGGAATGCTGGTACACGGGCACGACGCCGACGCCGCGCGTGTTGGCGGTGGAATCGGTTTGCCAATCGAAGGAGCGCTGGAAGGAATGTTGCGCCGCGGCGGGGATCTCGTGGCTGAGGCCGAGCGCGGATATCGTATGTACGCCGCGTTTCAACAGCGTGATCGATCGGCACGATTCCAAAGGCGCGGTGCTGAGCTTGTGTTTCGTCGGCTTATTGCGGGCGATTCTCGAACAGGCGGAGGGAGAGGCCGTCCATGTTACCGTAGACAAGCACGGAGGCCGCAATCGATACGGGGTCAAGCTGCAAGACGCCTTTCCCGAAGGCTGGGTCGTCATCCGCCAAGAAGCACTGCTGGAAAGCCGTTACGAGGTGATGGGTTTGGACCGACCGTTGCACATCAAGTTCTGCGTCGAAGCGGATGGCCGAGAGATGACTGTCGCGCTCGCCTCGATGGTGAGCAAATATCTTCGGGAAGTCCTCATGGCCGAGTGGAACGCGTATTGGTGCGGACAGGTGCCCGGGATCAAAGCGACGGCGGGATACCCGGAGGACGCTAAACGGTTCTACCAGGAAATTGAGCCGACGCTGGAGCGATTGGCATTGGCGCGGGAGAGCTTGTGGCGGAAGCGATGACTTAATCGTCCGCCCTTACTCGCGCAACTGTTTCAGCACGTCCATCGATGTGATCACGCCCACGAGAACGCCGCGTTCGACGACGAAGAGTCGATGCACATGGAGCGAAACCATTTCATGGACCACTTTCGCGGCGGAGTCGGTCGGGGCAACCGTGAAGATCGCGGGGGTCATAATGTCGCGGACGATGGTTTGATCGACATTTTCGATCTGGAATCCTTCACGGACTTTGCCCTTCTTCGTGTGCAAATCTTGTTCGTAAAAGTAGGCTTCGCTGGGGGCAAGGTGGTCCGGCTTTTCGCGGTCGTGTTGCAAAAGGTCGCCGCGGCTCAAGACGCCGACCGGATGGCCCGCGTCGTCAATCACCGGCGCGGCACTATAGCCCTTGTCGGTCAAAAGACCGAGCGCCTCGCGTACATTCGCGCCGGCGCGAATGGAGATCGGATTTGGCGCCATAAGATCGGCCGCAGTCTTGGCGTGGAGCGTCAACTCGGAAGCGGTTTTCGTGGCAGCCATGAACTTCCCCCTTGTCCGTGAGAGGTTTCCCAGGGGTATTCTACATGCGTTTCGCGATTTGGTGTCGGTTTTTATCGGCTGCGAACGCGGACCCCGCAATAATCGCGGACCCGGCCGGAGCTCAACGCATTCGCATCTCCATGAGCCGTTGCTGCTGAGCTTCGAGCCAATTCGCGATGCGGGCGGTCGTGGGGAAGGCGGAAAGGATGAAA
>Ga0163144_10020733_pt1 | contig 13115 bp, 18 predicted proteins | sample OliLak19BULKMAT1_FD_123175 | JGI IMG/M metagenome (GOLD analysis project Ga0163144, IMG submission 123175) | Freshwater microbial mat bacterial communities from Lake Vanda, McMurdo Dry Valleys, Antarctica - Oligotrophic Lake LV.19.BULKMAT1 | ecosystem: Environmental > Aquatic > Freshwater >...
ACAGGCAAGTGGAGTGCGGTCCGCGTCGACATCGACAACGAAGGCGAAACCGCCACCGTGTACGCACGCGACACGAACGCTGTGCTTCACACGTATCGCGGCCCCGTTTCAGGCACAGGCCCTTGGCAGATCGACGGCGCAACCATCACCCAGGCACGCTGCGGCTGCGGAGGATCCGTCCGCTTGCCGGGCTGATCCCCTACCGTTACCGCCATGACCAGACCGCTCCTGTACGACCTTGACGACCTCGCCGAGATCACCGCATCGTTCACCGTGAAACACACCCGCTTCTTTGGGTGGAGGGTCGTCGTGGTCACTCCGACCGCTACTCACGGGACGGCACGTATCGAAACGTCTGCTCGCACCAAGGATCGGGCTATCGACCAGGCCGTCCGGTTAGCGCTCGACATTCGACAGGCGTATGACGACCAGTGAACCTGTTTCGGAGGCTGCGCCGCCGCAGCAACGATCGCCCAGTACCCGTGACGGACAGGTACGGGACGACGCGCTACTACCGTGGCCATCAGGTTCACCGCGAGGATGGTCCGGCGATCTATTGGGCGAACGGTGACAAGAGCTGGCACCAGAACGACGAGCTGCACCGTGTCGATGGTCCTGCGATCGAGTATGCGGAAGGCACGAAAGTGTGGCACCAGAAGGGGAGGCCACACCGTGTGGACGGCCCAGCCATCGAGTACGCGAACGGTGACGCAGCCTGGTATGTGAACGGCAAGCTGCATCGCGACATTGGCCCTGCTATCGACTACATGAACGGCATGAAGCGCTTTTACCTTTACGGCGTACAAGTCGGGCCGGTCTAGGAGACCAAATGAGTGGACCACATTCGGGCGTCACACAGGGGACACATCAGGGGACAACACTGCTCTTGCTTCTGCCGCAACACCCTGGTCAACACGCACTTCCAGGGGACAATCCGAAGGACAAGTCATGACCAACCCTGAGATTGACGAGTACGGGAACAAGTGGTGGTACAACGACGACAACAAGCTTCACCGCACCGACGGCCCTGCGGTCGAGTACGCCGACGGCAAGAAGAGCTACTACCTGAACGGCGAGAAGAGCTACTACCTGACCGGCACGAAGGCCGCACCATTCAAGGTGGGCAAATGAGTGACTGGCAGGTAACGATCGACACGATGAAACCCTGGCGATGGGACTGGAAGATCGAACAAGGCGAACACGTATGGCATGGCGGGTCCGCACGGACCAGGGCCGGGGCGTTACGCAAAGCTCGCCGCTATGCCCGCCAGTTCGACGCCGGTGTGCGACGCATCACGGAATCCACATGGACCGGCGACCTGTTCCCACCCGAGGAACGAACCCCGACGTACAGCACCACGCAACGGCGTGGGCAGGTGTCAGTCCCGAACCCGCCACCTAAACCTGTACCCCAAGCGCAGGCACCCACACCGCCACCACCACCCCGCCGCGTGTGCGACGACGACGCCTGCCCCGGCATCCACCGCAGCGACACGACATGAACGCCACGATGAACATCGAACAGGCCACCGTATTCCTGCGGCAAGCAGCAGCCACATCAGACCGCTGGGAGTTCTTCCGAATCCTGTACGCCGGAGACGAATGGGTCGCCGAACTACTCCACGACGAAACGAACATGGTCATCGTGTGGGCGCAAACGCTCACAGCACTTGTCCATCGGGCTACTGGGAAGATGATCCTGTGACACGCATCATCATGATCGGCAACTTCCACCCGCCACACTCGACCGAGAACGAATGGTTACGAGCACTGGCCGACCTCGGGGTCCACGTCGACACGTTGCAGGAGAACGCTTACAGCGAGGTTGCGTTGGCGAGGCTGCTACCCGCTGACGCCCTCTGGTACGTCCGTACGTGGGGCAGCGACGTGCCGTGGCTCAACATGGCAGCGACGGCCGATACGCCAACAGTGGCACCACACCTCGACTTGTGGTGGGGGTTGGAACGCGAACGGCAAATCACGACCGAACCAATGTGGCGTGCCGATCACGTTTACACGGCAGACGGTGGGCACGACGTCCGCTTCCAGGCCGCTGGCGTCAACCACCACTTCATGCCTCCCGCTATGAGCGGCTACGCGCAGGCAGGCAAGTTCGCCCGCAGGTTCGTAGGCCAGGTCGCCTTCGTGGGCTCCCACCCGGACCGCTACCACGCGTCGTGGACGTGGCGGCGGGAACTGTTCCAAGCACTCGAAGGTGTCACAGGGTTCGCCCACTACGACCACGCCTCGAAGATGCGAGGCCAACTCCTGTCCGACCTGTACGCGACGGCTTCGGTCATCGTCGGCGACAGCCTGGCGCACGCACCCCGCTACTGGTCCGACCGGCTACCCGAAACGTTGGGGCGACGAGGGAACCTGGTGTGGCCGGAGATTGTGGGTTGCCGCGAAACGCACCCGACCGCCGAGTGGGTGTCGTACACGATCGGCGACGTCCAGTCGCTACTGGCCGCAGTGGAAGAGGCTCGCGACCTGGCAGGCAGCGAGGAACGGCGGGACAGCAACCGGGTCCGCATCCTCCAAGCCCACACGTACACGCACCGTGCCGCACGCATACTTGACGACCTTGCCCTGCCACACCTTCCTGTACCGGAGTACGCATGAACCTTGATGAAGCCACAATGACCAGCAGCGGGTTGCTGCTCAACACGGTCCACGACTCGTTCGGTGCCGCCGCAGTTGGTGTGTTCCGCCCTGACGAGCCCACAGACCTGGTCGTCTACGAGGAGTGCTGGGGCGAGAACGTGTACCAGTTGGACCCCGATCATGTGAAGGGCAAAGTGGTGCTCGACATCGGGGCGAACATCGGGGCGTTCAGCTTGTGGGCTGCGGTTCATGGGGCACGCAGAGTGGTCAGCGTCGAACCGGAACGCGGGAACCTGGTGGTACTGCGAGAGGTTCACGCACGCGCCGGGTTGGACCGATGGGAGATTCTCCCGTTCGCTGTCGGCGCTACGGCTGGCACCGTGTCGATGGACAAGACGGGCGGCGGAGCGCAGTCCACCCCGGGGGGCGACATCGAGCAGCAGCCGATAGCCGCCCTACTGGAAGCTATCGAGCCGGACGTGGTGAAGATCGACATCGAAGGCGCCGAACATGAGATCCTCCCCGCTGGTGACTGGTCGAAGGTGGGTCGCATCGTCGCGGAGTGGCATGCGTATCAGGCGACCTGGGAAGGCCACATCAAAGCCACCGTTGGCGCCCTTGTCGACGCCCTTGTCGGTACGCACCGGGTGACAGTGTTCGGCCAGGTCGCCGACGGTGGGCAGCTCGAAGCGATCCGTTACGGCTCCTGATCGTTCACCAGATCCGTGCGCAGTACCCGGCGACGGCAGCGCTTCCGAGGAAACAGGCCCCGATGGCCGTGTAGCCGCCTGCGATTGCGGGAAGGCCGGTAGCTGCCATGACTGCCACCCAAGTCCACAGGGCCGCCTTCATCGGCGGTTGCCGCCAGTGTCGTGGGTGCCGAGCCAATAATCGGCGTTGTCGAACGCTTGGAACACTTCGCTGAGTAGGCGCATCTGGTCGGTCGTGAACCCCTTACCTGCGACGGCGTGCCGTAGGCGGCCCTCGTGCTCGCTGAGCAGGAGCAGCACGTCGTCGTTCGTCATACGTTCGCAACGATCTCGGCGAGTTCTGTCACGAGGGCGTCGGCAGCGTTGTGAATCCACCGTTCTGACGGCATGAAGTCGTCGTCGAGGAGGAAGTCGAACTCGGGCGTGGCGCACTTGTTCGAGTGGTTGGCGAATCGTGCCTTGGCGGATTCGGTGTCCCACACTTCGCCGACTTGGACCGTGATCGTCACGTACTGCGAGCTGCTCTGTGCTGATTCTTCGATGCTGACGTTGAGACCGCGTCGGGCAAGTTCGAGAGCAACACGGGTCGCTGCCGTGTCGGTGCGGTCGAAGTAGCTGATCCGCTCGGTAAGCTCGGCTTCGTTCATGGTGGCTCCTTCGCTGTGGGGGCCGTTTGCCCCTACACGCATAACGTAGCACGTTACGCGAGCTATGCAAGGTGGTTTCTGCTGATCCCCCAAATAAGCCTGTGGCCTGCGGTTCGGGGCTGCCTGCACCTCCGCTTGACGTAGCACAGTAGCCGTGCTACGTTGTTGGTACGGGGAAGAACCCCCCACAGCAAAGGAGCCACCAACATGGGCGCAGACACCTTCACCTTCGTCGGGATCGCATCATGCTGATCCGCACCAAGGCCTACCTCGCCGCAGCCGTCGAGTTCATCAACGCCGACCCATTCCGCTACGACGGCTACGAAATCGCATGCACCGTCGTGTACCATGACGGCATTGCTTACAGCCTCTCGGCAACCCTCGTCACTGCCGACCACGTATCGTGGAATGTTGCTGCCCTGTATACCCGCGAGCTGTGGGCTATCGAGGCCAAAGCAGAAACGGTCGGCATCCCCGACGGTGAAACCCTGCCAAGCATGGTCGCTGCTGCCCTACTCAACAAAGTCGAAGGCGCACTCGAACGCAGGTGGGCGTAACCGCAGCCTGCTATCCACCGCCACGCCGACCCGACCGGCCACACTTCGGGGATGCTGCCCAGCGGAGCCCGACTAGGAGTCGTCGCACGATGCGACCAAGGCGGCCTTGGGCACCTGACCCAAACATGGTTGCGTGAGCTACCACACGACCAGGTGCTCACCGTCTGCATGGGGTCACGCGCACGAGGCGTAGAGACTGACTGCCACCCGGCGAGCCCGTCGATGCGCACCTATTACAACGGGGATCTCGACCCTGGCGTGTGCGCCCAGTTCGTCGAAAACGTCGACGTGGTGTTGACCGCCGAAACGTTCTACGGCAAACACCTCCCCAGGGCGATCCGCTATTACAACAGGGCTTCGCGCCTGTACGCCATGCCGGAGCTGTACCAGGCGGAAATACCGAACACCAGGGTTGCCGTACCGACCGCATGGAACGCCCCACCAGGGGCCGACATTCTCCCGTGGCCCTACGAACCCCTCCTGTCGATACCGGCGCGCACAGGCCCCGTGAAGATGGCACACGTCGGCGCTGAAGCCATGCTCGACCGGGAAGGCACCCGCACCCTGATCGAAGCGGTACGGCGCACAGGTGACGCCATCGCGTACGTCGACGACTGGGACAAGTCGACCGGCGTCCTCGACTGGCGCACCCGGTACACCACCCTCACCGAGTTCTTCGACCAGGTCGACGTCCTCATCCAGCCGCGCCGCTACGCCGGACTTAGCCTCCTAGCGCACGAAGCGATCAACCGTGGCGTCGCACTCGTCCACCCGCTGTGGAGCCCCTACGCCCACCTGTCCGTCATCCCGCTGCAACGCAGCGAAGAGTGTGAGCTGCTCCCCATGAAAGGCGGCCCGATGCCGGTGTGCAACGTCGACACCACCGACCTTGCCAACGTGCTCGTCGAGCTACGGGACCGCGACCTCATCGAACTGTGGCGCACCCGCACACACCAGTACGCCTTGACGAACTCGTGGAAATGGAAGCGCGACGACTGGCTCGATTGGCTCAACCCGACGTGACCTGGAAAGACGACGCAGCCTGCGCAGGGGAAGGCCCGACCGTCTTCTACCGCAGCGAAGGCGAAGCGCGTCGCGGTAGCGCAGGCGGCGAGAACACGATGCGGCTGGCCCGACGCATCTTCTGCGACGGGTGCCCAGTCAGGTCAGCATGCTTGGAAGAAGCGGTCCGCACCGGAGAACACTTCGGGGTGTGGGGCGGCACAACACCCGGCGACCGAGGCCGAATGCGGTTCCGGTCCCGCCGAGAGAACCGAAACCTGTACGACAACCGCGAGCAGCTTGCACGCGAGATCGGGGCCTGGCGTGAAGATTGACGTCATCGCATCGCAACGCCACTACACACGGCACCTGCTCCCAATCTGGGAGGCCCTGCCCGTGGAGGTGCGTGGCACGTTCCGCAGCCCCCAAGGCTTAGACCCGTCCGAACCATTCGGCTACGCCACCACAATCGACTACGACCCAAGCCCTGACTACGACGTCACCGACGCCGACGTCGTCATCGGTGCCGCATGGCGCGACCTGTCCCGTATGGTGCGGCACCGCCAAACAATCCTCATCGAGCATGGCGCAGGCCAGTCGTACGCAGGCTTGGACATCCCGGCTTACGCCAACGCCAGCGCCCGTATCGGCCTCACCGCTGCCCTGGTCCCAGCGGAACGATGCGCGCAAACAATCCCACCCGGGACCGAAGCGTTCGTCATCGGCCCGACCTGGTACGACGCCTGGCACAACCACCAGAGAAACGTTCGGCGCTACCGCGTCGGTGTCACCTGCCACTGGGATTGTGACCTTCTGCCTGAAACAAAGCCAGCACTCGACCACTACTTCGATGCGATTGTTGCCATGCGGGACGAAGGTGTCGAGGTCGTGGGGCACGCCCACCCGAGAAGTGAAACACGCTGGAAGCGTCGCTACGAGGAAGCCGGGATCACATGGGTCGACTACCCGACCCTGCTCGACACATGCAGCATCCTCATCGCCGACAACACAAGCGCGATCTGGGAGGCCGCCGCACTACGCATCCCGGTCGTCACCATCAACCGGGCCGAGTACCGCCGCCACGTCAGCCACGGCCTCCGCTTCTGGGGTCCGGTCCCAGGCCCAAGCGTCGACACCCCAAGCGAACTATCCGACGCTGTATACCGGGTCATCGAAGCGCACGATGCTATGGGCTCGCACGCCAGGGTTGTCGCTCAGGGCGTGTACGACAACCTGCTCGACGGTTCCAGTGCAGTGAGGGCTGCTGCATCTATCCTGGCCGTATGCTCGACCCAGTGACGCTCATCGTCGTCGCGCTCGCCACATACCGGGCGACACGACTGATAGCAGTTGACAAGATCATGCGCCGCCCACGCGACTGGGTCGACCTGCGCGCACCAGCGTGGATCGGTTCGCTCATGTCGTGCCCGTGGTGCTTGTCCGTGTGGGTTGCTGCACCATTCACCGCCGCTGCGTACCTGGCACCAGTGACGCATGGGCCGCTCACGTTTCTCGCGATCGCAGGCGCCGCCGCACTGCTGTGGTCGTGGGAAGGTAACGACTGATGGCACGCCAGCCTGCCGAAACTCCGCCCGAAGTCATCCCGGCACATCGCGGCCTTCACGGTCGCGCCATGCTCACCGCAGCCGGTACAGCGGTCCGCCTTGACGAACCGATGGCGAAGTCGCTTTCACGGTCCGAAGCGTGGCAGGAAGAGGCTTGGGTTTACTACGACACCCTCCCGGAGCTGAAGTTCTACGGCCGGTTCATTCGCAACAGCCTGTCGAAGGCGCAACTGGTACCCGCCCGGGTGATGCCAATGGGCCGCCCGCAACCGATCGACAATCCCACCACCGACGAGGAACTAGCCGTCGCCGAAGCGGTCAACCTTCTACGTGGTGACGCTGCCACGACTGGCAACATCCTGGGTGACATCGGCCTGCATCTCGACTTCGCCGGGGAATGCGTCCTGGTCGTGTGGGCCGAAACCCTCCCCGGGGAGCTGCTACCCGGCGCCTGGCAGGCACGCATCGTGCCGCAAGACATGATCGCCGAAGGGAAGACACGCGACGGCCGCCGCACACGCGAACTCCTGTCAAGCACCGACAAGACCGTGCCCGGTATAACCCTCGACCCTGACTTCAGTTACGTTGCGCGCCTGTGGTCGCCGCACCCGCGCAGGTGGGCCGAAGCAGATTCTGTTGTACGTGGCGTCCTCGACATCGCAGACGAGTTGCAAATCCTGTCGCGCATGATCCGGGCCACGGCACGTTCCCGTATCGCAGGCGCAGGCATCCTGCTGTACCCCGAAGAGGTCGCGCCACCAGCAAAGTTCGGCCAAGTCGAAGCGTCCGACCCTGCGCAGGCCGCCGAGGATGATCCGCTGCTAAGCGACCTGATGGACGTGATGACGGCAGCCATCCGCGACGAAGGCACACCCGCAGCGGTCGTCCCGATGCTGTGGCGCCTACCTTCGCGCTACATCGAAATGGTGCGCCACCTGACATTCGAGCGTCCGATCGACGCCACCGCAGCGGGACAACGCGCCGAGCTGCGCCAGCGTCTCGCACAGGGCCTCGACGTTCCAGCGGAAGTGCTGCTTGGCATGGCCGACGTGAACCATTGGACGGGTTGGCTCATCGACGACCAGACCTACCAGGCGCACCTCGAACCGAAACTCATCGCAGCGTGCAACGCATTGACGTCGGCGTACCTCGTCGAATACTTGCGTGCCCTGGACATCCCCGACCCGGAACGGTTCTGCTTCTGGTTCGACCCGCAGTCGCTTACGACGAACCCGAACCGTGGCGAAGACGTCAAAGAAGCCCACAACCGCAACCTGGTGAGCGACGAGTTCGTGCGCCAATCCCTCGGGATCAGCGAAGCAGACGCCCCAAGCGACGACGGCCTGCTGCGCAAGATGCTGCTCAACCGTGGCCTGTTCACACCGGAACAGACCGCTGCCCTCCTGGAACGTACCGGCCTCATCGACTCGCCACTCATCGTGACGCAGGCGGCAACGGTGGATGTGGTTGAGCCGCCACCCGAGCCGGGCGCACCAAACGAAATAATCGCAACACCGGACCTGGAAACACCAGGCGAAGAACCCCCTCGGCCACTCACAGCGGCAGCTAAGCCAGAAACGGCGCTATCGAAGCGGTTAGCTGAAATCGACCAACAGCTCCTCGGTGACCTACTGGCCTTGGCCGACGCAGCAGTCACACGCAGCTTGGAGATGGCAGGCGCACGCGTTCGCCGCAAAGTGCCCCACGCAGGCGCCTTAGCCCGCCAAATCAAAGACGTGCCCCAGGACCTAGTAGTTCACGCCATCGGCCTGGACGCCCTACAGACCCTGGGCTTGGAAGAAGAAGAAGTTCTCGCTGGCACCCTTAGCGGCATCGAACCAAAGGTCGCCGCAATCCTCACGCGCGCCCAGCGCCGCACTAAGGCTGCGCTGGCCAGCGTCGACTACGACTACGACGACGAAGACGAACGCAAAGCCGAAGACAACAATGACGCAGCAGTCGCAGCATTCCTGCTCGGTGTCGGTGCCGTAGCGCTCCGGCAGCTATCCGGCCCGACGCGCGGCATCAACGATCAGATACTCGGCGAAGTCGACAACACCTACCGGGTAGACCCGGGCGCTGTGCGCGGAGCGATGGCGCGTGCCGGTGGCGCAACCGGACGGATGACCGCAGACGGGCAGCTCGTCAATGCCAAGGATGAAGTCATCGCTACTGGCGTTGGCACCGGCCCGGACGTGATGGAAGCACTGGTCACTGTCGGGTTGACCCACGCCGGATACTCGTGGGTGTACGGCGACCCGTCGTCGCGCCGCTCCAACTTCGAGCCGCACGAGGAACTGGACGGTACCGTCTTCGCGAACCTGTCCGACCCGGTGCTGTCCAACAGCTTCGGCTTCCCCCCCTCCCCGTTCTTCTACCCTGGGGACCATCGGGGCTGCTTGTGTACCTATGAGCCTGTTATCGAATCCGATACGACCGACGACTTGTTAGACGGCCTGGAGGGCGAAGAATGACTGTCACCTACACGGGAGTGCTAGGCCACTTCGACACACCGACCAGCGACGGCCGACGCATTCAGGTCGGGGCGCTCACGACGCGCGACCTGCCGCTGCCGATGATGGTTCTCACGAAGACAACCGAAGACCATCAAGGCGCAGAGCTGTGCGGCAAGATCACAGCGTTCGACCTGGACACGATGCAAGCCACAGTCGAGCTTGACGAAACGGTCGCTGCCGGTAAAGAAGCGATCAAGTGGGCCGACGATCAGGTGCTCGGTGTCAGCCTCGACCTCGCAGTTAGTAGCGGCGACATCGAAGTGACCGAAGCCGATGAGGCAGGCAATCCCGTCACCGTCGAAGAAGTCGTCTACGGAGCCGAAGTGATGGGCGCAACGCTGCTCCCATTCCCAGCGTTCGCCCGAACCAGGCTGACACGCGTCGACACGGCACCGGCTGCGGCCGACGACACCCCCACCGATGAGGTCGTCCCGGATGAGGTGCCGGAACTGGCCCTAGCCGTCGACGAACCAGCCGACACCGAACTACCGGCGGACCCCGCCCAAGCGGTTGAGCTTGTCAACGAGTCGTCACCCACCACCGAACCGATCGAACCGGGCGCCACCCTCCAGGTTCTCACGGGGCCGGAAGGGCCGACCGCTGTGGTCGTGTCTGCCGAGGGTGAACCAGTGCTTACCGCTGCTGCCCCGCTGCACCCGCCTGCAACATGGTTCCGCCACCCCGACGAGTTCGCGGCAAGCGACCCACCCCGGCAGGTCATGGTCACACGCGACGGCCGCATCTACGGGTACATCGCCCTTTGGGGGACATGCCACATCGGGTTCACCGATCGGTGCATCACCCCGCCCGAATCGCGCACCAGCTACTCCCAGTTCATCGGCGCTGCCACCCTCACCAATGACGGGTACGAAATGCAGGTCGGTGTCCTCACGATGGACACACGCCACCCTGACCACGGGCAAGAACGCCGGTGGAGCGCAGCGCGCACCAAAGCCCATTACGAGGAAACCGGCACAGCCGTCGCAGTGATAAACGTCGGCGAAGATGCGCGTGGAATCTGGTTCGCAGGCTCAGTCCTGCCACACGTCACCGACGAGCAGATGCAACGCCTCCGGGCCTGCCGGGTATCGGGCGACTGGCGCCACATGGCAGGCGGCTACGAACTCGTCGCAGCGCTGTGCGTCAACACTGGCGGCTTCCCGGTCAAAGCCATCATCGAACAAGGCAAGCAGTACGCGATCACCGCAGCAGGCATCCCGGCGAAGTGGCGCGCAGACGAAGACACGACCGCAGAAGCGTTCACGCTCGAAGCGTTCATGCGCCTCGAAGCGTTAGCGGTTCGCAAGCGTGCAGCGATGGCTTCCGAGGACCGGCTGAACGACGAGCTGCTTCTGGACAGGTCGCAGATCGCCGCAGCCAAGTTCGCTTCGCTCGACAAGTAACCAGCTACTCTCACACCAGGAGTGCCGACCAGGCCGTCGCCGGGCATCCGATGGATCGCTACTTTTCACCCCGACCCACGGAGGACCCGATGGACCCGATACAAGAACTCGCCGACCTACTGGCCACAGCCGACACCCTGTCCGATGATGAAGTACGCGACGTAGGTGAGAAGGCGCGAGCCATCTACACCGAGCAGCGTGACCTTCCCGCCACGGACGACACCGTCTCCTCGATGGAACGAGCGGTCGAACTCATCGGCGCCACCCGCACCCTCATCGCTGAGCGTTCCGCAGCAGTCGAAGCCCGTGAGTCGCGGCTTGCCGAGCTGGACGCCTTGCTGGCCGAGGATGAAATCACGGAGGCCGCCGACGAGGTAGCCGCCGAAGGCGAACCCACCGACGACGTGGAAAAGGTTGAGGACGAGGTGAAGGAGCCCGTCGCTGCCGCAGCGTTCGCGAAGATGCCGAAGAAGGCTGTTGCATCGCCCGCTCGCACCAAGCCACGCGCACGCATGTACGCCTTGGCCGACAACGGCACCATTCCTGGCGGAACAGACATTTCACGGCCACAGGTCGGCGAACTGATGCTCCGCAAGTGGCAGGCAATGTCGCGCACCACAGGTTCAGGTTCGGCGTCGGTCGTCCGCATGGAAGGCTTCTACGGAGACCGCGACATGCGTGGCCTTTCCGGTACCAGCCTCGGCGACGCGATGCACGCAGCGATCCAGCCTGAAGCACTCACCGCCGCAGGTGGCGTGTGTGGCCCGGTCGACGCTTACTACGAGCAGCAGAACCTGTCGCAAGCGCAACGCCCGGTCCGTGACGGCCTCATGCCGATGCGCCTCGATCGTGGTGGCGTCCGCTACACGCTCCCCCCATCACTCGCCAACATTGGCGTGGCGGGCGGTTCACCGAACCAGGCAATCGGTATCATCACCGAAGCACAAGACACGTCAGGCGTCGACAAGACGTACCAGGTCGTGCCGTGCGCCGCTGAGACCGAAGTCAATGTCGACGCCATCTACCTCCAGTTGGAGTTCGGTGTCGGCATGGACAGGTTCAGCCCAGAACGCGCAGCAGTGTTCTCCGACCTGTCGCTTGCCGCTCACGCACGCCAGGCCGAATCGCGCTTGCTTCGCCTCATTCGCGACGCTTCGATCACGACCAATGTCACCGCAACGTCTGACGTGGGTGCCGGTCGAGACTTGGCCCGCTACGTGAACGTTGCTGCGGCTGGCTTGCGCAACCGTCACCGCACCGACGAAGCGTTGGAACTGACGCTGTTGCTGCCGTGGTGGACCGTGAACTTGTGGCAGGACGACGCCATTCTGTCGGGCTTCCCGATCGACAACGACGCCCGCTGGACGGCCCAGAAGATTCGCGACCTGTTCGCCGAACGCAACATCCGGCTCGTATTCCACTACGACGGCGCAATCGTCTCGGGCTCCGGCACGAATGTGTTCCCACCCCAGGCCGACAACTCGTTGCTCGCAACGTACCCGTCGACCGTACAGTGGGCGCTCTTCCCGACCGGCACGTTCGCTCACGGCGACGGCGGCACACTCGATCTTGGCATCGTGCGTGACGCAGCACTCGTGAACGACAACAGCTTCCGCACGTTCGTCGAAACGTTCGAGACGGTTATCCCGCTCGGAGTGCAGGCGATCTGGGCACAGCAAACGGTGTGTGCTAACGGCGGCTACGTCGGAACGAACATCAACCCGGCCGACATTTGCGCCCCGGGCTCCTGAGCCCAGTAGTCACGGAATCGACGAGGAGGATTGAGTAGCTCATGGTCAAAGCACTAGTAGATCCACCGCGCCTGCTCACGCCTCCTCGTCGGTCGATGCTTACAACTGTCGGGACCACTCCGATGCCGGATCAGCGGCATGAGGACGGGATCACGTACAAGCAACGCTCCAACGCCGAAGGCTTCCGCACCGATAGCTGTGGGCCGTTCCCCAGCATGATTGCGAGTGGCGGCCCGACCGTCATCGACTGTGCCGTGTACGTGGGTCTGAACATCGACTGTTCCACGTTCGGGTCGGACGAAGACCGCCTTCGCCTCGAAGCGGAACAAGCCTTGGACGCTGTCGCTAGCGCACAACTGT
>Ga0163144_10020735_pt1 | contig 13114 bp, 12 predicted proteins | sample OliLak19BULKMAT1_FD_123175 | JGI IMG/M metagenome (GOLD analysis project Ga0163144, IMG submission 123175) | Freshwater microbial mat bacterial communities from Lake Vanda, McMurdo Dry Valleys, Antarctica - Oligotrophic Lake LV.19.BULKMAT1 | ecosystem: Environmental > Aquatic > Freshwater >...
CGCATCTGGCGGCCGAAGACGCCGCGCGTGCCGACCCCTGTACGGTCCCCGCGGTCGTGTCCGTTCTGTAGTATGTCCTGCAGGAGAGCGTGGTATTGCTGCATTCCCGGGTCCTCGGATGGGGGGCGAATCGGGGTGATTGTAGGTTAACCAGACCCTACCGCGCCAGTAACAAATGCGCCGATCCCGGAAACCGTCCTGCAAGTCCGATCTGCCATAACCTGCTCCAAGTATTGCGCGGAAATCCGCCAAGAGGACGCTGGGCTATGGGTATCAAGAACGCAGTTGCACGACGGATGCGCGGATTTGTCCGCAGCGACAAGGGCAACGTCGCCATGCTTTTCGCATTGGCCTGTCTCGCCATCTTTCCGCTGGTCGGTTTCTCGATCGACCTGTCGCGGGTGATGGTCGAGAAGCACAAGCTGCAGATGGCGACAGATGCGGCTGCGCTGGCTGCGGCGCACGATGCGTTTGCCAGCGACGAACAGCGCCTTGAAGTTATCGAAGCGCACCTCAACCATCTTGAAACGGATATTGGCCGGGACATCGAGTACGAGTTCTCGCAGGACGAAGAAGGCCGGATCTCGCTGACGACGCGGATCGAGGTCAACACCACCATTGCGCAGATCATGGGACGGGAAACGGTCGGTGTGACTGTGCGCTCGGACGCCGTCGAAGGCGGCGCGGATATCGAAGTGGCGATGATCCTCGACATCACGGGCTCGATGAGCGGCAACCGCATCACGGCCCTCAAAGAAGCCTCCGAGGACCTCGTCGACATCGTGGTCAAGGACGAGCAGGAACCCTACTATTCCAAAGTCTCGATGGTGCCTTATTCGGTGGCCGTGAACGTTGGCGACTATGCAGAAGACGTGCGCGGCGACATCATACCCGGCCGGAGTATAACGGCTGCGTCCTGGCAAGTCGGCGCGCAGAAAAACATCACGGGCATCACCAGGGCCAACCCGGCGGTCGTGACGTCCAACGGCCACGGTTTTAGCAACGGCGACCGGGTCTGGATCAGCGGCGTGGGCGGCATGAACCAAGTCAACAACAAGGTTTATACCGTCTCGAACGCGAACACGAACACGCTCCGCCTGCAGAGCATCAACAGCTCCGGTTACTCGAACTACAACAATGGCGGCATCATCCGCAAATGCCTCAACACCAACTGCGAAGTGCAGGTCACGGCCAACAACCATGGCCTGTCCGATGACGACCATGTCTGGATTACGGGCGTCAATGGCATGACCGATGTAAACCGGTCGAAACATGCGACATGGGTCGTCGACGATGCCACCAACAATACATATGATCTCGTTGGCTCGGTTGGGCCCAACTACGGTGCCTACACGAACGGTGGCACATCTTACTGCACGGTCACAGGCTGCGAGTACTACCGGTTCAACAACGCCAGCAATGGCGCGCAGCGCCTGCACCGTATCAGCACATGCGCGACGGAACGGACCGGAGATGAAGCGTACACGGACGTGTCCGCCGAAGATGATCCGGTCGGATACGGCTACATGTCGACCGCCAACGCCTGTCCGACCAACGAGATCGTCCCGTTGACCGACGACAAGGACCTGCTTCACGATGCAATTGAAGACCTTGTGATCGGCGGCTCGACCGCAGCCCACCTTGGCGCGGCCTGGGGCTTCTACACACTGTCACCCGATTTCGGATCCATCTTCCCGGAAGACAGCCAGCCCGCCACGTTTGGCCGACCGAAGCTGTACAAGTTTGCCGTATTCATGACCGATGGCGATTTCAACTCATCCTTCTGCCGAAGCGTCCTGTCGCGGACTTCGACCTCGGGCTCGGGCTCAACGGCGGACCAGATCAACTGCAACTCGGAGAATGGCACATCATTCGTCCAGGCGGCAGCATATTGCACCGCGATGAAGGAAGCGGGGATCAAGGTCTATACCGTGGGCTTCGAAGTCGGAAACCTCCAGGCCGCGCGTAATGCGCTCACGGCCTGCGCGACGAGCCCGCAATACGCCTATTTTGCATCAGGCTCAGCTGAGCTGGTCGAAGTCTTCCAGACCATCGGCCGCGACATCAACGAAGTTCGTCTCGTCAAGTAAATTGGTTCGAATACGGCGTCAGAAGGCCCGTCATGAACTCTGGACTGTACCGTACCCTGAACAGATTCGGTGTGGCCGAAGGCGCCAATGTCGCGATGATGTCGGCGTTTGTGATCCCCGTGATCCTCGCCCTGGTGGGCGTGTCGCTGGATACACAGAACACGCTGCGGCAGAAAACGAAGGTCCAGGCTTCGCTGGATTCCGCTGTGCTGGCCGGCGCGCTGCAGCGCCAGCGCGGAATGAACGAAGATACGGTGCGCGCAGACGTGCAGCAATATGCGGCCTCGATGTTCCTCCAGCAGGGCGGCGGGCTGACCTGCGCGCCGGTCACCGTGACGTTCAACGAAGAGAACCAGGACATCGCCGGCTCGGTCCGCTGCGAACAGCCGACCTACCTGACGCAGATCATCGGCCATGACGAGATGACCTTCACGGTGGATGCGACATCGACCTATGGAATAGGTGTGGTGGACGTGGCCTTCGTGTTCGATGTGTCGGGATCGATGAACAGCGCCGGGCGCCTGCCCCAGCTTAAAACGGCGGCCGCAGCGGCGTTCGACGAACTTCTGCCGGATGACCGGGAGCGCGATGGCTCAGTGCGTATCGCGGTGACAAGCTACAATCACTCGCTGAATGCCGGCGCCTACATTGACGCGGTGACGGACGACCAGACCCTCGCGGCGGACGGATCAAATTCGACCGCGCAGTCAAACTACAATGCGCACAATGACGAACGCATGATCGACCAGGCGACGGGCAAGCGATTCTTCTTCTATCAGCGCGGCACCTGCACCAGCGGCGGAGGCTGCGGGCGCTCGTCCAGCTACACCTGGAACACGCGGCGCGCCTATTTCGAGGATACCGGCCTGTCCGACAGCTGCGTCTACGAGCGCAATGGAACCTACGCCGCCTCCGACGCCGTACCGACTTCCGGGCGCTGGCTCGGCGCGGGCAATCCGCGCTGGAATTTTTCGGCAGGCTCGACCAGCAAGTATGACGGCTGGCGGGATGTGGAGATCAGCGGTGCGCGCGGCTACAGCGTCGGCGCCTATGAAGGCCGCCACGGCACGTGCCAGCCTTCCGGGCCGGTGCCGCTGACCGACGACAAGGTCGTGCTCAAGGACCATGTCAACGGCCTGATCGCCGAAGGCGGCACAGCCGGCCACCTTGGTATCGCCTGGGGCTGGTATCTACTCTCACCCAACTGGTCCGGCATCTGGCCGGAAGAGTCCCGTCCCCGCGACTATGGCGCGACGCGCACGTCGAAGTTCCTGATCCTGATGACGGACGGCGAATTCAATATCCAGCACCCGACGGCGACGCGCAACTCGTTCCAGCAATCGATGGACCTGTGCGACCAGATGAAGACACTGCCGAGTAATATCCAGATCTTCACCATCGGTTTCCAGGTGCCCTCGGGCGTGCAGAAAACCGGCGATGGGCGCACGATCCTCGAATATTGCGCCACTTCGGCAGGCCATGCCTTCAACGCCGACAACGGGGCGGAACTCCTTGAAGTCTACCGTACGATTGCCCGCTCGATTTCGGACCTCCGCCTGAAACACTGAGCCGACACTGATACCGGGCGCTTGCCGGGGGCCGCCCCGGCTGGGTATGGCTGTCGGCGATGTTTTCCTGGATCCCCAACGCCCTGACCGTTTCGCGCTGCGTGTTCGCCGTGCTGGTGCTCTATGGGGCGCTGAACGCGGCGGCCTCGGGCGAGGCGTTCAAGCTGGCAAGCGGCGACGAGGCCCTGCGCCACGCCACGCTGCAACAGCTGTGGCACCAGTTTGCGCTGCTTTCTTTCATCTCGGGGGCGCTGACGGATTTCCTCGACGGCTGGGCGGCGCGCCAGTTCAAGGCAGAGAGCCGGTTTGGCGTCTGGCTGGACCCGATTGCCGACAAGCTGCTGGTCGGGCTCGCGCTGCTCGGCCTCGCAATGACGCTGAAAACCTGGCTGATCTATTTGCCGGCGGCGCTGATCATTGCGCGCGATGTGTTCGTGACCTGGCTGCGCACGCGGCCGGAAGCGAGCGGCGTGGTGGCGCCGAGCGACCTCGCCAAGCTGAAGACGGGCATCGAGATGGCGGCGATTGCCGGCCTGATGCTGCCCTACAGTCTCGCGCCGGCGACCGTTGAGCAGGCGGTCACCGGATCGAGCGCGGTGGCTGTGGTGGGCGCCGGGGCACTCGTGCTGCTGCTATGGACTGCCGCGGCACTGTCCCTGTTCACCGCAGCGCAATACGTGCGGGCGATCCGGGCGGGCTGACGCCTACGCGCCCACTTCCGCCGACGAGCCTGGAAGAATGGCCTTACAGCTCGGCAACTTGGCGGCGCAAGGCTAACGCCGCCTTAGCGCTTTCTTAGTATACAAACTGTATCCGTGTCCGGATGATTTAAACTCGGAGCGCATCATGGACATGCAGGCCAAATGCGATGGATGCCGGAACGGCGAAGGGTTTGGCGTGCCCATTACCATGGCCTTCCAGCCGATCGTGAACATCACGGATGGAAGCATCTTTGCCCAGGAAGCCCTTGTGCGCGGAACAGATGGACAGGGTGCCGGCGATATTCTGAAGACGATCTCCGAGCACAACCGCTATGCATTCGACCAGGCGTGCCGGGTCAAAGCGATTGAGCTCGCTGCCGGCCTTGGTATCGCTGAATCAGGCAGCCTGCTCTCCATAAACTTCCTGCCGAATGCCATCTACGAACCGAGGGCGTGCATCCGGGTGACGCTGGCCACCGCTCTGCAGTATGGCTTTCCGCTGAAACGGATCCTTTTCGAGTTCACCGAGGCCGAAAGGCTCGGTACCGCGCATCTACTGCACATCCTGCGCACCTACCGGGCCATGGGATTCCTGACCGCCATAGACGACTTCGGGGCCGGGTATTCCGGCCTTGGTCTGCTGTCCAAGTTCCAGCCTGACATCGCGAAGATCGACATGGAGTTGATCCGAAACATCGACGTCGACCGCGTGAAGCGCGTGATCCTCGCATCGACACTGCACATGTTGCGCGATCTTGGTATCAAGATTGTCTGTGAAGGGATCGAAACTGCAGCGGAAATGGAGGTTCTGCAGGATATGGGTGTTGAGTTGATGCAGGGCTTTTTCCTGGCCCGGCCGTCGGTTGCCTCCCTGACGGCCGTGCCGTCACTTCAGCAATTGAACGAAAGGCCACTTCGGTCAGCGTGAAAGACCGTCAACGGATGAGGGGCCGCTGAACACAAATCCCGGCACGTCCACAATCATGCCCGGCAACAGCCACAATCGGCGTGAAGGTTGGGCCCATGAGCCTGCGCCGCCCGAGATATAACCGCCGCCTGAAGCCGGGCCTTGGTGCGGTGCTGATCGCGATGCTCATCTTCCTTTGCCTGCCCGCGGTGTTTGCCTTTGCCGAGGCCGGAACACCCCCCTCCTCCCGGCGCTCCGATGCCGCCTATGCTGCGCAGACACCTCAGCTGGAACGCGATCTGGCGGCGGCGGGACTGGAACTCGGCAGCCCGGTCTACCTGCGGATCACCAAGCAGCCGCCCGAGCTGACCGCTTACGTGGCGGATGCAAGCGGCGCGTTCAGGGCGTTTCGCACCTGGCCGGTCTGCTCCGTATCCGGAGGGCTCGGGCCAAAACTGCGGGAAGGTGACGGCCAGGCGCCGGAGGGGTTCTATGCGGTCAATTCGGCGCAGATGAACCCCTCGTCCAGCTATCACCTGTCATTCAATCTCGGCTATCCCAACGCTTTTGACCGCGCCAATGATCGCACCGGCAGCTTCCTGATGGTGCACGGATCCTGTGTCTCGATCGGCTGTTTCGCGATGACGGATCCGGTGATCGAGGAAGTCTGGACACTGATGCAGGCGGCCTTTGAAGGCGGACAATCGTCCGTGGACGTGCACATCTTCCCCTTCCCGATGACGGACGAAAATCTGACCGCGCAGTGGGGCAGCGCGCACCTGCCCTTCTGGACGAGCCTCGCGCCAGCCTGGACACAGTTCGACGCGACCGCCCGTGTGCCGAAGGTGACTGTCAGCGGAAAGGTCTATCAGGTCTTCGGCGCCCACCAGGGCGAGACCGGCGCGCCGCGGTAAAGTTCCTCGAGGCGGCGCAGGTTTCCGGCCGTGATACCCTCCGGCGGCGTCAGGGGATCGACCCATGCCGATTCCGCGATCTCGCCCTGGCTGGTCGCCTTGACCGGCTCCCAGCTGCCCCAAGGCACATGGTAGAAGACCACATGGTCGTTCCGGAAATTGTGATGGTTCGAATAGATGCCGACGACGCGCGGCTCGCCGGTCAGCTGGATGCCGCCTTCCTCCACGAGTTCACGGCGCAGCGCCTCGAGCGCCGGCTCCCCGCGCTCGACGCCGCCGCCCGGCATGTACCAGCCGGGCGTATAGGTGTGGCGCACCATGAAGACCTGGCCATCCGCATTCTCGACGGCCGCACGCACGCCGAGCGTGACGGGGCGGCTGATGCGGAACCATGTCTGGAAAGCAAGCGTGCGCAGCGTGGGCATACGGGACTTATCCGTGGACAAATTGATCGGCGGTGAAGCCCTGAAAGAACAGCGCGGCCGTGAGGTCCGTATGCCGGATCGCGGCGGCCGCTTCAGCAGCAACGACAGGTTTGGCGTGATAGGCAATCCCGAGACCGGCGGCGGTGATCATGTCGAGGTCGTTTGCCCCGTCTCCGAGCGCGACCGCATCGTCCGGCCCTGCGCCGAGGGCAGCGGCCGCCTCCAGCAGCGCCGTGCGCTTGGCGGCGCGGCCGAGGATGGGCTGGCCAACCTCGCCGGTGAGCGCGGCGCCGTCATCGATCAGGGTGTTGCCCTGTTGCGCGGCGAAGCCTGCGAGCGCTGCAACACGGGACGTGAAGAAGGTGAATCCGCCGGAGACAAGCAATGTGTGCGCCCCGTGGGCTTTCATTGTGGCGATCAGGGTGCGGGCGCCGGGATTCAGGGTGATGCGCTCGCGCAGGGTGCGGTCCAGCTCGCCCAGCTTCAGGCCGCGCAGCATGGCGACGCGGGAGGTGAGGGCGGCCTCGAAGTCGAGTTCGCCGCGCATGGCGCGCTCGGTGATTTCGGCGATCTGAGGCTTGAGGCCGACGGCATCGGCCAGTTCGTCGATGCATTCCTGCCCGATGATGGTGGAATCCATGTCGGAGATGAGCAGGCGTTTGCGGCAAAACCGGGCGCGCGGCAAGACGGCGATATCCGCTTCGAGTGCGCCTTCGAGCCGTGCGCGCAGGCCGGACGGCGCAGCGCCCTGAGGCATCGTGAAGGGCAGATACCCGGCATGGAACGGTTCAGAGTCTGACAGCGATTGGCCCTCGCCGGGCGCGCCGCCTTCGGCTTTTATCGCCTCAGCGATGGCGCGTGCGCCGCCGGGTCCGCCCTGACGCGACACGGCAATCACGACCCATTCGCTGACCATCGGCAACTCCGCTTTGCGACCGGGGTGTCTCTAGGTGCCTTTCCTCGCGGCGGGCAAGCCCCTAGGTGTGGGGTATGCATCCTGCGATCCTGATCCACGGCCCCACGGCCAGCGGCAAGTCCGCTCTCGCCATCGAAGTCGCCCGGCGGCTGGGCGGCGAGGTGATCAATGCCGATTCCATGCAGGTCTACAGCGATGTTCAGGTGATTTCCGCCCGCCCGACCGAGGAAGACATGGCAGGGGTTCCGCACCACCTGTTCGGTTATGTCGATCCAGGCGTGCGCTATTCGACCGGCGAATGGCTGGAAGCGGCGCGGGGCATCATCAAGACCCTGCAGCGGCAGAACAAGCGGGCGGTGTTCGTCGGCGGCACCGGGCTTTACCTGCTGGCGCTGACGCAGGGCCTGTCCGACATCCCGCCGGTGCCGGAAGAAGTGCGCGCGGAAGTGCGCACGATCAGCGAAGCGGAAGGCGCCGACGGCCTGCGGGCGCGGCTGATGCCGCATGATCCCGAACTGGCCGAACGGCTCGGTACGGGAGACAAGCAGCGGCTCGCACGGGCCTATGAAGTGTGGCTGGCGACCGGCCGGTCGCTGACGGATTTCCAGACCGAGCGGCAGCCGCCGGTGCTGCAGCCGGGCGAGTGGACGGGCTTCGCGGTGACCCCGCCCCGCGCGGCGCTGTACAAGAAGATCGACCGGCGCTTCGAAGGCATGCTGATGCTCGGCGCCATGAACGAGGCGCGCGCGCTGGTGGCCCGGGGGCTTGATCCCGAACTGCCGGTGATGAAGGCCTGCGGAATGCCGTGGCTGACGGCTTTTGCCCGGGGCGAGATGAGCCCGGAAGAAGCCGCCGAGAATGCCAAGCGCGACACACGCCGCTATGCAAAAAGGCAGTTCACCTGGATCGGACGCCAGTTTCCGTTCTGGACACGCATACCTTCCCCTGAGATCAGCGACCGTTTGAGGGTCATTTTTGCCCTTTACAGGGAGATTGACACCGCTCAAGCGGAAGATTATGCCTGACCACACTAATTCGAGGAAACGCCCCTTGCGCAAAATGACCGTAGTAATTCTTCGGCGCCCGTAGCTGCCTGTCCTCACAGGCGGTTGCGGGTGCGCACAGAAAAGGGCTTCCTCCTGGAGGCCCTTTTTTGTTTGGCCGATGCCCCGATCCCAGCCCCTTCCCTTGTCCCTCCCAGCTTCCCGAGCCCGACCATGACGACCAAGACCAAGGCAAAACCTGCCCCCGCGCCTGCCGGCACCGACGCCCCCCGGATGATGACCGGGGCGCAGATCGTCGTGGAGGCGCTGCGCGAACAGGACGTGTCGGTAATGTTCGGCTATCCGGGTGGGGCCGTGCTGCCGATCTATGATGCGCTCTATGGGCAGGACGCCATCCGCCACATCCTGGTGCGTCATGAGCAGGGCGCCGGCCATGCGGCTGAAGGCTATGCCCGCTCGACCGGCAAGTGCGGCGTCGCGCTGGTGACCTCCGGGCCAGGCGCGACCAACATGGTGACGCCGATCACGGACGCCCTGATGGATTCGATCCCCCTGGTGGTGATCACCGGACAGGTGCCGACCCACCTGATCGGCACCGACGCCTTCCAGGAATGCGACACGACCGGCATCACGCGCAGCTGCGCCAAGCACAACTACCTGGTGACCGACATCAACCAGCTCGCCCATGTCATGCATGAGGCCTTCTATGTCGCGACATCCGGCCGGCCCGGTCCGGTCGTGATCGATATCCCGAAGGATATCCAGTTCGCCACGGGCCCGTATGTCGGCAAGGACGGCATCCACAAGCCGACCTATATGCCCCAGCGCACGCCAAAAGCGGACGCGATCAAGGCGGCGGCGGACCTGATGACGAAGTCCTGGCGGCCGATCTTCTATACCGGTGGCGGCGTGATCAATTCCGGGCCCCGGGCTTCGGAGAAGCTGCGCGAGTTGCAGGAGCTGACCGGCTTCCCGGTGACCTCGACGCTGATGGGCCTCGGCGCCTTCCCGGCCTCACACCCGGACTGGCTGGGCATGCTCGGCATGCATGGCAGCTTCGAAGCCAATAACGCGATGCACGACTGCGACTTGATGATCTGCGTCGGCGCGCGGTTCGATGACCGCGTCACCGGGCGCATCGATGCCTTCTCTCCGAAATCGAAGAAGATCCACATCGATATCGACGCCTCCTCGATCAACAAGATCGTGCGGGTAGACGTGCCGGTTGTCGCCGATTGCGCCGAGGCGCTGGACGCGCTGATCACCGAGATCAAGGCGCTGAAGCGCAAGCTGCCGGACCTCACGCCCTGGCGCGACCAGATCGACACCTGGCGCGCCCGGCGCTGCTTCACCTACACAAACTCCGCCGAGGTGATCAAACCGCAGCATGCCGTGGAGCGGCTCTACGCCCTGACCAAGGACCGCAACACGTACATCACGACGGAAGTCGGCCAGCACCAGATGTGGGCGGCGCAGTTCTATCATTTTGACGAGCCGAACCGCTGGATGACCTCCGGCGGCCTCGGCACGATGGGCTACGGCCTGCCGGCGGCCGTGGGCGTTCAGGCGGCGCACCCGGACGCCCTCGTCATCGACATTGCGGGCGAAGCCTCGATCCAGATGATGATGCAGGAACTGTCCACCGCCGTTCAGCACAAGCTGCCGGTGAAGGTGTTCATCCTCAACAATGAATGGATGGGGATGGTGCGCCAGTGGCAGGAATTGCTGCACGGCGAGCGCTATTCGCATTCCTATTCGGAAAGCCTGCCGGACTTCGTGATGCTGGCCAAGGCGCTGGGCGGGCACGGCATACGCTGTGACAGGCCGGAAGATCTGGACGCCAAGATCCTTGAAATGATTGACTATCCGGGACCGGTCCTGTTCGATTGCCGGGTCGAGCGGGCCGAGAATTGCCTGCCGATGATCCCGTCGGGCTCTGCGCACAACCAGATGATTCTCGGCGAGATAACGGGTAACGAAGTCGGAGAAGCGGGCCGCAAGCTCGTCTAAACAAGGTCCCGGAGCCGGGCAACGTGGGGGCAAACATGGACGTCGCGGACCTGCTGCAGTTCAGCCAGACCTATCTTGAAGTCTTCGTCGGCGTGGGCTCGGCCCTCATCGCGGTGGTCAGCGCCCTGATCGCGCGGGGCGAGACCAAGCGCCAGCGCAGGCTGCAGACCGCGAACCTGCGCCAGAACATCGACGCTGCCAGCCTCGACTGGGGCAATGCGGCCATCGACACCATGGCGCGCTGCGCCATGTTCGCCCGCACCCGCCATATGCAGGCCAATGATGGCGGCTTCCTCGCCAACAAGGCCAACCTGATGGTAGCGCTGTCAACGCTGGTGGACCGGGGCCGCCTGTTCTTTCCGAACCTCAACCCGGACAAGAAGGGGGCCGAGAAGGAAGGCGCTTATCGCGGCCACCGCCCGCCCATCCTGGATGCCCTGATGTGGACCTATCATGAGCTGGAAGCCCTGACCCGGGAGGGTGGCGTCTCCGCCGAAGACAGCGCAGCGTTCATGGACGAGTGCCGCCGCCTTCTGGTGTCAGAGCTGCAGGCCTATCTCGACCCGCGCCGCAAGGACGAGATCGTCGAGCGCTATGACGATCAGGATGATGATGACCGCGGCGACGCCATCGCCAAATCGAAAGCGCTGCGCACAAAACTCGAAACCCGCCGGCCTGATTTCAGGTTCGGCAATGATGCGGCTGCATCCACGAGGCCGCAATGACCGACACAACCAAGCCTGCAGGCGGAAACGGCAACGGGCCGAAGTCAGCCTATTTCCTGTCGAATGACGACGCAGAAATCGAGCGGCGCACGCTCGCCGTTCTGGTGGATAACGAGCCCGGCGTGCTGGCGCGGGTCGTCGGCCTGTTTTCGGGACGCGGCTACAACATCGATTCGCTGACGGTTGCGGAAGTCGATGCCAGCCAGCACCGCTCGCGCATCACTATCGTCACGCAGGGCACGGCGCATATTCTCGAGCAGATCGAGGCACAGCTCCTGCGCATCGTGCCGGTCGCCGAAGTCATCGACATCACCAATTCCAAAACCGGCATCGAACGCGAGCTGGCGCTCGTGAAAGTGGCGGGCACCGGAGAAAAACGCGTCGAGGCGCTCAGGATCGCTGAGATTTTCCGCGCGCATGTGATAGACACCACCAACGAGAGCTTCATTTTCGAGGTCACAGGCGCTTCCGAAAAGCTGACCCAATTCGTCGACCTGATGCGCCCCCTGGGCCTGGTCGAAGTCAGCCGCACAGGTGTCCTGTCGATCAAACGCGGGAAGGAGAAAGGATGAAACCCTTTTCCTGGCGCGCCGTTCTGGTGGGCCTGGCGGTCTGTGCCGCGCCGTTTGCGGCCGCCGCAGAAGGCGCCGGTTGCAATCCCGCCTTCTCGAACGCGGCTTATGCCGCAGACGCGGGCCCCGACGCTGCGAAGATGCGCTGCGACCTTGAGCGTGCGTCGCTTATCCGCGACCGGGCCGTTTCGCTCTATGGCGCGCGTGCACCTTCGCTGATCGAGATTATCGACACTGCGTCGCCCAGCGGCGCGGCCTATGTGTATGATGTGGTGGCGGAAGGGCCGAAGCTACACCTCGAGGCGCGCTCGGTGCCGGATGGGCGCGGGCCCCGCTGCCGTTTGCAGGCCACCCTGCCGGACGATACCGCCAACGCATTGAGCATGCTGCTCACCCAGTCGGCCTCCCCGGATGTGCCGGACTATGGCCCGCGCGAGGAAGTCACGGTCAATCCCGATGGTTCGCGCACTGTGCGCCTTGTCCTCGATAGCCACGATATCATCACCCGCGCCGATTCCGAAAACGGCACGCGCAACTATTCCCGCCATTCCGGATCAGACGATCCGGTAAGCCGGCTCAACAATCTCGTCATCGGCATTGCCAATGTCAGCCCCGGCTGGGTTTGCAACACCTCCTCCTGACGGATCCCTTCCAACGCCATCACCTCTTACCCCTTAGCGGAGCTTCCGAACGCACATGAAAATCTACTACGAACAAGACGCCGACATCTCGCTGATCCAGAAGAAGAAGGTCGCGGTCGTCGGTTATGGCAGCCAGGGCCATGCCCATGCGCTGAACCTGCGCGACTCGGGCGTGAAGAACATCAAGGTCGCGCTGCAGGAAGGCTCCGCCAGCCGCAAGAAATGCGAAGCCGAGAAGCTGGAAGTCGTCACCCCGGCCGAAGCCGCGAAATGGGCCGACGTGCTGATGATCCTCGTGCCGGACGAAAAGCAGGCCGTGATGTTCGCCAACGAGATCGAGCCGCACCTGCGCGCCGGTCAGCACATCATGTTCGGCCACGGCTTCAACATCCATTACAATCTCATCCGCCCCCGGAAGGATATCGACGTGTCGCTGTCGGCGCCGAAGGGTCCCGGCCACACGCTGCGCGCACAGTACCAGATGGGCTTCGGCCTGCCGGGCCTGATCGCCATCCACCAGGATGCCACAGGCTCTGCGCAAGCCGTTGCGCTCTCCTACTCGAAAGCCATCGGCAACACGCGCGCCGGCGTCATCGAGACCTCGTTCCGCGAAGAGACGGAGACGGACCTGTTCGGCGAAC
>Ga0163144_10020737_pt1 | contig 13113 bp, 10 predicted proteins | sample OliLak19BULKMAT1_FD_123175 | JGI IMG/M metagenome (GOLD analysis project Ga0163144, IMG submission 123175) | Freshwater microbial mat bacterial communities from Lake Vanda, McMurdo Dry Valleys, Antarctica - Oligotrophic Lake LV.19.BULKMAT1 | ecosystem: Environmental > Aquatic > Freshwater >...
CGAAAAGGCTCGCGCGTCTCGATCGAAGGCCTCGTGGATCGAATCAGCCGTTTCGTACATGCGTACTTCACGAAAGGCAGCGAAGGCCTCCGTCACCCCCTGGTGGAGGCATTGGTTCGCCTCATCCCGGGCCCGCCCGAGGCGGTCCAATTTCCGGCGGGAAGCCGCCAGAATCCCGCCGTAGGCGCCTCCAAGCATAAGGAGTGCCGTAAGCGCCGCGACGGGCTCCACGACCACCAGAGTCGCTACGAGCAGGACCACGATCAAGGCGCGGCTGATGAACTGGAGACTCGGCTGAATCCACCCGCTCACGAAGTTCCCCGACTCGCTAAGAACACCCCGGACGAGGTCCGGCTGGCTTCGCTCCAGATGGGTGACGTAGGGTGCGTCGAGATAGGTGGCGAGCAGGCGGCGGCCGAGGCTTCGGTATGTCCCCCATGCGAACCGCGCAGACCAGAGTTGAGCGCATGCTCCGGTCAAGTTGCTCAAGACCAGTGTCGCCAACGTTCCGGCGCCAAAGACCAACAGGGCATCGCGGTGCGAAACCACCCCGAGCGCCGACGCAATCCGCGCCAGGGCAGGTCGACGCAACAAGGCCTCTGGGTCCGCCGCCAGTTCGAGAAACGGGAGAACGGCAGCGACCGATGCACTCTCGAAGAACGCGGCGACCACCATCAGCAGGAGCAGCCGTCGCATGCTTCGCCGTTCCAACGGTTGGAGCAGGGCCTGGGCAGACCGCCACTCTCGAATCACACGGATCATGACCGAGGCTCCAAGCGCGCCCGCGAACACGACGCCAACACCCGAGCACCGAGATCGGTTCCGCGCGACCTCGCGACCGGGCCCGAGGCACCCACCCACGCGCTCGACGCCGTGGACCCGTGATCGCCGCCCCGACGTCGAGTCCCGTCCGCGAATTCCATCGCCGACTGCATCCGCCGGGCCTGGCGGCACATCCCCATGCGACGACGGCTATGCATGGGGAAGCCCAGTTCTCCGGTCGCACGGGGCGAACAAGTGCAGATCGTCTCCGCGACCCTCACGCCACGGTCCGCCGTCCGGGACGGCGACGACGTTCCACGTGTGGTCGAGGTCGTCGTCGAGGCGTCCGTCGGAGGACCTCAAGCGGAACAGGCGGTACGAGGCCCCCAACACCTGCCGCGCGTCCTGCAACTCGAAGCACGCACGGGTGGTCGAGTTGTACTCGAAGATGATCAAGGGTCTCGCCGTGCGGATCATCCCGCGCGCGCCGCGGAGCGCCTCCAGCTCGCCGCCCTCAATGTCGATGAGCAGGATCACCGCCTGGCCTGGATGCGGGTGGACCACGTCGTCCAGCGCACAGATCTCGACCGGCTCCACGTCGTGCCCGCCGACCGGTCGGAGAGCCGCGGCCGACGGGGATCGCGCACGCAGGTCCATCGCCCCCACCCCTTGCCCGGCCCCGACGGCCCGATCGTCTACCGCTAGTTTGCCTGCAGGTGCGGCGACGGCGGATGCCCCCAGCGCTGCGTATGTGGACGGACTCGGTTCAAACGCCAGCACTCTCCCCACCCTGGGGTCGTGCGCCATCGGGATCGCAAACTCCCCAACGCTCGCGCCGACGTCAATGAAGAGAACGTTGGACTTTCCTTCGAGGACTCGGTCCAGAAACCGATGGGTTTCCGGCTCATTTGGGATCCCAGCAGGTAGCAGGCAAGAGCTGCGGGCTGCGGCAGGGACGAATCGGAAGGGCGCACCTCGGAAGGTGAAGTCGAACTCGCAACCGACCCTGGATGCGGTCCAGCCCAGCCCGTAGGCCTTGATCTTGAAGATCTGGCGGAGCCTCCACAGGGTCTTCAAATCGGCGAGGTAGAGATGCACCCTCGCCCCCTGCCCGAAAGAGCGTCGCGGGGCCGAGGTCATCGCCTGCGCAGGCATCGCGGACCAGAGGGCGCCGCTCTGACGTCGAGAGGCTTCCGCCTGCGGCATCGGGTCAGGTGCCCCGTCACTTCGAGTTGACCCTGGCGGGTTCGTCGGCGCTCGCGCGTTCGGCGCGCTCGTCGCCGTCCTCCCCACGGGGGACCCCATAGTGCCCGTAGTAGCCGTAGTAGCCGTAACCGCCGCCCGCCGCCCGCCGCGCGTCGAACGCGTTGAAGATCGCGCCGACGACGTTGCCGCCGAGGCGCTCGATCTGCTCGCGCGCGCCGTCCACGACGTCCGCCGGGCAGCGTCGGTACCGGTTCAAGAGCACCACCGCGTCGAGCGATCGGAAGAAGGCCGCCGCGTCCAACACCGCCAGCACCGGCGGGACGTCGAACAGGACGTAGTCGTACGCCGCCTTCAGTTCCGTCAGGAGCCGCGCAAAGGCGGGCGAATCGAGCAGGGCGCCCGGGTTGTCCGGGATCCGCCCCGCCGGGAGCACGTGCAGCGTCTCGATGCCGCCCACCGGGCGCAACGCCTCCTTCCACCCGACGTCGCCGCGCAGCACCTCCGACAGGCCCGGCGTCGGGTCGATCCCGAAGAGCGTGTGGACGCTGGGCCGACGCAGGTCGGCATCCACGACCATCACCCGAGCGCGCGCCTGCGCGAGCACGACCGCGAGATTGCAGGTCGTGACGGTCTTGCCCTCCTGCTCGACGGCCGACGTGATCGCCAGCGTCCGGACGGGCCGGTCGAGGGCCGCGAAGCGAAGGTTCGCGCGAAGGGACCGGTAGGCCTCCGCAACCACCGAGGTGGGCGCCGACAGGGTCGGGAGATGCCCGCCGTGGCCGGCCAGGATGCGCCGACGCTCACGCCGACGCACCGTCCGGAAGTCCGGGATCGCGGCGTAGAGCTCGAGGCCCGTCGCGCGCTCGAGTTGCTGCGGGCTGCGCAGCCGATGGTCGAGCTGATGCAGCACGAACGCCGACAGCACCGCCAGCGCGAGGCCGACGATCGTGGCCAGCGCGGCCTGCCGCCACAGGACCGGCTGCAGCCGCCCTTCGGGGAGCAAGGGCCGGTCGATTTCCATGGCCGACGACACGGTGGACGCGCGGGCGATCGTCGCCTCGCCCTCCCAGCGCGAGAGCATCTCGAAGGCACGGGCGCTCGCCTCGACGTCGCGCGTGCGCTGGGCGATCTCGCGTTCCTGGCTCGGCAGCGCCTTCAGGCGCGCCTCCTGCACGGCGTCCTCGTCGGCCAGCTGCTTCAACCGCCCACGGATCGCGTCGATCGAGCGGTCGAGCAGCGTGAGCGCCTGCTGCTTGCGGACCTTCGTCTGCTCGGCGAGCTGACGACGCGTCTCCTCGATCCGGGTCGTGGCGCGCTGGACCTCGTCGTTCTGTGAGGTGCCCCGGAGCTGGAGCACGGTCAGCTCGACCTCCAGCTGTGCCAAGCTCGACGAGAGCGCCGTCGTGCGGGCGTCGGCGCCGGCTGGGCCGAGCACGACCAGGATTCGGTCGGCGGTCTCGGCAGCCGCAAGGTCGGCCCGCCCCGCCTCCGCCAGCCGGAGCGCCTGCTGCTGCTCGAGCCGCTGCGCGAGGATGCGCCCCTGCTCGTCGAAGGAGGCCTTGGCCCGCTCGGAGAGGAGCGCCGCCCCCTCCGCCTTGACGTACCGGTCGAGCTCCGCCTCGGCTTCCTTCAGCAACCCACCCACCCGCGCCCGCTCCTTCGTGAGCCACGCCAGCCGGGTGTCGAGCTTCGCCTGCTTGCGCTGCGCCTTGTGCTCGAGATAGGCCTGCTGGATCGCCCGCGCCGCGCGCTGCACCAGATGCGGATTGCTGCCCGTGGCGCCGATCGAGACGAACCCGGTGTACATGCCCGCCTGCTGCGCTACGGCGCCGCTGCGGATCCAGGCCCCCGCCGCGGACAGGGGCAACAGGCGGAGGAGGAAGGTCTTCCCCTCGGGGCGCCCCTCCGCGACCGAGAGCGCCACCTCCACGCCATCGATGGCGACGTCGGCGCGTCCGTCCAGCCCGAAAGCCCCGCGGACCCGCACCTCCGACCCGCCGGCGAGGCGGACCTCGAAGGCGGGCGTCGTCGCGCCGACGACGACGTCGTAGATCCGTCCGGGCTGCCCCTCCGGCGGGACCGGCGCCGTCACCTCCAGCCGGCAGGGCGGGGCGCGCCAGCCGAACGACTGGAGGACCGTCTCGAGCGGACGGTAGGCGTCGCGCTCCTCGATCGTGGCGTGGAGCCCGCCGATCCGCGCCGCGTCGGTCGCGACGCGGAGCGACTTCATCACCAGCAGTTCGGCCTCGACGTTGGAGGCGTTCTCGGCCACGCCGAGCTCCTCGAGCAGCGAGCGACCGCTCCCCTGGTCCTCCATCTGGATCGTGCCGAGCGACTGGTAGACCGGCGTCGCGCGGAGCGAGGTCACCACGATGGCCCCCGCCCCCACCACGAACGCGAGGAACGCCAGCAGAGCGTGGTCGCGCACGATGCGGAGAGAGTCGCCGAGGCGCCGCGGCGCGGTCCCGTGCTCGCGTGACCGCACGCGGGTCGGGGCGCGGGGGGCGTCGTCGTCGGGGTCCAGTTGGCTCACGAGCGGGGCTCCTGCGAGGCGAGGAATCGGCGCATGTGACCGTGCGCGGTGACGAGGTCGTCGAGCTGGGTCGATCGGTGAAGGTCGCTGCCGACGTGGTCGTAGAGCCCCTCGTGGAGGTAGACGTCGGCGAGGTCGCGCGCGGCCGACCCGTAGGTGCCGGCCAGCGACAACAGGTCGAGCTGGAACCGCCACCCGGCGGCACGCCAAGCCCGCGCCCGGGTGGGCTCCGTCGCGAGGGCCGTGACGCGCTCGGGGTGCGCCATCACGGGTTCGATGCCCCGGCGGAGGAAGAGACCGGCCACGCGGGCGACATTGACCACCGGAGTTCGCAGGGGAAGCTCCACGAGGACCCGGGTGGCGGCCCCGGCGTCGGTCACGTGCGACCAGGTGAGGAGGGCTTCGTCACGGGCGAGCGCGTCGAGGAGGCGCTCGCCAAGGAGGTACTCGGCGCCCGCCACCACCGAAAGCCCCCCGCCAGCGGCGTCGAGGTGCGTGGTCAGCTCGCGCGTGCGGTGGCGGAGGTCGTCGTTGGTCCGGTCGTTGCCGAAGCGGAACTGGTGCGGCGTCGCGTGGACCGTCGTGACGCCGAGTTCCTCGAGGGTGCGCGCCATCCGCACGGACTCGGCGTAGCTCCGGCTGCCCTCGTCCACCGAGGGAAGGAGGTGACAGTGGATGTCGTGGGTGAGGGACAGCACGGGCCTTGCGTCAGCGCGTCCCGTCCACCGCGAGGGCGACGGTGCCCAGCGAGAGACCGGCGGTCAGGAAGGGCATCGCGAGCGCCAGGGTGCGGGCGTAGGTGGCGTCCTTCATGGGCGCCACGACCACCCGGTCGCCGGGGAAGAGCTGGATGTGCGCGCCGTGGGTGTGGAGCTCGCAGGCCGAGATCGTGAAGACCTCCGGGTTGCACCAGCCGCCGCGGAAGACCCGGATCTGGTTGACGTCGGCGCTCTCGGGCTTGAGGTCGCCCGCCAGCGCGATCGCCTCGACGAGCGTCATCTCGCGATCGCCGTCCGTCCCCACGAAGGGGAACACGCCAGGCGTCGCCACCTCGCCCAACACGAACACCCGCTTCACCTTCTGGCTCGGCACCACGATGAGGTCGCGATGGCGCAGCGTCAGGTTCTGCTTGAGGTCGCCGCGACGCACCACGTCGGCCAGGCTGACCGGCAGCACCTGCTGATTGCGAACCACGAACGCCTGCTCGAGGTCGGCGTCCTTGGCGAAGCCGCCCGCGCGGGCGACCGCCTCGAGCAACGAGGCCTCGCCGTCTACCGGGAGCACGCCGGGCTGCCCGACCTCGCCGAGCACGAAGTACTTCTGCGAGCGGTAGTCGAGCACGTCCACCGAGACGTACGGGTCCTTCACCTTCATCGAGAGCGCCTCGGCGATCGCCGCCTGCACCTCCAGCACCGTGCGGCCCTTCGCCTCGACCGGCGGCAGGCCCGGGAGGTAGAGCCTCCCGTCGGGCTTCACCTTCGTGCCCGCGATCTCGCCCCTCGTCGTCTCGCCGAAGCCGCGGAACTGCTCGCCCTGCACGTTGAGCACGTCGCCCACGCCGATCCGGTACTCCTCGGGCTCCGTCGGGATCCGCGTCGCGCGCTCGGCGTCCGGGAGAGGCTGGAAGTGCGGTCCGTCCTTCGGCGGCTTCGCCGCCAGCAGCCTCGAGAGGTCGAGCGGGTGCGGATGCGACGTCCGGCTGGAACAGCCGGCGCCCACGAGCGCCAGGCCCACCAAGGCCAGGTGCCGCACGAGGCGGGGCGACGGAGCGAACTTCGAACGCGGCATCCAGGGCTCCAGGGTCGCGCGCACGGACGTAGCGGGCGGCGCCGGTCGGTCAGACGAACGGGTCGGTCGGCTGGCGGGCAGCCTCGTCGGCCGCCGCCCACTTCGACGTGCGGTACCAGGCCACGGTCTTCGCGAGGCCGTCGTCGAGCGACGTGGTGGCGGTCCACCCGAGGCGGTCGCGGGCCCGGGACGTGTCGAGGACGCGCCGGGGTTGGCCGTCGGGGCGGCGAGGGTCCCAGCGCAAGACGCCGGTGAAGTCGGTGATGGCGGCGACGCGGTGCGCGAGGGTCTCCATCGAGATCTCGTGGCCCGTCCCGACGTTGATCGGGGTGGGGTCGTTCACCTTCGTCGCGGCGCGCACGATGGCGTCCGCCGCGTCTTCGACGAACAGGAACTCGCGCGTGGGCCGGCCCGTCCCCCACAGCAGCACCTCGGGCACCCCCGCAAGGCGGGCCGCCTCACACTTGCGGATCATGGCCGGGATCACGTGCGAACGCTCGAGATCGAAGTCGTCGTCGGGGCCGTAGAGGTTGGCCGGCAGCAAGTAGGCGCTGGCGAGGCCGAACTCCGCCGCGTACGACGCGAGGCCCGTCCAGAGCGCCCGCTTCGCGATGCCGTAGGGGGCGTTCGTCTCCTCGGGGTAGCCGTCCCAGAGCGCGTCCTCGCGGAAGGGCGCGGGCGGGTGCTTCGGGTAGGAGCAGACCGTCCCGAGGACCACCACGCGCCGCGCGCCGACCACGTGGGACGCGTCGAGGACGTTCACCCCCATCAGGAGGTTGTCGCGCCAGAAGGTGGCGGGCTTGCGCTGGTTGGCGCCGATGCCGCCCACGCGGGCCGCCAGGTGGACCACGACGTCGGGCTGGACCGCGTGGAAGCCCCGCTGCACGGCCGTAGGGTCGCGCAACTCGAGGTCGGCGTGGGTCGGGGCCGTGACGTAGGCGCCGACGGCCTCGAGGTGGCGGCAGACGACCCGGCCGAGGAAGCCGTGGCCGCCGGTCACGAGGACCGTCGCGCCGCCGAGGGTGGACGGGGGGGTCATCGGTGGGCCTCCGTGGCGACCGGGTCGGCATGGCCCGCGTCGCGGAGCAGGCGCTCCTTGGCGGCGAGCCGGCGATCGGAGGCGACCATCATCGCGACGAGTTCGTCGAAGCCGACGCGCGGCGACCAGCCGAGCCGCGCACGCGCCTTGGTGGGATCGCCGCAGAGGGCGTCCACCTCCGTGGGCCGCAGGTAGCGCGCGTCGAAGCGCAGGTGCCGCCGCCAGTCGAGGCCCACGGACCCGAACGCCGCGGCCACGAACGCCTCGACCGTGTGGGACGCGCCCGTCGCGACGACGTAGTCGTCGGGCTCGGGCGCCTGCAGCATCCGCCACATGGCCTCGACGTAGTCGCCGGCGAAGCCCCAGTCGCGACGGGCCGTCAGGTTGCCGAGGTAGAGCTCGTCCTGGAGGCCCTCGGCGATGCGGGTCGCGGCGCGGGTGACCTTGCGCGTGAGGAACGTCTCGCCGCGGCGCGGGCTCTCGTGGTTGAAGAGGATGCCGTTGACCGCGTAGAGGCCGTAGGCGTCGCGGTAGTTCACCGTGAGATGGTGCGCGAAGACCTTGCCGCAGGCATACGGGCTGCGCGGATGGAAGGCCGTGCGCTCGTCCTGCGGGGGCGGGGCGGCGCCGAACATCTCGCTGCTCCCCGCCTGGTAGAAGCGGATCCCCTTCGGGTCCACATCGCGGATCGCCTCGAGCACGCGCAGCGTGCCGATCCCGACCGCGTCGGCCGTGTAGGCGGGCAGATCGAACGAGACGCGGACGTGGCTCTGCGCCGCGAGGTGATAGACCTCGTCGGGGTGGACCTTGTCGACGATCGCGCGGATCGAGCAGCTGTCGAGGACGTCGCCGAAATGCAGGTGGAGGCGCGGCCCCTCGTGGAGGTCGCGGTAGAGGTGGTCGATGCGCTGGGTGTTGAAGGCGCTGGCGCGGCGCACGACGCCGTGGACGTCGTAGCCCTTGCCGAGGAGGAACTCCGCGAGGTAGGAACCGTCCTGGCCGGTGATTCCGGTGACGAGCGCGGTGCGAGGCCGGCTCCGCGACGACGGCGGGGTTCCGGGGGCGATCGGGACGGTCGGGTTCACGGGAGCCACCTCCGCGGCGGCGGTGCTGAAGAACGGTCGAACACGCCGAGCGGCGCGACCGACGGACGGCCCGGCGGGGACGCAAGGCCCGGCAGCGACGCAAGGCCCGGCAGCGACGCAAGGCCCGGCGGGGACGCAAGGCCCGGCAGCGACGCAAGGCCCGGCGGGGACGCGAGGCCCGGCAGCGGCGCAAGGTCCGGCAGCGGCGCAAGGCCCGGCGGGGACGCGAGGCCCGGCAGGAACGGGCCTCGCGTCGTGTCGCCGGGTCGGACGCCCGCGAGGCTGGACCAGCGGTCGTCGGCCTCGCGCAGCACGGCACATACGACGGTGTGCAGTTCGTCGTCTACGACGCGGCCGCCCTCGGTCGGGGCGTAGCCGAAAAGGGCGCGCCCGGTGCGCAGCGGCACCGCCACCTCGACGGTCGCGGCGACCGCGGGGCCCGGCGAGATGCCCTCGATGCGGAGGGCGTCGAAAGCGAGGTGGGCGAGCCCGAGGTCCTCGACGAGCCGGCGGAGGCTGAATTCGATCTCGGCGAGGCCGTCGGCGTAGCGGAGGCGGCCCGAGACGTAGCGCTTGACGAGGTGGATCCGGCGGAAGGGCCCACGGCTCGCGAGGAGCGACACGAGGCGGACGCGGCCCGCGATCATGAGGACCGCCGCGAGTGCGGCCCAGAGCATCGTCACGATGGTGAGCGCGAGGACCCCGGGGACGGTCAGGACGAGGACCAAGTGGACGACGGCGAAGGCGACGGCGGCCGCGAGGGCGCTCCACGTCGTGTCGAAGAGTTCGGCGAGCTTGTGGTGGACGTGGCTGCGGTCGCCGGCGAAGAGCGGCTTGCCGCGGAGCGACCGGCGGAACACCGCCAAGGCCATGTCGCCGAGGGAGTAGGCGAGGAGGCCATACGCCAGCGGAAGCGTGGACGACGCCGGGACCTCGAGCGCGAAGGCCGCCAGGAGGAAGCCCACGACGAGGCTTCCCGAGTCGCCCAGGAAGATCGTCGCGCGGGGGAGGTTGTGGCGGAGGAAGCCGAGGCAAGCGCCGGCGAGCGCGACGGCGAGCAGCGGCTGGGCCCCGAGGGCCACCGCGCCCGCGCACCCGACGAGCGCGAGCAACCCGGCGAGGCCGTCGAGGCCGTCGCTGAGGTTGAAGGCGTTCGACGCCACGACGACCCAGAGGAGGATCGCCGGGATCTCGAGGGAGCCGAGGGGAAGCGCGCCGAGGCCGGCCACGCTCAGCGCGGGGAGGCGGAACCCCGCGACGACGAGGCAGCCCCCCGCCACGAGTTGGCACAGCACCTTGGCGCGCGGGCGCACGCCCCAGACGTCGTCGAAGGCGCCGCACGCGAACACGGCGGTGGCGCCGGCGGCGATCCCGAGGGCCTTGTGGTCGCCGCCGACGGCGAGCAGGATCGCGACCACGACCACCGGCACGAAGAGACCGAGGCCGCCGAGGAGCGGGGTGGCGTCGAGGTGGATGGCGCGCCCGCCAGGAAGACCGACGACGCCGCGGCGGGCCACCGCCCGCCGGACCACGGGCACGAGGCCCACGGCGACGGCGAAGGCCGCGACGAACAGCGCGGCCTCGACCGCGAGATGCGCGGCGAGCAGCGCACCGACCCCCGCGACCCCGAGCACCGCGACCGCGAGGTCGGGAGCGCGGCGCGGAGGTCGATCCCCTTGTGTGGTCTGTGTGGTCCGATTTCCCATGTTCCCGTGCGCAGGTGCGCGCCCTTCCAAGCCGGCGGTGGCCGTTCCCGGCGATCCCTTGTCGGCCGGTCGCCGAGCGACCGGCGCCGTTGCGTTCAGAACCAGTACGTCAGGTGCCAGCCCACCTGCGGCACGACGACGTTGTCGCCAAGGTCGAACTCGCTGCCTTCTCGCACGCCGAAGAGCAGGGTGACGTCGGGCCCGGTGGTCCAGTGACGGCCGAGGTCGATCTCGAGGCCCGTCCCCAGGAAGGCGCCGTGGTAGGTCGTCGCGACGTCGAGGAGGTCGTTGGTGCCGGTGGACTTGAACGTCACGAAGCCGGCCCGGACGTAGGGGTGGAGGCAGGCGCGCGGCGAGAAGGACGCGCGGACGCCGATGAGCCCCTGGGCGTAGTGGGCGCCGTCCTCGTCGCCGCCGAAGGCGCTCGAGAGGTCGTGGCCGACGGCCTCGACCTCGCCCGACCACGTCACCTGCTCGGTGCGCATGAAGACCTGGCCGAACCGGGCGCCCCCGCCCACCCCGGGCATCGCGTTGGCGACAAGGGCCACGTAGACCTCGCGATGCGGCGTCTGCCAGGGCCACGGCTCGCAGGTGGCGACGACCGCGCGGGGCGCCGGCATGTTCGCGGGGGACGGCACCGGACCGACCAGCGTCGGCGCGGTCGAGGCCGGGGCCCGCAAGGGCGGCGGCGAGGCCGCGGCGGCGCCGACGTCCACCGCCGCGACCGTGACGACCGGGCCGACGGCGATGCGCCGAGCCGACGCCGACGCACACCCGACCAGGGCGGCCGCGAGGAACCCCGCGAGCGCCGCACGAGGGACCGCGCGGACGACCCGCACACGCCGGGAGGTCGGCGTCCGGAGGACGGCCGGGAGGGCCGGGGGGAAGGTCGGGAGGAGGGGGGGCTGCACGGTCAGAACTTCCACGTGAGGTGCCAACCGAGCCGGGGGACGTACTCGATCCGCCCGCCGTCTTCGTTGCGAAGGATCGACAGCGTGACGTCGGGGCCCATGGCGAAGCGGTCCGACAGGTCGGTCTCGAAGCCGAAGCCGACGTAGCCGCCGTAGTAGCGGCCGTTCTCGCGCACGACGTTGAGGTTGCCGCGCACGTCCGCGAACGTGAGGCCCGCGCGGAGCGTCAGGTGCCGCACCGACGACGGCGCGAGGGCGGCCTTGACGCCAACGTCCACCTGGCGCCAGCCAACCTCGACGAAGTCGCCGCCGAGGTCGAGGACCTCGGTGTTGTCCACGTAGAGGTAGGTGCCGCGCACCTCGGCGGCAAAGGTCGCCATGGACGTGCGGGCGACGATCACGCCGATCTCCACGCCCCCGCCGAGGTCGGGGCCGTAGGACGGGCCGAAGCCCACATAGCCCACGGAAGTCGGGCGACAGGCCGCGTGGCACGGCGCCGGGGGGCACGGCGCTGGGGGGCACGGCGCTGGGAGGGGCGGCGGCGGCCGGGGGGCGGAAGCACCGGTGAACACGGCGGTCGGCGGGGCGGCCCCGTCGAGCGGTGCGACCGCGACGGTCGGTCCGGCGGGTCGCGGCGACGCGCAGCCGAGGGGCGCGAGGGCGCCCCCCAGCACGAACACGACCGAGAGCGCGCGGCCGGGTCGGCGCGTCATGCGAGGAGGTCTCCGTCGTGCCGCGCTGCGGTGCCCTCGAGCGGGGCGGCCTCGATGCGACGGACGGACGACTCGTCGATGTCTACGGCGGCCCCGAAGTCGAGAAACTTGATCTTGATCACGAGCCTCGTCGCGCCGGTCTGGCGGACCAACTCGCCGCGGAGCCCCACCAGGGAGCCCGCGACGACCTCGACCGGCGTCCCGGGCGGGCCGAGATTGACCCGAACGGGCGTCACGCCCTCCACGAGGAGCAAGCGGGCGAGATCTTGGAGCTCGCGAGCCAGTCGCTGCGGGTCCTTCGTCTCGAGGACTCGGACGACGCCGTAGGTGCGCAGCGTCTCGATCCGACCCACCGGTTCGAACTCGTGGAAGAGGTAGCCGCCGAACAACGGGAGGCGGGACACGCGCACGCGCGCCCCGTACGTGCGGCGGCGCGTCACCATCGGTAGGAAGGTGCGGACGCCGCGCCGCGCGAGGGCTTCGAGCACCTTTCGCTCGGCCCGCGGCTTCGTGTGGATCGCAGCCCAGACCGCCACATCCGGCGGGACCAGGATCGGCGAGCCCCGCGAATCTCCGCCCGCGCCGGGCGCCCGTGTTTCTGCCAGGACGATGTCCATCAGGCTCCCTTCAGACTCCCTTCAGACTCCCGCCCGACTCCCATCGCGCCGTCCCTCGCGCCCCCTCACGTCGGCACGCGGCCGACCCGAGGAACCCGCGCAGGGCGTCGCGTCCGCCTCCCCCTGACTCCTTCCTCGAACCCGAACCCGCGAAGTCCGCAGAACCGAAACTCGAACTCCGCAGCGTCGGCATCCAGGCAGGACTCAACTGCGATCGAATTGAAACCGAACGATGAACGAACATCGATGCACACTTGTTGCACGACGCGCGCGCATCGCAGGGCCCAACGAGCCCCCCGCTCAAGGGCATCAGGGATGCAGTAGATGCGCCTCCGGCTTGGTCAAGTCCCGTAGTTCCTCTGCAGACGCGCAACCCCTGTTGCGCGGCAATCCATGCCGACGGAACTGGTTCAATCTGACGCTCTCCAGCGCCAACATCTCACCCGATCCGTCAACAAGGGACCAAGGTACCTGTGGTCGGAAACGCTGGCAACTAGTTTTCGACCCGCATGACATCGGTGCGCGGTCGCGGGATCGATCGTCCGCGTCGCGCGCAGCGCGCACGTTCTCGGCGCCGACGCTCTTCACTCGACCTTCACAACTCGGCGCTCCGGCCGTCGATGCCCGTCGATTTGACGTGAAACCAACGTGGATCCAGCGTGGAACGTAGGCGGAGGGGGAAGGCGTGCGACCGCCCCCCCCCCCCCCCCCCCCCCCCCCCCCCCCCCCCCCCCCCGGCCCCCGGCCCCCGCG
>Ga0163144_10020739_pt1 | contig 13112 bp, 16 predicted proteins | sample OliLak19BULKMAT1_FD_123175 | JGI IMG/M metagenome (GOLD analysis project Ga0163144, IMG submission 123175) | Freshwater microbial mat bacterial communities from Lake Vanda, McMurdo Dry Valleys, Antarctica - Oligotrophic Lake LV.19.BULKMAT1 | ecosystem: Environmental > Aquatic > Freshwater >...
AGCAGACCATCGCGATGATGCGCTGCTTCTGGCCATCGTCGAGCAGTGCAACTGCGCCGGGACGCTGCTTGTCGTAGAGGGCGCGAGACAATCCGCCCTCCTCAAACCGATGGCCAATCTTCCCTTCGGATCGCTTGGGCTGAGAGTGGGACGAAACGAGCGATCTGAGGAGCGCTGACGCCCTGCACCATCTGGATCAGGGACAGCGCACGCAAGATGGAGCGGACCGGCTGAACGCCGCCGCTGAGTAGTGTCTGCAATTGCTCGTGATCTTCGGAGGAGAGCTGGATCTGGAGTGGAGCCGGAGGCATACCCAAGTATGCATCCAAACATTTCAGGGCAACAATGTTTTAAACTAACGGTTTCGGGCGGTCAGAGCACTAGGGCCTGCGCGTGCGGCGTTGTGAACAGTAGATCATGTGTAGCTGAAGGAACGCTGCAAGTGCGGTGATTATTTCACGGGTGGGGGCGATGGGGGCGAGGATTTACAGGACTTAACACGATGGGGGCGCTGATCGCTTTGAAACGGTGTTCGATTGGTTCTAGAGGGACGTGTTACGCTGTTCGATATGGCGACGAGTACGCTGATTTCGACGGCTGAATACTTGCGGGCGAGCTTTGCGAATCCAGAGCCTGACTTCGTCGATGGTGAGGTGATGGAGAGATCCGTGCCAAATTATCTTCATAGCCGGATTCAACTCCGCTTGGGGTACGCACTTAAGCCGTGGGACGATTTGGGCCAATTGTTCGGCGCTCCGGAGATTCGTCTTCGTGTTGCTCCGGACCGGTTTCGCGTGGCGGATTTTGCGGTTTTTGCTTCGGCACAGGAAGAGTTGATCCCGCGAGATGCGCCGTACGCCGTCGTGGAGATCGTGTCACCGGACGACCGGTTCGAAGATCTCATGAGTAAGCTGGTTGATTATGAAGAGTCGGGTGTGGAGTTTGTTTTCGTGGCTGACCCGATGGTGAAACGGCTGTCTCGCTATCGCCGAGGCGATCTGATCTCGGTTGCGGCGATGGAGTTGCCTGCCTATCAGGCTGTCATACCGGTCAGTTCGATCTTCGGCTAGAGCCGGAGAAGTGGCGCGGATGGGCGCGATTTGTTAGTTTTGGGGGATGCCCGAACGTCGTGATTTTCTCCTTGCTCTTACTGCTTTGACCGGTGCCGGCGAGGCGGAAGATCAGAGCATTTATATTCCAGAACGGCAGGAGGAGAAAGACAAGCCGATGCTATTGGATTTTATGGAAGAGTACGCCTTCGCCATGGTGATTACGGCGAAGGGCGGAATTCAGACGACGAACGTACCGACGCTGTTGGAACGGTCGGCGACGGGGTGGGGGAAGGTTTGTGGCACTTGGCGGTGGGCAATTCGCAGAACGCCGTGCTGACGGGGATGGAAGAGGCGGTGGTGGTGTTTCACGGGCCGCACGCGTATATTTCGCCGAATTGGTATACGGCGGACAGGGCGGTGCCGACGTGGAATTTCGCAGTCGTGAATGTGAGCGGGAAGCCGCGGCGGATCGACGACGATGAGGCGTTTGCGGCGAGTTTGGTGAAGTTGGTTAGTAAGAACGAGAGTAAGTACGGCGGCGGGAAGATCTGGGATTTGACGAAGATGCCGGCGGCTTACTTGAAGGGGATGCGGCAGGGGATTGTGGCTTACAAGATGACGATTGAGAAGGTGGAAGGCAAGTTCAAGCTGGGGCAGGAGAGGGTGGCGGCGGATCGGCCGCTGGTGTTAAAAGGGCTGGAGACGCCGCAGGGGAGGAGTATTTATGAGTTGACGCGGGAATACTACGAGCGGATGAAGAAATAGGCGGGGTTCTTCTTGTGGCTCCGGGGTCCAGGCCGGGCCAACGCTGCGAGGAGTTATCATGAGTCGGTTCGTCGTAAGGACAATCCCGCGGCGTTTCTGAAAGTGTTTTGCCGACATGGGGATGATAAACTGAAGGATGACCGTGCCCAAGCGGACATCTGATCCCAGGAGTTACCACGGTGGTTACTACGCGCGTCCTCTTTTTCAGCGTCTTCCTCGCGAATTGCCTTCTTTCGCAGACACCTCTAAACTACCGCGCCGTCTTCGGGCAGGGCTACATCACCGCTTCCGGCCTCGACGCGGCAGGCAACCTGTATGTTGCTGGCGCTACTGATTCCCGCAACCTTCCGGTCACGCCCGGTGCCCATCAATCGACCTCCGTCGAGTCCACCTGTGGGTTCATCCCGCGCCCCGGCGGTTTCTTTCCGCCTGGGCCCGGAATTCCTATCCTTTGCCGGCACGGTTTCGTGGCCAAAATAGATCCCACCGGTTCCCGCCTTCTTTACCTCACCTACCTTGGTGGCACCCGCGACGACGGGATCTCCGCCCTAGCCGTCGACTCCGCCGGAAGCGTAACAATCACCGGTCGAACCGGCTCCTCGGACTTCCCCGTCACACCCGGAGCCTACCGTTCCGAGGGCGTTGGTTTCGTCACCAAGCTAAGTCCCGATGGCTCTCGCGCCGTCTTTTCTACGCGTCTTCCCGCCCCAGGTGGCGTCCTCGCTATCGACGCCTCCGGTCACAGCTTCATTGCCGGTTCCACTTCTGATGCCGACTTTCCGACGACGCCCGGGGCCTTCCAAACCCGCCGTTACAGCGAGAATGCGGACGCTTTCCTTCTCAAGCTCAGCCCCGACGGCGTCGCCGTCCGTTTTGCTACTCTGCTGGGCGGTACTTTTGCCGATCACGCCGCCGCCATCGCTGTAAACGAGCTTGGACAGGTTTACCTCGCCGGCTTCACCGCCTCTACTCCGTCCTTCGCCCGTCTGGGAGGCGCTGGTTACACCCTCTTTCCTACTACGCCGGGCGCGTTCTCGTACCCCGGGACCGGTGCCGACTCCTTCCTCGTTAAGTTCAACGCGGAAGGGTCCTCACTGCTTTACTCCAGTGTTTTCGGTGGCTCCGGCGACGATCAGATGTCCGCCCTGGCCCTGGACGCCAATGGAGACGCCGTCTTCGCCGCCCACACCTTTTATGCGCCGGACTTTCCTCTCACCCCGAACGCCTTCCAAACCAGCTACGGCGGAGCGATCCTCGGCCGCCTCAGCGCCGACGGCTCGCTCCTCCTTTACGGCACCTATCTTGGTGCCTCCCGCAGCGACACAATCGCCGCGATCGCCCTAAGTCCCGCTGGGAATATTCATTTCAGAGGGGTCCTGACCGACCCTGTTGCAACCGATCCGTGCTTCGAACCAGCGCCGGGGAATGGTTTCGGGCCCCAAGTCATAGGCGTGTTCGAGCCGAATAGTTCCACCCGTCTGAAAAAATACCTCGGAAACACCGCCGTGGCCGTAGACAAGGGCGGCCATTTTTATAGCAGAAGTGATTCCCGGCTTTTTGACCCGGTGGACATCCGAGATCTTCCGCGCGTGGAGGTCCGATGTATTCTCAACGCTGCCAGTTTGCGCCGCGGCCCGCTCGTGCCTGGTGGACTGATCACTCTCTTCGGAGACGGGATGCCAACGGAAGCGTCAGGCGGAAAAGTCCTGGTGAACGGCCAACCCGCTCCTCTGCTATATTCGAGCTCAACGCAGATCAACGCTGTCGTGCCTTTCGGTCTCGTCGGTGGGCGCCCGGCGATTGTCGAGGTCCGCACAGCGGCTGGCTCGCTACCCCCAACTACAATGGAGGTGGCAGCGACTTCTCCGGCGGTGTTCGTTCAAGGTGGGGACAGGGCGGGTTACGCTGCCGCGCTGAACGAGGATGGCACGTTGAATACTCCGCAGAATGCAGCAACGCAAGGGTCGGTCGTCTCAGTCTGGTTTACTGGGCTCGGGCGAATGAGTCCAACGCAAGAGGATGGAGCGGTAGGGGCGGGGGCAGTGTCGAGCCCGGTGTTTCGCCCCAAGGTCTGGGTCTCCGGCGTGGCAGCCGATGTGCTGTACTGCGGCAATGCCCCGGGCTTGATTGCGGGAATAATCCAAATGAATTTGCGCATTCCGCCAGTTGAGACCGGAGGTCCGTTGAATTTCCAGATCGAACTCGGTGACGGGGCCACGCGGAGTTCGCAGAATGTTCGTCTCGCTATCCGCTAAGCCGTCCGCGATGTGCTAGGGATATGTAGCGTTTCTGATTACCCGGCACCCCACTGGCCGCTCCGCGCCGAGTAGCTTCAAACGCCGGTGTTGAAGCGGTGATCGGTGGCTTTTGGCGGGGCTAGGCGGGGTTGTGGCACAAGTTGCACTCGTTAGAGGCCTTGTGTTCGTCGTGGCAGGCCATGCAGGCGACCATCGTGATGGGTTTTTCCTTGGTGATGACTTCGCGCTCGGCGACCGGGCCGTGGCAGCGGGCGCAGTCGGCGACGGCGTGAATTTTGTGGGAAAACCAGACGAATTCGGGCAATTTGTAGACCTGGACCCAAGGGACAGGTGCCTTCTTGCGGGCGTATTCGGCGAGGAGTTGGATGTGCGCACTCTCCTTCTTCACCGCCACGTGACACGTCATGCACTTGGACTCGGCGGGGTAAGTGGCCAGTTCGCCCTTGCCCGGCATGGTGTGGCACTCGGCGCACTTTAGCCCCATTTTTAAATGGGTTTTGTGGCTGTAAGGGATGGGCTGATCGGCTCCCGTCAAAAGGGCCAGGGCGAGGAGGCTAAGGCAGAGCAAACGCAACGTAAGAGTCTCCTGACTTAGTGGTTAGTCGAGCACCGCCGCCGCAGGCGATGACGATGTACTGCTTGCCGTTCAACGAGTAAGTGGCGGGCGTGGCGTAGCCGCCGGCGGGGAGTTTGGTCTCCCAGAGGACGGCTCCCGTGGCGGCGTCGAAGGCGCGGAACATCTCGTCGCGGGTGGCCCCGATGAAGACGAGACCGCCGGCGGTGAGAATCGGCCCGCCGAAGTTTTCGGTGCCGACCTCCTTTTCGGTCGTGTCGTTTTTGCCGAGCACCTTTTGCCAGAGGAACTCGCCTTTGTTGAGGTCAATGGCGGTGAGTTGGCCCCAGGGCGGTTTGACCGCGGGGTTGCCTTTTTCGTCGCGGAGCTTGCGGTAGCCGCCGATTTGATAGGGATACGGCGAACCGGCGGGCGCGTCGACGATCTGCATGATGGACGGCAGGTTTTGGGAGTTGACGTAGAGGATGCCCTTGACGGGATCGGCGGCGGCACCGCCCCAGAGGCCTCCGCCGACGGTGCCGGGGAGCATGACGGTTCCCTGGCGGCTGGCGGGGATGTATATGCCTTGGTTGATCCAATCCTTCGACATTTCCGTGAAATGGGCCTTTACTTCGGGGGTGATGTCGCTGGGCTCGAAGCGTTGGGGGGAGAAGGGCGGAGGCTTTACGGGGATGGGCTGGGTTTTGGCGGTGACCTCGCCGGGGATGGTGGAGGCGGGGAAGGGGCGCTCTTCGACGGGGAGGAGCGGCTGGCCGGTTTCGCGGTCGAGGACGAAGACGTAGCCTTGCTTCGTGATCTGGGCGACGGCGGGTTTGCCGCGCCATTGGATGAGGTTGGCGTTGACGGGGAGGTCCATGTCCCAGATGTCGTGATGGACGGTTTGGTAGTGCCAGATGCGCTGGCCGGTGTTGGCGTTGAGGGCGACGATGGAGTTGCCGAAGAGGTTGTCTCCGACGCGGTCGGCACCGTAGTAGTCGAAGGACGGGGAGCCGAGGGAGACGTAGACGATGCCTTTGGTTTCATCGAGGCTCATGCCGCCCCAGTTGTTGGTTCCGCCGGAGGTTTTCCAGGCGTCTTTGGGCCAGGTTTCGTAGCCGAACTCGCCGGGGTGGGGGATCGTGTGGAAGATCCAGCGGCGTTTGCCGGTGCGGACGTCGTAGGCGCGGATGTGGCCGGGGGCGGCCATGCGGGGGCCTTCGCCGACGCTGGAGCCGATGATGAGAAGGTCCTTGTAAATGACGCCGGGGGAGGTGGCTCCGTTGAAGGCTCCGGGCGGGTCGCGGTCGAGGTCTTTGGAGAGGTCGAGGCGGCCGTTGGCAGCGAAGGAGGGGATGGCTTTGCCGGTTTTGGCGTCGAGGGCGAAGAGCTGGGCAGCGGCGGCGTAGAAGATGCGTTTTTCGCCTTTTTCTTCCCAGTACATGACGCCGCGGTTGACGCCGCGGAGGCGGGATGGGGGTGGGGCAAAGCGCCAGAGTTCTTTGCCGGTGGCGGCGTCGAGAGCGATGGCGTCGAGGGTGGGGGTGGTGGCGTAGAGGACGCCGTCGACGATGATGGGGGTGCACTGGATGGCGGTGCGGCCGCGGGCGTCGGCGTCGCCGGATTTGTACTCCCAGGCGACTTTGAGCTGTTTGACGTTGGCTTTGTTGACTTGGGTGAGGGGGGAGAAGCGGTTGCCGTCGTTGGAGCCGGACCAGGAACGCCAGTTTTGTTGGGCGAGGAGGAGGGAGGGTAGGAGGAGGAGAGAGAGGGAGGTGCGCATGGGCTGCTGGGTATGACTTTATCAGGAAATGGGTGGGGATTCGGCGGGAGGGGGACGCTTTCCACGGGCACGGGGCTTCGAGTGGCTTCGGCAAGATTCCCTTGCTTGAGACAATAGGATCCTCATGACGCCTTCAGAACTCTTAGAAATCGATTTACTTACGCGAGTCAATCCCCCAGTCCGAGCGATGTATGGAGACTTACCAACTTGACCGCCATGGCCAGCGGTCATAGCCTTGCGCATTTAGCGGATGAAGTAGGCGCACTCGCAGACGCCGATTTCGTGGCATTGGAATACTATTCGGGAATGAGTTTCGAACGTTATGAAATAGGTCGAAACAGGGACACTTCTCGGGATTTCAAAATAAAGATCTTGCCGAAGGGGCGACGACGTCTTGAAGAATTACAGAAGAAGCAACTTGACGATTCAACAATTGATCGCCTTTCCTCGTCAGAACTGTTGCGTCAGAATGGACATGAGGCATCTTTAAGAGAGTTGAATGAGGCACATGCAGACCTAAGACGTATTGCACCCGATCTTTCTGGGGCCGTTCACCATGCGATGGCAGCGCTGGAGAACACGGCAAAGGTCATTGCGGGCGACTCGAGAGCGACATTACCCCAGATTCTGAAAAAGCAACAAATCGTTCTTCCTCCGCCACTCGACGTAGTGGTGGATAAGGCATGGGCGTTTTCTTCAGATCGAGCGAGGCACATCAGCGGAACGAGATACATCGCGTTCGCAGAAGCGGAACTGATGGTATCAATTGCCGACGCTGCAGTCGTTTTTCTCCTTCGTGAACCAAAGAATGCGGTCCTACCCGAGTAAAAGCAGCTGGCCCAGTGTTTCTTCTTGGGCGGAAGGTCGTTGAAAAGCGGGGGATGGGGCTCACGGCTTCGGCTGAGATGTTGATTCTAAATAGTTCGTAACCGGGCACAGACGTTGGAGCAAATCGGGGCTACGCAGCAAGCTCAGTGACGACCTCGGCCCGCAGGCTCCATGGTACTGGCTGGATGGCATAATTCCTGAAGGCTTCCATTACGCTGGGCGGAACATCTTGCTCGCGGTCGTTCAAGAAAGCGTATGCCTTGGAATCGGGCGATCGAACCTCGCGGGTATCGCTCCATTTGTGCATAAACGATTCCGCCGTGTCGCGGGTAGGCCTATTGATAGCCTGCACAATGCGTTCTGGCTTTTTACGCGATTTTGGAATCACGAAATCAAAAAGATGGTCATAGCCGCTTCTACCGTTAAATTTCGCCTTGGGAGTGTAAGGCACGTCATTTTCTTCCAGCCATTCGACAACGTCTTCGTAGAACAGACTGGCAACCATCGGCTGCGCTAAGTAAAAAAGATCGTTCACGGCCAGCATGGCCTGTATCAGATTGTGCTTGCGCAACGGGAAGGTTTCGGGGGTCGCGTGGATTTCTAGTGCCTCGTTGTTGAGCTTGATGCCGAAGCCGTTCAACGTCATTTTTAGAAGGTCTTGGCGCTTGCCTTTGTTGAGGCTGCAACCGGACGCCTCCAGATCGAGAATCGTGTACCGATCATCCGTGAGAATGTAGCCCCCATTTTCGCGGCGGGCATAAATTTGCAGCGCGTCGTGGTGCCGGTCGAGATAGGGTGTCGTGATTTCGACCCATGAGTCGCTGACTTCACGCAAGGTCGTTTTATCCTTCATCCATACGATGTAGTCGTCGAGCAGTTTTTGGATATCGGCAACGGTTTCCATCTAGAATATCCCCAAGTTAAAGCTCGGGGGCAACGTAATATTGCAATGCTGCATGAACGCCTCGAAGGTGGGAAACACGTTAAGCGGATCCTGGTATCGATCAGCAGGGGCAGGAATCGCCCACTTGTCGCCATAGCCCTCCCGATAGATGTGCAAATGCGGGCACGGAATTTCTTCGCCGTCCGGGTTGCGGTGCGGCGGGCCATCGATATCGAGCCGCAACAATACTATCACTTGCCGAGCCCGTTTTTGATAGGTTGCCTTTGTCATCTTGATCCGAAAACGGGTCACGTCGAGAATGAAATATTCGCGTTTGTCGGGGGAGACGAGCGGAATAACCAGCCGGTCGCCGGGTGCCGGAAAATTCAGTTCCCTGTCATCCTAGCGGTGCTTTTCCATCGCCACAAGTGCGTCGGCGTCGGATTGGGACAGTTCGAGATCAGCCATCTACAACCACACCTTGGATGGAATCCTGATCCTGGGCGAAGTTTCGGAACATCTCGCGGCGGTTCTCGTCAATCTCTTCTGCGGATGGGACTCGTCCATACTTGGCAAATATCCCGAAACTGGTCTTGAGATGCTTTCGAACTGGAGGTTCCATTGTTTCGTCGAACTGCATCGAGTTATCCTCTTTCCCTTTCAACACTACCGAAGATTCGATTGTCTTGCAAAGAACGTTCGCTCTGCCACGGTGGGGGATGGTGAGGAAGATCCAGCGGCGTTCCGGTGCGCCAATGATACGGTTCGCCGCCGTCTTACGAGAAGAGAGGCATGAAGCGTCTTCTCCTCACCCTCTTCGCGGCCACCGCCGCGTTCGGTTTTTACCGCTCTTTCGCGGTGGAACAGATCGACAAATTAATCGCCAGGATCGAAGCCCATGAAGGGTTCGTTCCGGCGGATACGACCGTGGAACAGGAAGCTACCTTCAACCGGGCCAAGCTCAAGGAGAGATTTCAAGAGCCGGGCCTGGACGCAGCGCTGGCGCGCTTGACCCAGGAAGAAGAGCGGTTGGCACCGCGGTGGACCTTCCCCTCCGGCGCGCGCGACGCCCGGCTGGAAGCGTTTGCGGTGAAGGGACTCGAAAAGTGGCACCCGGGGGCGAAGAAATTCCTGCGCAGTGTGATGGACGAGGCCCCGTGGCACATCAGCAAAAATCGATTGGGAATTCCGCTCAGCCGCTACCGCCGGGGATACGTGCTCTACAAGATGGAGGGGGAAAACCTGTGCAGGCAGCAATCCTTCAGCTATACGGAAACGTTTGATGGGTCGGGATATCAGCCTTCGAACGGGGTGCGCTTGAACTACATCCGCTTCCTGGGCTGCAAATAGCGGTCATCGCGGTAAAAAAGAGCGGACGTCGCCGGAGGCCGCGGCCAGACGGGCTTGAGCCATTAAGGCCAAATAACGGGCCCGGATCAGGGCGTCGTCTGCTTCGGCTACGTTGGCTTGAGCGGTGACCGTGTCAATCGTCGTCGCCAGGCCGGATTGATAGCGGAGTTGGGCTAGCTCGAGAATTTTCTGGGCGGAGAAGACCGAGCGGGTGGCGGTTGTCGTCGCCGCCAGGCTGGCTTGATAGTCGATCCAGGCTTGACTGGGTTGGCGCTGGACGGCTAGTTGCAGACGCTCGATTTCGAGTTTGGCTTGTGCCACGCGCTGCCCGGCGGCATTGGCTTCGTTCTCCAGACGTCCGCTCGTCCAAAGAGGGATGGTCACGGCCGTGCCGATGTTCCAGGTGCCGATCGAACGGTCGGGGCCGGCTCCGAGAAGGCCGTAGTCGCCGAGGCCGGTGACCTTCGGGAGGCGCTCGCGGTGGACTCGGGCTAGTTCCTGCTCGGCGACGGCGACTCGAGTTTTGAGCGCGGCGAGGTCGGGGCGGGTGGCCTGGGCGGCGGCTACGACCGAGGCGGCGGAACCAGTGAACGGAGCAGGGGTTGGGGGCGCTATTTCGAGGCCGGGGGAGGTCGCCCGGCCGATCAACTCGGCGATCTGGGGGAGCAGGGCGTCAGTCTCCTGCTGGGCGGCGATGACGGATAGTTGCTCGATTTCGCGGCGCTGCTGCTGGCGGGCGAGATCGAGCTTGCTGGCTCGGCCGGCTTGCTCCAGGTCGGTCGTTTGCGCGAGCAAGGCATCGGCGGAGCCGGGCCTGGGCGGCTGTAAGGCGGGATTGGGCTTGGAACACCTGAAGATAGGCTCCGACGACGGCGGCTTGGGTATCTTCGCGGAGAGCTTCGACATCCTTCTCCGCAGCCTTCTCGCGGAGAAGGCCGGCGCGGATGGAGCTGAGCAGGCTGAAGTCGAGAGTCGTCTGGGATACGACAGGCGGGCGTTAATGGTCCGATAGGGCCCCAGGCGGCTGCTCAGGCCGGGGAAGGCGAGACCGATGCCTTGCAGGTTGTTGGTCTGATAGGCGGTGGAGACCGAGACGTTGACCTGGGGCAGATATTCCGACTGCCGGGCGGCGGCGAGGGCACGAGCTTCGAGGACGCGGAGCCGGGCCATTTGCACGTTGGGGTTTTGGGCCGCGGCTTGGTCGAGCGCCTGCGAGAGCGTGAGGGCCTCCGCTTGGGCGAGATACACGTATAGCGACAGAACGGCGAGGGTTCTCATATTGGTCCCTTCTAGAGGTTGATGAAGGCGTCGACGTGGAGGCCGAGGGGGAGTTCAGAGCCGGGGTCGAGGTCGACGAGGGTTTCGAGAATCTTCGTGTCGACGCGCTCGGTGGGTTCGTCGGTGCGGACATTCTTGCGGCCGAGGATGCGGCCGATGCGGGCAATTTTGCCAGTGAAAACCTTATCGCCGTAGGCGGTGGCCTTCATCTGCACGGGCTGGCCGACGCGGATTTTGGCGACGTCGGTTTCGTCAATATCGAGGCGGACGCGGAGTTGGGAGACATCGCCTAGAACGAGAATGGCGGTGCCGTTTTGGGTCGAGACGCTCTCGCCGGTTTTGCGGTGTTTGCGGAGGACGACGCCGTCGATGGGGGAACGGATGATCGTTTTGGCGAGCATCGCTTCGGCTTCCTGACGCTGGGCGCAGGCCCGGCTGACTTCGGCTTCGGCGCGGCGGATATCTTCCCGGCGGGAGTCTGCTTTGACGAGGCTCGAGCGTTCCTGGACGGCGGTTGAGCGGGCGCGAGCCACGTTGAACTCGCGTTCCGCGGAGTCGGTTTCGGTGCGGGAGACGGCCCCTTTGGCGAGTAGGCCGCGCATCCGGTCGAGTTCGCGGTGAGCGTGGTCGAGCTGGGCACCGGCTTCGGCGACGTTGGCTTCGGCTTCGGCGCGCTCTTGCGGACGGGCTCCGTTTCGGAGGCGTTCGAGTTCGGCTTCGCGTTCGTGGATGCTCGCGTCGGCGAGGGCGACGCGAGCGGCGAAATCGCCGTTCGAGAGGGTGGCGATGACTGGCCGCGGCGGACACGGTCGCCTTCTTCGACGGGGACGGAGGCGAGTTTGCCGTCAAGTTCGGTGCCGATACGGACTTCCTCGGACACGGGTTCGACGCGGCCGGCGGCGACGACGCGGGTGGTGGGCGAGGCGATGGCGGCCTGGACGATGGCGGGCTCGTTGGGTTTGTTCTTGATATAGAGAAGGGCTCCGGCGGCGGCGCAGAGAGCTACGATGAGGGCGGTCCGTTTGATGCGAAGGCCTCCTGGGCGGTATGTAATTCCTGTCGGGTAACGCGGCCGTCTTCGATGTGGACGATACGGTCGCAATAGTCGAGGACGCGGGGGTCGTGGGTGACGATGACCACAGCGCGACCGTTTTGTTTGGCGAGGCCGCTGAGGATATCGAGGACGGTGCGGCCGGAGGTGGAATCGAGGGCGGCGGTAGGTTCGTCGGCGAGGATGATGGCGGGGTCGCCGGCGAGGGCGCGGGCGATGGCGACGCGTTGCTTTTGGCCGCCGGAGAGGTCGGCGGGTTAGGCGTCTAGTTTCTTGTCGAGACCGACTTGGGCGATCAGGCTGGCCGCCTTATCCTGAGCGCCTCCGCCGCTCGCGCCTTTGAGGTTGCACATTATGGCGACGTTTTCCTGGGCGGTGAGGGCGGGGAAGAGGTTGAAGCCTTGGAAGATGAAGCCAAAGTTCTGTCGACGGATGGCGGGGAGTTCCCGTTCCGGCAGGCCGACAATTTCCCGGCCGGCGATTTTGACGCTGCCGCTGGAGGCGCTGAGAATGCCGCCCATGATAGAGAGCAGGGTGGTTTTGCCGGAGCCCGACGCCCATGAGGACGAGGACTTCGCCGGCGTGGACTTCGAGCGAGACGCAGGTGAGCGCATGGACGGCGTTACTGCCGGTTCCGTAAGACTTGACGAGGTTTTGAATTTGAATGATTGGAAGCATAAGAGTTATCCCCGGAAGACCATCGCAGGATCGATGGTGGTGGCTTTTCGAATGGACAGGAGCGAAGCCACGGCGCACATGACGACGGTCAACGCAAAGATGCCGGCCGCGATCGGCAACGGCAGAAGGATGGGAACGGCCCCGTCGAGGCTGCCGTGCGAGATGAGCAGGCCGATGGAGATGCCGATGGCGTAGCCCATGACGGCGGCGAGCATCGCCTGGATAAGAATTACGCGGTAAATGGTGGCATTGGTGGCTCCCATCGCCTTTAAAGTGCCGAATTCGCGGATGTGGTCGATGGTGGCGCTGTAGATGGTTTGGGCGACGATGACGGTGCCGACGAGTAGGCCGAGGACAGCGCCCATGAGGGTGGTGGTGCCGGCACCGGTGCCGAAGACCCAGTAGGTTCTGGTTTTATCGAGCATCTCCTGGTTCGTGAAGCTATCGACGGAGGGAATGTCGCGGGCGATGGCTTGCTTGATGGCGGTGAGGTCGGCACCGGGGGCGGCCTTGACGAGAATGAATACTGTTTCGTCGGCTGCCAAGCGCATGTAGTTTTGCGCGTTTTTGAAGTTCGTAAAGATATAGGGGCCGGTGGTGAAGCTGCGGATGCCGTGGGTGAAGCCGACGATGCGG
>Ga0163144_10020740_pt1 | contig 13112 bp, 11 predicted proteins | sample OliLak19BULKMAT1_FD_123175 | JGI IMG/M metagenome (GOLD analysis project Ga0163144, IMG submission 123175) | Freshwater microbial mat bacterial communities from Lake Vanda, McMurdo Dry Valleys, Antarctica - Oligotrophic Lake LV.19.BULKMAT1 | ecosystem: Environmental > Aquatic > Freshwater >...
AACGGGGTTGGCGGTGGAGGTTTTCCACGAAGTCGATCCGAATCTGGAGATTCAGGTGATGGTCGAGGACGGCAGCCGGGTCGGGGCCGGGGCGATGCTCATGCGGGTGGAGGGCAAGGCGCGCTCCATCCTCACTGCGGAACGCACGGCTCTCAATTTTCTCCAGAGGCTCTCGGGTGTTGCGACCCTGACTTCCCGCTACGTGGATCTCGTGAAGCACACTCGCGCGGCGATCCTTGACACGCGGAAGACGACCCCCGGATACCGGGCGCTTGAGAAAAAGGCTGTGATTGATGGCGGCGGGACGAATCACCGCATGGGTCTCTACGACCGCGCGATGGTGAAGGACAACCACCTCGCCGCCGAGGGCGGGCTGAAGGCGCTGCAGCAGGCGATCCATCTGGTGAAAATGGAGAAGCCCCATGTCCAGGTGGAGCTTGAGGCGGATCGGCTGGAGCAGGTCGCTGATTTCCTGAAACTCGATGGCGTGGACTACATCCTGCTCGATAACATGTCCCTCGATGAGCTGCGGGAGGCGGTGGAGATGCGCGGTGAGAAGCAGCGCATACGCCTTGAGGCGAGTGGTGGCGTGAATCTGGAAACGGTGGCGGACATCGCGGAGACGGGGGTGGATTTCATCTCGGTGGGGGCGCTGACCCATTCGGCACCGGCGCTGGATATCGGGCTGGATTTCGTGGCGGGGGAATGAGTTTGATATAAACGTTTCAATGCAGCACCTGACCCGAAATACATGGAAACCGAGATTGAGTGAAGGAAATCGGCAGGCAGGACATGGGAGAACTGCATGGCGTAAGTGGCGATGGATGAGTTCGTGAGATCACGGCGTTTGGCGGCGAGAACATCTTGCAGGCGGCGGCGGATACTGCCACAAATCTGCGTCGGGAATCCGGTGAGGAAGGGTTGGTTGTTGGTCACACACGAATCAACCCGATCACCGGGTTCCGGGCCATCCTAATCTCAGGAAATTTCGCTTAAAACAGTGCCATTCACTCCTGACCCCAAAACCTCCCGACCCTAAAACCTCTATTCACGGTTAACGACCACCGAGAGTCTCAGCAAAATCTTCCAAGATTGAATCTCCCGTTTTTTTGCCCACCTTACAGCCAGCAAGCCAGCCAATTTTTTCATATCTTCCATTCCTACCCTCAGGCTTGAAATGATACGATGCAAAACCTCGTGATTCTTTGTAATCTTTAAAAAATACATATTCGCGCAATCCTCTAATAAATCCAGCCATGTAAAAAGTTTTTTGTGATTTTGACATCTTTTCTTCGGGTGCACTCTTTTCAACAAGATCATATATCCCGTCAGAATCTAAAAAATTTATATATTTTCTGAAATAAAATTCTTCAATGCCAAGAGCAGCTTCAGGCTGATCCCCAAGATCTTTGTGTTTTACATCTTTATCTTCTATCTCTGCGGATATTTGACCCGAAATAGCAGATAAAAATAGTAATATTAATAGAAACTTCATTAATTATTAATTTGGTTGAATTGATCCAGTAAAAACCGTAATTCGACTGCGACGGCCTCTGCTTCTCCAGCGTCCAGGCCGCTTGAACCTGGATAACGTTCGATTAAGGCTGTTTTAAATCTTATTAGTGGGCCACCGGTTATTTCGATGGCGTTTTCCCAAGATTCAGCTTCTGTAAAATCAGAAAAGCATTTTTCCCTCTGTTTGTAGTCGTAAGTTGTGTTTCTTAACGCATCACTAGCGACCGATTGATATTGCCTTACATGTTCCATTTCGTGAGCCAGAACACTCTCCTGTATTGCAAACCGTGAATTGTCATACCAGCTACCATAGGAGGATCCGAAGCGGGAAAAGTAATCTGCAAATTTCGATAAATCAGTCTCCCATCCTTTGCCCTCAAGCATCGCATTATCCATATATATAACACGAATATACCATTCTATTTTTTTGAGTCTTACGCAGCATTCATCTCCTTCCGGCGATATTTCGTAGGAGATGTTTCCCTTTACAGCGGTCGTACCAACGCTGCCGTCACCTGGATCACCTATTTCGAAGACATCGCTTCCGTGCACAACTTCCACTTCCAGTCCCAGAAGATCCCACCTATTAGGTCCATCATTTCCCACAAACCCATACAGGTTCACTCCGCCCCTTTCCTCGATGGGATCCCTGGATGGCCAGCGGCCGGTTGCGGGGTCATAGTATCTGTACCCGTAATAGTAGAGACCTGTTTCACCATCCAGTGGCTTGGTGGAAAAGCGGTGCGTGAAGTCCTGGGCTTTGGCTCCCGTCGCGACGGTCGTCCTGCCGAAGGGATCATACTCGTAGTGGGCTACTACGGCTCCGGTGGAGTCGAGGTATTCGCTCACGTTGCCGTTGCCGTCATACGTCGGATAGTAAGTTCCCGTGCCGTCCGTTACGGAGAGCAGCCCACCGACGCCGCCCGCGCCTTGCATGGAGCCGGAGAGATCTGTGCCCCAGAGGTTGGTCTTGGTCAGCGCGGGTATGCTGCCGATGCTGCCCTCATAGGAAGCGATGGGGTTCCAGCCATCGTAGATGATTAGGGTGGCTGTGCCGCCTGAGGTGACGGTTGCGATGCGCCTGCCGCCAGAGTCGTAGCGGTAGCTGGTGGTCACACTGTTCACGGTGACGCTGACGAGGCGGTTTTCGCCATCCCACACGAGGGTGGAGTTGGCGGACAGGTACGCCGGGAGAGGATAGGCGGTGGCGTTGCCGTCGGCATCATAAGATGGCGTGATGGAATCGACGGTCGTGTATTGGTTGAGGGCGTTTGGGGTGTAGTTGTCCGTTGTGGGAAGCGTGAGGCTGTCGGCGGATTTCAGGCGGTTTCCGATCTCGTCATACAGGTAGGCGCGGTCGAGTCCCGCGATACTGCTGTCCGCCTTTGTGACCTGGCCTAAGCTGTCATAGCCCCAGGCGATGGAGCGTGCGGCGGCGAAAGCCGTGCCATCCTGGGAAACGCCGGTGCGCTGGGCGAGATTATTCACGCCGTAACCGTAGTCCGAAACAACGGTTGTGCCAGCCTTGTTTTCCTTGGATGAAAGCACATTGCGGGTGGTTTCGTGGTTGTTTGTGACCGTGTGGACGGGACTGGTGACGGTTTCCATGAGACCGTAGGAATTCGCTCCATAGCCGTAGGTGAAGGTGTCGGTGCCGTCACCGACCGTGAACAGGCGTCCCGCGTTATCGTAGCCGTAGGAGGCGGCGGTTTCGACGCTGGAAGCCTTGAGTTCGTAGCCGTCCGGGCGGTTGAGTCCGTCATGGCTGCGGTCGATGACGCGGGTGAGTTCCGCGGAGCTGTTCCCGTCGAGATCATAGCCGACAGTCTCGGTAGCAGGAGCCAGGGTGAACGCATCGAAGGTGGTGGTGGTTACCGCAATGCCGTTGGAGGCTTCCACAGCCCTGCCGAGTGCATCGTAGGTTATGAGGACATCGGGGGTGCCATCGGAATAACCGGTGGAGACTAGACGCCCACCATCGTCATAGCCGTAGGTTGTGGTGACGCCGCGTTCCCACACTCGGGAGGCCATGCGCCCTGCGGATGTGTAGGTGTAATCGGCGTCGCTGGTGCCGGGGTCTGTCTCGCCTTGGTAATTTTTCTCAAGCAGGAAGCCGCGATCCGTGCTGTAGATCCACGTGGTGGTGGCTGTCGAAGTGCCGTAGGTGGTCATGCTTACCTGGCGGTCGGCATAGTCGTAGGTGTGGGTGGTGCGGTTGGTCTGGGCACCGCTGGTTTCCTGGACGTTTCCATCGGGGAAGTAGGTGGTGGTGGTGATGTTGGCGAGGGTAGCGCCATCGGCATCAAGGGTATCCATTGCAAGATTCCGGGAAAAATGACAGAAATCCTTTTACTGCGCGGATCGGTAAGCTAGAGTGGTGCCATGAAAGGTAAGAAGCGCTGGATTTCGCCATGATTTCAAGATTCCGGGAAAAATGACAAAATCCTTTGACTGCGGGGATCGGTTGGCTAGAGTGGTGCCATGAAAGGTAAGAAGCGCTGGATTTCGCCATGGGCGGAATCGGAGGAAAAACCGTCGATCTACCACTGTGTGTCTCGGGTCGTGGACAGGAGGTTCGTGTTCGGTGATGAGGAGCGGGGAAAATTCCGTATGTTCATGCGGATGACGGAGAACTTCAGCGGCTGCCGGGTTCTGTCCTACTGCGTGATGTCGAACCATTTCCATATCCTGCTCGAGGTTCCTCCGATGCCCGAGGGCGGTCTGGGCGATGCCGAGCTGCTGAGGCGGCTTGGGGTGTTTTACGGGGAGAATTTCGTGAAATCCGTTGCCGATGAGCTGGTTGCGGCGCGGACGGAGGGCGGCGTGGATGGCGGGAATCCCGAGCGTGTGGCCGAGATCCACGGGCGTTTCACCAAGCGGATGCACGATCTGAGTGATTTCATGAAGACCCTGCTGCAGCGGTTCACCCGCTGGTTCAACCGGACGCATAACCGGACAGGCACCTTGTGGGAGGAGCGTTTCAAGAGTGTCATCGTGGAGAGCGGGACGGCGGCGCGGACGATGGCGGCATACATTGACCTGAATCCTGTTCGTGCGGGGATGGTCGAAGATCCGGCTGACTACCGCTGGAGCAGTTATGGAGAGGCTGTCGGCGGTGGCAGCAGGGGCAACGGGAAGAAGGCACGGGAGGGACTGGTGCGCGCGATCACTTCCGACACGGATACGGGTTTTGATGCGGGGGAGTGGAAGCTTGCCTCGCGGAGATACCGGCGTTTGCTGGGCATGGCCTTGGAGCGCAAGACTCTCAATGCGGAGGTGGTGACATCCGGGAAGATGACGGTATCAAGGAACGATGCGGAAGCGATGGAAAGCGGGGACAATCAGACGATCCTTCCCGAGCTGAAGATGGCAAAAATGCTACGGTGCCGGGTGCGTTATTTCACGGATGGTGCTGTGATCGGGAGCAGGGAATTCGTCAACGATGCCTTCGCAGCGGCGAGGGATCGTTTCACGGAGAGGAGAAAGGATGGAGCACGACGATTGCGGGGGGATGCGAAGGCGGCGGCGGGGGTGCTGTGGAGTGTGCGGGATCTGCGGGTGGGGGTTGGGTGAGGAAGGGACTCTGCAGAGGCCGGGGCAGACTGGTGTCAGCCCCTCCGTTGCGATTCCTTTTGGGCGCAGGACGGGCTTGACCGGATGAGCCGGAGTTCCAAGCATCCCTCCATGTCGAAATATGCAGGAGAGGTAGCGTTAGTGGTGGAGCGCGGTCTGCAGGGGATAGGAATGTCCGAGGGTGCTAAGATTTTGGTTGGGGTAGGTGGTTTGGATTTCGCACCAGTGGTATGAGCGACTTCGGTCATATCGCCGCGCAGATGCCGGATCCGTTCCGGTTGCTTTGGCGGGAGAAAGTTTCCTCGACGAATGACGAGCTGCGGGCGCTTGCGGAGAAGGGGATGGCGGAGGGCTTGGTGCTTGTTGCTGAGGAGCAGGTGGCGGGGCGTGGCCGGAGGGGCGCGGAGTGGTTTTCGCCGAAGGGCGAGTCGGTGGCGTTTTCCGTCCTGTTGCGGCCGTTGGAGCCTAAGGCGTTCTGGTCGCGGCTTTCGCTCGTCGCCGGGCTGGCGGTGGCGGAGGCTTTGGAGGGATACGTGCCGCTGGCGGAGATCAAGTGGCCGAATGATGTGCTGATCGGAGGCAGGAAGATCGCGGGAATTCTCGTTGAGGCGGGGCGGGATTTCGTGATCGTCGGGATCGGGATCAATGTGAACACGGAGGCTTTTCCGGAGGGCCTTGCTGCGACTTCGCTGCGCATCGAGCGCGGCGGGGAAGTGGTCAGGGAGGAGATTCTGCTGGCGGTGGTGAAGCGGCTTGCCGGGCATGCGGGGGAGATCGGTTCGGGATTCGGGGATCTGATGGATGGCGTGAGGGAGCGGTGTTTTCTAACGGGACATCGGGTGACGCTGAACTGCGCGGACAGGAGGCGGGAGGGGCTTGTGAAGGGCATTGGTCCCGCCGGGGAGTTGTTGTTGGAGGTGGATGGGAAAACGGAAGCGATTTTCCAGGCGGATGAGGTGAGGCGCAAGGAGGGGCGTCGGGTGTGATTTTTATCGGTGTTTCACATGGTAGGGCCGATCCGGCTCGGTCGGCCCACTTCAAAAATCTAACAGCCCGCCACACCCACACGGAAGTGAGATCGCCGGAAGTGAGATCCCCGGGAAAATATGGTGTCTTGCCGTGGTTCACTCCTTTTCCGGGTATACGGCTCTTCCGTTTTTGATCAGGGCCGACCGAGCCGGATCAGCCCTACCATTTTTGAGTGGCTTGGGCTGCGCCAGGCTTATACACCGATAAAAATCACACCCAGGGGCGGCTCAGATGGTTTTCCCCGGGATGATCTTTTCCGGCCCTTGGACTCCAAGTTTCGCTTCGAGCCGGCGAAGGGAGTAGATCAGGATGAAGGAGAGCTGCATGAGCAGATACCATGCGGTGAACTTGGAGAAATGGACGGGTTTCCAGCCGTTTTCCTGGCCGGGGTATTGCCAGGCGCGGGCGATGGTGCCGAGGTTTTCCGCGATGTAGATGAAGAGCGCGACGAGGCAGAATCCGAGCAGGAGGGGCATGCGGAGTTCGAGGTTCTTCGGCTTGAAATGGACGAAGGTTTTTCGGAAGGCGATGGCTCCGGCGATGATGAGCGGCCAGCGGATATCGAATAGGTAGTGGTGGGTGAAAAAGTTCGCGTAGGCGAGGACTGCGATGCTTGCCGCGATCCAGAGCGGTGGGAATCCGGTGAAACGGAAATGGAAGCCGCGCCATGCACGGGCAATGTAAGAACCGATGGCGGAATACATGAAGCCGGTGAATAGCGGGACGGCACCGATGCGGAGCACGGAGTTTTCCGGATAGGACCAAGATCCGATGGCATCGGAGGTTTTGAAAAGCTCCATGGCGGTGGCCATGAGGTGAAAGAGAAGGATGACCCCGATCTCGCGCCAGGATTCCAGTTTCAGGAAAAGCAGGGAGAGCTGGATGGCGACGGCGTAGAAGACCAGGAAGTCGTAGCGGGCGAGCGGGATGTCCGGATACCAGAGGCGGGTGGCAAGGATGCCTGTTAGAAGGAGAGCGCCGAAAATGCAAGCCCAGGCCTGTTTCAATCCGAACCAGAGGAACTCGTGGAGCCGGGGGTGGCTGCGGGAGAGGGGTAGGAGGGCTTTTTCGATGGGGGTCATGGGGGAGAGAGTGCCGAGTGATCAGTGGACAGTGATCAGTGGGAAGACTTGGGCTTCTTTGCTCATTCCCTGGTGTTGGATTTATCTCTGAGCCGTTTTGCGAGATCAAGAAGTCCGGAGCTTTTCAGGCTCGGATTGACATAGGCGTGGAGGACGTGGAAGAGAAAGTAGTAGAAACGGCAGGCGGCCAATACGCAGATGAGCAGGAGGAGGGTTTCCTGCCATGTGGGGAGTTCTGCGGCGAGCTGGAGGACGGCGGATAGGACGGCGAGTAAGACGAAGATTATGCCTTTGGCGATGATCCAGTGTTTGCTTTTTAGGTCGAATCCCATGGGGATGTGTTTCGGGGGGCTGGAATCCCCCCGAACGGCCTGGGGCAGGATGCCCCAGCCACTTTTGGCTACTTCTGTTTCGCGTTCGCTTTGAGGCGGAGGGCGTTGAGGGCGATGAAGCCGGTGGCGTCGTCCTGGTTGTAGGCCGCTTCCTGGCCGCCTTCCATGGTGGCGATGTGTTCGTCGTAGAGGGAGTGCGGGCTGCGGCGGCCGGCTTGCATGACGTTGCCTTTGTAAAGTTTCAGGCGGACTTCGCCGGAGACGGTTTTCTGGGACTCTGTGACGAGTGCCTGGATGGCGAGGCGCTCAGGGGCGAACCAGAAGCCGTTGTAAACGAGCTGGGCGTATTTCGGGATGAGGGTGTCGCGGGTGTGCTGGAGTTCGCGGTCGATGACCAGGGTTTCCAAATCGCGGTGGGCGGCGAGCAGTATGGTGCCGCCGGGGGTCTCGTAGATGCCGCGGGATTTCATGCCCACGAAGCGGTTCTCGACGATATCGACCCGACCGATGCCGTGAGCGCCGCCGAGGGCGTTAAGGACGCGCATGACGCCGTAGGGGGTGAGGAGCGTGTAGCCGTCTTTTTCACCGAGCACTTTGAAGTCGCCGAGGGATGCGATGGTGTCGGCGAGACCTTCGGTGAGGAGGCCGATGATATTGCCTTTTTCGAAAAGGACCTGGAGCATCTGTGGCTTGTCGGGCGCTTCCTCGGGGGAGACGGAGAGGACATACATGTCGCGGTCGGCAGGGCCGGTGGCATCGTACCAGACATCCTCCAGCGCTCCTGCCTCGAAGGAGATGTGGAGGAGATTGCGATCCATGGAGTAAGGCTTTTTCATGGATGCCTTGATCGGGATGTTGTTCGCCTCGGCGTAGGCTATCATTTCCTTGCGGCCGGGGAATTGCTTGCGGAATTCCGCATCGCGCCATGGGGCGATGATCTTGATGCCGGGGGCGAGGGCGGCGGCGGAAAGCTCGAAGCGGACCTGATCGTTGCCTTTGCCGGTGGCTCCATGGGCGATGGCATCTGCGCCTTCTTTGAGGGCGACTTCGACCATGCCTTTGGTGATGCACGGCCTAGCGATGGAGGTGCCAAGGAGGTAGCGGCCTTCATAGACAGCGTTCGCCTGAAACATGGGGAAGATATAATCGCGGGCGAACTCTTCCTTCTGGTCGTCGATGTAGCACTTGGAGGCGCCGGTGGAGAGGGCTTTGGCTTCGAGGCCGTCGAGTTCGTCACCCTGTCCGCAATCGGAGCAGTAGGCGATGATCTCGGCGTTGTATTTTTCCTTGAGCCAGAGGAGGAGGACGGAGGTATCAAGGCCTCCGGAGTATGCGACGACGATTTTCATAAAATTCAAATTTCAAAGTTCAACTCTCAAGGAAGAGAGCTGTTGCGGGCGGGAGACTAGATGAGGCGGTGTGGGAGGGAAGTGGAAATTGCGGGGCGGGCACGAAAAAGCCGGGCTTTCCTGTGAAGGAAACCCGGCTTTGTGAAATCGGTTGAAGATGTTGGCTCAGCCCTCGGAGGATTCTTCCTTTTTGGCGACTTTCTTGGCGGCTTTTTTGGCAGGCGCCTTCTTTGCAGCTTTTTTGGCGACCTTTTTGGCAGCTTTCTTAGCGGCGGGCTTTGAGTCTGACGGGGCGTCGTCTTTCTTCGGAGCCTTCTTGATGGTGGCCTTCGGGAGGATGCCCCCGAGCTTCGCCTGTTCCTTTTTGCGCTTCAGGTAATCCGCGCGGCGGCGGCGTTTGATGATTTTGTTTGATTGCTGGGCCATGGTTGCTGGACATTGGCTAGGGCAGCGAAACGGCTGTATCAAGCCGAATCTTCAAATCATTCCAACCAAATGTTTGCCACAGAAGCCATCCTGATCCGCACCACCCGGCTTACGGACACCAGCCTGATCGTCCATTGGTTCACCGAAAGCGAGGGGCTGGTGAAGACGGTAGCGAAGGGCGCTCTGAGGCCGAAAAGCCCGTTCGCCGGGAAGTTAGACCTGTTTTTCTCCGGAGAGATCGGGGTTGCCAGGGCTAGGAGAGGGGAGCTGCACATCCTCCGCGAGGTCTCGATATCGAGCTGGCGGGAAGGTCTGCGGCGGAAGTATGACTCGGCGCTGATGGCGGGCTATTTCTGCCAACTCGTCGAGGCGGCTGTCGAGCCGGGCCATGCGGATGCGGAGATGCATGATCTGTTGCGCAGGGGGCTGGATCATCTCGATGCGGAGGAACCGAGCCTCAGGGCCATGTCCCATTTCGAGAAACAGCTAGCCGGAGTTCTGGGGATATCCGGGGGGAAGGGCGCGCTACATGAACTGCTACGGGATCAGATCGGACAATTGCCGGGTGCGAGGAAGCAGCTACAGGAACGATTGAGCCCGAGCTGACGATTTTCGCTCGCCAGAGCGGCCTTGTTGCGCATATTCATTGCAAATACAAAACCGACCACCCCATGGACACCCCTACCGCGAATTTCATACAGATCCTCCAGGATCGCGTCGAATCCCTGCGCAGCGAAGGCAATCTCCGCGAAGCGCTTCACGCCGCCAATGCAGCCGTGGAGAAATGCCAGCTCACGCTCAGCCCGGATCTCGATACGATCGATGCGTTTGCCACCTCGCTTGAGACCCGCGCCGGGCTGTTCCTCGAATTGGGTCAGCTTGAGGAAGCGATCGAGGATCTGAAGCATGCGACAGACCAGCTTGACAACAGGCCGGACAGGCTGGCGCAGGTGGGCCGGCTTTATGCGCTTCTCGGCGCCGCATACGATGGGCAGGGTCGGCCTGAAAAGGTGATCTGGGCATGGCAGTCTGCGGTGAACCATTTTGAAAAACACGAACCCCCGCTGATGAGGGATGTCGCCGCCATTTGCAACAACCTCGGCTTCACTTCCAAGGCCTGCGGCGATCTCGATGCGGCTGAGGATTATTTCCTCCGATCCCTTGAGATCATGCATGCCGAGGTCGGGAAAGAGCACGAGGAGACGGCCTCCGTTTCAAACAATCTCGGCGCGGTTTATCTTGCGGCGGGCTACCTGGAACAGGCGCGGGAAATGCACATGATGGCCTTGGAAACGCGGCGCAAGCTCCTCGGGGAGAACCATCCGGATACGGCGCAATCGCACAACAACCTTGCGCTTGCGCTTCTGAAAACCGGAGACCGCACCTGGGCGAGGAAACATTTCGAGAAGGCGCTTGCCGGTTTCGAATCGCTCGGTGCCGCCTACTCGGATGATCTTGAGGCGGTGGCCTCGAATTACTGCGATTTCCTCAAGGAAGAGGGTGAGGAGAATCTCTCCGAAATCATCGCAGGCAGGGTCAGGGATTTGCTGGAAACGGCCTGAGCCTCCCCACCCTACTCGGCTGCGGGCTCCACTTTTTCCTCGGGTTCCGGGCCGGTGGCCTCCGCCAGTTTGCGGGCCTTCCCGAGACGGGTCACCGTTTCAGCATCGTTAGGGAAACTTTGCAGCGCTTCTTCGTATGCCCTCACCGCCTTGTGAGGGAGATTGCGGGCGATGAAATAATCGCCGAGTCGCATTGCCATCGGGGTCAGGATGGGAGGGGCGTTTAGCATGGTGGTGGGCTTCTGCCGATCGGCGGCAGCGCGGAACCAGTTGAAAGCGGATCCGTGTCCCGCAGGAGGCCCGGCGAGAGCGAGTCTGCCATGCAATTCCGCGGCCAGGACTTCGATGGCGCGGAACGAACGGTTCCATTGCGTCTGCTCGCCCATCGCTGAGGCCATTTCCTGGCGCTTCGCCATGGCGGTTCCGTGGAAAGTGAGCGCACCTATGGTCTCCGAGGCTTTATCAATCACGCCAACATCGAGGAGGCGCTGTGACTCTAGGGTGATCCTGAGGCCATCGATCCACCAAAAGGCGAGGGATTTTTCGCGGAACGGTTCGCTCTCCTCAGGCGGCGGCAGGGATGCAAGTGCCTTCGCAGAGTCCTGGGGAGCGCCGCGCCGCAGCAGCACACGGGCAGGGAGGGTTTTCGCGTCCCAGAGCAATTGGTGGGTGCCGGGAGCGGATGGGCGGTTTGCATCAAGGGTGGTCCCTGCGATCTTTTTTGCGGAAGCAAGCGCGTTGTCGAAATCACCCTGTGAGGCCATGGCGACGACCCGGTAGCATTCGGCACGCACCCATCCTTCGCAATCAGCAGGGCTGGCTCCGTTTTCCTTCATCCAGTTCGAGTAGAGGCTTGCCGCGCGATTGAAGGAAGCTGTCGCCTTGGAATGCTCGCCGCAACGCCACTCGTAATGACCCAGAAGATGAAAGTACGGGGCGTAGTTCGGCGCGATCTGGCAGAGCCTGCGGGCAAGCTCCAGGCTGGGCCTGAGATCCGGTGCCTCCGCGCGAATCGATAGCAGCGCATGGAGCGGCAGGGCGCTGTTCGGGTTTTTATCAATGAGTTTGAGCAGGCGGTTTTCTGCTGTTTCCTGTTCGGGGGTGACCGATCCCAGCTCGTCGTATCCCGTCCTCCCGAAGAGTGCGGCGAATATTTCCGCCTGCATCTCGCCGGGGAATTTCGCCGCGACCTTGCGGAAGGCCTCGCTGGCACCCTTCGGCCCCTCACGGATGTATTTCACCAAACCGTATGCGAAACCGCGTTCCAGTTCTGTGCCTTCGCCATCGTCGATGAGTTGGAGCATCCGGTTGGTGGCTGCAAAGCGGCAGGCATCGGTTTCCGGAGAAGGGGAGAGCATGCTGATGATCATCCCCCAATGCGCCATCAGGCATCGCGGATCCTCTTTCATGGCCATCGCGAAGTGGCGCATGGCTTCGAACTCCCAACCGCCGTGGAGATGGTTCAAGCCCTGGATCGTGTGAATCTGTGCGGTTTCGGTGGCTGCGCTTATGGCGGTGACGAGGCCGCGGCTAAATGGGAAAACAGTGGGGGGGCCGAGTTTCGATACCGGTTCAGGGATACACTCATCGACGGACGGCAGCTTCGCCGTTTCCGTTGCGGCGGTCGGTTCCTGCTGTCCGATGCTTGTGGCGAATCCGGCGAGAAGGAAGAGAAGGGTAAGCAGTTTCGACATGCCAAAACGATGATGCCGCGCCGGGTATTTCCAAGGAAAATGACGCTCGCATCGCGCCGCGCCCATCGGCTAGCCTCTGCGCATGAAGCTCGGTGTGATCGGATGCGGAAAGATGGGGACGGCGCTGGTGCAGGGTGCGATCCGAGCAGGCGTGGTAATGCCGGGCGACGTCCTGGGTACAGATGTGATCCCCGCAGCGAGGGAAAATTTCACCAAACTCACCGGCGGGTCCGCCACTGCGGAAATCGGCGAGTTGCTGGAGGCCTCCGATGTCCTGCTCCTGTGCACCAAACCCCAGGATGCATTTTCTGCGCTTGCCGGGCTGAAATCCCAGACGGACGGAAAACTCATGATTTCCATCGCGGCGGGCGTCACCATTTCCGACCTTGAGAAGAACACCCCGGAAACGGTGCGTGTGATCCGAACCATGCCCAACACCCCGGCACTCGTCGGCAAAGGTGCCGCCGCCTATTCGCTCGGCGGGCGATGCAACTCCGGTGACGAGGAAACGGTCCGCTCCCTGCTGGCAGCCGTCGGCCTGGCCGTCAGC
>Ga0163144_10020741_pt1 | contig 13112 bp, 10 predicted proteins | sample OliLak19BULKMAT1_FD_123175 | JGI IMG/M metagenome (GOLD analysis project Ga0163144, IMG submission 123175) | Freshwater microbial mat bacterial communities from Lake Vanda, McMurdo Dry Valleys, Antarctica - Oligotrophic Lake LV.19.BULKMAT1 | ecosystem: Environmental > Aquatic > Freshwater >...
AGGAGATTTTACGGGTGGTCGATTGCTGGTGGATACGGCACGGTGAGAGCACGGCCAACGCAGGGGGCCGGGCCGACGATCCTCGTCAGGTGCCGCTGACGGAAGCGGGAGAACGTCAGGCCCGCGAAGTGGCGGCGGCCATCGAAGTGGAGCCCTCTCTGGTCGTCGTCTCGCCTTACCTTCGCACTCGTCTGACGGCGGCCCCGTTGATTGCTCGCTGGCCGTCCGTGCCGGTCGTCGAGTGGCCCATTCACGAGTTCACGGTCTTGTCGTCCGCGACGATGCGAGACACCACGGGGTTGGAGCGAGCGGTGCGGGCCCGGCCCTATTGGGACCGGAATGACCCAGAGTCGCGGGACGGCGACGGGGCCGAATCATTCTGCGACCTGACCGCCCGAGCGAGCGGGGCCTTGAAACGTTTGCGATCCATGGACGAGGGAACGGTCGTGCTGTTCAGTCACCAACGGTTCATGCTGGCGGTCATCGACCTGATCATGCAGCCGTGGCCCCGGTGCGAGGCCGCCGGTGCGATGCCCACGCGGATGCGCTTGTTCAGGGCGTTCCTCGAATGCTGGGAGATACCCAACGGCGCCCTGCTTCGGATGCTGCTTGGCCCGACGGAATGGCCGTCGCACTGCCGCATCGAGCCGCTGCGAATGCTCGCGAATGCCGCGCCCGGCAGGCGGGGCGCTTCCCACTAAATCTGGTCGTTCATCGGCAAAGTGTTGGCGAAGCAAGGCACCGGACGGTGTTCCCCGGTACACGCCGGACCGATGAAACCAAAGTCCGTGGCACGCCGCTCGCGTCGTACGATCGCTCCGAACATGCCACACCTGCTCGGCCTCCAAAACTTCCCGGCCGCCGACCTCCGCGACTTGCTGCACCAGACGCTCGCGGCCAAGCACGAACCCGCCCGATCCAAGCCCCTCGCCGGCCGTCTCGTCGCCAACCTCTTCTTTGAAGACTCCACCCGCACGCGGAACAGTTTCACCGCCGCGGCCTACGCCTTGGGAGCCCAGGTGATCGATCTCCTCGGCTCTTCGTCGAGCGTGAGCAAGGGCGAAACCCTCATCGATACCGCCCGCAACGTAGAGGCCATGGGCGTGGCCGCCGTGTGCGTACGGGCCAAGCAGTCCGGGAGCGCGGCGATGATCGCGAAAGACGCCGGTTGCCCCGTTATTAACGCGGGCGACGGCAAGCACGAGCACCCGACGCAAGGCCTGCTCGACGTCTTCACGCTCGCCGAATCGTTCAACCGACTCGATTCCTTCGATCTCACCGGGCTTCGGGTCGCCATCGTCGGCGATGTCGCCAGTTCACGGGTGGCCCGATCGGCCATCGCGGGGTTGTCGACGCTGGGGGCCACCGTCGTCACCGTCGGCCCGCCCGGGTTGGTCTCCGCAGGCTTTGGGGCGGCGGTCTCGCACGATCTCGAATCCGTGCTGCCCATGCTCGACGCCGTGATGATGCTCCGCATCCAGTTCGAGCGGCACGCCGACGGGGCCAACCCCGCGCCCGCCGGCCAGGCCGCCAAGAGCGGCAACATCGCCTCGGTGCGCGAGTTTCGTGCCCTCTACGCCCTCACCGCCGAGCGCGAACGCTGCATGAAAAACGGTGCCATCGTCATGCACCCGGGCCCCATCAATCGCGGCATCGAACTCGACGCCTGCGTCGCCGACGGGCCTCGCAGCGTCATTCTTCGGCAGGTCGCGAACGGTGTGTTCGCCCGAATGGCCGCACTCGCCTGGTGTTGCGGGGTTGCGCGAGGGGGATGAACTTCGGGCCGTTTCACCGCATCAAGCGGCCTACGCGCGAGTGGCGACGCGGGTTCAGGGTTTCTGCGGAACCCCGGCATCCGCAACTTCGGGTTCGATCCGTGCCCGCAACGCGCCCGCGCGTTCCATCATCCCGCGTTCCAGTTCCTCGGCGGGCAGCGTAGTTTCCAAGGTCGGTTGCAGAACAAAGTGCCACGGCACCACGGTCTCGAAATCCGCGGGAATCGCGGTCGCCACCAGGTCAAAGGGCGGGTACTCATATATCGGGGCGGTCGCGTCCGCAACCGTTCGAAGCGGCTCAAACCCATCTTTCTCCACCCGTACGTCGTATTCGCCGTAATAGGTGAACTCCGCTTCCAGCGGGGTCCTGCCCACCTCGACATCGTTGATGAACACCAGTGCCCCCGTCGGCACCGAGGTAATTGAAACCCGTCGTTCCAAGCAGCCGGTCAGCGTCGCGGCGAGGGTGAGGGCGATGAAAATGACCGCGCGGCAGGGAAGGTGGTTCATTCCGGCCGGAGTGTAATGCCCCGGGCCTCGGGACGCCGCGCCTCTTCTCGGGCCGAACAGGCGAGCCGGATTGGGATATCACTGTTGTTGCCGCGAATCGGGCGCGTGGGCTGTCGGTGCGGCTTCGGGGAGGGGATAATTGGGCCGCTCCGGGGGACACCCCGCGCGGTTCGGCCCCGCTTGTTTTACCGCCCCTTGGTTGGCCTCGCTTTGATTCGCCGCCGCCCTTGCACTTCTTTCTGCTCAAAAGGACGAGACCCTATGAATCGCACCGCGTCGTATTCCGCCTCCATCCTGTTTGTGCTCTGCGGCTCCTTGGCGCTGGCCCAGATGGTGGTTCCGCCCGCAGCGCAACCCACGACGCCACCGGAGTTTGTGCTCGCCCCCGAGCCGCCCCCGCCGGCCCCGCAGCCGCCCCGCCCGATCGCCGCCCCGACGAGGGCGCAGCCGGTCAAAGAGCCTCTTCCGGTAGTCGAGTACCGGAGATTGGCCGAGGTGGACCCGGCTACGGGCGCTTTCAAGCCCCTTACCAAGCCTGCCGAGTGGTTGGCCGTTGACCGCAACCCACTGCTCACCCCGGAGGACCTGGAAAAGTTCAAGCCCGCCATGGCTCAGCGAAAGGAAGCTTACGAGAACCTGGTCGTCTCCAACTTCGAACTCATGGACCAGCTCGACCGCGGCCTCCTCTCCAACGCCGATCCGAGCCTTAAAGAAGAGTTCGGCGGCATCGTCCGCGCGACCAAGCCATTGATGGTCCCGAATGCTCCGCCAGCGTTGGCGGGCGATCTTGAGCGACTCGGCCTGATCACCAACGTCCAGTCCCGCTTCAGCCAGAAAATCGCTAACGAGTATTCAACCGACCTTACTGCGGGCCCTGCGAAGGTCGCCAGCGGTGAGAAAGGCGAGCCCGGCCAGAGCATGGTCGCGATCTATCGCCAGCGGCTCGAAGAACCCATGTACGTCTACGACCAGATGCAACTGGAGGCCAGTCGCCACCTCCCCTACCTCATTAAAGAGGTCTACGTCCCGCAGGAACTCATCGACCGCCTCATGACCTACGCCGACCGCATGAAGCCCGAGACCACGGACGCGCAACGCATCGCCATCATGAAGGAGATGGAGGCCACCCTCTCCATCGATCAGCGCAAGGGTTTTTACAGCGCTCTGCGGTTCCTCCGGCCCAAGATCGCGGAGATGGGAGACGGCGGAAACGGACCCAAGTAACCGACATTGCTCTTCGTACGCCCGATAACCCGCCGTACAGGCGGGTTTTTCATTCGCACGCCGAATGCCCACCCAATTCGGTCAATTTTCAAAAGTTTTCCTTGGTTGTTTCGATCGCTCCGGCATGCCCCGTTCCCGGAAAACCCCCTTTATTGCAAATCTTCATCACAACCGTCACAATCGGGTGGCATTTTTCCAGTTATGGCGCACATTTACGGTGCGGGCGACGACATCATCGCCCGGGCGATAGAACGAGCCTCCGCGGTGCACTCTCTCCGTTCCGCATCGGTTCGTCCTGTTGGTGAGATCGGTGACCGAAAGTCGCTCCTCTCTCCCGCGTGAAGTACCTGCTGGGAATCTCTCTCCTTCCCCCGCAGGTCAATTCTCTCGGTCCTTCTTGAATCAACCGTGGGTACAACGGCGCACTTGCCGTTTGTTATCCGCTGACTCCGCGCGATCAAGGAAACCGGCCATGCGAATTCTTCACTACGTCGAATCGACCGACTCCCAAGTGGGTGGGGTGCCCCGCTTCGTGTTGGATGCGTCCCGCGTCATGGCGGCCGAGGGTCACCCCTCCACGATCCTCACCAGCGATCACACCGACACCCCCGCCGGTTGGCTCAGCCCCGCCGCGGGCGGCACCAACGCGGGCGACCGCCTGCTTCCCAAGGTCGTCAACTTCGGCCGGCCATCGCTGCTCTCCAAATTGCTCGGGCCCGCCCAAACCCGCGTTGCCCGCGAAGAAATCCGCAGTTGCGACGTTGTCCATTTGCACTGCATCTGGTCTCCCAGCACGCTGCAGATCGGCGCACTCTGCCGCGAAATGGGCGTCCCGTACGTCGTTTCGTGCCACGGGATGCTGGACGATTGGTCGATGGATCAGCGGTCGCTCAAGAAGAAGGTGTTCCACACGCTGGGCGGCCGCATCCTCCTCGAGAAGGCGGCCCGAGTGCACTGCACCGCCCCTGCGGAACTCGATCAATCGAAGAAGTGGTTCCCCAACGGCAGCGAAGCGGTCATCCCCTACCTGATGGACTTGGAGCCCTTCCGCGACCTGCCGGGACCCGAGATCGCGCGCCGCAAGTTTTCGATGCTGGGCGACGGGTCCGAGCCGACCGTGCTGTTTCTTTCCCGCATCCACTACAAGAAGGGCCCGGAACTTCTCCTCCAAGCTGCGGCCAGCCTGCGGGACGACGGGATTCGGGGCAAGGTGGCGTTCGCCGGAACCGGGGAAGCGACGTATGTCGCCTCGCTCAAGGCGCTCGCCAGCAAACTCGGCCTGGATGAAAACGTCCATTTCCTGGGTCAGGTGAAGGGCCAGGAGAAGTTGAGCCTGTATCAGTCGGCGGACCTCTTCGTCCTGCCCACGAGCCAGGAGAACTTCGGCCTGGTGTTGATCGAGGCTCTCGCCTGCGGCACGCCGCTCATCACCACCAAGGGCGTGGATATCTGGAAGGACGTTCAAGACAGCGGTGCCGGCGAGATCGTCGATCAAGCCCCCGTGCATTTGGCGAGTGCGATCGGCACTCTGCTCCGCGATGAAACGCTCCGCCGCTCGATGGCCGCCAAGGCTCGCCCGTGGGTCTTTGAGACCTTCGACGAACGCCGCCTGACCGCCCGCTATGAGAACCTGTATTACACCTGTGCGGACACGGCTCGGAGCGCCCCAATCGCACCGGCGGCGATCCGCCGCGGCGGCGGCAGCGGCTGGCGCAGCGTCGCCCCTGCCTATGCCCACCACAGTTGAGAGACCGTTCGCGCAAACCCTGAGGAGGGGGAGCGAGGAACGGAGTTTTGAGATGACTCCGGGTCAAATTTCGGCCGGAAGGGTCGGCCGGTCTAAAACGAGTCATCGATCGGGGATGAGCAAAGGCCTTGGCATAACGCCCGGGCCTTTCGCTTTTTCAGGCATAGCCCAGCACGTTGTGACTGCGCAGGCGCGCGAGCCGATTGATGGCGAGCGGTCGTTCGTGTTTCGCTCGGTACACAGGTTTCCGCGCGTGGACGAGCGGTGGCTCCGAACCATCTTCTTTTTTCGCTTGACAGGAACCCTTTGACGTGCGACACTGTAAACGTTTACAAGGGCGTTCGTTCGTTCTGATCGTTCCGCCCCATGATGGACCCCCATGCTTTCCAACCGCTACGGACATTTTTGTAACGACGGCAAGGCCTTCCGGATCACCGATCCAAAAACCCCGATGCCTTGGGTCAACGTCATCAGCAACGGGCGCTTTGGACTCACCATCAGCCAGAACGGCGGCGGGTTCTCCTTCTTTGATGATGCCCAACACTGCGTTATTTCTCGTTGGGAAATGGATATGGTGCGGGATTCGTCGGGCAAGTTTCTGTATCTGGCCGATCTTGAGTCGGGCCAGGTGTGGAGCGTCGCCCCCACCCCGTGCCGAACCCAGCACGACTCCTACGAGTGCACCCACACCCTGGGCAGCACCACGTTCCGCACGGCGTTCGCGGGCATCGAAACGACATGGACCCTCGCGGCGGCACCCCAGGACGGCTCCTCGGGAGGCGTCGAGGTTTGGACGGTCCAGCTCCGCAACACTTCCGGACGCCCCCGAGCGTTGCGGATCGCCAGTTACTTTGAGTGGTGCTGCGGCGTGGCCCCCGACACCAAGCGCGAGTTCCATCGCCTCTTCATCACCACCACCCACGACGCCAAGCGCCGGGCCGTGGTGGCCACGAAGAACATGTGGGACATCCCGCCCAAGACCGAGCGCGAGCACTGGAACCAGCCCTGGCCCTACGCCGCAGCGCACGCGGTGGTTCCGGGGGCCGGCCTGACGTTCACCCGCGATCTGGCGATCGCGGACAAGGAACTCTTCATCGGGAAATATGGCGGGACGGACAAGCCGGTGGCCATGGCGGGTGGTGGCACGGGCACTCCCGGCCGCGTGGCTACTCAACCCAACATCGGTGGCTTCGGTCGATTCACGGATCAGGTCGCCGCGTTGGGCGGTGATTTTGCTCTCAGCTCCGGGGCCACCGCCAACCTTGCGTATCTCATCACGATCGGGCGCGACGTCAACGAGGCCATGGGGCTTGTCGATCGCTACTCGGTTGCTGGCGCTGCCGAGCGCGTGGCCGCCGATGCCCTTGCGATGTGGGACGATCTGCTCTCGGCGACGACCATCGAAAGTGCCGACGAATCGTTCGACGTGCTGAACAACACGTGGCTGCGGTACCAGGCCATCAGCGCCCGGCTGTGGGGCCGCACCGGGTACTACCAGCAGTCGGGAGCGTTTGGCTTCCGCGACCAGTTGCAGGACACGCACGTGTGGCTGCCGCTTGAGCCCGCGCGCTGTCTCGACCACATCAAGGTCGCGGCCACCCGCCAGTTCGAGGACGGGAGCGTGAATCACTGGTGGCACGCCCTCGCCGACTTTGGCAACCACACCGCGTGCAGCGACGACTATCTCTGGCTTCCGTATGTCGTCGGGGGGTATCTCAAGGAGACCGGCGACTTCGCGTCTCTCAACACCCGCATCCCCTTCCGCGCGGGCGGCTTCCGCAAACCAGCACCCGCGGGCCACACGCCCGACACCGGGTCGCTTTTGGAGCACTGCCGGCGCAGTTTTGACCGGGCCTTCAGCCGTTTCAGCGAGCGCGGCCTTCCGCACATCGGCTCCTGTGATTGGAACGACGGGCTCTCGGCGGTCGGGATTCAGGAGAAAGGCGAGTCCGTCTGGCTGGCACTCTTCATGTGCCAGCTGCTGGAAGACTGGGCGCACGTCTTTGATGTGGCGGGCGAACCCGAAACCGGCGAAGACTACCGCCGTCGCCGCGGGGCCCTGGCCAAGTCGATCAACGAGCACGCGTGGGACGGCGAACACTATCGCTGCGCCACCAAAGACAACGGCGACTGGGTCGGGGCATCGTCCTCTCCGGAGGGCAAGATCCATCTCAACCCGCAGACGTGGTCGATCATTGCGAATGTGGCCCCTCCCGAGAGGGCCGATGCCGCGTGGCGGAGCGTCAAGGAAAAACTTCTGACGCCCTACGGCCCCCTGCTTCTGGCCCCGGCCTACACCGTTCCTGACCCCGACATCGGCTACGTCACCCGCTACAGCCCCGGCAGCCGCGAGAACGGCGGCGTCTACATGCACGCGGCCACCTGGGCCCTCCTCGCGGCCTGCAAGCGGAGAGAGCCCGAGGTTGCGGGCCGCATTATGAAGTCGATCGCGCCGCCCCTTCGCGGAGGCGACGCCGATGCGTATTTCGCCGAGCCGTATGTGCTTCCCGGGAATGTCGATGGGCCTCTCTCCGACACCCCGGGCCGGGCCGGCTGGACGTGGTATTCGGGTTCGGCCTCCTGGCTCAACAAGGTGAGCCTCGAATGGGTGCTTGGGTTGCGGGCCACTTGGCGGGGCTTGCTCATCGACCCTTGCCCCTACCGAGAACTCGGACCCGTGACGGTCGAGCGGCTCTTCCGCGGCGTCAAGGTGCGGCTGTCGTTCGATGCGGCGGACTTTGTGGCGGGCGCACCCCCCGAAGTGACGATGAATACTTCGGACGGGTGGCGAGTGCTGAAGGATGGCGTGGTGGACGCCGCGCTGGCCGCAGCGGTTTCGGCCGGTGGAGAAGCCGGTGGGGCCAGGGGTGTGCTGGAACTCTCCTGCACTTGGAACGCGGGCGGACACACGCCGGGCGCTGGGGTTATCCGAGCGCAAAAGGAGGCGACGCGATGAGGACGACCCACAACCGGTCTCGGAAGAACGGCTTCACGCTGATTGAATTGCTGGTGGTGATCGCGATCATCGCGCTGCTCATCAGCATCCTGCTGCCGAGTTTGGGGAACGCCCGCAAGAGCGCGTGGACGGTGATCTGTCAGAGCAACCTTCGGCAAATCGGGATTGCGCTGCAAACCTACATGGATGCGCAGCGCGATCCGCAGTTTCCAACCATCCACGGAGACGATAATGCGAGCGACGCGATTCCCCCGGGATTCTTCGCGCCGGTGATGATGGTGAACGCGTTGCAGGAAAATTTGGGTGATTCGGGGAATAAGCCGTTCGATTGCCCCGCTGCCAAAGGGTTGTCGAGCGTGAGAGATCCACAAAACCTCTTGTACCTGATTCCCGCGGGCAGAATTTTCATACTGACTCCGGATGCCCAAGGCAACGACGTGATCCCGCCGCCTGTCCCCGGAAGCCAACCGGTGGTGAGCCGTTACACCGAGTACTGGTTCAACGACTCCGTGCGCAACACCGCCTCGGCCGGCTCCGCCTTTCGGACCCCTTTCGGGGTTTCGAGCCAGAAGATACGGTTGATCGCCAACCCGGCAGAGGTCGTTTGGTCGATGGATGCCATGGATGAGTTTCCTCGCCACCAGTCGCGCGGCCGCGAGGTGGCGAGGGGCCAGGACAACTTGCTTTTCGGTGACGGCCGTGTCAAACTGATGACCTATACCGAGTACCAGGACGAGCAAGATCCCTACGGAGCCCCGGCCCCGTTCTACAACTGGGGTCATCTGTATTTTCGCTGACGCTGTATTTCCGCTGACGCGACGCTTCCAACCACTCTGGAGACTGGCCGTTGATCAACATCCGCGAGGAAATGTCCAAGAAGCCTTGGTTGGGTTGGGCCGTGGCGGGCGTTCTGCTGGTAGTGGCGATCGTGATCTACGTGCGACGCACGGGCAACAGCGACCCCTACAGCCCGGAGCGCATGACCGAGATGGTCACCATCAAGTTCACCGATACCGGTGATGAGATGGAGATTCCTCGGGGGCGGCTCGACAAGGAACTGCGGGGCCGCAGCGACCTGAGCCCGGGAGCGGGCGTGATCAACCCCAAGACGGGCGCAGCCACCGGCTTCCCGTTCAACAAGAAGGATTGGGAATCGTGGATTGCGCGGATCCAGAAAGAGAAGGCCGACGCCAAGGCGGCGGCACCCGCCAAGGCCGCCGCGAACAACGCGGGCCCGGATCGAACCAAGGTCGTGCGACCCGAAGTCGCTCGGGAATTGCTGACTCCGCCGCCCACGCCCACTCCGCCCACGCCACCCAGGTAAGTGCAAGACCATGAAGACACTCGCCGTCCGACAATCGCCGCTTCGTTCGCACGCCTTCACGCTGATTGAATTGCTGGTGGTGATCGCGATCATCGCGCTGCTGATCGGCATCCTGCTGCCGGCCTTGGGCAAGGCCAGAGCGACCTCGCGGAACGTCATCTGCCAGGCAAATCTGAGGTCGATCGGGCAGGCCACTCAGTTGTACCTCGACCAGCAGAGGAATCCGCAGTGGTTCACCACCACCTACGAAGACAACCCCAGCGGACGCTTCACCGCACCCTTCTTTTTTTACCAGATCGGCGCGGCCGATGCGCTCGGCGAGTTCCTCGGCATCGAAGGCAACCAGCCCTACACCTGTCCGACCGCGAAGGGCGTGCTCAGCGTGCAGACACCCGCGAACGCCCTGTACCTGTTGAGCGGGAGCCGCGCGTACGGCGGCATCCGGGAGAACGACGGTCGGCTGACGCCGTGGGTGCCCGCCCTGAACGGCTCCTCACCCCCGCCGGACATCTACACCGAGTACTTCTTCAATGACCGGCTGTCCAGCCGCAAGATGAACAAGGTCAAGTTTCCCGACGCCCTGGTGTGGGCGACCGATGCCCTCGACGAATTCCCGCGGCACGCCAACCGCGAAAACCGCGGCGGGCGGGAAGGCCTGACCAACGGGGCCTCGGCCTACGCCAACAATTTCCTGTTCGGCGACAACTCGATCCGGGCTATCGCGCTGCGCGACTACCGGCCGATCGAGGCCCGCGACCCGTACGGCACGCCGGGGCCGTTTTTCAACTGGGGTCAGTAAAGGAGAATCCGCATGGTACCGATCCGCGAGCAGCTCCTGCGGGTTCGTGACCTCACGAAACAGAATCCCTGGATCGGTTACGCCGTCCTGGGGGGCGTGGTGTTGCTGGTGGTGCTGGTGTTGAGCGTGAGGTTCACGGGCGGCGACCCCGCGCCACAGGCCTTGGCCGCCGACGTCACCATCCGGTTTGAGGACGATGGCAAGCAGATGCAGATGGCGCGGGGGCGCGTTGAACAGGTCATGTGGGATCGACCGATGCCGCTGGATCCGGGAGAGGGATTGGAGAATCCGGAGACGAGAAAGCTCACGGGCTTTTACCCCGACCGCGCGGAGTGGAAGAAGATGGTCGAGGGGATTGCAGCGCAGCGCACGCGGTGAAGGCCGGTCGAGGTCGAGAGAGACTCGCCCGCTCCCCTCGAGTCACCCGAGGCCGTTAGGATGTCGCCATGGCGGTACGCGTTGCGGACATCTCGAGGCGGGCGGCGGTGGGCGGCCTCGCCGCGGCCGGTGCCGGGTTCGTGCTGTTCGGGCCGAGGGGTCCGAAGGAGAACGGCTCGGGGCGGATAGCGCTCGACTATTGGGAGAAGTGGACGGGGCACGAAGGCCGGGCGATGCAGAAGGTGGTGGACGAGTTCAACGCGAGCCAGAGCCGGATCTTCGTGCGGTATCTGGTGACGGCGGGGATTGACCAAAAGACGTTGATCGCGGTGGCGGGGGGGAACCCGCCCGATGTCGTGGGGTTGTGGAATTACAACATCCCGCTGTACGCCGAGACCAACGCCATCTTGCCGCTGGACGATCTGCTGGCGCCGCACGGGGTGACGGTGGAGACGTATGCGACGGGCGTGCGGAAGTTGATTGTGCATCCGGATGGGACGGGGCGGTCTCGGATGTGGGCGACGGTCAACACGTGCGGGACGGTGGCGATGTACTACAACCGGGCTCACTTTCGGGAGGTGGGGCTGGATGCGGATCGACCGCCGCTCACGATTCCGGAGTTGGATGCGGCGGCACGAAAGTTGGATGTGGTGGGGCGGGATGGGACGATCAAGCGGGCCGGCTTTCTGCACACGGAACCGGGGTGGTGGAGTTGGTTCTGGGGATACTCATTCGGCGGGACGTTGTATGAGCCGGGCGGGGTGGGCGGGAACTCGGCGGGGACCTGCCTCGCGGCGAGCCCGGAGAATGCGAAGGCGTTTGAGTGGATGCAGGCGACGTGCGCCAGGTACGGCGAGGGTCGGTTGGGGCCGGAACGGACGAAGCAGTTTCGCTCCGGGTTCGGCACGGCGTACGACAGCGCGCTGAACGGCTTCCTGGACGGCAAGTGCTCGATGGTGGTGCAGGGGCCGTGGCTGGCGAACGTGATCGAGGCCCACCGCCCGGGGTTGGGTTACGGCGTGTGCGCGTTCCCGACGGCCCCCGAGGTGTTGAACGAGTCGGAACCGATCGGGCTGATTGATTCGGACGTGCTGGTGGTGCCGCGGGGGGTGAAGGACCCGGAGGCGTGCGCGGAGTTTATCGCGTACACACAGCGGCAGGAAGTGGTCGAGTTTCTGAGCACGGCGCACTTCAAGAACAGTTCGCTGGCGAACGTCTCGGAAGGGTTTTTGGCGAGCCACCCCAACAAGGGCGTGCGGGTGCACACGGCGATCGCGGCGAGCCCGCGAGGCTTCGTCTGTCCCCGCACCCGCATCTGGCCGCAGTTCAAGGACGAGTTTGATGCGAGCATGCAGCGGATATGGAACCTTGAGCGGCCGGCGGTGGAGGAACTGGAGTTGGTGAGGGGGCGGGTGCAGAGACAACTGACGAGGGTGGAGGAGATGGCGGCGCGCAGGTCTGTCGGGCAGGAAGGCGGAAGGCCCGAAGAGGCGGAAGAGGTACGCAGAGATCGCAGAGGTTGAGCGGAGAGAGCGGAGAAGATCGACAGTCATTGGTGCTCACGATGCGAGCAAGCGTGTGGTGCAGGGGCGATCCAGGTTGATGAGGAGGTAGCGCAGGGCATCGATGGGGTGGTCGTGGCCGTCTTTGATGGGCGTGGTGCTGTCGGGGCGGCTGGGGTCGTAGTGGTAGCGTTCGAGGGCCTCGATGAGTTTGGGGCACGCGTCCGATATGAAGAGGCGGGGCGGTTTGCTGGGGTCGGCCGGGCGGAAGCGGACGCGGATGCGTTCGAGGCCGTGTTCGATTTTCGAGGGCTGGTAGATGGCGTTGAGGCCGTAGGCGCGAAGAATCTGCACGCACGACTTGCCGACGTGTTCGGTGACGCCCGAGCCCGCGGGGTCGACGCCGATCATGGTGAGCAGCGGGGCCGGGGTCGGAGCGCCGATCGGGAGATGGGGCGGCGGCGATAACAGCGTGGCCGCGTGCTCCTCGATCAGGCGTTCGCATTCGACGTGTTCGGCGAAGATCGTGAGCGTGCGGTCGGGCTGCAACATCGCCCAGAGGATGACGGTGGGGGCTCGGTAGCCGAAGTCCATCCCGGCCACGAGCGTTGCCGCGGCGTCCCAGTGGATCGTCCGCGATGGTTTGACGTGGATCGCGTGGTCGAACTCGGGCAGGACAGCGTGTGAGCGCGACGGACGCAGGCAGAGCATCTCGGTCTTCCACACGCCGAGGCTGACGCGGGCTTTTTGCGCGAGGGCGTCGGCGACCTCGACGTGGCCGGGGGTTCGGGCTGCGTCTTTGGCGCGGCCGCCGCATTCCTCGAACAGCGGGCAAGCGCGCGGGGCGGCGTGGGGGTTGGTGTGGGGGTGGGTGCAGCTGTGTTGCGGCCCGCAGTG
>Ga0163144_10020742_pt1 | contig 13111 bp, 8 predicted proteins | sample OliLak19BULKMAT1_FD_123175 | JGI IMG/M metagenome (GOLD analysis project Ga0163144, IMG submission 123175) | Freshwater microbial mat bacterial communities from Lake Vanda, McMurdo Dry Valleys, Antarctica - Oligotrophic Lake LV.19.BULKMAT1 | ecosystem: Environmental > Aquatic > Freshwater > Lake...
CGCCGATTCGACAGGTCCCGCACGCCGGTTCGTTTTTGCGTAACCTCTCGGCCATGAACCTGGCTCAGCGCATGTCGGTGCTCGGCACCGAAACGGCTTTCGAAGTGTTCGCCAAGGCCAAGGCCCTCGAGGCCCAAGGCAAGAACATCGTGCACCTGCACATCGGCGCGCCGGACTTCCAGACCCCCGCGAACATCGTCGAAGCCGGCCGCAAGGCCCTCGCCGATGGCTGGCACAAATACACACCGGCGAAGGGCATCCCGGAGCTCCGCGAGGCCGTCGTCGATGACATCCAGCTGCGGCGCGGCGCAAAAGTGCACCCCGACCAAGTGCTCATCGTGCCCGGCGGCAAGCCGACGATGTTCTACGCGATCCTGATGTTCGGCGAGGCGGGCAAGGAGATCCTGTACCCGAACCCAGGTTTCCCGATCTACGAGAGCCTCATCCAGTGGTCGGGCGCGAAGGCCGTGCCGATCGAGCTCAAAGAGTCCCAAGGCTTTGGATTCCGTGCCCAGGACGTGCTCGCGCAGATCACGCCGCGCACGAGCCTCTTGATCCTGAACACGCCGGCCAACCCGACCGGCGGCATCATCCCGCGCGCCGAGATGGACGCGCTGGCCAAGGGCCTCGCTGCGCACCCGCACGTCGCGATTCTGAGTGACGAGATCTACGGCCGCCAGCTCTACGACGGCGAGGAGCACGTCAGCATCCTGCAGTACCCCGAGCTCGCGGACCGCGCGATCCTGCTCGATGGCTGGAGCAAGACCTACGCGATGACGGGCTGGCGCCTCGGGTACGGCGTCTGGCCGAAGTCGCTCGTCGCGCACGCGGAGCGTTTGCAGATCAACTCGACCTCCTGCGCCAACGCGGCGACGCAGGTCGCGGCGATCGAGGCTTTGCGCGGTCCGCAGGACGAGGTCGACACGATGTTGCGCGCGTTCGACGAGCGCCGGCGCATCATTCACAAGGAGCTGAACGACATCCCCGGCTTCCGCTGCGTGCTGCCGAAAGGCGCGTTCTACGCCTTCCCGAACACTTCAGCCACCGGCGTGTCCTCACGCGATCTCGAACACGAGTTCCTCAACCAGGCCGGCGTCGCCTGCCTCTCCGGGACCAGCTTCGGCCGCTTCGGCGAAGGCTACATGCGCTTCAGCTACGCCAACAGCATCGACAACATCCGCGAGGGTCTGCGCCGTGTGCGCGAGCACCTGGCGGCCCGCGTCGGCTGACGCGGACCCACGCGCGAGGACCCCAACCGATGCCTGGAGCCGACTTCCGCAGCGACACTGTCACACGCCCATCGCCACGCATGCGCGAGGCGATGGCGCGCGCCGAGGTGGGGGATGATGTCCTCGACGGCGACCCGACGGTGCGCGCGCTCGAAGCCGAGGCGGCCGCTTGGCTCGGCCAGCCGGGGGCGCTCTTCGTGCCCTCCGGCACGATGGCGAATCAGGTGGCCCTCGGCGCCTGGACACGCCCGGGCGACGAGCTCGTCGTGCAGCGTTACGCGCACATCACGACCTACGAAGCGGGCTCTGCGGGGTACCTGCACGGTCTGCAGTCGATCACGCTCGGTGGCCCGGCGGGGGATCTCACGGTCGAGGACTTTCGCGCCGCGATTCGTCCCGCGTACATCCACTGCCCGCGCACAGCGCTCCTGTGCCTCGAGCAGACGCACAACGTCGCGGGTGGCAAGGTCGTGCCGCGGGAGGAGTTCCTCGCGCTGACGGCGGCCGCGCGGGAGGCCGGGGTGCCGGTGCACCTCGATGGCGCGCGCCTCGCGAACGCGGCCGTCGCGAGCGGTATCCCTGGCGCGGACTGGGGGCGCGAGGTCGACTCCGTGTCCCTGTGTTTCTCGAAGGGCCTCGGCGCGCCCGTCGGCTCGGTGATCGCGGGCGGCGAGGAGTTCCTCGAGCGCGCGCGCCTCGTGCGCAAACGACTCGGGGGCTGGATGCGCCAGTGTGGTGTGATCGCGGCTGCCGCGCGGATGGCGTTGGCGGAGAACGTCGAGCGCCTCGCGGAGGACCACGCCGTCGCGCGCGACGTCGCCGCGCGACTCGGCTCGCTGCCTGGCCTCTCCGCTGACCCGGCCCAGGTCCACACCAACATCGTCAACGTCGCGGTGATGCGCCCAGATCTGGACGCTCCTGCAGTCGCGACGGCCTTGGCGGCACACGACGTCCAGGTCTTCGCGATGGGCCCCCGCACGCTGCGGTTCGTCGTGCACCTGGACCTCGCTCCCGACGCGGCCGAGCGCCTCGAACGCGCCGCGCGCTCCGTGCTGGGTGCCTGATCCGCTGCCGGGGTATCCTCTGCGCCCTGATCCAGCAGGCCCTCTCTGAGCGGGGCCTGCCCAAGTCCCCTCAATCGACGCCCCGTGACGAACATCCAACCCAGGAAGCTGACGGTGGTCGGCGCAGGCTACGTAGGGGCGACGTGCGCCCAACTCGCGGCTCAGAAGGAGCTCGCCGAGGAGATCGTCCTGATCGACATCGTGGAGGGCCGGCCGCAGGGCATCGCGCTCGACATGAACCAGATGTCGGCGATCGAGGGCGCGGCTGCGCGTGTGATCGGCACGAATGATCCTGCGGACACCTTCGACTCAGACGTGGTGATCATCACCGCCGGCCTCCCGCGCAAGCCGGGCATGAGCCGCTCGGACCTGCTCGAGGTCAACGGGCGCGTGATCCTCAAAGTCGCGGACTATGTGCGCCGCGGCTCGCCCGAGAGCGTCGTGATCGTCGTGACCAACCCGCTCGACTCGATGGTGACCCTCGCGCGGCACGCGCTCGGGTTCCCGGCGCGGCGGGTCATCGGCATGGCCGGCGTGCTCGACTCGGCGCGTTTCTCGTGGTTCCTCGCGGAGGAGACGAAGGCCTCGGTCAAGGAGGTCGACGCGATGGTGCTCGGCGCCCACGGGGACTCGATGGTGCCGCTGCTCGACCGCTGCACCGTCAACGGCGTCCAGGCCAAGGACCTCGTCTCGAAGGAGCGCCTCGAGGCGCTGGCCGAGCGCACCAAGAAGGGCGGCGGCGAGATCGTCGCGCTCTTGAAGACCGGCAGCGCCTGGTACGCGCCCGCGGCGGCCTCGGTCGCGATGGCGGCCTCGGTGCTGCGCCACGAGCGCCGGATGTTGCCCACGGCGTGTTTCTTGAACGGCGAATACGGGCTCGAAGGTGTGTACATGGGCGTGCCCGCGATCCTCGGTCGCGGGGGTGTCGAGCGCATCGTGGAGCTGCCGCTCAGCCTCGAGGCGCGCGCCGGTTTGCAGCGCACCGCGGGCTCGATCCTCGACGACGTGCGCCAACTCCAGAACCTCGGGCTGATGTGACCCGCGATTGACTCTCCGCAACAAGACCATGACCAGCGCGATGCCCACCCGTACCGAGTCGGATTCCTTTGGTCCGATCGAAGTGCCCGCGGGCCGCCTGTGGGGCGCCCAGACCCAGCGTTCGCGCGAAAACTTCAAGATCGGCGACCACACCTTCAAGCGCCCGATGATCCGCGCGCTCGGCCTCGTGAAGCTGTGCGCGGCGCGGGTGAATCAGGACCTCGGCGAGCTCGCCAAGTTGAGCGACGAACAACAGGCGGCGCTGCTGAAGGCGGCGCGCGAGGTCGTCGACGGCGAGCACGACGAGCAGTTCCCGTTGGTCGTCTGGCAGACCGGCTCGGGCACACAATCGAACATGAACGCGAACGAGGTCATCTCGAATCGCGCCATCCAGATCCTCGGCGGCGAGCTCGGCAGCAAGAAGCCGATCCACCCGAACGACCACGTGAACCGCGCGCAGTCGTCGAATGACTCGTTCCCGACGGCGATGCACGTCGCGGTGGCCGAGCAGATCGTGCACGCGCTCGTGCCCTCTGTCGAGGCGCTCATCCAGGAGCTCGTCGCCAAGGAGGCCGCGTGGGCTGGCATCGTCAAGATCGGGCGCACGCACCTGCAGGACGCGACGCCGTTGACCTTGTCGCAGGAGGTGTCGGGGTGGCGGCACCAGCTCGAGGACGCGCTGCGCACGGTCCAGAGTACGCTCGGCGGCCTCTACCAGCTGGCGCAAGGCGGCACGGCGGTCGGCACCGGACTCAATACACACCCCGAGTTCGCGGTGCGCTTCGCGCGCGTGATGGCGGATGAGACCGGCCTTGAGTTCGTGACCGCGCCCAACAAGTTCGCGGCCCTCGCGGGCCATGAGGCGCTCGCGACGACGTCCAGCTCGCTGCGCACCCTCGCGGTCTCGCTCAACAAGATCGCGAACGACGTGCGCTGGCTCGGCAGCGGGCCGCGTTGCGGCATCGGCGAGCTGAAGCTGCCCGAGAACGAACCGGGTTCGTCGATCATGCCGGGCAAGGTCAACCCGACCCAGTGCGAGGCCTTGACGATGGTCTGCGCGCAGGTGTTCGGCAACGACGTCACGGTGGGTTTCGCCGCGGCGCAGGGTAATTTCGAGCTGAACGTGTTCAAGCCTGTCATCGTGCACAACGTGCTCGAATCGATCCGGTTGCTGGCGGATGGGTGCGATTCGTTCCGTGCGAACTGTGTCGTGGGGATGGATGTCGATCGCGAGCGCATCGATGATTTGTTGCAGCGCTCGTTGATGCTCGTGACGGCGCTCAATCGCCATATTGGCTACGACAACGCGGCGAAGGTCGCGAAGAAGGCCTACGTCGAGGGCACCACGCTCGAGCAGGCGGTGGTCGCGCTCGGATTGATGACGAGCGAGGCGTTTCGGGCCGCGGTAGTGCCCGAGGATATGGTCGGGCCGAGCGCCGAGTGAGTCGGACCGAGCGCCGGGTGAGTCGGGCCGAGCGACGGGTGACCGCACCGAGCGACGGGTGACCGCACCGAGCGACGGATGACGGAACCGAGGTTGCCGAATCGGCGTACGGTACCAGGTACGCGGCGCCGATTCGGCAACCCAGCCGCCACTCGGCCAGTCTCAGCGGAAATGCGCTGAGCCGGTGCCCATGTGGCTTCTCGCCGCGGGGCCGCCTCGCCGTCGCGTCCGAGGAGCTCGGAAATCCCCGTGACCCGCAGCGACGCGGACCTTATCCTGTTCGGCCCGACCCGTCACCCATGGCCCCGTCGGCTCGCCGAGAGGCGCCCACCATGCACGTCAAGATCCGCAGCAGCAAGTCCAAGCGACTCAAGAAGACCGGCTACCTCACGCGCCAGCGCACCAAGGGTGGCCGTAAGATCAACAAGCGCCAGCGCGCGCGACACGGGTCCTTCTGAGCGATCCGGTCCTCCGGACCGGTCTGGCAGCCTGTTCGCCCGGGGGGCTTTCCCTCGGCTCGCGAATGGCAGCCTCTCCCTGAACGTCCGCCTCGAACAAGGCCGGACAATACGAGTCGATGGCACAACCGCGGCAGTCCAAAAGTGAATCGCCTCGGCGATCCTTTCTGCCGCGCACGCGGGCAGAGATGGCCGCCCTTGGGTGGGACGCCCTCGACATCGTGATGGTCACGGGCGACGGTTACGTCGACCACCCGTCGTTCGGCGCCGCGGTCATCGCGCGCGTGCTCGAGGCCGAGGGTTATCGCGTGGGCATCCTCGATGCCCCAGAGCTCGAGCCCGACGGGTCCGGTTGGGAACGCCTCCCTCCGCCGCGCCTCTTCGTCGGCGTGACGGCCGGCACCATCGACTCGATGGTGACGAACTACACCGCCGCGAAGAAGAAGCGCCGCACGGACGTGTACCGCCCCGGCGGTGTGCCCGGGCGCCCGAACCGCGCGACGATCGGATACACCGCGAAGGCGCGCCACCACTTCCGCGGCTTGCCCGTGATCATCGGCGGGCTCGAGGCGGGGCCGCGGCGCCTCGCTTACTGGGATTACTGGGACGAGCGCTTCCGCCGCTCGATCCTGGTCGACGCCAAAGCCGATCTCCTCGTGTGGGGTATGGCCGAGCGTCAGATCATCGAGGTCGCGCGGCGCATCGCGGCGGGGGAGCCCTTGTCCGGCATCCCGGGTACGTGCGAGGTCGTGCGTCCGGACGAGGTGCCCGAAGGCGCGCGCGCCGTGCCGTCGTTCGAAGAACTCGAACAGAACACCGAGCTCTTGATCGAGCTGTTCCATGCCACGCGCGAGGAGAACAGCCCATCCTCGCGAGTCCTCGCGCAGCCCCACGGTGACCGGGTCGTGTTGCAGCACCCGCCGCTGCCGCCCGCGCCGCAGGACGAGGTCGACCGTTGGTTCGACTTGCCGTTCACGCGCGACGTGCACCCGGACCACGCCGCGAGCGGCATCGCGGCCCTCGAGCCCGTGCGTTGGAGCGTCAACACGCACCGCGGCTGCATGGCGGATTGTTCGTTCTGCTCGATCACGTTCCACCAAGGGCGCAGCATCCAGTCGCGCTCGGAGGAGTCGATCCTGCGCGAGGTCGGCCAGCTCGCGAACCATCGCGATTTCCGCGGCACGATCACGGACGTCGGCGGTCCGACGGCGAACATGTACGGCCTCGGGTGCAAGCTGCTCGAGAAGGGCGAGGCCTGCCTCGGCCGCGATTGCCTCACCCCTGACCCGTGCCCCGCCTTGCGCCTCGACAAGACGACCGAGGGTTACCGTCGCCTCCTCGCGACGATTCGCACACAGAAGGGCGTCAAACACGCGTTCGTGTCGTCGGGCATCCGTTACGACATGCTGCACGGTAAGGACGGCAAGCCGTTGCCGCTGCACAAGGACCTCGTCGAGCACCACGTCTCCGGCCGCATGAAACTCGCGCCCGAACACGCCTCGGAGCGCGTGTTGCAGGCCATGAACAAACCCGGCTTCGAGGTCTACGAGAAGTACGAAGCGGAATACAAAGAGACCTGCAAGGAGCTCGATCGCGACCAGCACCTCGTCAACTACTTCATCGTCGGCCACCCGGGCACGACGATGCAGGAAGCCGTCGAGCTGTTCGAGCGTTTGCTCGAGCGCAACTACTCACCGGAGCAGGTGCAGGAGTTCATCCCGCTGCCGATGACGCGCGCGAACGTGCAGTACGTCACCGGCATCGACCCGATGACGCGCGCGGAGATCTACGTCCCGCGCCGCGAGCGCGAGCGCCGCATCCAGAAGGCCCTCGTGCGCTGGAAGGACCCCGTGAGCAAGAAACTCGTGCTGGAAGGCCTCACCGAGGCCGGCCGCGAGGACCTCGTGAAGAAATTCCTCGCGCACCCGCATGTGCGCAACCCACGCCCGCCGCAGGGCAAGGGCAAAGGACGCGCCTCTGGCCCCGCGCGCCCAGCGACGCTGGACCTCGACACCTGCGGGTAGTCGCGTCGTCCGGCTGGCGAATCGTCGTACGGTACCAGGTACGCGGCGCCGATTGGTACGGAGCCTGGCTCCGTACCAATCGGCGCCGCGTACCTGGTACCGTACGACGATTCGCCAGCCGGAATGGCGGGAGTCCCCTTCTCGCGCCTCGGCGCCGAGTCAGCTTTCGGCATCCTGCGTCTTGGCCGCTGCGCAGTCAACCAAGGCTCACCACGCCGTTTCCCGGCCTCCGCGGGCTTGTGCTTGTCAGGAAAATAGCCGATTCTTCTGACAAGATGGTTGTTGGAAATGCTAAAACGAGCGTCGAGGCGCAAGTCATGAATCGAATCGAGGCACGCGGCCCCGGGGCGGTCGTGACCCCGACGGACTTCGCGGACCTCGGAGCGCCCGACGCGGTGTACCAGACCCTCTCGCGTGCAGTACGCGCTGGACGCCTGCGCCGCGTCGCGCGAGGGATCTATGAACTCCCGCGCCCGGACGCCGACTTCGGTGTCGCGGCGCCGGACCTCGAGGCCGTGATCCAGGCGGTCGCCGATCGCAGCGCTGCGCGAATCGTGCCAACCGGTGCGCATGCCGCGAATGTCCTCGGGCTGTCCAAACAGGTCCCCATGCGGTTGACGTTTCTCACCGATGGTCCGAGCCGAAAAGTGCGCCTGGGTCGCCACGAGATCGTCCTTCGACAAGCGAGCCCGCGCCAGCTCGCGCCCGCGGGAAGGATGAGCTCGACGGTGATCCAAGCGCTCCGTTGGATCGGTCGTGGGAACATCGATACCGCGCTGCTGGCCAAGATTAAGCGCGCCTTGAGTCCGGAGGAACGCGGTGAACTCCTCGTCGATCGCAAGTACGCACCAGCCTGGGTGGCCGAGCATCTCACGGCGATTGCAGACAGCTCTGACGAGGAGATCCCAGAGTGACGGTTCGCTTCGAAGAGCTCGACCGCGCTCGACGCCGGCGTTTCTGCGAAGAAGCCGCTGATCGGACCGGCCTCCCGGCGGGCAGCATCGAGAAAGACGCGTGGGTCTGTTGGGCTTTGCGCGCGTTGTTCGGTCTGCCCGGCGTCGCGACCGACTCGACGTTCAGGGGCGGGACGTCGCTCGCGAAGGGCTGGAACCTCATCGAGCGCTTTGCTGCTGGATACCGAGATTCACTGGGGCGGTACGGAGCCTGGCTCTTTCACGCGCCGCAGGGCAAGGGCAAGGACGCGCCTCTGGCCCCGCGCGCCCGGCGACGCTGGACTTGGACACCTGCGGGTGAACACCGCCGCGCCTCGGCGGGTTGTGCCGCGCGAGCCCGCTGGAGCCATGCGGAGGCGGTTCAAAGCGTGACGGTGGCGGAGGTTTGACGCGGAGAGCCGCGGCCGGCTCCCCGATTCCGCCGCGCGGGCATCCGCGGGCACCGCTGCGGAATCCGCTTGCGATCCGCCTGGGGCCTGCTATCATCGCGTCATCGCGCCACAGGCCCGTGGCGCGCAGCCGGAATTCCCGTTCCGGCTGATGGTCGACCTCTCGTGCCGCATGGAGTACGCGCAATGAAGACCCACTGCCTGCCTGCCTGCCTGCCTGCCTGCCTGCCTGCCGTCGCGTCGTAGCGTGCCTGATCGCTACCGGGCCGCTCACCGGCATAGCCGCCCCGCAGTCGATCGATGAACTCGACGCGGTCCACGCCGCGAGCTACCCCACCGCGCAGATCATGTCCCCGGATGGCTCCTGGGTCTTTTCGGCGGAAGGTGGGGTGCTCGCCTTCGTTTACGTCGGCGGGGACACCCCCGCAACCCTCAGCTTCCCGCCGCCGCCCGACCCGCCGCACGTGCAGATGGGCGCGGCGGAGAAGCGCCTCCAGCTCAGGTCCCTCGGTGTCCTCACGGCGGAGTTGGCCCTCGATCCGGGCCTCGACCTTTCGGACGAGCCCAAGACGCTTCCACCCGGCGAGCCACCCGAGAAGTACTGGCCGACCGACGCAGACTACGAGGACATTCTCTACGTCGCCGGCGGTCACCTCGGCCTGTGGGCGATCGAAGCCCACCCGATCGCCCAATACGATAACCACGCGGTGCGCCTCGACGCGGGCGGCCCGAATGGCTCGCCCGGGGAGATCCATCGCTTCTGCACCGAGGTCGAGGTCGTCGAGATCAACGGCGAGGAGTTCCTCCTCGCGCTCTTCGCCCGCCGGGATGACAACTTGCTGCGGGTCTACCGCTTGCAGGAGTGTCGCCAGGCCCTCGATCAAGTGCGTAGCGGTCCACCGAACGCGTCGGATCTCGGCCATGAGGTGCAAGCCGTCGCGAGCCTCGCCATCGACCGCCATCCCCAGCAGGGGCCCGATGTCTACGTCGGGCCGCGCAATGCGACGCTCGCGGCGTCGTACGCCCTGAGTGTCGCGATCGATCCGGCCCCGGATCTGTCCGATCTGGTCGGCGCGGGTCAGACGACTCCACCCGTCGACGTGTACGTCGCCGCCCTCTCCGGTGGGCTCGTCCGTTTCCGCCTCTTCGCCGTGGGCTCGCCGTCGACGGTGATCGCCTTCGAGACCCACGGTCCGGTCTTCGGCAGCGACGTGGTCGCGCCGCAGGGGGTGGCCTATCACCTGCCCGTGCGCGTCCTCAACGGCGTCCAGGTCAACACCTCGGACCTGCCCGCCCAGTGGTTCTTGAATCACGAGGCCCGTATCACCACGCGCTCCGTGCGCCACGGTGAGATCTCGCGCAGCGATCCGCCCTACTTCATGGACGTCGCCGTCCAGAACGAACAGGGCGCCCACTACCTTTACTGCGCTATGGGGCACCTCGGCTGGCTGCGCTTCGACCTCGCTGCGCACCACTTCGAGTACGGGATGGAGATTGACCACCTCGAGGGCCGACCTGCCGTGGCGCGCGACGCGACGACGGGTGTGCCCTCGACCGCGCCCGTTCTGGTGTCAGAGACTGCGTGGCGCCGGGTCTTCGACCTCGACCGACCGACGAGCTCCCCCTTCTTGGAGCCCTTCGAGATAGGCGACGCCGAGAAGCCCAACGCGATGCACGCCTTTCAGGTGGCCTTGACGCGCGTCGGGGTGGGCTCGCAGGAGCGCACGGCCCTCGTCGTCAACTTCTACGCCTCACCCTGGACGGTGGAGCCGCGCATCAAGGGCCCGGGGCGCCGGCTGGACCAGACCTTCGGCCAGATCGGCAGCACCGAGCTCGAGTACCTGCCCCTGTGGCGCCGCGAGACGGCCTCGTGCATCGCGGTGTACGACGATCTCGGCAACCTCACGCTGCCATTCCGTTACGTTCTGAATGGGGGCGTCGGGCAGATCGTTTCGCGCGACCTCGCAGGGAACGACCTCGCGAACCACACGCGCGCGACGAGGGTCGGGGGCGAGTCGCTGCACGTGCCGTTCCTGCAGCCGGACAACGGCGACCCGACCCGTGAGCGGCTGCGCGTGCTGCACACGGACAACGTGCTCGTTTACGATCCCGGCTCCCAGAACCCGGACAATCCCTACAAGCTCCAGCGCGGCAACGTATGCGTCTCCTTCATCGACCTCGGGGGGGCGGGGACGAACGATCCAAACGCGCAGTATCCGGCGATCGTCCGTAGACAGACCCAGATGACGGGCCGCTACGCCTTTGGAGCGTCCTTCGCCAGCATCGACGGTGGCAACTTGGTCGTGCAAGGGAACAACGACTTCCCGGTGGATCCGTCGGCACCGGTCGTGTCCCTGGGGCTCGAAACCGGCGCGGGGAGCCTCGGTCAGTTGGCGCCGCCGACGACGACTTGGACCAATCCCCAGGACAAGCGCCTCGATTCGGGGATTCAACACGACGAGCGGTCGCATTTTGTGTTGCCGGCGGCGGGGGGCGGGCAGGAGCTCTGGATGATCGGGGATCGGACCGTCCCGCTTGAACGCGGAACTTTCTATTACTTCGGCAAGCACAGCTACCAGTCGACGCCGTCCGGGGTGCCGGTCGTCGATTTGGTGGGGCAGTGGAACCTCCGTCGTGTGCGCAGTCGGTATGGGTTCGACCTCCACGGCTACTACCGGTCGATGACGTCGGATCCGGGATTTGACGCCTACACGGTCGCGGCTGCGTCATCGGTGGGCACGGCGCCAGACCAACTCGACCCCATGAGCGGCCCTGCAGAGACCTTCTTGACGGCCAGCCGAATTGGGTCACCCGATGGCGTGATGCTGTTTGGCCGGGACACAATGTTGCAGCACTTGCCATTCCTGTTGATGGAAACACCGCAGGATTTCCGCGACGACCCGTGGCTTCGTGAGTTCGACATTCACTTCAACCCCAATCCGCCAATCCCGCCTCCGCCCAGGAGCCCCGATTGGACCTTCACGCTCAACTCCCACCCCGAGTGGAACAACCTCGACTATCCGCGTCGGGCTGCAGTCCAGCCGAACGGAAGTTTGGCTCACTCCCAGCAGCTCTTCCACCACATCCCTGAGCCTGAGCTCACCTACACGGAACCCGATTTCGCGGGTCGGACGCAGGATCACCTCGCAGTCTTCCCGTTGAAGGAGATCGTCTCGACCTACACCTTCCTGCCGAAGTTCACGGCGCTGCCCCTCGACGCGGCCGGCAATTCGCACGCCCAGGTCCTCGGCGCCCCCTGTGGCTACGCATCCTGTCCGCCGAACCTGTCGAATGCCTTGGAGACGGTGCTCGCTATCGATCCGAATGACCCCTTCCCGACGTTGCCGAATTCGAACTGGGGTCAGAACTACCATTTCCTTCCCATCCCGAGCGAGTACAACGCCACTCCGCCCTGGGCTGACCAGTTCCGTCGCGGCTTCGTCAGCCTGTGGCAGATGTCGGGTCCGCCGGCCTTTCCGACTTACACCGACCCCCAGAACCCGACGACGACCATCCTGGACGTGGACCCGTGGTCGCGGGCGCGGCGCGGCACCGATCCCACCCCGCCGAATGCGTGGCATCCCATCGAGCGCCCCGCCGGTAGCCCGGACCTCGACCCTCTGTTCCTGCTAGGGGAGGGGTCGAGCGCCTTCCAACTCCATTTTGTCGACTTGACGAATGATGAGTTGGAATCGCGGCACTTCGCCCTCGTCGTCGATTTCAACGGGACGGTGCAGGCTTTCGATATCAGCGACCTATTGCTGCAGTCCCTCGGCCCGCGGGGGCCGGTCGACGTCTGGGACGCTCCATTGGATCCCCTCGAGCTGCATCCCCCGAACATCTTCGATCTAGCGACTGCCTCCACGGGCGATCCAGGATCGGTCGAGGTCTACGTCGCGTGCACGCGGGTCGGTGTCCAGGTCGTGACCTTCGACGCGGACACCTTCTTCGGTGGGACCACGCAGCGGCTGGTCACGCCGGGGTCACCCCATTCGGTCAGCGTCCGTGAGTGGCCCCAGGGCAAGCTGCTCTTGGTGGACGATCTTATGGCGGGCTACCGCTTCTACCGCGAGCCGTAAAGAAGACGCCATGAACAGACAGATCCCTAACCGAGAACCAGGCAAGACCAGTCACTCCGCGACGAACGAGAGCGGACGCGAACTCATGCACCGCAGTCCGCGGTCGGCCCTCGGGCTCGTTGGTCTGTTGGCACTACTCGCTTCGCGGGCGGCGGCCCAGGAGGTGCTTCGGACCCACGATGCGTTCAATACGGGCGCACGGCCGATAGCGTGCTTCGGTCTCGGCGATGTCAACGCCGATGGTGCGAACGACTATGCGGTCGCATCGCTAGGTGTGCATCCCCTCGGCGGCCCGCCGGGCGTGGCCGTCCACGATGGTCCGACAGGCGCACGGCTTTGGATGTTCCAGGCTCGACCGGGCTACGGAGCCATCCGTAACGTCAATACCGTGGGCGACCTCGACGGCGATGGCGCTAAGGACATCGCCGTAAAC